>JAANMY010000081.1_pt1 | contig 115031 bp, 93 predicted proteins | sample 7279691 | NCBI WGS metagenome assembly JAANMY01 (sample SAMN14094543, study PRJNA606508) | bioreactor metagenome | isolation source: A lab-scale SPAN reactor treating ammonium-rich wastewater day 388 | place: Ireland: Galway | collected 2018-02-07
AGATCGTCATCAATATCGGTCTTGGCGAAGCGATTCAGAATGCCAAAGCGATGGAAGCTGCCGTCGCTGAACTGAGTGCGATTACCGGGCAAAAACCCGTCATTACCAAGGCGCGGAAGGCGATCGCCAATTTCAAGTTGCGCGAAGGCATGGCGATCGGTTGCATGGTGACGCTCCGCGGCGATCGCATGTACGAGTTTTTCGACCGGCTGGTGAATTCTGCACTACCCCGGGTGCGCGATTTCAAGGGTGTTTCGGACCGTTCCTTCGATGGCCGTGGCAACTACTCGCTGGGGGTGCGCGAGCAGATCATTTTTCCCGAAATCGACTTGGAAAAGGTAGAGAAAATCCGCGGCATGACAGTGTGCATCAACACCACGGCACGGTCGGATGCCGAGGGACGAATGCTGTTGCGCGCAATGGGAATGCCGTTCCGCAGCTAAGGAGAGATGTGTGGCCAAGAAGTGTCTTCGTATCAAGGCCCAACGGGCCCCGAAATTCAAAGTGCGTGCCTATAACCGCTGCCCTCTCTGTGGCCGGCCTCGTGGGTTTTATCGCCGCTTCAAACTGTGCCGGTTGTGCCTGAGGGATCTGGCGCACAAGGGCGAGATCCCGGGTCTTACGAAGGCGAGTTGGTAGGAGTCCCCCATGGGAATGACCGATCCAATTGCTGATCTGCTGACCCGGATCCGGAATGCGGCGCATGCACGCAAGGAGCATGTCGATATTCCGTGGTCTGTGGTGAAATCACATATCGTCGAGGTCTTGGTCCGTGAAGGCTACTTGAAAGAGAGCAGTTCGGTAGAACAAGATGGCCGGCGGGTACTCCGTGTGTGGCTTCGCTATGACAATGCCAATCGTCCGGTGATTACCGGAATCAAGCGTGTCAGCAAGCCAAGTCTCCGAATTTATGTGGGCGCCAAGGAGATTCCGGCCATTCGACGAGGGCTCGGTGTGAACATTTTGTCTACACCCGAAGGAGTGCTTACGGATCGCGAAGCGCGCCGCCGCAATGTTGGCGGTGAACTGATGTGTTCCGTTTGGTGAGTGATCCGCGATGTCGAGAATAGGTAAATTACCGGTTGCCATACCGGCTGGTGTGAAGATCCAGATCAATGACGGAGTCATCGTAACGGAGGGGCCAAAGGGCAAGCTGACTGCGTCACTGCCTCCACACGTTTCGATCGAAGTGGCTGACTCGGTGCTGAGAATCCAGCGCCAGGACGAGAGCCGTGAGGCTCGGTCCATGCACGGATTGACCCAGCGCCTGGTTGCCAACATGGTACAGGGAGTCCACCTCGGCTTTACCCGTGTGCTCGAGATCGTCGGTGTCGGTTATCGTGCCGAACCCCGCGGGCAGGCTCTGTTCCTCAATCTGGGATACTCCCATCCGATCCTCTTTCAGTTGCCAAAGGAAGTAACGGCGAAGGTGGACAAGCAAACGGTCATTACTCTCGAAAGTTCGGACCGGCAGTTGCTTGGACAGACCGCTGCAATGATTCGCGACCTGCGTCCCCCGGAGCCCTACAAGGGAAAGGGCATCAAGTATTCGGATGAGACGTTGCGCAGAAAAGCCGGTAAGGCAGCCGGTGCGGCAGGAGGTTGAGCATGATCAAGATCGACAAGAGTCTGGCGCGCAGCCGGCGCCAGGAACGGGTTCGCCGCCGCGTACGAGGCACGGAGACGCGTCCCCGGCTGTGTATCTTTCGGAGCAACAAGCACATCTACGCTCAGGTGATTTCGGACGAGAGTGGCCGCACGTTGACTGCCGCTTCTTCTCTGTCGCTCGGAGCGAAAGGCGATAGGACGGGATGTAACAAGGAATCGGCCAAGAGAGTCGGCATCGCGATCGCACAGAACTGCCAGCAACTGGGCATTCGGGCTGTCGTGTTCGATCGTAACGGATTCCTCTACCATGGGCGCCTGCAGGCGCTCGCCGATGCCGCCCGTGAAGCGGGCCTTCAATTCTGAGCAGATTGCGAGAGTGAGTATGGCGATAACGAGAGGCAGAGATCGCACCGATTCCGGAAGCTCGGACATCAAGGAGAAGGTCGTCCAGATCAACCGCGTTGCCAAGGTGGTCAAAGGCGGCCGCCGTTTCAGTTTCAGCGCATTGGTCGTCGTTGGAGACGGAAACGGCCGCGTCGGGTATGGCCTGGGAAAGGCCAATGAGGTACCCGAGGCGATCCGCAAGGGGATCGAGAGCGCGAAAAAGTCGATGGTCACCGTTCCCCTCCTCGCGGGAACCATTCCTTACGATGTGGAAGGTTTCTTCGGTTCGGGGCACGTCCTCCTGCGTCCCGCGGCTGACGGCACAGGGGTGATCGCCGGTGGGGGTGTGCGGGCAGTCGTCGAGTCGGCCGGCGTGCGCAATGTTTTGACAAAATGCATCGGCTCCAACAATCCGCATAACATGGTGAAGGCCACCATGGCGGCGTTGCTGCAATTACGGGCGCCCGAAGAGATCGCAAATCTGCGCGGCAAAAGTCTCGAGGAATTGCGAGGGCCCTCTCATGGCTGATGCGGCAACCTTCAAGATTCGATTGGTGCGTAGTCCGATCGGTTCCACACAACGACAGCGCCAGACCCTGCGGGCACTCGGGCTCACCAGGGTTGGCCGCACCGCCGTCGTCAGGGATGGCGCTGCGACTCAGGGGCGGATTCGCGCGGTACAACACTTGATTGAGGTGGAGCGATAAATGGATCTGAGCCGTCTTGCGCCGGCGCCTGGCGCAACAAAGAAGCGAAAGCGTGTGGGTCGTGGTCCCGGCTCTGGCCATGGGAAGACCGCCACACGCGGACACAAGGGCCGTGGTTCGCGTAGCGGAGGGAATACTCCGCCGGGCTATGAAGGCGGACAGATGCCTTTGCAACGGCGGCTCCCGAAACGGGGATTCTACAATCCGTTTCGCGTCGAGTATTCGATCGTGAACCTTGCACAACTCGAAGCTTTCTTCGATGCCGGCAGCGTCGTAGACGACACACTTCTCCGTGCCCGGTCGATCATCAAGGGGCCTGCGCGCCCGCTGAAGATTCTCGCCAAGGGGACCGTGAGCAAAGCGTTCACGGTGCGTGCCAACAAGTTCAGCGACGCTGCAAAAAAGCAACTCGAAGCAGCGGGCGGTACCGTCGAGGTCGTCTGAGGTGTTTCAGGGTTTCCAGAATGCTGGCCGGATCCCGGAGCTCCGGCGCCGATTATTGTTCACCTTCGGTATGCTGGCGGTCTATCGCATCGGGGTCCATGTCCCAACACCGGGAGTGGATGGCAAAGCTCTTGCCGATTTCTTCCAGCAAGCCAGTAACACCATGTTCGGCATGGTGAACCTCTTTTCGGGGGGTGCTCTGGAGAGGTTCTCGATCTTTGCGCTGGGCATCATGCCGTATATCAGCGCATCGATCATTTTGCAGTTGCTGACGGTGGTCATTCCGCATCTCGAGAGGCTCTCCAAGGAGGGAGAAATCGGGCGGCGTAAGATCACGCAATACACCCGCTATGGCACCGTCTTGCTGGCGTTGATCCAAGGAACTTTCATCAGTGTCGGTCTCGGGCAACTACAATCCCCCGGCGGGAGCCCCATCGTCTACGCACCGGGATTCGCTTTCACCTGCATGACCGTGCTGACTCTCACGAGTGGGACCATCTTTATCATGTGGCTGGGCGAACAGGTCTCCGAACGTGGGATTGGAAACGGAATTTCGCTTGTCATTTTTGCCGGTATCGTGGCCGGCATGCCTTCGGCCGGCGCCACAGCCCTGGAGTTCGTGCGTGAGGGCGAGATGGGTGTTCTCGTTCTCTTTGGCCTCACGTTGTTCATGGTGGGGGTGGTGGCCCTGATCATCTTTGTCGAACGAGCTCAGCGCCGGATTCCCGTGCAATACGCAAAACGGGTCGTCGGCCGCCGTATCTACGGTGGGCAAAGCTCCCATCTGCCGCTCAAGCTCAATACCTCAGGTGTGATTCCCCCGATTTTTGCCTCGTCACTCCTCGTTTTCCCCGGGACCATCGCCAGCTTCGTCGACCACCCGATTGCCCGGCAGGCAGCCGAATATCTTACCCCGGGCGGCTGGTTTTACGATGCTCTATATGTCGTTCTCATCATCTTCTTTTGTTATTTTTATACTGCGGTCACCTTCAATACGAATGACGTTGCCGACAATATGAAGAAATTTGGTGGCTATATCCCTGGCATTCGTCCTGGGCCGCGCACGGCAGAATACATCGATCGGATCCTCAACCGTGTCACGCTTGCGGGTGCTTTGTACGTTTCTGCAGTGTGCGTTCTTCCATCGATTTTGATCCAACAATTCAATGTACCCTTTTATTTCGGCGGCACGGCCCTGCTGATCGTTATCGGAGTAGCCCTCGATACGATCTCCCAGATCGAAACGCACATGCTGACCCGCAGCTACCAGGGCTTCATGCGTCGCGGAAGAATCCGTGGACGTCGCGGGTGACGGGATTTTTGTGTGAGAATGGTGCTGATGGGTCCCCCGGGAGCGGGGAAGGGGACGCAGGCCAAATTGTTGAAGGAACGATTCAACGTACCTCATGTTTCTTCGGGCGATCTGCTGCGTGCAGCGATCGCGGGCGGTTCTGCGCTCGGCGTGAAAGCCAAGAGTTTTATGGACCGTGGTGAACTTGTTCCCGATGATGTGTTTCTCGGGGCGATCGAGAGCCGGTTACGCATCGTGGATTGCTGTAAGGGATTTGTCCTGGACGGTTTTCCCCGCACCATCCCACAAGCGGAAGCGCTCGATAGCATGCTCGCACGCCTCGGTTGTGAACTACAGAATGTCACGAGTATCTCTGTACCGCGCGATGAATTGGTTCGCCGGCTCAGCGGCCGCCGGTGTTGCGTCGACTGCGGGGCCAGTTATCATGTTGTGTTCAATCCGCCGAAGGTTCCCGAGACGTGCGACTGGTGCCAATCGCATCTTACACAACGTGACGACGATAGGGAGGCGACAGTGATCGCCCGCCTCGATGTATACGATCGTGAGACAGCACCCTTGTTGAATTTCTACAGCTCTCGCGGGATTTTGCACACGATCGATGGCGTGGGATCACAACGGGAAGTGTTCGAGCGCATTCTCGAAGCAGGAGCATCCGTACGGTGATTCGTTTCAAGACACCCGAGCAGATCGAGACGATGCGGCAGGCCAATTTGATCGTAGCCGAGGTCCTCGAAGAGCTTTGCCGTAATGTGCGTCCCGGGGTGAGCACCGCGGAACTGGATGCGATTGCGGAAAGAATGACGCGGCAGCGGGGCGCCCGGCCAGCCTTCAAGGGATACGACGTTGGAGGACAGGTCTTCCCCAGCTGTGTTTGTATCTCAATCAACGAAGAGGTTGTTCACGGGATTCCATCCGACAAACGAATCTTACAGGAAGGCGATATCGTCAGCCTTGATTTCGGTGTCTGTTTCCAGGGGTTTTACGGCGATTCGGCGGTCACCGTTGCGGTGGGTCAAGTCGATCCGGAGTCGAAACGTCTCATGCAGGCCGCGCACGATGCCCTGTGGGCTGGGATCGATCAGGTCAAGGTCGGGAACCGGATCGGTGATGTGTCGGCGGCAATCCAGGAGCGCGTCGAGGTGGATGGGTTTTCCGTGGTGCGGCAGTTCGTCGGACATGGGATCGGCCAGCGTTTGCACGAAGAGCCTCAGGTGCCTAATTTCGGCAAACGGGATCGCGGCGAGAAGCTGCGGGAAGGAATGGTCCTGGCGATTGAACCGATGGTCAACGCTGGAACCTCGGAGATCTGGATCAAGAGTGACGGATGGACGGCAGTTACCAAAGATGGCCGGCGATCCGCACACTTCGAGCATTCTGTTGCAGTGACCAACGAGGGGCCGTACGTTTTGAGTCGGCTCTGAGATCGAATTGGGATTCTGAGAGAGGTATGTTGTGAAAGTTCGAGCGTCCGTGAAAGTAATCTGTAAGAAATGCAAAATGATTCGCCGGGAAGGTATCGTGCGCGTGATCTGCAGCAATCCGCGGCACAAGCAGCGTCAGGGTTGACCGGCAAAAGACAGGAGCAGTAGACGATGGCACGCATTGCAGGCGTTGACCTACCGCGCAACAAGCGCATGGAAGTCGCACTCACGTACATCCACGGAATCGGGCGCTCGTCCGCGCGCAAGATCCTCATGGAAGCCAATGTCCCGTACGACAGGAAGAGTGACAGTGTCACCGATGAGGAGCTGGTTCGGCTGCGGCAGATCATCGATGGCTATAAGGTCGAGGGGGATCTGAGACGCGAAGTCGCGCAGAATATCAAACGCCTGCTCGACATCGGCTGTTATCGGGGGTTTCGCCATCGCCGGAACCTGCCGTGCCACGGCCAGCGCACCCACACGAATGCACGCACCCGCAAGGGACCGCGCCGTGCCATTGCGGGCAAGAAGCAGGCACCATCCAAGGGCTGATCGGTTCACGAAGGAGCACCTGAGTTATGGCAAAGGAAGATGCGGCAACGAAAGCAGCCGAAAAGGCACCCAAGCGGCGCAAGACGAAGCGCACGGTGAGCGAGGGAGTCGCCCACATCCATTCGACGTTCAACAATACGATCGTTTCGATCACCGATCCGGTCGGCAATGTTGTGGCCTGGGCCAGTGCCGGGTCGGTGGGGTTCAAAGGCTCGCGCAAGGGCACGCCGTTTGCCGCACAGCTTGCGGCTGAGAATGCAGCGAAGAAGGCGAGTGACGTCGGTATGCGAGCGCTCCAGGTTCATGTGAAGGGGCCCGGTTCTGGCCGGGAATCAGCCCTCCGTGCCCTGCAATCCGTGGGTTTTGCCGTTTCCGTGATCAAGGATGTCACCCCGATTCCCCATAACGGCTGCCGGCCGCCGAAGCGCCGTCGCGTCTGATCCGAACTGACGAGGAGATTGACTCTTGGCTCGCTATACCGATTCAGTGTGCCGGCTCTGCCGGCGTGAAGGTCTCAAACTCTTTTTGAAAGGTGAGCGCTGTTATACTGATAAATGCGCCATCGAACGTCGAAATTATCCACCGGGCCAACACGGCCAGGCCCGCAGCAAGTTTTCCGAATATGCGCTGCAATTGCGCGAGAAGCAAAAAGTGAAGCGTATGTACGGGCTGCTCGAAGGGCAGTTCCGTCGCTATTTCGAACTCGCCGAGCGCACTCGGGGTATTACGGGCGAGAATCTTCTTTTGCTCCTCGAACAGCGACTCGACAACATGGTCTACCGTATGGGATTCGCCACGTCCCGCGCTGAGGCACGGCAACTCGTCCTCCATGGGCATTTCCAGGTTGACGGCCGGAAGGTGGATATTCCGTCCTACCGCTTGAAACCGGGGCAGGTGGTCACGGTGCGCCAACGGAGTCGCACGATGGGTCGTATCGTCGAGGCCCTCGAACAAGCGGAAGGTCGCGGCATCCCCGATTGGCTCGAAATGAACAAGGAATCATTCACTGCACGTGTGAAGGCATTGCCGACGCGCGCTGATTTGACGATGCCGATCAACGAGCAACTCGTCGTCGAACTCTACTCGAAGTAATCGGAGCGCAGAGAGCACAGGCCGGAGGATTCTATCATGCTGCCGCAAAGAAATTGGCGAGAGTTGATCAAGCCGAGACAACTCGAGGCCGAAGAAAAAGAACTGAGCGCAACACACGGGAAATTCGTGGCAGAACCCCTCGAACGAGGCTTTGGCCTGACGATCGGGAATTCGCTGCGCCGCATCCTTCTGTCCTCGCTCCAGGGGACGGCCATCACCGCCGTCAAAATTGACGGTGTGTTGCACGAGTTTTCGACGATCGCGGGCGTTCGTGAGGATGTCACCGATATCGTTCTGAACCTCAAGGAAGTGCGCCTCAAACTGCTGGAAGGTACCCAGGCGACAGCCCGCCTGGAGGCCAAAGGAGAGGGCGTAATTACGGCAGGTGACATTCAGGTGAATCCCACGGTCGAGATTCTCAACCCCGGACTTCACCTTGCCACTCTTTCCAAAGAGGGAAAGCTCGCAGTCGATTTGACCATCAAGACGGGGCGGGGGTATGTCCCAGCCGAACGGAACAAGGACGAAGATGCACCGGTCGGAACGATTCCGATCGATGCGATTTTCTCCCCCATTCTCAAGGTCAATTACACGGTAACCAATGCGCGCGTCGGACAGAGAACCGATTACGACAAGTTGAGCCTCGAAGTCTGGACGGACGGCAGCGTGCGGCCCGAGGATGCCGTTGCCTACGCGGCTCGGATCCTGCAGGATCAATTGTCCATCTTCGTCAATTTCGAAGAAGAGCCGGAGATCGAAGAAACCCCCGAAGAGCCTGCATCGGGCCACAACGAAAATCTTTTCCGCAGCGTTGCCGAACTCGAGCTGTCTGTCCGTTCCGCGAATTGCCTGCAGAATGCCGGCATCAAGTATATTGGCGAGTTGGTGCAACGCTCCGAGGCCGAAATGTTGAAGACCAAGAATTTCGGCCGCAAATCGCTCAACGAAATCAAGGAAATCCTGCACGAGATGGGATTCGATTTCGGCATGAAACTGGATAATTTTCCGGGGCGAGCGGAGCTCGACGCGCGGTGGGCGCGCGAGAAGGAAAGCGCATAAGAGGGCACACGCCGCTCTTTTCAATCTCAATCGATTGTGCTCGCATTGCGGGATTCAACGTGAATTGCCCGACGGCGAGGGGAGTACTGATTCATGAGACACTTGAAGGCTGGTCGTAAACTCAGCCGCACCAGCGAGCACCGTAAGGCCCTTTTCAGAAACATGGTGACCTCGTTGATCGAGCACGAACAGGTCAAGACGACCGACGCCAAGGCGAAGGAATTGCGCCGGATCGCGGATCGAATGATCACGCTGGCCAAACGGGGCAGTCTGCATGCCCGCCGTCAGGCGGCCGCGTATGTTCGGACCCGGAAGGCCGTCAGCAAACTGTTCGATGAGGTGGCGGCGCGATTCCGCGATCGTCCAGGTGGTTATACCCGGATCATCAAAGTGGGAGTGCGCCACGGGGATGCCGCGCCGATGTCGGTGATTGAATTCACCGATCGAGGCGATGCGGCCAAAGCCGAGGCGGAGAAGAAAAAGGAACGCCGGGCCCGGCGAGCGGAGCGTAAAGCCGAGCCATCCAGACCACCTGTTGGCCTTTGAGCCAGCAGGACCGGTGAGGCCTTCGCTTCCTCGTTTCTAGCGGAACAGGCCCTCAGTCCTCTTTCAAGAATCCCAGGAGAGCCGGATTGACGATGTCCGGCTTCTCCTGGTGCACGAAGTGGCCTGCGCCCTCGATGATGTGTTTGCGCAGGCCTGCCGGGAAAAACTGCTCCATCCCGTCGAGCAGATTGACTCCCACACAACCATCCTGCGCACCGTGGATGATGAGCGTCCGAACAGGAACCGGCGCGATTGCCAGTGCGCCCTGCAAATCCGCGAGTCGGGGATCCTGGTAGGCAGGGTTCAGCGTGCAACGGTAGTAGCCCAGTGCCGCTGATAAAACGCCTGGCTTCGAAAAGGTCGTCTTGAGGGATTGCATCTGTTCGGCGGGAAACTCCCACCCCGGCGACCAGTCGCGCCACAGGTGTTCCAAGAAGGTAAAACCTCCGAATTCCACGGCCGGTTCCGCAAGGGGAGTTTGAAAGAAGAACATGTACCAGGAACGCCGCTGCTGTGCGTAATCGCTCAGAAATGCGTTCAGGAGAGCCGGACCGTGTGGCACTGCGGATGTGATCAGCTTGCGCACGCGTTGTGGTGCCAGGATCGCCGCCCCGTAGCCCGCTACAGCGCCCCAGTCGTGGCCGAAGATGACCGCCTCCTCGTAACCGAGACTTTCGATCAGTGCGACGGCATCCTGTGCCAGCACCGCACTCTGGTACTGTCCATCCGGAGCGGATTGCGTGGGCGCATAACCCCGCATGAAGGGCGCCACGACCCGATAGCCCGCAGCCGCCAGGACCTCGAACTGATGGCGGAAAGACCATGCGTGGTCGGGGAAGCCGTGCAGGCACAAGATCAAGGGTCCCTCTCCGCATTCGAGCGTCGCAAACTTCAGCCCGTTTGCCTGAACTTCTGCGGTGTGTATCCCCGGATTCGTCATGCGGTGCAGTTACCGGTCATAAGAGTTCGCGGCAAGGACTTCCACGTATCTTCGTCTGCGGGAGTTCCCCGTTCCTGCCTCCCCCCATGGTGACGAGTGTTGTGTTCGACCAACCGAGGGCTCTGCTTGAGCCTTTCAGGCCGCTACGCTACGCGAAAAAGTCACCCGTAAACCGCCTCTATGATATACTGCGACCACAACGCGACGACACCGCTGCGCCCCGAGGTCCTCGAGGCCATGTTACCTTTTCTCCAAGACACGGGTGGCAATCCATCGAGCGCACACCGTTTGGGAAATGCAGCGCGCTGCGCGATCGAGGATGCGCGCGAGTCTGTCGCGGCGTTGATTGGCGCAAATCCGGCAGAGATCGTGTTTACCAGCGGCGGCACCGAGAGCAACAATCTTGCGATCCGAGGCTTTCCCACGGCCGGTGTCCTCGTGGCGTCGGCGATCGAACACGCGTCCGTTCTCGAATCGGTGAAAGCAGCAGCCCGGCAAGGTGGGTGCCGTGTAGAGTGGCTCCCCGTCGATCGGCTGGGCCGTGTGGACTCTTCTGTGCTGGAAGACCTCGATGTTGGCACGATCGGGCTTGTCTCGATCGGCTGGGCCAATAATGAGATCGGCGTCATTCAGCCAATCGGAGAACTCTCGGAGTGGTGTCGCCAGCGCGGCATCACGTTGCACAGCGATGCCGTACAGGCCCTTGGCAAGGTGCCTGTCCTGGCCTCATACGTCGACCTGATGTCGATGTCCGCACACAAGATCGGCGGACCGCAAGGGGTGGGCGCTCTCTACGTGCGGCGCGGAATCGAGTTGCGCCCATTGCTTCTGGGGGGGACCCAGGAGCGGGATCGCCGCGCTGGTACTGAGAATGTAGCAGGCATCGTCGGCTTCGCCGCTGCCTGTCGATTGGCGGAAAGTGAAATCCGGGAGCAGGCAAACCGCTGCCGTGAAGCCCGCGATCTGCTTCTGCGGCGGCTCAGTGTGCTGGACGGGATCCACGTGCATGGAGATCCAGAAGGCGCCGCACTTCCCAACACATTGAATGTCCGGTTCGAGGGAGTGCGCGGAGAGGCTCTGGTTGCGGCGCTCGATCTCGCGGGAATTGCCGTGTCCAGCGGCTCCGCCTGTGCGGCTGGGGCAGGTGAGGCTTCACACGTTTTGCGCGCACTGGGTTTGAACGACGACCAGGCACGCGACGGAATCCGGTTCAGCCTGGGAGCGGACCATGACCCCGCCCAGATCGAGGCGGTTGCGCAGACGGTCGTTGCGCTGGTGGCGCGGATGCGAGCAGGGCGCCGGACCAGACAGACCGGAGGGCCGACGTGAAGCCTCGCGTGGTTCTGGGAATGAGCGGCGGCGTCGACAGTTGTGTATCCGCAGCGCTGCTCCTCGATCAGGGTTTCGATGTCATCGGTGTCGCAATGCGCCTCTGGGGAGAAGCAAGCGAGAGTGGTTGTTGTTCACTCGATGATTTTCTGGATGCGCGTCGTACCGCAAACCGTCTCGGCATTCCTTTCTATGTGATGGATTTCCAGGAGGAATTCCGCCGAGCAGTGGTTGACCCCTTCGTCGCGGACTATCTGGACGGGCGCACACCGAATCCGTGTGTTCGGTGCAACCAATTCTTGAAATTCGATGCGCTCTGGGAAAGGGCATGCGAACTGGGGGCAGACTGGATTGCCACGGGGCACTACGCACGCGTTGTTCATCGGCGCGGCGCACTCAGTGAGCTGTGGTGTGCCGTCGATTCGTCCAAGGATCAATCCTACTTTCTGTTTGCTACCCCACGTGATGTTCTTCGCCGTTGCCTGTTTCCGGTGGGCGACCTGGAGAAGAGTCAGGTACGCCAGCGTGCGCACGAACTCGGTTTGTCCGTGGCAGACAAGCCGGAAAGCCAGGAAGTCTGTTTTGCACCGAAGGGTCGCTATGCTGAATTCATTCTCCGGTACGCCCCGGATCGAGCATTTCGCTCTGGTGAGATCATCGGTGAATCCGGACAGGTCCTTGGCCGGCATGGAGGGATCCATCAGTATACGATCGGACAGCGCCGCGGTCTCGGCCTCAGTGCTCCGGAGCCCCTCTACGTCAGCCACATCGATTCTGCCTCGGCACGGGTCAAGGTAGGGCCAAAGGCGTCGACCGTGGCTGGAGGTCTGATTGCAGGGCGCGTCCACTGGCTAGCCGATCCGAGTCCGGTTGGTTCCCGGTTGTCGGTCAAGATCCGATCCCGGTTTGCCGCCGTCTCCGTGCGGCTGACGGATGTGGGGGTACGTCATTTCGAGGTGCGGGCGGAGGAGGGATTGTGGGCCGTGACGCCTGGGCAGGCTGCGGTGTTGTACGAGGGGGAACGCGTTCTTGGGGGGGGATGGATCGAACGAGCCTTACCAAGAGGGCAGGGGTGAAGCACCGATGATGAGGGTGGCCACCGTGACTCTCGGTTGCAAGGTGAACCAATATGACTCGGCCACGCTGGAGACCAAATTGCGCGAGGCCGATTGCCAGATCGTTGACTTCACTGCCGGTGCCCACGTGTATGTGATCAACACATGCACTGTTACCGATCGCGCCGATTCGGAAAGCCGCCAACTCGCGCGCCGCGCACGCCGCCTGAATCCCCAGGCGCGGATCGTGATGACGGGCTGTTTTGCACAGATCAACCCACACGCTGCATTGATTCCTGAAGTGGACCACGTGGTGGGTCTCAACCGCCTCGGCGATCTCATCCAGGCCGTGCGTGGCGAACTGCAGGGCGCGATCGCCGTCGACGATCTACGTGCCGTGCGTCGGGTTCGCACACTTGGGGCCGATACGTTTGTCGGCCAGACGCGAGCGTTCCTCAAAGTCCAGGAGGGCTGCAATCTCTTCTGCACGTTTTGTATCGTGCCGTTCGCGCGTGGAGCGAGCCGTTCGGTACCACCGCGTGAGATTCTCGATCAACTGAAAATGCTGGCGCGGCGTGGTTACGCGGAGGTCGTGCTCACCGGAGTACATCTGGGCGGCTATGGAAACGATCTCGCGCCGCGGCAGGATCTTGCCGACCTGCTCGAAATGTTGCTCGAGCATTCACCCGTGTTGCGGCTCCGTTTGAGTTCTGTGGACCCGCCCGAGATAACGCCGCGACTTTTGCGCTTATTCTCCGGCCCCAGCGCTCTGTGCCCACACCTGCACGTTCCCGTGCAGGCGGCCCATGACGGAGTTCTGGCACGCATGCGCCGACGATACGATGTTGCCTTCCTCGATGACGTGTTTGCCGAGATACGGCACGCATTGCCGGACGCGGCGATCGGTACGGATGTGATTGGAGGGTTTCCCGGAGAGACAGAGGCGCAATTTGAGGGCGGACTGGAGGCGTTGAGCCGGCTACCGATCACCTATTTTCACGTTTTCCCCTATTCGAAACGAGTGGGCACGACAGCCGCCAGGTTGGGCGAGCAAGTGCCTCCTTCTGTCGTGCACGAACGTGCCCGCCGTTTGCGGCGTCTGGGGGAGGCAAAACGAGCCGACTTCGCGCGTACCTTCGTCGGCCGTGACCTGCGGGTGTTGATCGAAGGCGGATCGACCACATTGGCACCAGCCCTTGGATACGCACGAAATTACCAACGTGTTGCCATTCATGGGCAAATCGCCGCCAACCGTGAAGTCGACGTCCGGATCGAAGAGGCCCGCGGCTCCCTGCTGATCGGGAAGGCGAGACCGATGATGCATGGAACGACGGATGTTTGAAGAACTTCAGGAACGACTTGGGTACCGCTTCCAGCTCCAGGATCTTCTGGTCGTCGCTCTGACACACTCCTCGGCGGCCGATGCGACTCTCCCGCGCCGGGGCGAGCAACTCGAATTTCTGGGTGATGCCGTGGTCGGGCTGGTCCTCAGTGATCTGTTGATCCAGAGGTATCCCGGATGCACGGAGGGAGAGCTTTCGAAGTACCGTGCGGCCTTGGTGAGCACGGTCAGTCTGGCGTCCAAGTGCCGTTCCCTGGGATTGCACGAGGCCATGCGTTTGGGGAAGGGCGAGGAAAAAACAGGGGGACGCCAGAAGGCGTCTATCCTTGCGGCTTTGTACGAATCGGTCATCGGAGCCGTGTTTTTGGAGGGTGGCTACCAGGCTGCACGGGATGTCGTTCAGCGCCACTTCCTGGCGGAAGTGGCGCAGGCACAAGGACGCCATCGCATCGACGCGAAGACCGAGCTCCAGGAATTCTGTCAGCGCTACTTTCAACAGACGCCCCGGTACGATCTCGTCTCGCAGAGCGGTCCCGACCATGCACGCGAGTTCGTGGTCGATGTGCTCCTGAACGGGTTTACGCTTGCCCGTGGCGAAGGATCGAGCAAGCGTGCAGCCGAACAGAAAGCCGCCGGATATGCCCTTGAGGCAAGCCATACCTGGAGTGAACGGATAAAAGATGCTCAGAGCTGATATTTGTTCTTCTGCGTGATCAGTTTCTTCTTGACAATGTACCCGGTGTGAGAGAGAGTATGCGGCACGTTTATGTAAGGGCGAGGTAACGCGTTCAGGTTCCGGTCTTGGCCGAACCGTATTGGCAATTTGAGAACTGTGGCGGTTCACACCGCTGCAGTGATCGGGAGGCAGCTCATGACGAGGGGAAAAGGCATTCTCTTGATGGCCGGACTCATCGCGGCATGTACCGCGAGCAGCCAGGGGGAAGCACAGGTGGTCAACATTCCGAAGATTGCGCGGAACTATTCCGCCACTCTCGTGCGTGCAATGGATGAGTGCATACCGAGCGGGCTCTCCGTCGTCGGTATGGGGCTCCCGGGTACTGGCTGCCTTGCCGCCAACGCCGTCACGGACGATCAGATGACATTTGATTCGGGTAAGGTGACGATCAATGCCCGAACGGGCCGTGTACGGGTTCTGGGCCGAGGTCTGATTCCGGGGAAGCGCGTTCATCTCGTGCTCCAACTCCGAATCACGAAGAGTGGTATGACGACGTTGCACCCGCCTAACAGCTCCGCGCGTGTCACGTTTGCGGATCGGACTGTTGTCTGTGGTCAAGCGCCGTTCGGATTCGTGATCAATGGTCGTGGGGTTCTTGGCGGTAAGATCGACCTGGCGCAGTGCTTGGCTCCGAATATCAGATTGGAAACGGGGAACATTGAGATCCTCGATGCGTACCTGGTGAATGCCGATAATGGCGATCGGGTTTTCGCTCGACCCGGAATTCTGCGCTAACGGTCAAGCAACGGGACAAAGGGGAGGTTACCATGAGGAATCAACTGATCCGGACAGCGTTGCTTCTGCTGAGCGCAGCGATTGTAGGCACTGGATTCACCCATTCGGCTGAAGCCGCGGTGCTGTTTCCGAAGAAATCGAAATCATACACCGTCTGGATGGCGCGAGCGTTCGACGAGTGTATCCCGAGTGGTCTCACGGTGGTCGGTCTGGGGTTGCCTTCGACCGGATGCCTGTCGGCGAATACAGTTACCGACAATACGACGGCCGCCAGCTATGCGAAGGTGCGACTGACCCACAAAGGGAAAATCAAGGTTGTAGGTCGGGGCTTTTCGTTCGGCGATACGGTTCGAGTGCGCCTACACCTTCGTGTCACCAAGGAACACATCTCCACACTGCATCCACCCAATGCTGCGGCGAGAGTAACGTTTGCTGATGCGACGATCGATTGTCCGCCGGCTCCCGGTGCCTTTGCAGTACGTCCGAACGGCTCGATCATTACGAGCACGAACTTGAGTTCATGTTTCGGCGTCAACTCCAGTCTGGCTGGTGGAACGACGTATCCGACCAACATTGAGATCATGGGCGCGAGCGTCATCCACGCCGTTTCCGGTAAGGAACTGCTACGTTCTGGTATTGTGCGCTGAGCCCATCGACGTTGACTGGATGGGGGATGAGAGCAACACTCTCATCGAAACTCCAAGGGTAGCGATCTGGAACGTCAGGACAAAGATAGCAATGGCGAAATACCAAGGAGGGGAATCGTGAGGAAACTCGTAGTTGCAATCGTAGCTGGTTGTCTGGGAAGTGCACTTGCGGCTCAACCGTCCTCGGCTGCAGATATCCGTTTTCCAACCAAGGCCCGCACCTATACAGCATGGATGGTGCGTGCTTTCGATCAGTGTATCCCGAGTGGTACCACCGTGGTCGGGTTGGGACTCCCGTCCGTAGGATGTATCGCGACAGTCTCGGACCCGTTACCTCCGGGCGCTCCGCTGGGGGCTACGATGAATTTCGCAAAACTCACTCTCCGGCGTTTTCCTGGGTCATTCGGTGGCGACGGACGTATCAAATTGACTGGCCGTGGCTTCCAGGGAGGACAGAGGGTGTCGGTCCGCTTGACTCTGCGTACGACGCGGTCGGGTGTCGCTACGTTGCATCCACCCACTTCGAATTCTACGGTCACGTTCGTTGATACGACAATCGATTGTGGAAATCAGAGCGCCAACTGTTTCGTAGCCCGCCAGAACGGCGCGATCGCCGGCAGCCAGACACTCAAGGATTGCCTCGTGCGGAACGGTGAGCAGCCTGGCTTGACCCGTGAGAATCTCCAGGTCATCGATGCCGCGCTGATCAACTGTGATACGGGACTGACAGTCGCGGTTCCGGGTATTTTGAACTGAAGCCAGCTTTTTCCGAATGTTTTGGCCCTCCCGGAGTTTTCTCCGGGAGGGTTTTTTTATGGGTGGATCCGGAAGATCGCCAGAGCGTATTCCATGGCGGAGATGGCTGCCGGCTCAGCGGTGGTCTCCAAAGTCGGCGTGATGAACGTGAACTCATACATGGCTACCGGTGTGAACCGTATGCCCGGCGCTACCGGAGAGGGCTTGTTGCCGTCACCGATCCAATAGATGGGTCGATCCGGGAATCCCGCAATGAACTCCGTAATTCGTTCCCTGTCGCTGGCGGCGAGATAGTACGCCTCGCTGGCTGACATCACCCAGAGTTGAGGGCCGATTCCGAATCCGGTGAGTTGCCCTTCGATCAGGAGGATACTGTGCGCTGGGAGCAGGCCCCGCAACATTTCGACATGGTGGCGCGCCCCAATATAGAGATCTCGTCGTAGAAAAGGCCGGCCCAGCGCGAGCGACCAGATCACGGTAATCAGGAGGACAACCAGCGCGAGCGATCGCCACCACGCCCACTGCCGCGCCAGTAGGAACGCGCCTGAAATGCAGATTCCCGGGATCAGTACAGGCACGGCACGACGGATTGCCCAGATCGGAACAGGGGTGGCGTGCGGCGCGATCAGCACCTGGGCCGCGACGATTGCCGTGATGGCGAGGAGGAGTTCTTCCCCAGGATTGGATGCCTTTATGGCAAGCCAGCCGAGGCTACAGGCTCCTAGCAGAAGCAGCGGCGTGCCAAGATAAGCATCCAGGAGGCCCAGGTTCCGCCCTCCTCCAAGAAGGTCGCCGCCGAACGCAGCAACGACTGCGGTGATGAGAATGAGATGCAGAGCGCGACGGCGCCAGGCTTCCGATAGTTCCATCTTCCAGAGAACGGCCGCCAGCGTCACTCCGGCCAAAACTGCGATTCCCAGGATTTGAGAAGCAGACTCGGACAGGAACGTTGTCAGGATCCCCCAATAGTGAGTGCGAAAACAGAAGGAATGCAGGGCAAGATGGAGCCAGACTGCGAAAGCCGCTACTCCGGCGATTCTGAGTGCCGGTGAGATGTTTCGCTTGAGCCAGACCAGGGAGAGAAGGGCCGCACTCACGAAGACCGCATTCTCGATCCGCATCAATCCGGCCACCCCGAGAGCCAATCCTGCCGCACATGCGCCCGGGGTGGATTCCGATTGGCCCCTTACCGCAGGGATCAACCCTGCAAGTCCACCCCAGAGGAAGAACTGAGCGGGTACTTCGGGCATGAGGAACCTGCCATACCACCATTCGGGCGGCGCCAGCAGGAACAAGGGAATGAGGATCCAACCCATCAGGGGGCGGCCAATGGTCACCGCAAAGGTGAATACCGCACAAACTGCCAGTGCGAAGAATAGCGGCATGATCCATTCGCCGCCCTTTCGGCCTGCGAGATCACCGCCGATCGCCGTCCACACAGTCAGCAGATGGTGAAACGCCGGGAGGACTTCGTCCGAGTCCAGGGTTCGCAGAACGAAACTGCCCTGCAAGCGAAGGTAGGGTGGCGATCCGTAATCCTTGGCAACGCTGGGGAACAGAATGCGCCGATCGTCCAGAGACAGGCGCCCCACGCTCTGGTCATGGATGACCAGGGACCCGCTTCGACTCAGGTGTAGCCCGCTGGCGAGGTATCCCGTCGAATCCCCGGAAAGAAGCCGGGTGTCGAGCGGTGCACCGATCCAGAAGGCGCTCAATACGAAGATAGCAAGGATCGATGCATCGGCGTGATCGTAGGGGCGTGGCCGTGCACGCCGGTTCACCCATGTTCCCAGTGCCGTGTTGGCAAGTTGCAACGCACTCAGAAGCCAGATGGAATACTGTCCCGTCTCGGCCAGGATAAATGCGATCCATGAGGTCAGGCTGGCACTGAGGAGGACCTCGAAGAGGAGGCGTGAACCCTCCGGATTCTGCGCATGAATCGCGCGAGAAAGCCAGGCACGACCCGGCGCGTAGAGCAGCAAGATGGCTGCAAGCGGGATGAGGATTGCCGACATCGCGGTGGGGATCTTTTACCGGTGCCGCTTCCGTGGCGTCAATCGTTCCGCTGTGCGGCAAAAAAGGAATTGTTTGACTCTCCGGAATGAGAGTGCGACGGTAGGCCACTTCACGCCGTATGAAGTGTCGAAAACTCATCATTCAGATCCCCTGCTTCAATGAGGAACGCCACCTCGAAACGACCTTGCAGGCATTGCCTCGGTCAATTCCAGGCATCGATAGGATCGAAGTGATCGTTATCGATGACGGATCCACCGATTCCACGGCGGAGGTGGCCAGACGCGCCGGCGCCGATTACATCGTCCGCTTCAGCAACAATCGGGGGTTGGCACGCGCCTTTCGCGCGGGCCTGGATGCCGCGTTGAATCTCGGCGCCGATATCATCGTGAATACCGACGGCGACAATCAGTATTGCGCGGATGACATCAGGCGATTGATCCAACCCATCCTGACCGGGGATGCCGATATGGTCGTGGGAGATCGCGAACCTGCATCGCTCAAGCATTTCTCCCGCAGCAAGCGTGTCCTCCAGCATTACGGAAGTTGGGTGGTCCGGACGCTTTCGGGGACCGAGGTCCCCGACACCACGAGTGGGTTTCGTGCTCTCAGCCGTGAGGCAGCTCTACGGTTGAACGTCATTTCCGATTTCACTTACACGCTGGAGACGATCATTCAGGCCGGCAAAAAACGCCTGCCCGTTACCCACGTTCGTGTTCGCATCAACCCGACTCTGCGTGAATCGAAGCTTTTCGGAAGTATCTGGCAGTACGTCAAACGTTCGGCAGCAACGATTGTTCGAATCTATGCACTGTATGAACCGCTGAAGGTCTTCTCCTATTTGGGTGGAGCGGTGATCCTGCTTGGCCTGATCCCCGGCATTCGATTCATCTATTTTTTCATCTTGGGGACAGGGGGCGGACATATCCAGTCACTACTCCTGACCGTGCTGCTGATCATGATCGGCTTTCAGACCGTCCTCATCGGTTTGCTGGCCGACTTGATCGGAGCCAATCGGTCCCTTCTGGAGGATCTCCTGTTTCGTATGCGCCGGCTCGAAGTCGGCGATAAACCCGATGGCTATGAGGCGGTCCGCCCGGCGGAGTCTTCTCGTTCCGTTGCCCGGGGAGGCCATTCGTGAGCCTTCGCGGCAGCAGTCCGGTGCTGCCGCGAAGGGTCTGCTTGTTCGGCACCTACGCGCGGACGTACACGGTCAATCGCGTGCTTGCCCGTGCTCTGCGGGAGGCCGGATTTGATGTGGTCGAATGTCACTCCCCGCTTTGGGAGGGTGAACGCACAAAATCCGCGGCGTATTTCCGTTTTGTCTCGGCCTGCCGCCTGCTGTGCCGCTACCTCGGTTCTGCGCGCCACCTGGCGTCTAGACGGAAGCGGCTCGAGCCCGTGGATGTTTATGTCCTCACATTTCAGGGCCAACTGGACGTGCTTCTTCTGGGTCTTCTACTCGGGCGGCGCCGGCGCCGGATTGTCTTCGCCCCTCTGGTGACGTTGAGTGAAACTCTGATCGACGACCGTCAGGTTTTCGCTACGAATTCCTTTGCTGGGAGGCTTCTGCGCGTTCTGGACCGTCTGTCTCTCCGCTGGCCGGGCCGTGTCGTGATCGATACGCGGGCGCATGCGGAGCAACTGATTCGGAATTTCCAACTTCCGCGTGACCGGTTGAAGGTGTGGCACCTGGGCTGTGATACGGACGTCTTCAAGCCGGATCCGGTCCCAGCGGTACAGCACCGTCCGTTGCGGGTCCTTTTCTATGGCTCGTTCCTCCCTTTGCATGGTATCGGGACAATCCTTGCAGCGGCGGCGATTTTGCGGGATTGCCCGGACGTGCACTTCTGTCTCTACGGCGAAGGAATCCTCCTGGAGGAATGTTGTGGAGAAGCAGATCGCCAGAGCCTGGTGAATACAACCTTCTCCTCCTGGCAGGATTACGAGAGCCTTGGAGATCTCGTTTCCCGCCATGACATCTGTCTGGGTATCTTCGATGATGGGCAGAAGGCGGGAGCGGTCATTCCCAACAAAGTCTATCAGGCTGCGGCGGTTGGACGCCCGGTGATCACCGCGGATACTCCTGCGGTAAGGGAAGTGTTTTCTCACGGCGAGAATATCTGGCTCTGTACCCCGGCGAATGCGACGGCTCTCGCGGACGCAATCCGTACTCTGGCCGCAGACGCTGACCTTCGCGCAAAGATAGGTGGGGGAGCGGCAGATCTCATGCGTTCGAGATTCTCGCCGCAAGCCCAGGCCGAACGTTGGGCTTCTTTCATCGTAGAAGTGTGTGCGAATGTCTGACGGGGTGGGGATCGTTGTCCTGAATTGGAATGGAGGCGGGGCCACGATTGCCTGTGTCGAGTCGGCTCTCGCACAATCGCAACCGGGGTGTTTCGTCGTTCTGGTCGACAATGGATCCAGAGAGGACGAACGTGTGCGGTTGATGGCACGTTACGCTGGCCGGTCCGAGGTAGAGCTTGTCCTCCTTCCCGAGAACACGGGATACGCCGGGGGAAACAACATCGGAATTCAGCGGGCATTTGCTAGAGGTGCCGAATTTTCTCTGGTAGCAAATCAGGATACTCGCCTCGCAAAGGATTCGGTTGAGCGTCTCGTTCGTGAGGCTCGTCTGTTTCCCCGTTGTGGTCTGCTCGGACCGCGCGTGTTGGATATGCGTTCAGGAAAAGAGATCTCCCGGGGCGAGAAGGTGATCCTTCCGCTGCTCTGGTTTCCACGGTCCATCCTGCGGTACCGAACACGACAGGCCGCCTCCTATGCAGTGTCAGGACTCATGGGTTGCGCTCTGCTGGTGACCCGTTCGTGCTTCGAGGCGACTCGTGGGTTCGACGAGAGTTTCTTTGCCTATTATGAGGAGATCGATTTGTGTTTGCGAGCACGTGCTGCCGGCTTCGACCTTCGTTGTGTTCCACAATCGGTGGTGGAACATGATGGATTGCGGGGGTTTTCCGGGGGGTTCACGCCCCTCAGCGCAGAACTCAAGGTGCGCAATCTACTCCGTTTGATCGCGCGCCATGCCCGGGGAATTGATTGGTGCCTACTCGTTCCGGGCTTTTCCGGTTTGTGGCTCTTCTCCTTTATCTTGTACGTGATGCGCCTTCGTGGCGATGTGGCCGCCGCTATGTGGCGAGGGCTGGCCGCCGGCCTCCGAGGTGAGGGAGGGCCGGTGCGGGGATCGATAACAGGGATCTGATGCGGATCGGAATCGGCGCACTTCTCGGTGTCCTCGGAGGACCATCGACCTATGGGCGAGAGTTGATTCGCGCCCTCTCTGAATTGGAGACGGAACACACTTTCGTCGTGATTACCGATCGGCCTGATCTTCTACCTGTGGCTTCGAACCTGTATCGCATCAAACTCGGGCTTTCTGGCAATGCCATGCAAGCGTTGTGGGATCAGTGGATCCCCTGGATCAGCCGGCGTGCAGAAATAGACCTTTTCCACGGTACAAAAGGGATCCTTCCAATATGGGGAAAGATTCCCAGTGTGGTCACCATTCACGATGTTGCCGTACGACATCAGCCGGAAACATTTTCACGTCTTCAACGGTGGCATCAGGGGTTGCTCGTGCCCTGGACTGCACGGCGTGCGCGACACGTGATCACGGTCAGCGAGCACTCTCGCAATGACATTATTCACGAACTGGGGCTTCCGTCCAACCGGGTGACGGCAATTCCACTAGCAGTGGCGGAATTTTTCTCCCCCGATCCGGGGCCAGATGATGAGGCCATCGCTGCCTCCCTGGGCTTGCCACACAAGTTCATTCTCTATGCGGGAACCGTTCAGCCAAGGAAAGGAGTCGATCGTCTGGTGCAGGCGTTCAGCGAGCTTGGTGCCGGCGATCTGGAACTCGTCATTGCCGGCCGCTTGCGCCCAGGGTACACCCCGGCCTTCTTGGAGCGCCGACCCGAGCGAGTCCGATATCTGGGGACTGTTTCCGAGGCCCAATTAGCAGTCCTCTACCGCCGGGCACTCCTCTTTTGCAGTCCGTCGAGTTATGAGGGATTCGGCTTGTCGGTGCTCGAGGCCATGCAGAGCGGCTGTCCGGTCGTCGTTCCCGACAACAGTTCTCTTCCGGAGGTTGCTGGCGATGCCGCATTGTGGTTGCCAGACCTTGCCGTGGAGTCGATCCGACAGGGGTTGATGATGTTGTTGAATGAGCCGGAACGAAGAGTGCGGATGCGGATGGCCGGCCTCGAACGTGCCCGGAGATTTAGCTGGCAAAACACGGCTCGACAGACGTTGGCCGTTTACGAGGAAGTTGCGCGTGGCTGAATCCGGTGCTGAATCGCTGCCTCGTGTCGCTGTGGTCGTCCTCAACTGGAACGGCACCGACGATACGGAAGAGTGTCTTCGCAGTCTCATGAAACTGGATTATCCCCGGTGTGAAATCATCGTGGTGGACAATGGTTCAACGACATCCCCGAGGGAGCGACTGCTGCGTGAGTGCCCATCCATCACGTACCTGCAGACCGAAACGAATCTGGGGTACGCTGGTGGGAACAATGTTGGAATCCGCTACGCGCTTTCTGCCGGCCACGATTACGTGTTCGTACTCAACAATGACACCATTGTGGAGAGCGAGGTTTTGTCGCGGGCCGTTCCGGTTGCGCAGGCGGATCCTCGCATTGGGGTACTGGGGATCAAGATTCTCGCATGGGATGATCCGGCACGTGTGTGGGTTGCCTATGGGCAGGTGACGTACCGGCAAGGACTCGTTCGTTTGATCGGTTACTACTGGCTCGATGACGGGCGTTTCGACGAGCAACTCGACGTCGAGTGGGTGCCCGGTACAGCCATGCTCTTCCGGCGTGAAGCGCTCGAGGAGGTTGGCTTGTTCGATGAGGAGTTCTTTGCCTACCACGAAGATGTCGACTGGTGTACGCGTGCGCGGCGGTTGGGCTGGCGGGTCGTGTTTGCCCCATGTGCGAGAATCTACCACAAGGGCCACCGTAGCTCGGGCGGTAAGGGCTATGTCTCGCCGCGGCAGTATCTCGCCGGCCGTAACATGATTTTGTACGTTCGCCGGCACGCTTCACCGTTGCAGAAATTGAAATTTCTCCTCTTTCAACTGGTGACTTTGCCATTGCAGTACCTGCGCCGTCTGGTGACTGGTGAACAGGCCGGTGTGACCGCCAAGATACGCGGTATGCTCGATGCCCTCCGCGATCGGCCGTTGCCCCTTGCTGAACTCGGATTGCGGCCCAAATCGCCATGAGTTTCACGTATTACACCGTGGATACCGGCATCGAGGCGAGCCAGATCTTCTGGAGCTTCGATACGGTCGCCGATCATATCGGTCTCTGCGATTTCGAAACCACTCTTCCGGTGTTTCTCCGAAATCTGCCGCGTGACGAGCCGATTCTCGATGCAGGCTGCGGATTGGCGCGCTGGGTCATCTATCTGCGCCAGCGTGGGTTTCGTGTCTTCGGGACCGATCAGGCACATCAGGCCCTCGTTCAGGCCTCAAAGGAGGGTGGAGACGGAATCCTCTTCACCGGCGATACCGAACGACTCCCATTACGAGACGGTAGCCTGGGTGGTGTGATCTCGCTCGGTGTCGTTGAGCACGATCCGCAGGGCCCCGTGCCTGCGCTGAAAGAACTGCTGCGCGTACTTCGTCCCGGCGGCATTGCTCTGGTGGCTGTGCCCTACAACAATCCTTTTCGCCGTCTTTTGATCAATCATCTACGTCGTTTTCGGGATGCCCAGAAACGCCGCTCGGGACTCAAGCTCGACTTTGCGGAGTACCGTTTCACCGGAGCCGAGTTGAAATCGTTCCTGGTTGAAGCCGGTTTTGAAGTGTTGTCGTTACATGCCGATGATTTCAAAGCGCCCCTGGGTAAGGGCCTGTGGGTCGACTCCTCCTCGTTCTTTGGCTACCGCGCCGGCCTTTTTGATATGGCTCCCGGGCACAAGCGCTGGGAGTTGAATCGACGCGGTCGTTTGGTGCAGGGAATCGGCAATGCCATCTCGCCGTGGCTCGTTGCCGGGGGTGTCCTCGCTGTTGCCCGCCGGCCCTGACACATGCGTATTGCCGTCGTCATTCCGGTGTGGAACCAGATCGCTCTGACCCAGCGCTGTCTCGAAAGCCTGGGCGCGCAGTCGCGTCGCGCTGATACGGTCATTGTTGTGGACAATGGATCGGACCCGGATCCCAGTGTTGCAATCCGGCAGGCATACCCCGGCGCCACGATCTTACGCCTGAAAGAAAATCGGGGTTTCGCCGGTGGCTGCAATGCCGGCATTGCCCATGCCCTGGAATCAGGTCATGACGCTGTGCTCCTGCTCAACAATGATACGGTGGCGGACGAGCATCTGGTGAAGGAACTCGAGCGCGGATTGTGTGAGAATCCCCGAATTGCTGCGGTAGGTGCCAAGACATTGACAGACGAGAATCCGCCCCGCATCCATGCAGCCTACGGAGTCCTGACCTTTCACGGATCTCTCGTCCGGATCGAAGGCTGGCTCGAGCCCGACATCAACCGCTTCCAGGAGGAGCGGGATGTGGATGTGGCGGCGGGCAGTGCCGTGTTGCTGCGCCGTGAGGCGTTACTCGATGTCGGGTTGCTTGACGAGGAATTCTTCGCGTATCACGAAGACGTCGACTGGTGCACGCGGGCACGACGAGGTGGCTGGCGGATTCGCTATGTGCCAACAGCGTTTGTGCGCCATCGGATGCATGCCTCCACAGGAGGTGGCTACCGCAGCCCGATTACCTATCTTGCCGCGCGCAACAGCGTCCTTTTCGTTCGCAAGAACGCAAGTCTCCGGCAGATTCTGTGTTTTACCGTCTTCACGATCGGAAACCTTCTCAAGGATTTGCGCTACCGCCTGGGCACACATGAGCTGGACGGATATCTCCTGCGCCTACGTGGTTTCCGTGATGGAATTCTGCGTAGACCCGTACCGTTGGAAGAGCTGGGATTGCGCAGGACCGCACCGAGGGGGGCAAAATGACCGATCCACGGGTGGCCATCGTCATTTTGAACTGGAACGGCCGTGACGACGTATTGAACTGTGTCTCCACTCTGCCTCGTCTCACGTACCCGAACTTCGAAGTTACCATCGTCGATAACGCTTCGGCCGACGGGAGTGTGGAAGCGTTGCGGGAGAGGTTTCCCCAGCAACGTGTCCTGATCATGGAAAAGAACCTCGGTTTTTGTGGTGGGAACAACCGCGGTATCCAGGACGCTCTGGCTCGTGGTGCCGATTACGTCCTTCTCCTGAACAATGACACGGAAATGCATCCGGAACTGGTCTCGGAACTCGTGAGCATTGCGCGCACGGATGCGACGATCGGCGCGGTGGGAGCGAAGAACCTCCGACTCGAGGATCCCAGCCAGGTTTGGGGTGCTTACGGCCAGCTTACGTACGGCAAGGAATTGATCCGTTTGATCGGTCAAGGGAAGCCGGATGGCCCCGAATTCAGCGGTGTGCAGGACGTCGACTGGGTCATCGGCAATGGCATCATGATGAGTCGCCGTGCCATCGAGACCATTGGCGGCTTTGATGAAGGCTTTTTCGGCTATCACGAGGACGTTGATTGGTGCCACCGTGCCGGTAAGGCTGGATTCCGGATCGTCTTCAATGGCCGTGCGATCATCTATCACAAAGGCTTCGGTGCATCCCATCCGGGGCGCCCCATCCCGTTCCCTGTGCTCTATTTCCTGGGGCGAAATGGCATCTTCTTCACACGCAAGCATGGCACCTTCTGGCAGAAGGTGAAATTCACCACGTTGTTTCTGGCGGAAGAGATTCGCCTCCTTGTCTACGGTATCCGGCACGGAGAGCGTCTCAAACCCTATCTCTGGCTGCTTCGAGGCTTCATTGACGGGGTGCTCGGCCGGCTGCCCCTGCGTGACCTGAAATTACAGTGAACGGTCCACAGCGTTGCGCTGGTGTCAAACCCCGCGGTAGCATGCTTCCCTGATGCTACGGCGTTTGGCCCGCAACACGGTCGCAGGCTTTGCGGGCAATCTCGTTCAGAAGGTCCTTGCCTTTGTCACAACCCTGATCATTGCGCGGGGACTCGGCGAGCATTCATTCGGCGTTTATTCCTTTGTCGGCGTTTTCTTGTTTTTCTTTGGCTTCATCACGGATCTTGGCATCGAACGAGTGTTGACCCGCGAACTGGCGCGGACGCCCGATCGCGCGGGGGTTCTTCTGGGTAACGCCATACTTCTCAAGCTGGTCCTGTGTGGCGCCGCCGTCCCCGGGGCGGTCGCTACGGGATGGTTGATGGGGTTCGATTCCGAGGTCCTGTACTGCGTCCTGCTTGCCGCTCTCTGCCTCCCTCTTTCCCTCGATCTTCTCTTTCGTGGATATTTCCAATCGAGATACCGCATCGAGGTGATCTACTACATTACAGTTCCGACGAGCATCAGCTACCTGCTCCTCGCCGCCGCTTGCGTGGTGTTCGATCTGCCTGTGCATGCCTTGTTCTACGCTGGTCTCCTCAATGCGGGATTCACTCTCCTTCTGTTTCTTGCTGTGGTATCGCGCAGCGTCACCCCGAACTTACGCCCAGACCGGGCAGTTCTTTCTCTGCTCTTGAAAGACGCGGGCCAGATGGGTGCCTTCGTTCTGATGTTCATGCTGGCCATGCGCATCGATCAGATTCTTCTCTTTCAGTTACGTGGCTCCGAGGATGTTGCCTATTACGCGGTGGCCGTACGGCTCACCGAGGTACTCAGCATGGTTCCCGAGGCGGTAATGCTGAGTGTCTTTCCCCTACTGGCAGCGAGCCAGTATTCGGCGCCTGAACGTTTCCAGAGGACCTATCGCCTGACCTTCAAGTATCTGACGATACTGATCCTTCCCGTTGCGCTGGCGCTCACCCTCGCACGCCACGAGATTGTCAGCCTCGCATTCGGTGCAAGATATGCGGAGAGCGCCAATGCTGTGTCGATTCTCGCGTGGGGGATGTTCTTTGCCTACACGGGAGCGGTCTACTTGAATCTGTTCATTGTACAGGCTCTGCACCGTTTGATGCTCCTGGTGAGCCTCATTGCTCTCGGGTTCAACGTGGCTTTGAATGTCTGGCTCATTCCAGAGTACGGAGCTGCAGGAGCTGCTGTTGCCACGGTGTTGAGCAATCTCGTCGGGTTTGCCTTCTGGCTGGCGCATCCGAGCACCACGGAATATATGCGGGTCTGCCTCAAGGAATCGGTACGCCCCGGTGTGAGTGTGATTCTGGCGGCAGCCGTGATTGCAGGATCCGATCTGGTTGGTTGGCTCGCGGTTGTGGTTGCGTTGCTGCTCTATACCGTCGCGCTTGTTGCTGTGCGTGGGGTTGGATGGGCAGACTTTGCCCTTCTACGTCGAATCCTGACACGCCAGGCTGTTGCAGGGGAAGCCTGATGGGTATGTGCCGCCGTGGTCTGAAGCCGTCGATGGCCTGCAGCCGCACCGCGTTGTTGTAAAGGCAGATGGGCCTCGGCTAGCATCGCGGCGTGGCACTTCGAAAGCGTCGTAGCATCCGGCGGCTGCTCAACCACTATCTGATGAAGGCTGAGATGGGGCTCGGGCGCACGCGCCTCTGGTCCTACCCGACCGAGCTGTGCATCGACGTGACGAACAAATGCAACCTGCACTGCCCCTATTGCCCGACAGGTCGAGGAGAGCAGGGCGGGCGTGGCCGGGGAAGCATCTCCTACGATCTGTTTGCCGAAATTCTACGCGAATTGGGACCGTACGCGTACTCTCTTGAACTTTTCAATTGGGGTGAGCCGTTCTTCAACAAGGAACTGCCCCGTCTCATCCGTTGTGCGAACGAATACGGAGTCCGAACGATCATTTCCAGCAATCTGAGTTTTCCGATGACCGAAGAATTTGTGAAGGATATCATCACCTCCGGACTGACCTATCTGGCTGCGGCTGTCGATGGAGCAGATCAGGAATCCTACGAGAAATACCGTCGTGGTGGAAATTTCGAATTGGTGATGGAGAATCTTCGTACTTTTGTGCGACTCAAGAAGGAAACGGGCAGCTCCACGCCGATCATCACCTGGCAGTACATGGTCTTCGCCCACAACGAACACCGAATCGAGAAAGCGCGAGCCCTTGCCAACAGTCTTGGATTGGACGCGTTCGCAGTACGTGGTGGATTGTACGATGATCCGTCCTGGGCGCCCAGCGGTAACTATTCATTCGACTATCTCAATGTGCAACGGAATCGGTGTACCTGGTTATGGAAAAAAGCTGTCTTCCACTGGGATGGCGGCCTGGCTTCGTGTTGTACGGGTTTCAAAAAAGAAGATGATTTCGACACCTTCCGTGCGGGAGATTTTCATAAGCTCTGGAACAATGAAAAATTCATTGCGGCACGCCGTATCTGGACAGAACCCGATTCACCGCTCCCGGAGGGCCACTTCTGCACGGGCTGTGACAAGGTGAAGCTCTTTCGTGGTTTACCGCTCAGTTCGAAGATGAAGCCAGATACCCAGGCTCCCGCAGCGAAAAGTCGTTTGTGACGATCCCTCCTCGCACGATGCGACGCTGGCTCCTCATCTCTTTGACTCTTTTGTTCCTTGCAGGAGTCGGATCCTGGATGCGCTGGCGGGCACGCCCGAACGTTCTTTTGATCACCATCGGCGGATTGAGAGCCGATGCCCTCGCGAAGGACACCACCCCACAGCTCTCCGCCTGGCTCCAGAGCGCCACGCTGTTCTCCTCCGCTGTAAGCCCGTCGCCGCGAAGCCGGCCGGCGATGGCTGGCGTGTTGACCGGCTTCTCGCCGCGGATCCATCGTATTCGCAACATCACCGACCGCTTGCCGCCAGATCTCCTCTCGTTGCCCGAATCGTTTCGCCAGGCCCGATATCGCACCTCGGCTGTGGTATCCCGTTTCGACCTCGATCACATCTACGGTCTGGATCGCGGCTTCCAATCCTATGATGATCGATACGACCAACCCGTGGTCGGTGATGGAAAGGATCCCCTCCATCTGCCGAGCCTCTATTTCGGGGATGCTTCCCGGGATCGCCGTTTCCATGAAGTGAAGCTGCGGCAGGACAGCATTCGTAGCAATGCGGCCACCGCGGATGCTGCCCTTGGCCTGATGCAGGAAATCGGCAATGGCCCGTTCTTTGTCTGGGTCGATTTCTTTGGCGCAGGCCGCCGTTGGCCCGAGGAGTTCTCTCCTGAAACCCTCCGCCAGCAGTACTCGACTTCTTTGCTGGAAGTCGATGGCCAGGTGGCGCGTCTCCTTCAGGGCTTGACTCAACTCGGACTGCAACGTCGCACGATCGTCATCATTCACGGAGATCATGGGCAGGCGCTGTCCGATCACGGGACCTTTGCCACAGGGCAGGAACTCTACGATTCGAGTGTGCTCGTTCCGCTGGTGATTCGTTGGGGAGACCGGCTCCCGCAAGGCCGTGTGATCGAGAGACCCGTTTCGCTGCTCGATATTGCGCCGACCCTCCGCGAACTGTCTGGGCTGGCCCGCATGGAATCGGAGGGGGTCAGCCTTGCCTCGGCCTTGACGGGCACTGTGCTGCCTCCCGAAAGGGATTTATACCTCGAGACGTATCTGACCGGTTCTGCGGCTGGGGCGATCGGGGGAACCCCCGGTGCCAGTTCGGCGGCCGACATGAGGAAGCGCGCATTGCGCGGGGAGCGTTGGAAGCTGATTCGTACCGAACCCTATGTCTTGATCGACGGCAAGCCGACTGCGAGTGTGGGTGGTCCACCGGGAACGAAGGTTCGTGAAGAGTTCTATGATCTTCAGAGCGATCCAGGGGAGAGGCACAATCTCATCCTGCAAGGTGGCGAAGACCTGACCCGAATGCGCGAGGAACTCCTTCGCGGGACGGTCGATAACAACGCGGAGTGAGCGGCTGTGAACGAGCACAAGGTGATGGTCGTGTTTGGAACACGGCCCGAAGCGGTGAAATTGGCGCCGGTGGTTCACGCGCTGCGGCGGCGAATGTCCGTGAGCGTTTGTGTCACGGCCCAGCACCGGCAGATGCTCGATCAGGTCCTGCAGGCCTTTGAATTGACACCGGATATCGATCTCAATTTGATGAGAGAAAATCAGGATTTGTTCGATATCACGGGACGCGGCATGCCAGCCCTGCGCGATGCGTTCCAACGGGAGAATCCACGCCTGGTTCTCGTCCAGGGGGACACCACGACTTCCTTTGTGGCTGCCCTGGCGGCCTTCTATGCCCGCATCGAGGTGGGGCATATCGAGGCCGGTCTGCGCACTGACGACAAACGGCAGCCATTTCCCGAGGAGATCAATCGCCGGCTTACCTCGGTGCTCGCTGATTGGCATTTCCCGCCGACGCAGTGGGCGCGCGACAATTTACTGCGAGAACATGTGGCGCCGGAACGCATTTTCGTGACAGGGAACACCGGTATCGATGCGCTCCTCGATATCTCTTCGCGCCTGAGTCGAGGGCAGGTTCTGGCCGATCTTCCTGCCGAGATTGCCGATCGCCTGGGCGACCGGCGGATGATCCTGGTGACGGGACACCGGCGCGAGAGCTTTGGTCCCGGTTTCCAGCGGATTTGTCACGCACTCCGTTTGATTGCCGAAGAATATCCAGATGTCGTTCTGGTCTATCCGGTCCACCTCAACCCGAATGTCCAGGAACCCGTCCATCGCCTGTTGGGCGGCATCGATCGTGTCCTTTTGGTTCGGCCCATGGATTACGTTCCCTTCGTGGCATTGATGCGTCGAGCCACACTGATTCTCACCGACTCGGGAGGAATCCAGGAAGAAGCCCCGTCCCTGGGAAAACCCGTACTCGTCATGCGCGAAACCACCGAGCGACCCGAAGGAGTCCAGGCCGGTGTTGCACGACTGGTGGGGACGGATATTGAAGCGATCCGTGGCGCCGTCCACCAACTCCTCACCGATAGCGATGCCTATCGTGGAATGGCGAGTCCGATGAACCCATATGGCGATGGACGCGCCGCAGAGAGGATCGCCTCGATCGTGGAACAGATCGTTCGTGACGAAGCCCCGAAACTGCCTGCGGATCTTGCCACGTAAGCTTTGGATCAATCAGGCCGGCAGCACGGATTGATCCAGAAAACTTGTTACCAGCCTGCGGGGTGGAGTGTGCCCACCCCGCAGGCTGGTAACTCTATTGCGGTGCTTCCTCTTCGGCTGTTGGCGCCGCTTCTTGCTCCGCTGCGGCCGGTGCCGTGTCTGCCGGTGGAGGTGCCTGTTCCACGCCCTGCGGTGCATTCTCCTGGTTCGACTTGATTACGTTCAGTTCGACTCGTCGATTCTCGGCCCGTCCGCTTTCCGTGCTGTTGTCCGCCACGGGCCGACTTTCGCCGTAACCGACGACTTCCATCCGTTCGGGCACCACACCCCGGTTCACCAGGTAGCGGAAAACCGCTTCCGCGCGGCGCACGGACAATTTCTCGTTGTACTCCTCCGTACCCATGTCGTCGGTGTGGCCTTCGACAGAAATGCGAACCTGCGGATTGGCCATGAGCGTCTGAGCGGCTTCATCCAGTACCGGCCGTGAATCGGGACGGATATCGCTCTTGTCGAAGTCGAAATTGACGCCGCGCAAAACGAGCCGCTTGGAAGTCGGCGCCGGCAGCGCTTCCGAAGGAGGTGGTGGAGGAGGTGGTGGGGGTGGTGCTTCTTCTTCCCCTGGTTCGAAATAGTGCCCGACGAGGCCACAGAGCAGGGCGCCTGCAGCAGCGCCAACCAACGCTCCTTCCCAGTAATTCTTCTTGTCTCTGGTATGGGAATAGCCGACAACTTGTCCCTTGTCGTCGTAAATCGTCGCATTGGATCGGCCACGCATCGCTTCTTTGACACCGATTCCGGCGCCCGCACCGGCTGCTGCACAGATTGCAGCAGGAATCCATGTGCGTTTCCCCCAGGGTTTGTCCATGTATCGCCGTCCGGCCGTGCATCCTTGCAGTCCGGTTGCTGCAACGAGGCTCACCACGAGCATCCAGCGTGCTTTCATCCGCGTCCCTTCCGTCTTCTTTGTGCTGGCACCAGATCCTGCGCCAACGAACGTTCGTGCCCCATCCTCTGATGGTCGATTCAAAACCAGCACCTTGTAAGCCGTGGATGCAGGATGCGTCAAGCAAATTACCAAATCTTGTGATTTCGACCCGATCGGACCCCCTCCTGGACCTGGTCCATTTGAGTTCCTCCACGATTGACTTTTCCACCCCAGGCCCTGAACGTACGTCGATGGCGGCATTTTCATTGAGGATGATCCGAGGGCACCGGTTGCACTCTCCACGGCGGTGTGCGCCATTCGGCATGGGTACTTGTGTGCGGCCGTCGATACCGGGAACACGGTTCGTCGGTTTTTCGGTGGATGGGAGAACACCATGAAGCGGATGAAAAATAGAATCGTCATGCCGGCCCGCGCCGGGCGTCTCCGGCGGCTTGGCCAGGATGGGTTCCGGAGTGCGCCGATCGTCCGGCGTCTGTGGTCCTTTGCACGGTGGGCCGCTCCCAGCGTTGCCGTCTTCCTCTTGTTCCTGTCCTGGGCGGGATGTGGCGGTGACGCGGAAACGAAGGTGGATGACACGACGCCTCCGGCCGCGGGTTTCGTCGACGAAGACGCACAACGCGAACGTTCCTTGCGTTTTCTCCGTTATGCGAGTCGCGATCTGTCGGCGCTGGGCCCCATGAACATCATCGCTTACCTGGAACGGCAAAGGTTGGATCCCTCGTTCAAGGTCCCGGACCGACTCGTGCCGGTGAATCAGTTCGACGCAAGCTTCGAAAAAATGGCAACCCTGCGGGATACCCGCGACTTCGATGCGTTGTACCTGCTGAACCTCCTTCTCGGTTACGGCAATGATCCTGCGCTGGCACCTGGTCTGAAGGAAAAGATCGAGCAGTCATTCCTCAGCTTCAAATTCTGGTTTACCGATCCGACGCCCGATGGCCTGCGTGATGATGCGTGGTACTGGAGCGAAAACCACGAACTCATTTATTACACGCTCGAATATCTCGTGGGCCAGACCTATCCGGATCGTGCCTTCGGGACGGATGGCCGCACCGGGCGAGAACACATGGAGAGAGCCAGCGGGCGCCTTTTGCGCTGGTTCGAACTGCGCACTCGCTTCGGCTTCAGCGAGTGGCACTCCAATGTGTACTACCAGAAGGATGCTACGCCACTGCTCACCCTCGTCGAGTTTGCCCAGGATCCCGGTATCCGTGATCGCGCCGCTGCCGTCCTGGATTCGCTTTTGTTCGACATGGCGATGCACACGTTTCGCGGCGCCTTTGGTGTGACACACGGCCGCTCGTACAAGAAGGACAAGATGTCTTCTCTCGATGATGACACGTGGGGTCTGGTGAAGGTGCTCTTCGATACGGCCGAGTACGATCACCAGTCGGCGGGAGATCCCGGTGCCGTCTTGTTTGCCCGGGCGCGGCGCTACCGTCTTCCCGAGGTGATCTTTCGTGCCGCGCACCGTACCGAGCCGTTCGTCGATAAGGAGCGCATGGGCTTCCCTATTCCGGAGGACCTGCCCGTCGTCAGCGATCCACCAGCGCCTGCCGGACTCTCTTATACGGACCCCGAAGACGTCACGGCGTGGTGGAGTGCCGGAGCACTGACGGCCTGGCCCGTCGTGCCTCTGACGGTGCAGATCATGGAGCAATACAACCTCTGGGAGGCCGAATTGTTCTCTCGATTCGCCGCTCTGAAAGACCTGACTGGTGATATCGCGTTTGCACAGGACTTTGCGGCCCGCATGTCGACCATGTTGGGCTTTGGACTTCTGAAGGAGGTGAATACCTACACGTATCGGACCGGTGATTTCATGCTGTCCTCAGCGATTGATTACCGGAAGGGCCGGTTCGGTGCACAGTACCACTCATGGCAGGCGACACTCGATCCCAATGCCATCGTTTTTACGACCCATCCGGTGGCGCCTCCGATCGCCTCGACGGATTGGCGCAAGGATGATGAAAACGGTAGCTACTGGACCGGTGAGGCCTCGATGCCACGTTCGGCACAGCATGAGAATGTGGCGATCCATCTCTACGTGCCACAGTATCGGGGGCGGAATCCCGGCCTGCTCTCCTACTTCAAATATGAGCCCTATACGCACGCGTATTTTCCCCAGGATCGATTCGACGAAGTGGTACAGGAAGGTGTGTGGACCATCGGCCGGTTCCGCGATGGGTATGTGGCGCTTTATTCGTTTCGGCCCGCACAGTGGGTGGAATATGACCCGTCAGTCTTCGCCACGGATGGCATGGTAAAGCCATTCGATCTCAAGGCCGACGGTGGGCCCGACAACGTCTGGATCGTCGAGTGCGGGCGCAAAGCCGACTTCGGATCCTTCGAGCAGTTCCGGAGCGCCATTGCCGGGGCGAATGTCGAGGTGACACACTACCCGAAGGTAAACGGTGCTTTCGGTGGATTCGATGTCGTCTACGATTCACCCTCACAGGGCCGATTGACATTTGGCTGGGACAAACCGTTCACCGTGAAAGGAGTTGAACAGCCCACGTCGGGTTTCGACCGCTGGGACAACCCCTGGTCGAAAACCCCGGTTGACCAGCGTTCTGCAACGATTTCCGGTGAGGGTTTTGGCGTACGCTACGATCTGACGACCGGAATGCGCCAGGTGTTTGCGGATTGAAAGCGACACAAGAAATCCTCCAGTCGCCGATCCCCCGGGGACCGCTGAAAAAGCCGATGCATACTCCTTTCAGGGTACACGGCCGGCAGGGCCATGCCCGTCCATCCAGGAGAGGAATTGCCCGGCGCGAGGTTGTCTTTACTGGGTTTTCGAGGCATTCGGCAGACCCACCCACAAGAGGGATCGGATGAGCCCGTTGGAGATCGCCGCCCTGTGCGGACTGAGCTGCGTTGTCCTCTTCTCGCTCCTGGGATGGGTGCCGTATCGTGACGAATTCCGTTGGGGATGGCGCCGATTTGTTGCCCTGTTGCTCTGGTTTGGAGTGCTGGTGTCGATCGTCTTTTTGCCGGTTGCCCATGGGGTTGAAGGGGGACACCTTGATCCGCAGTTGCTGTGGTTTCCGCAACTGTTCGAGGGGCACGTCGTGATCGCTTGCTTTCTGTTCGCCTGGTGGCGATTGCGAGGAGACATCACGCTCGCCACTCTGCTGTCTTTGTCGGCATCGGGATTGGGACGCAAGGTCAAAGACGGAATCGTTGCCGGTATCACGGGCTGGATGATTACGATTCTGGTGACGGGGACAGTGGCAGGAGGCCTGGCAGAGGCGTCGACCGAGTTGGATGGAACCCAGATCCCCGAGATCATCGTCTGGCTTGCCACGCTGCCTCTCTCACACCGCTTGTGCATCATCGTAGCCGCAATGACTTTCGAGGAAGCGTTCTTTCGGGCGTTTCTCCAACCGCGCATCGGACTGGTGGCGTCGAGTATCCTCTTTGCATTGGGGCACTTCAGCTATGGCCTTCCTTACCTTGTCGTCGGAGTCTTCACGATCTCCCTTGTCCTCGGCCGTACCTTCACGCGGCACGGTGATCTCATTCCTTGCATCGTCGCACACGGAGTCTTTGACGGCATCCAATTGCTCGTGGTTCTTCCCTGTGCGGTCCATTTCTGGGCCACATGACGTTCTCCCGCCCCCGATTTACGATCATCCTGGGCCGAGTTCCCGCCGCAAGGTCCCCGGGGGAGTGGGCTGTGATTACGAGTCCGATCCGGAGCGCTTTGTGCATCCTGACTCTGCAACTTCCCAGCTCCGGATTCGGGTTCGAAGTTGGCAGATCCACTTGAATCACCCGAGACCGAGAGCCAAGAAGGTCCCAGTTCTGGTTTTCGGGGGTGACATGCGGTCGACGGCGGCGGCTTTGCTTCTTGCGGCGTTCTTCCTTTCAGCGTGCGGTACGGATCAGGTTGCGGTGTCCGGATCTCCTCCCGCTGCGTTGAGGGTGTCTTTGCCGGCCGATGGTGGAACGGTCACGACCTTTGAGTTCGATATCGAAGTGGAATTGCTCGACGAAACCATCGATGCCTCCAGTGTATCCGGAACTCTCAACGATACAGCCCTGGCCTTTGCTGCAAACGGACGTGTCCTGGTGGCCCACGTCGTTCCGGGTCCGCCACTGCGGGATGAGAATCGTTTGAGCGTAGCCGCCACCTCCGGCGGGCAAACCATCTCTATCGGGAGTTCGTTCCAATACCTGCCTCCGAAGTCACGGGCAATGCGCATCACGCGAGAGGATCAACTCATCCACGGTCCGACGGGCCACAGCCAGATCGGGGATTATCTGTTGGAGAATTCCGTGGCGCGATTCGTCGTGCAGGACGCTCCCAGGCGCGAGTTGGCAAACGTTGGCACGTACGGAGGAAACCTGATCGACGCGGAACTTCGCTCTCGTCCCGGACGTGACAATTTCCTCGAAATCCAGCCGATGGTGAACGTGGAGTCGGTCATCAACGCGCAGACCGTTGAAATCGTCAATGACGGCGAGGATGGCACACCCGCAATCGTGCGTACCTGTGGCCCGGATGATCTGCTCGATTTCATCAACCCGTCGGGCAACATCCGCGAGATGATCGGTCTGGAAATGCCCGCCAGTATCGACGACGCCGATTACGACGTGCATGGCTGTACCGACTACATCCTCGATGCGGGTGTTGCGCGGATTGGGATGGTCAGCACGATCTACAACCATACGGACGAAGATCTGGGATTGCTCGTGGGTGATTACATCGGAGTAGCCGGATCGATGGCCCCGTGGCTGGTGTCCGCCCGATATCGAAATGGAATCGGGGAGATTCTTGCCCTGCCGGTTACGGCGATGAGCCTGATCGGATTCGATATCTCGGACGGTCTCGATTACGGCTATGTGCCCATGCCCCTGGCGGGCTCCCCCATACCGACCTCCGATGTGCTTGCCGTGGCCGGTGTGCAGGTCGTCCTCCACGGCAACTCCATTTTTCAGGCGCTGACGGGCCAGCCGCCCACATTCGTGGTGCCGGCGCGCGGCAACCGCTCCTATACCCGGTATTTTGGTGTGGGTAACGGCAGCGGCGGTAATGCCGTGGAGATGGCCAGCGACCTCATGGGTATGCCGACCGGGACGATTCAGGGGTGTGTCACGGCGGGTGGTGTGCCGTCGCCTTTTGCGCGCATTGCACTGGGTCCGGTCAGCAGCGGTGGTTCGATTACGGATCTGGTCAGTCACTTCGTCACGGATGAACATGGCTGTTTCGAGGGAAGGGTGGCACCGGGCAACTATGGGGCGGCTGCTGCTCAGGAAGGAACGCCTTTCGAGGGGAACGGGATCGCTCCGATCGTACGGCCCGTTTCGATCGAGGTGGGACAGGTGGTTCAAGTGAATTTCGAACTCCCTGCCGCGGCCAAAGTGCAAGTGAGTGTGCGTGACCAGGACGGCAGACCCATGCCGGCTCGCGTCATGCTCCTCGGCTTCGATCCGAGTCCTGCCCCGCGCCTGACAACATCGATCATTACCGGTACGGCGACGACCTATCTTTTCCGGGATTCCGGTGATGAGGCGACGCCGTTCGGTATCGTTCAATTGGGCTATTCGAATGCAAAAGGCGAACTGTCGTTCGACGCAAAACCTGGCGAATATGCCCTCGCCGTGTCGCGCGGGGCCGAGTATTCGCTCTTTACGAAACGAGTTCAGCTCGTCTCAGGCGAGACCGAGCAGGTCGACGCCCGCCTCGCTCGGGTTCTCGACACGCCGGGGTTCATCTCTTCCGACTTCCACGTCCACGGTCTGAACAGTTCGGATTCACGCACGAGCAACACGCGGCGTGTGGCTCAGTTCGCTGGCGAAGGTGTCGAAAACATCGTCATGACGGATCACCACGGACGCACTGACCTACGCCCGACCATCGACGCGCTCGGACTCGGGGAGTTCATCACGACAATCGTGGGCGAAGAAATCACGAGTTGGGAATTCGGGCATTTCAATGGCTACCCGCTCGATCGTGTCCCGGGCCACCAGACCGGAGGCTCCGTCGACTGGGCCCGTCCGGCGCCACCGGGGGAGGATTTTCCCTCGAAAGGTGCCTACGTCATGACGCCCGCAGAAATCGATCATGCCGCGCGTACGGGTCCCGGCAGCCGTCCGACGACGATCGTGCAGAACAACCACGTCGATAGTTTCTATGAGCCGCTGAAAATCGACAGCTCCCTCGTGCCGCCCCGTTCGTTCCTCTCGGACGAGGAAAAGCTGAGATTCCGGCTCGACCCACGTGTCGATAACTTCTTTCACCCGTTCGTTGCGATGGAATTGATCAACGGAGACGGGCGAGTCCACCAGAGTCGTTTTTTCGATCACGACATGGGGATCTGGTTCAACCTGCTGAATCAGGGGATCCTTACGGCCGGAACCGGCGTCACCGATACACACGGATACAGCGAGTTGAACGTGGCTGGAGCTCGGACGTGGACCGCCGCGCCGGTAGACCTTCCGCCAGAGATTGACCCGGATCAGGTGACCCATGCCGTCGTCAGTGGTCGTGCGATTGTCGGCCAAGGCGCGTTTGTCGAAGTCGAACTACAGGCTGACGATGGCAGTGGCGCGGTGGCCGGCTTACGTCTGGATCAACCGAATACGGTCGTATCGGCAAACCGCAATGTAATCTTGCGTATTCGTGCCCAGTCGCCGCTTTGGGCGGAGTTCGACACCATTCGTGTCTACGCCAACTCCCCCACATTTCCGACAGGAACCAGGGATGGTGTGAATGTCTTCTTCAGTGCCCATCCCCAGGTGGAACTCCATGCTGGCACCGACTTTCAGCTCGACCGCAAGGAGATCGTCGCGACGATTCCGGGCGCGGCACGGTGGGAGGCCACCGTGGCGCTGCCTTTTTCCAACCTCCCCGAAGACACCTGGTTTGTCGTTGCGGTCTCGGGTACGGATGGCATCTCGCGCCCCATGTTTCCCGTGTCACCGGCCGACCTGGATCGGACACGAAATCTGACCCTCGACGATCTGCTCGACGGCAATCTCGGTGAGAACGGTGTGCTTGCAGTCGCCGTATCAAATGCCTTGTACGCTGACGTCGACGGGACACCTGGTTTTCAGGCGCCTTTGGCTGTCCACCAATCACCGGGGTGATTCGTGGACGCCTATTGGTAGATGACGACTTTGTGTAATCGAACCGATCGCTCTGCGGCCGGGACGGTGCCGGCATGAATTCTCAGCGTCTGTGGGCCTTCCCTGGGAATATCGATGGTAAAGGCCTGTGTCGTTTCGGATGTCGACGGGAGAGAGACCTCTCCAAGCTGGTTCCCGTTCACCTGGACGATGATGGCCCCGCCCTTTTCCGATAGAGCGCTTGCCGTCACCGCGAGACGGGTACGTCGCGCGTCTGCGTAGAAAGTTGCCTCGACATTACCGCCAGAGGGGATATCCATCGCCCCATCGGGGTGGCTCGTGCTGCCCTCGCTGGCTCTCATACCGGAAGGCGCCAGCGTCAGGACGCCGTGCGGCGGCGGAGTCGAGCACGCAGGAAGCAGAAGCAAGGCCAGCAGACAGGCGGAGCGGCGCATCACGGCGCGCTTACCGGTACGGCCCACGAGGGTCAAGGCCGCGGCAGGAAGCCTTGAGATATGCTTGATGGTCGGTCATAACCACCTTCCTATGAGAACCGGCATGCTGCCGAGCGGGACGGGAAATCCCGACAGCACGAGTCCAACGGCGCTGGCAACCGAGAGGGTCAATCCATTGCGGGCGGGTTGGGAACACTGGAAGAGAATGGCCCATGCCGTCGGGGTCGTACAGACACGTTTTCTCATGGTGATTTTCTATTTTGCCGTTGTTCTGCCGACGGGAATCTTCATGCGTCTGTCGCAGGACCGGTTACGGCTGGCGCACCCGGACGGAAGCTGTTGGATACCCCACAAGCAGGAAGAACCGAGTATCGAAACCGCTCGCAGGCAGTTCTGAGGATCTCGCTCCGCGCTGGGGTCCCGGGAGAGCGAGGATGCGCAGTAGCCGGGCCAGACACATTCTCGTTATCCTGACCACTGTCCTGGCTCTTTTCCTGCGGTGTGTCGGGCAGACCGAATCCAGTTATACACCTGCTGAAGCACCCATCGTCTACTGGGCGTCGCCGCCAGCCGCCGCGGGCCGCGAGCCGCCGGCGCCGGTGCCGGTGCCGGTGCCGGTGCGGAGCTGGCTCGTGCCCGCCTCTGTTCTACGTGCGTTTGTTTTGATGGGCTTGCCTGCAGCGGAGTGGCATCTCACCGCAGCACTGCCTGCCGTAGGATCCGTTCTGGTTCTGGGTGCCCTGGCTTCGCGTGTCCTGGCACCGCCCGTCGGTGTACTGGCCACGGTGCTGTGGGCCTGCGCGCCGGTATCTGTCGAAATGGGGCGCTCGCTGGACCCGCGGAGTTGGGCGGTGTTCCTTTCTCTCCTGGGTCTGTATGCGCTGGCGGTTGCCTTGCAGACGGGTTCACGCGTGGCGTGGGCGATGAACGCACTCGTTTTGCTTGCAGCTTCCCTGGTGACTCCGCTCGCAGTCGCACTGGGTCTGGCGCAATGCGTTCTTGCCGTGAGGGCGGGCGCACGTCGCGCAATTGTTGTTACAGGGGCAATCTGCGTCCTGCTCGTCGTGTCCTTCCTGATTGTTCCGTTGTCTTTCAGGCCCGAATTGGTGCGTCTCCAGTGGGAATGGTGGCCCTTTCTGGGGCTTGGTAGCAAAGTGTGGTGGGTTGTCCTGTTGAGTGGTGCTCTGGCCGGATGGGGAAGTGCTGTTCGACCAGAACGACCGCATATGGATGTGTTGCGTGGTTTCGTGCCGGTCTGTGCGGTCGGCGCGGCCCTCGGCGCGGCTGCCGTATGGCAGTTCACCACGGAATACCGCGACACCGATCGTGCGGTCCTGTCCGCCTTTCTGGCGGTGTTGGTCGCGGCAGCAATTGGCTGGGGTTGGAAACGCGGGGCAACCACGACGCCACTTCGGGTTTTGACCATTGCAGCGGTGACTGGTCTTGCGGCCGGTTGGTTTCCCGTGGTGCGGGACGCATTGTTGCCACCTGCGGATTGGCGCGCCGTGGCCGAGATCGTCCGCAAGAATGCGACCCCGGCGGAACGAATCGTTGTGGCTGCCGACCGCACGACATTTCTCTTGCATGCACCGGATCTGGCGTGGCGGGTGGAGCCGCAATATTCGCCCGGTCGCTCTCTTGCCTACTTCGGCAATATTCCGCGTGGCTGGTTCATCGTGCCGCGACAGGTGCGCCTCTACCCCGCGTGGCCCAGAATCGCGCACTGGGTGGAACAATTTCGCGTCGTTGATCTGAGTCCTGATCCGCGCATTCACCTTTTTTACTTTGCTGCCAAGGGGCGTCCTGCGGCCATGCAGCGAGTTGCGGTGTTTGATCTTCCGGCGGCGACTCTGGCGCGGGGATCTCTCCTGCTGGAACTGGCCCGTGACCAGGGTCCGAGTGCGGGGGTTCTGTGGAAGGTAGATCAACTTGTGCTCTGGCGCACACCCCATTTTGAACAGAACCCGTCGCTCATCGAGACTGTTCTTCTCCTGGCAGAACGAGGCTTTGGCGACCGTGCCGCATCTCTGGCGTATACTCTGGCAAAGTCAGATCCACAGTGGGCTGCAGCGCAGTCCCTCGATGGGCGTATCCGCGGAAAGGAGCAGGGAGCAGGCAGATGATCTGTCGGGGAAAGGTGGTTGCAATTTGTCGCGTTCCTGTGCGACACGATCCCGATGATCGAAGGCGTCCAGAATATCGATCTCGTCGCTCGCGTCGACGATCGAGGGTATTTGATCGAAATCGTCCGGTCTTCGGACTCTCACCTGTCCCAGTTCGGGCAGGTCTACCTCGTGGGGAATTTTGCCCGGGGTACCGTCCGCGCTTTCCACAAGCATTTGGAGATGTGGGATCTGTTCTTCATCAGCCATGGTGCTGCGAAATTCGTTCTGGTGGATGACCGTCCCGAAAGTGCCACCCACAAAGAACTCAACACGTTCGTTTGCAGTGCGCGCAATCCGTCCCTGATCGTCGTGCCGCCGGGGGTCTTCCACGGTTGGATGTCGCTCGAGGACGATACGCAGATGATCAGCACGGCGACTCATGTGTACCGCCGCGAGAATCCGGACGAGGTGCGGATCCCGCCTGATAGTTTCGGCGACGTTTGGCAGGTGAAAGGGCGCTGAGCGAATGCCCACCGTGTTGCTTGTCGGCGGCGCCGGCTATGTCGGAGCCGTCCTGAGTCAGGAATTGCTGGAGCGCGGCTATGCCGTGCGTATCCTTGACCGGCTGTTCTACGGAGATCAGGGGTTGGAGGACGTTCGCGACCGGGTGGAACTCGTCGTGGCGGACATGCGCCGGATCGAGGCCTCACACCTCGAAGGAGTGGATACCGTCATCAATGTAGGCGGCCTCTCGAATGATCCGACGGCCGAGTATAATCCGGCGGCAAATTTCGAGATGAACACGACGGCCGCACTGCGTTTGGCCGAAATGGCTCGGGCCGCAGGGGCGCGGCGCTATCTGCTCGCTTCGTCGTGTTCGATCTACGATCACGGAGTTGCAGACGACGATCGTGATGTCGTCTACGACGAAACCTCCGAAGTGCATCCCCGAGCCGCGTACGCAGTCTCTAAATTCGAGGCAGAACGACAACTCCTGGCGATGGCTGGAGGGGATTTCTGTCCGATCATTTTACGTAAGGGGACCGTCTTTGGTTACTCGCCACGGATGCGCTTTGATCTGGTGGTGAACACCTTTGTGCGGGATGCTCTCGTGAACGGCACGATCACGTTGTTCCGTGGGGGAGAAATGTGGCGTCCGCTGGTCGATGTGCGTGATGTAGCCCGCGCATACATCACCTGCCTGGCGGCCAACGAGGCGGCCGTGAACGGTCAGATCTTCAATGTGGCCAATTGCAACATGCGCATTTCCGAGCTGGCGTTGCGTGTACGCGCTACCTTGCGGGAACTCGGGGTCGGTGTCGATGTCAACCCGGATTATGCCTATCGCGGTGTGCGTAGCTATCGAGTGTCGACACAGAAGATCGAGCGCGCCCTCGGATTCAAGGCGGTCGTCTCCGTCGAGGATGCAGTGCGTGATCTGGTGACCAGGCTGCGCGGGCGGCGCGCCGACGAATTGAGTCATCCGAAGTTCGAAAATCTACGCTGGCTACGGGTTCTGGAAGAGGCCGAGTCGATCCTCGGGACCGGGCGTTCGGTGTTCGAGCCGAGCGAACCAGCCCGGGTTGCGCGCATCCCTTCCGCGCGGGTCGCCCGGTGAGTCATTTTACTGCAGTGCTGAAATTGTACGGATGAAAGCTCTCATCGTTGGCGCGTCCGGTTTCGTCGGCACGGCGTTGCTCGAAGAGTTTGGGGCCGATTCGGTGGGAACCTATTTCAGTCATGCGGTCGCAGGGCTGGTGCCGCTCGACCTGCGTGACGCCCGCGCGGTGGATCGATTGCTCGATGAGCTGCGCCCCGGTGTCGTCGTCCAGCCCGCGGCTCAACCGCATGTAGACTGGTGCGAGGAACACCCGGACGAGTCATATGCCATCAATGTGCAGGGTACTCGCAATCTGGCGCGTGCGGCCGAGCGCATCGGAGCCCGCTATCTGTTCTTCTCGACGGACTATGTTTTTGATGGCGAATCGGGGCCATACCCCGAGGATGCGCCGACAAGACCACTGAACGTTTACGGCGAGCACAAACTCGAGGCCGAGAAATTCATCCGGGAGACGACGACGCGGTTTCTGATCATCCGTGTCTGTAACGTGTACGGATACGAGGCTCAGGGCAAGAACTTCGTCATGGCGTTGCTGGCGCGCGGAAGAAAAGGGGACCGGATGAATCTTCCGTCGGATCAGTGGGGCGTGCCGACGTATGGTCCGAATCTGGCCGCTGCGGTCGGCGAATTGGCGGAATCTTCGGTCACAGGAATCCTGAACGTCGTCGGTCCCGATTACCTGGACCGTGTGACCTTTGCCAGGATGGCCTGTCAGATCTTCGATCTCGACCCGCACTTTCTGTGCCCCATGACAACTGCCGAATTGGGACAACGAGCGGTGCGGCCATTGCGCGGCGGCCTCGACTCCACGCGGGCGCAAAGGCTCCTGCGGACCCCCCTGTTGGGGGCCAGCGAGGGGCTGCGGCTGATGCGTGAACGGTTGCGTCATGAGGGTTTATTGTGAATGTGTGGAGCATTCACCGGTGCGGAGAGAGGATTGTTCGAATTGGATCGAACGGGATGAGGTCGGGTGGGACACGGCATGGGGCATTATTCGTGGAAAGATATTCCTTCGACGGTGAAGATGAGGCGATCTGCTTTGTGAACCGTGGAGCAGGAAGAAGGTGATCCGTTGGCCTCAACGACCATCGTCATACCTACCTACAACGAACGGGAGAACATCCAGCGGATCGTACCAGCACTGCTGAACGTAGCCGGTGATCTGAATGTTCTGGTTGTCGACGACAGCTCGCCGGATGGAACGGCGGACGCCGTTCGCCAGATGTCCACACGTGATCCTCGCGTCACCCTGCTGTTGCGTGAGGAGCGTGTCGGGATCGGTCCTGCCTACCTTGCTGGTTTCCGGCATGTGCTTTCCACAGCGGCAGAGCTGGTGATCCAGATGGATGCGGATTTCTCGCATCCTGTGGAAATGATCCCGCGCTTCATCGAGGAGATGGACGGACACGACGTTGTGCTCGGTTCTCGTTATCAGAACGGCATTACAGTCGTGAACTGGCCGATCGAGCGGTTGCTCCTGAGTTACTTCGGAAACAGCTATGCGCGTTGGGTGACACGCATGCCGATCCGGGATGTCACCGGCGGCTTCAAGTGCTGGCGCCGGAGTGTACTCGAAGCCATCCCTCTCGGCCAGGTGCGTTCGAACGGATACGCATTCCAGATCGAGATGACCTATCGGGCGTGGCGTCTCGGCTGCCGAATCCGGGAGGTTCCCATCATTTTCATGGATCGTACCGTGGGCGATTCGAAAATGAACAAGCGGATCGCCATGGAAGCTTTGTGGATCGTATGGTGGCTACGGCTGATGGGCTTGATGGGGCGGTTGTAGGGTATGCGGCGCCGTCTCTTGATTCTGAACGAACGGGATCTCAAACATCCCTGTGCGGGTGGGGCCGAACTCAATATGACGGAGACGGCGCGCCGGTTCGTCGAACGCGGCTATGAGTCGACTCTGTTATGCAGCTCCTTTCCCGGAGCAGCAGCAGTCGAAGAGCAAAACGGTCTTCGCGTTCGGCGCTTCGGAAATCGCTTTACCTACTATGCTCGCTTGCCACCAGCGGTTCTGCGCGAAGCGCGTGTGCCGGGCACTGTCATTATCGAGCACTTCAACAAGCTGCCCTTTTGTACGCCGCTGTACACGCGGACACCATTGGTGATCGTGGCGCATCATTTGTTTGGGACCACAGCCTTCCAGCAGGTGGCTTTGCCGATTGCGAGTGCCGTCTATCTCGCCGAGAAGTTCATTCCCTACGTTTATCGGGACGCGCACGTCGTCGCTGTCTCACCAAGCACCCGTGATGATCTGACTGCGCGTGGAATCCCGGCCGAACGCATTCGCGTTGTGCCGAACGGCCTCGACCACTCTCTGTACAATCCGGCGGGCCGCCAATGTGCACCCATTCCAACCGTGCTCTGGATCGGACGGGTGGAGCCCTACAAACACGTGGAATTCATTCTGCAGGCCCTCCAGCGCTTGCGAGAGCGGATGGCCCACATCCGACTGGTCATCATTGGCGAAGGGCAGGCGCGTCAGACCCTGGAGCGTCAGGTTGCCCAACTCGGGTTGAAAGAACACGTTCTATTCACCGGCTTCATCAGTGATGCCGAAAAGGTCGAGCATATTCGGCGCTCGCATGTTCTGGTGAACACTTCGGAGAAGGAAGGTTGGGGCCTGACGGTGCTGGAAGCCAATGCCTGTGGCGTTCCGGCAATTGCCAGCGAGGTAGCGGGTCTGCGTGATGCCGTCCGCCACGATGTGAGTGGCTGGCTCGTGCCACACGGCGATATTGCGGCGTTGAGCGCGGCAATGTTACGTCTGCTGACCGATCATGCGGAACGGGAGCGTTTGAGTGCCGGCGCTCTGGCCTGGGCGCGGGAGTTCTCGTGGGAAAAATCGGCAGACCACATTCTGGAAGTCGTCGAGGAGGCCTTTGCGGCAAGGGTTGCAGCCCCCGCCGAGGAGCACGAGCTGACTCGCAAGCTGTCCAGATAACGGGTCTACGATACGCAGGAGAGTTTCCTGCAAACTGAACTCTGCAGCGACGCGCAGCCGATTTGGATCGACCGGCTTGCGCTCCTCCTTGTGGGTTTCTCAGCCGCAGTCTTTTTCGGCTCCCTGTGTTTCTACGGCCTGAACGTGGGTGAAGAGGGTGGGACCCTTTATCTCTTTTTCCGGGTCCTACGGGGAGAGCGCCCCTATATCGATTTCATCAGCGGGTATACTCCCGGGTACTTCTATTTCCACGCAGGACTGCTTCGTCTCTTCGGGGAGCATCTCCTGACCATTCGTATCGTGCTCGCCGCGATACAACTGACGATCACGCTGCTGCTTTTCCGAATTGCTTGCACGCTCTTATCTCCGGTCGCAGCGGCATTGGCTGCATGGATCTATGTGGCATCCCTGCCTGTCGTTCCGGGTTCGGAATTATCCTTCAACGTTGCCTATCCTGCCTGGTACACACTTGCGGCGGCATTGTGTGGCTGTTGGGCTCTCCTGCGGTGGTGCAGCACCGGGCGCACGAAATGGGCTTTTCTTGCCGGCCTGCTGGCCGCGCTCAGCTTTGGTTTCAAACCAAACTCGGGTCTGTTCCAGTTGGCTGCTGCTGCTCTGGTCCTGGGCGTGGCGCCATGGGGCAAACGGAGCCGCCTCGATGTCGTAGTTCGATGGGGCCTTCTGTTGAGCGCGCTGGGGGGAGTTGCGCTGGTCCTGCGGATTCACCTCGTTGGTCGGGAAGGTGCAATCTTCTTTCTACCGCTCGTCTCTCTCGTGCTGGCTTCGTGCATTCGGCACCCTGGAGCTGTTTCCGGGGAGAACCCACACTCATCGATCGGATGGCCGGCTACTCTCCTTCTGGCCGGCTTTCTCGTGCCGAGTCTCCCGTGGTTGGCTTCCTATCTCATGGAACTGGGTTTGAGCCGTTTTACACACGACGTCCTGTTCGTGAATACCGGCTACGAGAGGTTCTTCTACGAGGCATACCGTCCTCTCCGTTGGTCTTACATTGCAATCGGCCTGGGGATTCTGGCAATGGGGCCTGCGACAGCCGCCATCCGGAAAGGTTGGTTCGGTTGGCGCACGGGAGCGGTGTTTGTTGTGGGTCTGATCGCGGCGGGAGGTGCGGCACTTTGGGGAGCACCGATGGTGGAGGGATTCCAACGTTCGGTCTTACAAGGCTTCCAGGATCTGTCATTTACGGTCGTGCCCCTTACGGGTTGGACGATCGTGGGGGCGGTCCTTCTGAACCGTCGGATCTTCGAGAGAACTGGAATCGAAGCAAAACACCCGCTGTCGGCCAAGGCCGCGGATGCGACCGTGCCAGCGTCCCTGATCGTTGTCGCCATCACCGCAAGTTGCCTTCTTTTGAATGCGTATCCTCGCAGTGATTTCTTCCACCTCTGTTATTCGGCACCTCTCGTTTGGATTCTTACTGGTTGGGTGATTCAAACCATCCTGGGGTGTTGGAGAAGTCGGCTGCCGCGGACGGTGTACACGGCGGTTTGTACGGTGGTTGTAGCGGGTGTGGCCGTCCTCCTCGGGATCATCGCCTGGCCGCAGGTCCACATCGCGTTGCGCGTGTTGGGTCACGCGATGGGTCCATCACGAAATCTGGTCAATCTGGCCGCATGGCGTGCCCCGGTTCTGGTGGAAGAGGGTTTGGCGGGCCGGAACCAGAGAAACCTCGCGGCGGTGGCCCGGTGGATCGAAGATTCCACAAGACCGGATGACAGGATCTTTACATTCCCGGATCTGGACCTCGTAGGATTCCTGACGGCGAGGCGCTCTCCAGCGCGAATCGGCTATTTCAAGTCGGGTTGGCCGGATCATCATGTGGAGTCCGAGGTTGTCGATGCCCTCGCGGCGCAACCGCCACGTTTTGTTGTTGTCGCCAATCCCGCATCGCTGTTTTTTGCTGATGCGCCTGCCTACTTCTTCCTCTTGCGCGATTGGCTCGAGCGCCACTACGTGGCGGTCGAGCGACTGGGTGATTATCGCATCCTTGCCAGGCGCGGAGCACCGGAGTCCGTGTTGCACGGGCTGGTGGAAGAGGCGCCCAGTCCCGTTCCGTTGCCTCTGTCCATGGAAGAACTTATCCGACGGCGCCAGACTGCCACGGCGGAAGAAGTCGTACCTCTGGCAGCCGAATGGCGTCAGACACAATTTGCATCCACAGATCCCGGCTTGCAGCGCTTCGGTCTGCGAGTCCTTGGTGAGCGTGGGGATGCCCGTGCCGCGGTGGCTTTGGTTCAGGCACCTCCTGCCGTTGTTTCCCCATTGTACGACTCCTGGGCGGCGGCGCTTTATCAAATCGCACTTCGTGGAATCCTTGCGCCCTACCAGTTCGGACGGAGTCCGTCGGATATTCCTTATGTGGCACCGCTTTTTTCCCTGAATGCCGGTGATTGGCAACGTGTGCGGGAGTGGGCACAGCCCGGATCCTTGCTCCCTCTGAGATTCTTTGCGCTGTGGACGCTCGTGGCGACGGAGAGAGAAGGTCTCGTCGAGCAGGTGGGTGCAATGCTGACCGATCCAAATCCCGGCATCCGGCTGCTTGGAGTGATGGGTTCGGGCCGTGGAGATTCCATCGCTGCCATGATGAGCGATTGGCCACGATATCTGGAGGAGATCCCCAATCTTGCTCCGAGTTTGATGCTGAGTTGGGCAAAGCGGGTGGGGTTTCCCGCAGCACTGGCTGTTTTGCAGGAAGGATGGAAATCACGGAGTGAACAGAGTCGGAGTACGCTGGCCTACCTCTACTCGGTTCTCAGATGGCCAGAATCAACCGAAGATCTGGAAACTGTGGCTCGTGAGGATCACGCCGCGACGGTTCGTGCAGCGGCACGCTGGTCTCTGCGGCGTGTACGCTGAGGCGGGTGCAGCAGACTATACTTGCCCGCCGTCCTCGGGCTAGAAAAGGCGTTCCTATGCTGCGAGTTCGCCGGGACCCGCTGGCAGCATTCATCCTGATGCTTGCGGGTGTGATCTATTTTGGATTCCTTGCACCGTACGGACTGAACCTCGACGACGAGGGAACGATCCTGTACCAGATTTATCGAACCGCGATCGGTCAGGTCCTCTACGTGGACTTCCATGCGGGCTACACGCCAGGTGTCTTCTGGTGGAATGCATTCCTCTTTCGCCTTTTTGGAGTGAACGCTCTGGTGATCCGCCTGGCCCTGGCGCTCATCAACAGCGGTGCCGCACTCCTGATCTACTTCCTGGCACGCCGAATCGGTGCCAACCGGATGGCGTCTGCCGGCGTTGCGCTCGGCTACATTGCGTTGATTCCCTTTTATGACGGGCAGTTCTTCTCGGCGAACATCCCGTATCCGGTGTGGTATGTGACACTGGCCTGGCTGGCCAGCCTGTACGCGATGGATCGGGCGTGGGTTCTGGATCGCCTCGTCTGGTGGTGTGTAACCGGCGTGGTCAGCGGTTTGGTGTTTGCGTTCAAACCGAACAGCGGACTTCTCTGCCTGGCCGGACTTCTCATTGCAGGTGTGAATCTCGAAAGCCCCCAGAAGCCGGATTCGGGCTCTTTGTTCTGGTACCGGCTCTCACGCGTCCTGCAACTCTTCGTGCCGCTCATTCTGGCGGCTGGCCTCACCCGGATGTTTGCGCATACCGGCTGGCGCGAGGTGCTGCTCTTCCCTCTGCCGCTGCTTCTCCTTATCGGGTTTCTCTTATGGCGGCCGCCGAGCGTGGTTCGTGGGATCACGCCTCAACGCTGGCTCTGGAGCGGCGCGTGCCTGGCCGGCGGATTCGTTGCCATCAATCTGCCGTGGGTCGTTTATTACCTGCAGGTGCTTGGCCTACGGAAGTTTCTGCGTGCGATCCTCTTTGTTGGGACCAACTTCGAAAAATTCTACTACATCGCCTACCCTCCGTTCAGCCGCTGGGGCCTCGTGCTCTGTATCCTGGCCGCGGCCGGAGTCATTGCCGGTATTCTGGTGCGCTATCGGGTGCTACCGCGCTCTCTCGTTGTCATGGGGGCGATCCTCGGGGGAGCCGGGATGAGCCTGGCGATTTTGCGGCATCCGCCGCCAATGATCGAGGGGTTCCATGCGGCGCTGCAGAGCCGGATACGCGATGTCTCGTTCGTGTGGTTTCTGGGACTCGAATGGGTGGGTGTGCTGGGTGCAATGGTTCTGTTCGAGCGGGTCCGGCGGGAAAAACGAGTTGAGGCGAGAGAATCGTGTCTCGTGCGTTCCCGGCGCGCGGGAGCCCTTTTGATTGTCCTGACAGGCGCCGTCCTGATGCACATGCAACTCTACCCGCGCACGGATTTCATGCATCTCGTGCCGGCAATCCCCGGATTGTTGGTATTGGGTGCACTCCTCCTGGACCGGATCGGAACCTTGTGGGGGGTGGCACTGATGCGAAGGCCCAGTGGCGTACGTGCCCTGCGAGTCGCCGTTGCACTGCCTGTCCTGCTCGTGTCGGCCGCTTTGATGTTTCCCGGATTCCAGCGCATTGGGTATCTGTTACGAGCGTGGACGGGTGGAGACCCTTCGGCCCTCGTCCAACTCGATGCACAGCGAGCCCCTTTCTATGTGGAGCCCGCAGGTTCGACGATGTTCATATCCTTGCGCGAGACGGCACGGTTCCTGCGAGAGAACACCGCTCCCAATGAAACGGTCTTCACTTTTCCGGTGCTCGATATCCTCTGCTTTCTGAGTGATCGGCACAATCCGACCCGTCACGGATATTTCTTCCCCGGCTGGCCCGGACATGCAGTTGAAGCAGAGGTGGTGGATTCCTTGAGTACGAATCCCCCGCGTTTCACGGTTGCCCTGCATGACCATTCATTCTTTTTCGCGACCGCTCCTGTCTATTACTTCAATCTCAGGCAGCACATGCTGAGAGATTTCCGGCTCACCAGACGTATTGGCATCTTCGATGTCCTTCGGCCTCGGGGAAGTGAGCAGTTGAAGGTGAGAACGAGTGTGCGAGCAGAAATCGACCCAGTGCGGCTGTGGCGCACCCAGCTCCGTCATGATGGGGACGTGTCGTCTCGACGACTTTTGAAGCTCCTGGAGCAACTCGAGGACCCGACGCCGGATGCACTGGCTGATGCCTTTGCGAAACTGGATGGAAACTCACAGGAGAAACTCGTCTGGCTGATCCGCAAGAGTCGCTCTCGACTGGGCGCGGCAGCACTCGCGCTGACGCTCGAGCGAAATGAATTACCGGCATCGATTCGTGAACTCATCGTCCGGATCATCGTAGAGGTTGGCGGTGAAGATGCGATTCCTCCTCTCCTGCGCTTGCTGACGGAAGCCCAGGGGGCGGAGCGTCTCGTCGTTTCAGGAATGTTGTACAACATCTCCTCGAAACTATCCCTCGAGAACTACTGGTTCGGAGTGCCGGCAGGCCGGACGCTGAAACAGATCCGTGCCCTGGTCGATCCGAGTCTGCTGATTCGGTGGTTGGATGACCCGTGGGAATCGCTCGCGTTACGGTTGTTTGCTGTTCGTGCAGCGGGACGGTTGGAGGAACGACAGGCAATTCCCTTCCTGGCAAGACTGGTGGGTGACGCCTTCGAATGGGATGATTTGCGTACCGCGGCGGTTTCGAGTCTCTCTCATATGGAAGCAACCTCACCGGTCATGCCGGCGATCGTCTCGTTGCTGAAATTTGATTCCACCTGGGTGCCGACACTGCTCGTGCGGAATTATCGGGGCGAAGCAGATCAGATTCGTCCGGGCCTCATCGCATTTATGAGTGCGATTTCCGACGACACCCGTTCACTGGCCTACTGGATTGCTGCCGGGGTGCGGGACCCACAATTGAAGGGCGAACTGCAACGTGGGCTTCATGATCCCGTGGTGGACGTCCGTATCGCTGCAGTGTGGGGGCTGGGTCGTCTCGGAGATCCCGCGTCACGCGAGTCACTCCAGGCTGCACTGCAGGACCCAAGCGACGAAGTGGTCGAATTTGCTCGCAGGGCGCTGGAGAGAGAGACAACGCTGCAGGAATAGATCCTTCCCTGGAGATTTCAGGTCTGCTGCGCCTTGTTCGTTTTGTCCAGGATTTCTCGCGCCACCAGCTCGCGATTCCAGGCTGCGTTACCAAAGGTGGCCTCCGAGCCACGTGCACGTTTGAAGTAGAGATGCAGGTCGTGCTCCCACGTGAAGCCGATACCGCCATGTACCTGGATGCCATCACCGCTGACGATGCGATACGCATCGGAACAGTATGCCTTCGCCATGCAGGCAGCGAGATGGGCTTCGGGGACGTCGTTGGCGACAGCCCATGCGGCGTAATAGGTTGCTGACTTCGAAGTTTCGACCCGTACCATCATATCCGCGCATTTGTGCTGGATCGCCTGGAAACTGCCGATCGGCTTTCCGAACTGCTCACGTACTCCGGCATACTCCACGCTCAGTTCGAGAACTCGCTGCATACCTCCGCACATCTCGGCGCACAGGGCGACCTTGGCCCTGTCGATCAGCCGTTCGAGAAGATCCCAGCCCCGGCCAACACCACCGAGAACCGTATCGCCGTCCACCTGGACACTGTCAAAACGGATCTCACACAGCTTACGTGTCTGATCCATCGTCTTCATGACACGCATCGTGACCCCCGCCTGTCGGGCGCCGACCAGGAACAGCGTGATACCGCGTGCTCCCCTGTGGCCGCTGGTACGAGCAGGAACGATCAGAAGATCTGCGTTGTGTGCGTCGTGGACGAACAGCTTGGTACCTGTGAGCATAAATCCGGTCTTCGACCTTGCGGCTGGAAGGACAATACCACCCGCATCCCACCGGCCACTCTCCTCGACGTGAGCCAGAGTCGCCTTCAAGGAACCTTCGCTGAGTTGCGGCAGGAATCGTTGTTTTTGCGTGATGCTGCCGCCAAGCGAAAGAGCGAGTCCTCCCAGGACGGCGGTGGCGAAATAGGGTCCCGGCATGACGTACCGCCCCATTTCCTCCAGCATCACGACCAGTTCAACCATTCCGAACCCGGCTCCACCGTATTCTTCGGGGAGCACGAGTCCTGTCCAGCCGAGTTGCGCCAGCTTCCGCCACTGTGCCTCCGAATAGCCCGTTTCGTCCTCCATCATCTTACGGACGTAGGCCATGGAGCATTCCGCTTCGAGGAACTGGCGTGCACTTTGCCGCAAGATTTCCTGCTCTTCGTTGAAACCGAAATCCATGAACTGTTTCCTGCGGGACCCGGCCACCCGCACCGCTAACACCGATGACGGTCCGGGTTACAGATCGCTGCGGCAGAAGGAGCTGTACCCGATGCGATTCGTTCTCTGGCGTTCAGATGGTACCAGCTTGCCGCAGACGGCCTATGTCTTCAGTGGAATATCCGAGCTTACCCAGGATTTCCTCGGTGTGTTGCCCGAAGTCTGGCGGCAGTGCCGGTTCGATTGCCGGCGTATCGGAGAACTTCAGGGGCGAACCGATCATGATACGGCCATCGACCTCTTTGACCAGACCACGGTGTTGCACCTGGGGATCACGGAAAGCCTCGGAGATGTCGTTGACCGGCCCGAAACAGATGTCGACCGGATCCAGTTGCGCCAACCACTCGGCCTGGGTCTTTTCTTTGAACCGGGCACGAATGACCCGGAACATCTCATCGCGACGCTCGCCCTCGGAAAATTGGTCGGCAATGAACTCCTCGACGCCGAGTTGTTGGCAGAGATTGCGCCAGAAATGCGGCTCCAGAGCGCCGACGGTCACGTACTTGCCATCCTTCGTCTCGTAGATGGCGTAACACGGGTTGTTACCCGTCAGTTGTGTTCGGCCACGAGCGGGCTGTCCGCCCTGGACCAGTGACATGATCGTATGGAAGACGTTCCAGGTCACACTGCCATCCATCATCGAGATGTCGATGTATTGACCCTTACCGGTACGATCACGTGCCAGAAGCGCCGCGAGGATACCGACTGCAGCCATCAGCGCTCCACCACCGATATCTGCGACCTGAACCGGCATGAGGGTCGGCGGTCCGCCGGCAGCACCCGAAACTCCGAGTACACCCGAGTATCCGAGATAGTTGATGTCGTGGCCGACCTTGTCCCGGTACGGGCCGTCCTGGCCGTATCCGGAGATCGAACAATACACGATACGCGGGTTGATTCTGGCCATGGCGTCGTAATCGATACCGAGCCGTTGAGCCACGCCCGGACGGAAACCTTCGAGAATGATGTCCGCATCCGCGGCGAGACGTTCGAAAATCTGCCGGCCTTCGGGAGATTTCAGATTGAGAGTCATGCTGCGCTTGTTCCGTTGCACGAGGTGGAGTCCGAGTCCCATCGGATCATTGGGCGCCGAGACGACTGTGACGTCGACTCCCAGATCCGCGAGCAACATCGAACAGAACGGACCGGGGAGCTGTCGCGATAGATCGAGGCACTTCACGTTGTGTAACGGTGTTGTCATCTTCCCTCCAATCTGGAACCTGCGATCGTGCCGGCATCGTGCGATCGCAGGGCAACACGGGCAGTATGGCTCGAACGTTTCGCCCGAGCTGATAGTGTAGGCTCCAGTCCCTCGCAAGCAGAGTCGACCATACGAACATGACCGAGCCCAAAGACGCGATTCGGCAGTTTGCCCACGATCTCGGATACGATTTATGCGGATTCTCCCGTATCGCTCGTGCACGGCATTCTCAGTTCGTTGAACACTGGCAGGCGTCTGGCAATGGTGCCGGCATGGAGTATCTCGGTCGTAATCTGAATAAGCGGCTGGATCCCGATCTGGTTCTGGCCGGTGCGCGTACCATGGTTTCGGTTGGTCTACGTTACGCTGCTCCACCGCCACCACCTGTGAATTGGAGGGCCGAACTGCGGGGCCGTATCGCCGCCTACGCCTATGGCATCGATTACCACAAGCCGATGCAGCGTAGTCTGAAACAACTGGGCAAGTTCATCGAAGAATTGTTTCCCGGAGAACGTGCCCTTTCGTACGTGGATACCGGACCTGTCCTCGAACGCGAATGGGCCACGCTGGGCGGGCTTGGCTGGTTCGGAAAAAATACGGTGTTGCTGACCACACGGCAGGGTTCTTGGTTCTTACTCGGAGAGATCATCACCACAGCCGAGCTGGAGCCGGATGAGTTGCATCCCGATCGCTGTGGCCGCTGCCGTAGTTGTCTGGACCAGTGTCCGACGGGTGGGCTCAAACCAGGCTATGAATTGGATGCGCGCTTTTGTATCTCGTACTGGACGATCGAGCATCGCGGCCCGATTCCCTTTGAAATGCGCCCGCTCATCGGGAATTGGCTGTTTGGATGCGATATCTGTCAGGAGGTCTGCCCCTGGAACAATCCGTCCAGGCTGCCTCCTGCCAGGCCTGGACCAATCCTCAGCGACGGGATGAGAGGCACGTCCTACGCTGGCCAGCCTTGGACAGCGACACCCTCATTCGGGGTCGACGATCTTGCACCGTGGCTTCCGCAGTTTCTCCGCTTCGATGAATCCGCTTTCGAGGCACGCTTTCGTGGGACTTCCCTGTGGCGGACCCGACGCGAAGGGTTGGCGCGAAATGCGTGTGTCGTTCTCGGTAACACAGGCAACCCTGCCGCCGTCGAAGACCTCTCCGTTTCGCTGGAGAATGATCCTTCCCCTGTCGTGCGGGGACATGCATCCTGGGCTCTTGGCCGGATTTCCGTCGCTCCAGCGCGCCTGGCCCTCGAACGGCGTCGCCGTCACGAAGAGGCGGCGGAAGTGATCGAGGAGATCGACCGTGCTCTGGAAACCTTCGGAGTCGATCAGAGGAGCGATTCGTAGACCGCGTCGATGAGAATCTGACCGCGCTCATTCAGCAGGATTCCGTGGCCGAGCTGATTCATCACGTAGGCGATGGCAACACGTGCCTCGGGATCGGCCATGCCGAAAGAGCCTCCCGCCCCGACGTGGCCGAATGAGGAGGGGTTCGGCCCGAAACGGGCGCTATCACGAGGACGGTTATCGACGCTTTTCATGAAGCCGGCGGAGAAACGTGTCGGCAAGAGGAGGACACAGTCGTCCCCCTCGCTCTCTACTTGCGTCATCTCCTGGAGGGTCGATCGGTCGACGAGTGAAACACCGCGCCAGCGGCCGCCGCAGGCGAGCGCGGTGTAGAGTCCTGCCAGGCCTCGTGCGCTGGCGATCCCATTGCTGGCGGGTAACTCGGCAGCATGAGCAAGTCGGGAGTTGGCGTGGCTGGAGCTGATCATGCCGCGTGGGTTCATGAACGCCTTCCAGGTGAGGGATCCGCGTTCCATCATGGCGCGAAAAAGCGGACTCAGTTCCCGGCGCACGGGCGCCATGCGAACTGCTGCCACACGTCCTTCCTCCGACTCGGGTAGGCCGATCCAAAGATCAAGTGCCAGTGGTCCCCGGACCGTCTCTGCAAGCAGGGAACCCACCGTTTTGCCCGAAACCCGCCGGAGGACTTCGCCCACGAGAAATCCGAACGTGATGGCATGATAACCGTGCTGCGTTCCCGGTGTCCACAGGGGTGCTTGAGCTGCCAGGGCACTGGTCATGGCTTGCCAGTCGTAGAGAGCCGCAGCAGGCAATGGAGTATCGATACCCGATAGACCAGCCGAGTGATTGAGCAGTTGTCGAACCGGGATGGTCTCCTTCCCTGCGGCCGCAAATTCGGGCCAGTAGCGTGACACGGGAGCATCGAGATCGAGTTCACCACGGGCTGCCAGGACGTGTGCCAGCGTGGCGGTGACGCCCTTGGTCGAGGAGAAGATCACCACCGTGGTGTCGGCCTGCCACGGCTTCTTGCTGCGATGGTCCGCCAGACCACCCCACAGATCGACAACCGGACGCCCATCTACGGTGACATGGACCGCTGCACCCAGCTCTCCGCGCAAGGAAAAATTGTCAGAAAAGGCCTCACGCACCCGTTCGAATCGTGGATCCACCTCTCCGAATCGTGCCATCGCTCCATCCTGAAGTAGGGCGTGGAACGGGGCAACTCCCGGCGTTCAACGGAGAACCTTTCGGTGCAGGCATCACAATCCTCGGGATGGGTTGCTTGCGAGGGTCGGAGGTCCCTGATTAAACGAAGCCACCGGGCGTATGCCAAATGTTCTCATAGTCGAAGACGATCCAGCCTCCCGGGAAGCCCTGGAGGAAATCCTACGGGTCGAAGGGTTTGCGGCGGAATCAGTCGGCACGTTGGCGGAAGCCCGCGAGCGGGTTGAGACACGGCCGCCGGATCTCCTGATGATCGATTTGTGCCTGCCCGACGGCAACGGCATGGAACTGGTGGAAGAACTCGAGGGCCGGCCCATCGAGCTTCTCGTCATGACCGGGTATGCCAGCATCGACACGGCGATCGATGCGATCCGTCGAGGGGCGGCAGACTATCTGACCAAACCGATCGACGTGCAGCGCCTGCGTGCCGTGTTGACAGGTTTGACACGGACCCTTGATCTGAAAAACGAGGTTGGCGATCTGCGCTCGGAATTGCGCAAGCTCGGGCGCTTCGGCCCCCTCATCGGCGCATCGCCGCAGATGAACGAAGTCTACGACCTCATCACAAAAGTTGCGCCTACCGATGTCACGGTGTTCATTCATGGTGAGAGTGGCACAGGCAAGGAACTGGTGGCACAGGCGATCCATCGTCTCAGCCGCCGCCGCCGGGCTCCGTTCCTTCCGCTGAACTGTGGCGCCATGTCTCCCACCCTCATCGAGAGTGAACTCTTCGGCCATGAACGAGGCAGTTTCACCGGGGCTGAGCGCAGTCACAAAGGGTACTTCGAACGAGCCAACGGCGGTACCCTGTTGCTCGATGAAATTACCGAAATGCCGATCGAACTGCAGGTGAAGTTGCTGCGCGTCCTGGAAACCGGTGTGATGATGCGGTTGGGAGGGGAGAAGCCTCTCGAGGTCGACGTGCGTGTGCTGGCGGCAACGAATCGCATTCCGTCAGAGGCGGTCAAGGAAGGCAAGCTACGGGAGGATCTCCTGTACCGGCTGAACGTGTTTCCGATCTATCTGCCGCCGTTGCGCGAACGGGGAGAAGACATCGGCCTGTTGACGACCCGCTTTCTCGAGGAGTTGAATCGAGAGCAGGGCCGCAACGTTCGAGTCAGTCCTGACTCTCTGGCCCTCATGCGACGCTACAGTTGGCCCGGAAACATTCGTGAACTCAAGAATCTGGTGCATCGAGCGTTCATTCTCGCCGCCGAGGAAATTACACCGGACTGTCTGCCAGTGGACCTGCATCGTGACAGCCCGGGACTGTCTCCCATTGCCGCCCCGGAGGGGACTCCGACGCTGCAGGTCCGTGTCGGCGAGTCGGTGGATCAGGCGGAACGCCGACTCGTCCTGGCGACTCTGGAATTCTGTCAGGGAAACAAGCAGAAAGCGGCGGAGATCCTCGGGATCAGTCTCAAAACGCTTTACAACCGAATCAACCGGTACCGATCGCAATGAGTGGTGAGGCATCTGGTTTGGAGCGAGGAGAGAGATCGATGCGGAAAGTCCCGGCGTGGGTGCTGCAGGTAATTGGAGTGACCCTTCTTCTTGCCGTGACCCGGGCGTATGCCGCGGAAAATACGGGGCAGGGCCTTTTCATGCGCTATTGTGCTCCCTGCCATGGTGTCAGCGGCCAGGGCCCAGGCGTGGATGCGTCTGCCTTCGTGGGACAGGCGCGCAACCTCCAGGACCCTGCTCTGTTGAAATACAGCGCCGGCGAGTTGGTGCGGCGCCTGGAGGATGGCCGCAGGTTGAACCTGGCGCTCGATCCTGTCGCCTTGCGGGCTCAGAGTCGTGATGTCGAGGACCTGTTTTCTCACATCCGACGGCTTGCCCAGATCTCCTGGACTTCAGTCGAAGAGGGCTGGGCATTGTATTCCAGTCGTTGCGCCACCTGCCACGGTGTCTACGGCCAGCCTCCCGCCGAATTGCCGAAAGGCGTTCGGCAGCCACGAGATCTCTCTTCCCTGGCGTTTCAGTCCTCTCTCAATGATGCGGCCCTTACCGAGGCGGTGCGTCACGGCCGGCAGGCCATGCCGGCATTGACTCCCCAGGTGACAGCCAGCGAGGCTCGTTTTCTCACGGCGTTCGTACGGCTGATGTCGCCGGGGTTCCGGATCTATCAACGCTACTGCGCCATGTGCCACGGAGACAATGGGCGAGGAGTGGTCACCGTATTGGGCGAGACGGAGAGAAAGCCGAGTGTCGTTTTCAATCGCAACTACTTTGCCAAGAACGACTCGGAGGCGATTCGCGTGCGTCTCTGGCACATGGTGGATGAGAAAACGCCCTCGATGCCACACTTCCGCGGCACCCTGTCCGAAGAACAGTTACGTTCCATCGTCGGATTTCTTCGCGAAGGAATGGAGAAGGGGCCGAGCGACCCGCCCCCGACAAAACCGTAGACGCTTTTGTGAGAAGGGGCGATGTGCTGCGGGCCTGCACCGAATGCGGTGCGGGAACGCCGCTTCCCCGGCATTCCTCAATGCCGCTCGACTTGTAAGCCATGCGAGATGAGGGGGAGGCAGTACACGTTGCTTCGGTTCAGTCCGATCTCGTGAGCCGCACGGCGCAGTGAGTCCACCAGGCGGTCTGCCATTCCAGGAGCAGGTAGCGCGAAGATGGATCCGCCACCGCCTGCGCCCGTCAGTTTTGCACCGAGCGCGCCGGCCTGCCGTGCTGCCGCGATGAGGGCTTCTATCTCCTTGCCGGCTCCGGTTTCAAAACCACAGTGGCGCATCATCTCTTCGATGAGAGACTGATTGCGGTCGATCTGCCGCCCGAACTCCACGAGGTTTCCTGCCAGAAGCGCGATTTTACCGCGCCACGCGGTTTCGCCGATGGCGCGCGCCAACGGCAGCATCGCGCCGGCGCCGGCGCGGCGCTGGCGCAGGTATCGTTCTCTCATGGGTCCGTGGACAGAACCAGAGTTTCGCTGGATGCCGGTTGCGACCACGCACAATTCGAGCCTGGGAGCATGTTCTCCCAGCTTCTCGTATGTGACGAATGGCTCCTCCCTCAGAGGCGCATGCCAAAGCTTCCCATGATAGCCGAGGTAGGCGATATCGCCGAACAGAGGAACATAACGATCGGCAAACCCACAAACGACACCGAGGTCCTGTTCTTCGATGCGTTGTGCGATTTCGGCCAGGACATAATCGTTGTATCGCCAACGATCGAGTTGGCAATGCTCACGCAATGCGGAGAGGATCGCCAGCAGAAGAACCGATGAACCCGCCAGCCCACTGGCAACCGGGATTTCGGTCCAGGTCACAATGGATGCGCCGTGTCGCTGCAGGTAGGGCCGGACCTCTGGTGCGTAACGGAGTAATCCGTTGACGGCTGCGGCTTCCAGGTCGAAACCCTGGTTGTTGGCAATCAGACCCGGTTCGAAAACTACACTGCGTCCGCCCTCACGCTGAAAACGCAGGTCCCGCGCCGGTTCGAGCCGCGCCCCGGCATGGAGAGGGATGGCCGCTGAGATGGTTGCGTAGGCTCCCTCGACGGCGTCTGTAGGACTTCCGAGCAGATTGATCCGAGCCGGCAAACGCACGGAGATCATTGGTTTCTCGTCCGTTGGAAACCTGGGACGACGCAACCCCCGGAGGTCTTGCCGGGTACGTGATGTGCTCGTACGGACGCGTTTGTCCAACCCGTCTGGCGTCTCAGCCGAACCAGACTTCGCTGAGAGGTTGGTATCCACCGCGATACGCTGGTGGGTGCAACCGCTGCGCCAGGGTGACTTCCTCCGGATCGAGGCTTTGAGCGATGACCGCCACTACGTCACGACTCGTGATGACACCGAGGATCGTGTCATCTTCCTCATCCGCCACGATGAGGGCGTCACATCCACTCATGTAGATCTGGCGTGCCGCCTCGCCGACCGTGCAGCGGGCATGCAAGACGGGCACCGGGCGCAGGCCTACGACGTCCGCCAAACTTGCCTTTCGCCTGTAATCCATGGGGCCCTCCCACGCTGTTCCGCAGGGGACATTCCGTGTTTCTGATGACCGCGTTTCGGTTGTCATGGGAGTCCGACAAACGGAACAACGTCTGAGGGCACATTGATCGTGATCCACACCTGGATCAAGAGGGGTGTTTTCAACGATCGGCTCATTCCTTTTTGGCCGGAGGCGTGAGGCCGAGCCTTTCGAGACTGAGGTTCAACGCCCATCGGTAATCTGCCTTGCCCGATGGGCTGCGCACCATCTGGTCGACGTAGATGATTTCCTTCGGGAGTTTGTAGCGTGCAAGATGGCGGGCGCTGAACTCGATCAGTTCCGTTGCCGATGGCACCTCGCCGGGACGGGCCTGTACGACGGCCGTGACCTGCTGCCCGAAACGCTCGCTCGGTGTTCCGACGACGACTGCGTCGTAGACGGCCGGATGGTGTTTCAGGGCCTTTTCCACCTCTTCAGGATAGATCTTCTCACCGCCCGAGTTGATGCTCACCGAGCCACGACCGAGCACCGTGATCTCTCCGTCTTCGGCCACCTTGGCGTGATCGCCCGGAACGGCGTATCGTTTCCCATCGAGAACAGGGAACGTCTTGGCCGTTTTCTCCGCATCCTTGAAATATCCCAACGGCACATGACCCGTGCGAGCAAGCCATCCGGATTCGTCGCTCCCGGGAGTTACCGGACCGCTCAAGTCGTCTTTGAGCACGAGCGTCTGATCATTCATGCGGAAGGTCCCCGTGGTCACGCTCATGCCACGCATGGACACCTGAGATCCCTGTCCTCCGGTCTCGGATGCTCCGAAGCCGTCGATGATCATCAGATGAGGAATTTTTTCGAGGAACCCTTCCTTGATTGCCGGGGTCAGGATGGCGCCGCCCGAGAGGATGATGCTGAGGCTGCCCAGGTTGTAGGTCTGCTTGTCCAACTGGTCGAGGAGCGGACGGCCGAAGGCGTCGCCGACGATCGTCATGAAAGTGATTCGTTCACGTTCCACCGTTGACCAGATATCGTGCGGATCGAAACGGTCGGGGTGATCCTGGACGATGACGGTGCCACCCTGATGCCAACAGGTGAGTGCCATCCAGTGTGAGGCGCCGTGCATGAACGGCGGCGCTGGTAGCGCTCGCGCGTAGCTCGTGCGAGCTGATTCCACGAGGGCTTCCACGGAAGGGACTTTTTCTGCTCCCGGTGGGTGTCCACCGAGCGCACCGAAAAAGATATCTTCCTGCCGCCACAACACCCCTTTCGGCATGCCGGTGGTGCCCCCCGTGTAGAGGATGTAGAGATCATCCGGCGACCAGTTCACACCGGGGCGTTCGCTGCTGGACTTACGCAGAGCTTCTTCATAATCGAGCGCGCCGGGCAACAGATCGTTGCCTGAATCGTCGGCGACCTGGAGCAGCAGGCGCAAGTTGGGGAGTTCCTTGCGAATCTTCTGGAGACGCGGCGCAAACGAGGCATGATAGACGAGGGCACGGCAATCCGCGTCGTTCAGCAGGTAGATCAATTCGTTCTCGATGTACCGGTAGTTCACGTTGAAAGGAGCGACGCGTGCTTTGTAGGCGCCGTACATCGATTCGAGATACTCGTTGCCGTTGTAGAGGTAAATTCCGAGATGGTCCTGACCGGATTCGAAATTGCGCAGGCCGCCACGTTCCTGCCGGCAGCCGAGTCCGTGGGAGATCAGCAAATTGGCCAGCCGGCGCGTGCGATCTGTGAACTGCTGCCAGGTGAAGCGGCGGTCACGAAAGATCAGGCAGTCTCGGTCCGGGAAGGCGGCAGCCAACGATTCGTGGATTTCTGCAAGATTGAATTTCATTGACGAACTCCTTCGCGCCGCTCTCTAGCCACGGCGTTCCTGTGAAGCCACCCTGTGCTGGTTCACCTCGTTCCACCGAGTTGTTCTGCTTCTTCCAGCATTTGCCGGAAAGGCTCGATCCCGAGCTGCCAGAATGCAGGATCTTCGATGTCGATCCCAAGCGGCCGGAGCAGGTTGGGGGGAGTGTCAGAACCTCCCGCTGCGAGTAACGCATGATAGCGGGGCACGAACGATGCTCCTTCACGGCGATAGATCGCATACAGCGCCAGCACGAGCAGTTCTCCGAAACCGTAGGCGTAACAATAGAAAGGCGTGTGCACGAAGTGCGGGATATAGGCCCACCACCACCGGTAGTCTTCGGTGAGCTGCACGGCATCGCCGTAAAGGTCGGCGTTCACCTCCTGCCAGATGTCACAGATCCGTTGCCGGGCGAGCTCCCCTTCGTTGCGGCGCGCGTGATGCAGTTTCTGCTCGAAACGGGTCAACGCAATTTGCCGGAACACCGTGGCGATCGTATCCTCGATCTTGCGGCACAGCAGGACCAGGCGCGTCTGCGGATCTGCCGTCTCCCGCATCAGATGTTCAAATACCAGCATCTCTCCGAATACGCTGGCCGTTTCCGCCATCGTCAGCGGCGTGTCCATCTGTAGATAGCCCTGATCTCGCGACAGGTATTGGTGGACTCCATGCCCGAGTTCGTGCGCCACCGTCATGACGTCGTTCATTTGCCCGGCATAATTGACCAGCACGTAGGGATGGGCGCTCGGGACGGTGGAGGCGCTGAACGCGCCACCGCGTTTTCCAGGGCGCATTTCGGCATCGATCCAGCGCTCCGCAAAAAACCGCGACGCGATCTCTCGCATCTGCGGTGAAAAAGCGCCGTAGGCAGACAACACGAGATCGATACACCGTTCCCAGGTAATCGTGGGCTCGTCTGCCGCCAGCGGCGCGTAGCGGTCGTAATCAAAAAGAGGTGTCAGGCCGAGGAGCCTGCTTTTCAGCCGATAATAACGTCGGACCAGATCATGCTGAGCCTCACATGCATCCATCAGTGCTTCCACCGTCGTGGCGCTGATTTCATTGGCCAGATGCCGGGACTGCATCGGATCCGTGTAACCGCGCAGCCGGTCGTCGACGGAGTGATCCTGCACCACCGTGTTGAAGATCGAGCCTAGCAACAACTTGTTGGCTTGCAGGCCAGCGGTCAATCCTGCCGCACCGGCCTGGCGCACCTCCCGCCTCGGATCGTGGAGCAGTGCGAGAACTTCGCTTTCATTGAATTCACGTGTTTCCCCATCGATTTCCACGCGAAAGATATGGGATGAAACGACCTCATCGAAAAGCCGCGAGAAAGCTCGCACTCCTGTATTCGCCTTCTCGTCGAGGATCTTTTCTTCTGCCTCACTGAGAACGTAGGGCCGATAGCGTCGTAGACTGCGCAGATAATGGCGATGGCGTTCGCAGGCGGGGTCGTTCAGCACTCTCTCTGCGACAGATTCTTCGAGGGCCAGCCACTCCAACTCGAAAAAAATCATGTGTTGCCGCACGGCTGTCGATTCTTCTTGGAGACGGGCAACCAATGCCCCGTGTACGGCTGGGGTAACGTCGGCGGAATGGAGTAGCTCGGCAAAGGATGAGGCCTTTGCCATGCCCTCGCTGATACGTTCCATTTCCGTCACGGCGCTGGCCAGCCAGTGCGGCTCAGGACCATTCGCGACATGGATCGTGCCTCGGTACTTTACACCGAACTCCCTGGCCGCGTTCCGTAGCGCAGTAAGGTCGGCCTCGATCGTGGGATCGTGCGGACCGGCATAGAGATCACTGAGATCCCATTGGATTCCTGCGGCAGTTTTGCTCATGGCGAAGGTTCTCCTGAACACGTCCAACTTAGCGAGGATCGCGCAGCGAACAATCTTGTGGCGCGTGTAAAGCGGCGTTCGGCTTGTGCCTCCTGGACCCCAACGTTAAAGAGCGCCACCGTTCTCCGAGAAAGGATTCCAATGGCAGCTCAGAAATCGTCAAACGTCGTGTGGCATCATGGCATGGTGACCAAGGAGGATCGCGAAAAGATCACCGGGCACAAGGCCTGTACGGTCTGGATGACGGGGCTTCCGGCGTCCGGCAAGTCGACCGTTGCCGTGGCTCTGGAAAAAGTCCTGTGGGATCGTGGCGTCCACGCCTTCGTTCTGGACGGCGACAACATCCGTCACGGTTTGAACGGCGATCTCGGTTTCTCTCCCGAAGCGCGTGTCGAGAACATCCGCCGCATTGGCGAAGTGGCCAAGCTGTTCACGTCAGCCGGTGTGATCAACATCACGGCTTTCATTTCCCCGTACCGCAGCGACCGGGATCGCGTGCGGAGCATCATGCAGCCGGGCGAGTTCATCGAAGTATATGTGGAGTGTCCGGTGGAAGTCTGCGAGCAACGGGATCCAAAGGGCCACTACAAGAAGGCCCGTGCCGGAGAAATGAAGGAATTCACCGGGATTTCGGCCCCTTACGAAGCACCCGAAAAGCCTGAGATCGTCGTGAACACGGCGAAGGAAACCGAGGAAGAGTCGGTCCGCAAAATTGTCGCCTACCTCGAGGCGAACGGATATCTGCCGGAGAACTGAACCCGGTCTGTGGGGTGGGGCCATGGCATGTGGTCCCCGCGTTCACCCGCCCGGCCACGCTGCCGGGTGGGTGAACGCAGTGAACCTACATCAGTTTTTCGGCCTGCATCGTCTGGCACATGTCACGCATGAAGTTCTGCAACTGCGCCAGGGCGCGAAATGGCCAGTCACCACCTTCCGTGAGCGCCGCCATCGACATCAACAGCGCCGTGCTGATGAGTGGCTCGGCTTGATCCCTCTCGAGCCCTTGTGACAGGCTGGCAACCGTCGTTTCGATATCAGCGGTGAACAGGCCTGCGTCGTTTGTGATGAGATATCGTGCCATCGTCAGTGCCCCCTTGTGTCGATTTGCGCCGTAGTGTCGCAAGCAGGATGCCAAGCGGTCCCTTCCCACCATGCAGCGGTACCCTGACTCCAGGCGGGAAGCGATGTGCTCACTCGGAGTCCCCAGGTGGGCAGAACGCTTCACCATCTGCAGCGGCCTGAGGCAGGCGCCCAGGCGATCTGGTTGACTGCGATACAGGTGACGGGTTACTGCGCCTGGCACGACGATCGGGTGGGCCAGAGTCCCATGTTCGTGTGCCCGGGGAGTGCCGGCGAATCGAATGCCGGGAGGTGCACGACTGGGCTGTCCGGCGGGAGACCCGTGGGACAATGGATGGAATGACCATGCAACTCAAAGGAAAAACGATTGCAGTAACCGGCGCTACAGGATTTCTCGGCCGCTACATTGTCCGGGCGCTTCTGCGACGGGGGGCGCGAGTCGTGGGTGTCGTGCGCAATCCGCAACGTGTGCCGAGTCTGATCCAAGAGGGCGTGGAGATGCGCAGGGCAGACCTGGCCGATCGCGATGCATTGGCGAGAGCCTTTCAGGGAGCCGACGCGCTCGTGTCGAATGCAGCGATGTTTGTCGTCGGCAAGATGATGTCTTTCGGGACCCGTGGTTGGGAGGAACACAGGTCGACCAACGTGGTCGGCACGGAGAATGTGATGTACGCCGCGCCGGCGGCCGGCGTCAGGCGCATCGTGCATGTGTCCTCGGTTGCTGTGTACGAGACCACTTTTGCTCGTGACATCAGCGAGGATGCCCCGCAGCTTACGGAAAACAGCCGCCGCACCCCGTTCAATGTGTACCAGCTCTCGAAAGCGCTGTCGGAACAGGCAGCCTGGAAGATCGCAGAGGAGTGTGGTCTGCAACTCACCACGGTGCGGCCGGGGGTGATCTACGGCGCCTTCGATCCGAACTTCATGGCCGTCGTCCGCCGGCTCTTCAGCTTGCCCGTGACCCTTTCACCGATCGGTTTCCGCCTGCCGCTCGTTTATGGGGGCGACGTGGCGGAAGGGATCGCCCTGGCACTCGAACGCCCTGTGTCCATCGGAAAGGCCTATAATCTGACGGGTGAAGATCGACCCATCCAGGAGTTCGTGCGCGCCTGGCGCGGGGCCGGATTCCAAGCCCCGCTGTTGCACGTGCCGATTCCGATTCCTCTCGTGCAGACGCTTAGCCACGAGCGCGCCAGCCGTGATCTGGGTTGGAAGAACCGGTCCTACGAAGACACCCTGCGCGAGACGAAACAGTTGGAGCAGGGCGGTGAATGAGGATGCGTGCCCGCTGGCCGGGCGTTCCCATCGAAGGGGTGCCCCCGATTGAGGGAGAACATCTCAGGACGGCGGCGCGTTGGAATCGATCTGGGTGGAACCAAGATCGAGGGCGTCGTGCTGGGCGACCAACAGCAGGTCGTTCACCGCGAGCGCCGGCCGACCGGGAGCGCCCATGGGTATGATCACATTATCGAAGAAGTTGCCCGGCTCGTAGACTCCTGCCGCCAGTACGCGCCGGGTTGCGAGGCGATCGGTATCGGCACTCCCGGTTCGGTGTCGTTGCGCACCGGTCTCATGAAGAACTGCAATACCACTTGCCTGAATGGCCGAAGGTTACGTGAAGATCTGGAAGGCCGCCTCGGACTTGCAGTGCGGTTGGAAAACGACGCAAACCTGTTTGCGTTGGCCGAAGCGCAACTCGGGGCAGGACGGGGTGCTGAACTCGTGTTCGGTGTCATCCTCGGAACCGGAGTTGGCGGCGGTATCGTGTACCGTGGAGAGTTGGTGGCAGGGCATCAACGTCTGGCAGGCGAGTGGGGGCATCACACAATCGCCGAAGATGGGCCTCCCTGCTATTGCGGGCACCGTGGTTGTGTCGAGACGTTCCTTTCAGGCCCGGCCGTGGAACGTCGTTACAAAGAACGGACCGGGGAGGAACTCTCGATGGGGCAAATCTTCGACAAATACCGTACGGGAGACGCTCAGGCTCGGGGTGTGGTCGAGCAATTCCTGGCACGTTTCGGACGCGCCCTTGCGAATGTGATCGACATCCTCGATCCGGATGTGATCGTCCTGGGTGGGGGGCTCTCGAATCTCGATGAGCTTTATTCCGAAGGGCGTGCTGCGATCGAGCAGCGAGTTTTCAATGATGAATTGCGCACGCCCATTGTGCGGAATCAACTGGGCGATTCGGCCGGTGTGATCGGCGCGGCTTTGCTCGTTTGATCGGTGTTCTGGGTTGCCTCTACCTGTGCAGCCTGTTTGCGGAACGCCGCGTCGCGGATGATATGACCGCGATTCAACCCCTTCTCCTCGAATCGCGTCAGACCGAGACGCGGCGAGCGTAGGCCCGGGACCTGCACGAAGCGGCTCTCTGTAGTGATCGCCTTGAAGATGAGATTGCTGACGAGCTCGACATCGGTTGCCGTATAAACCAGGCCCTCCGGACGTAAGGTGCGCGCCAGGTCGGCTACGAATTGTGCAGTGAAGAGCCGGCGCCGGAAGTGCCGGCGTTTCCACCACGGATCGGGGAAGTAGATGTGGTAGGCGCTGACAGAGGCGGCCGGAATGATGTGATGGAGGACGCAGGCAGCGTCCGCCCGCAGAACGATGGTGTTGCGGAGTCCGCGCAGACAGACTGCCTGCTCGAGTGCGGTGGCACGGCTGAAGGACGCTTCGATGCCGAGGTAGTTGACGCCGGGGTGCCTTCCGGCTGCGGCCAGCAGAAACGTGCCGGTCCCCGATCCGATTTCAATTTCGACGGGGCGGTCGTTGCCAAACACTCCCTTCCAGAATGTGTCCATTTCCCTTCGGTCGAGCGTAGCCATGTTTGATCGTCAAGGTCTGGAATACAGAAGTTTCAAGGCCTGCTTGTGTGTTCACTTGAGTAACCGGCCACCATCCACCGGCAGGATGACTCCGGTAATGTAGTCGTTTTGCACGAGGGCCAGGATGGCGTCGGCAACGTTTTGTGGGCTGCCGGCCCGCAGGAGCAACGTGCGGTCGATTTCGTGCTTTTTCTGTTCCTCATTGAAATCAGGCGGAAAGAGAATGGGGCCTGGTGCGACCGCATTCACGCGAACTGCCGGTGCCAACTCCTTGGCAAGGGTTTGTACCAGCGTTGCCACGCCTGCCTTGGAGATATTGTAGGCAAGAAACTCCGCCCAGGGTCGTAGGCCCGCCACGTCGGCGAGCGCAACGATGCACCCTTCGCCTCTGGTCTGCATGTGGAGTCCGAAGCGTTGAGCGCACAGCCAGGCGGTGCGCAGGTTGCCGTCGAGCATCGCATTCCAGGCCGCGTCGTCGAGATCTGCCAGTGGTGTGCGTTGGAAGGCACCGGCATTGGCCACCAGGACATCGGCGCGACCGAATCGCTCCAACGTCGCGCGGAGGAGACGATCCACATCGGCGGTGAGGGTCAGATCACCCTGGACGAGAAGAGCTTCGCGTCCGCTCTCACGGATCTTTGCCGCGCATCTTTCTGCATCTGAAGCGCTGTGGTGGTAATGGACGACGACGTCGTAACCGTGGCGTGCCAGGGTGAGTGCAGTGGTGGCGCCGAGGCGGCGTGCAGCGGCTGTCACGACCGCGACGGGAGCAGTAGAAGTTTTCATCGCGTTGCGTTCCTCCTGGTACCGCATTAGTACGGGAGACATAACGTGTCACCGTGGGAGGTGTGAGTATGCGTGCAGCAGTTCTCTATGCGTGGAACGAGCCGTTCAAGGTGGAAACCGTGAGCCTGAGAGAGCCACAGCAGGGTGAAGTGATGGTGAAGATGGTAGCCAGCGGTGTCTGCCACAGCGATCTCAGCATTCAACGCGGCTTGTTGCCCATGCCTCCCCCATTGATCATCGGCCACGAAGGCGCCGGGATCGTGGAAGCGGTGGGGCCTGGTGTGACCTCTGTGCAGAAAGGGGATCATGTCATCCTCACCTGGTTGTATTCGTGCGGAGTCTGTCGCGAGTGTGCCAAAGGCCGGCCACACCTCTGTGACAAGGCGGCGATGGCGACGATGACGGGCGGCATGTACGACGGCACGACGCGTTTCCAGGTGAACGGCAACGACATGCGGCACTGGTGCGGTACGTTTTCGGAGTACACGGTCGTTCCGGAGCAGGCCGTCGTTCCCATCCGAAAGGATGTGCCTCTGACGAGCGCGTGTCTGGTCGGCTGTGGTGTGATGACCGGTGTGGGTGCGGCAATGAATACGGCCAAGGTGGCACCTGGGGACGTGGTGGCGGTCATCGGCTGTGGCGGTGTCGGCCTGAACATCCTCCAGGGCGCTGCCATCTGCGGTGCGGAAAAAGTCATTGCGATCGACGTGGTTCCCGGGAAGCTCGAAATGGCCAAAACCTTCGGCGCGACACACACTGTGAATCCGAAAGACGGCGACATGGCGGATCAGATCAAGAGCATCAACGACGGCAAGGGCGCCGATTACGTGTTCGAGGCCATCGGTAATGCGGATGTCATCCAGAGTGCCTTCGGTGCGGTTCGGCGAGGTGGGAGTCTTGTGGTGGTCGGAGTGCCGCCTGTCAGTGCTCAGATCACGTTCCCCGCGTTTTCCTTCCCGCTGGAGGAGAAGAATGTGCTCGGTTCGTACTATGGCTCACCACGGTTCCGCTACGACATGCCGCGCATCCTCGACCTGTACATGGCGAAGAAGCTCAAGCTCGATGAATTGGTCAGCCGGCAGATGCCGCTCGATGAAATCAACACGGCCATGGAGATCCTGGAAAAAGGCGAGGTGGCCCGAACCGTGATCAAGCACGCCTAGGCTACCAACACAGTTTCTGACCATTGGGCCGGCAGGAGACTCGGCGCGACTCGCATCGAGCGCCCTTTGTCTCCTGCCGGTGTGATAGAAACGGGATCGTCTGGGAGATTGATTCAGCGCGGGATCTTGAAGCCAATCTGGCGCGCCATCGCAATCATCTTCTGGACACCCGGACGTACGACTGCCTCTCTATCGAAACATGATACACCAAACGGACCCTGTGGCACGATGATCTGCGGTACCGACAGATCCTTGGGGCTGGTGAAATCCAGGGCATGCGCGATGTTGTTTGCCGACGCATCGCGTTCGGACAACGGCGCGAGACCCCAGCGCCACTCGATCATCTTCAGGATCGAGGTGTGATCGTACTGCTGGTGCCCGACGAAACCACGACGCGCCAGTGGCGATGCCATGATGCAGGGAACACGGAAACCGAGTCGCCCATCATTGCCCGTCTTGGCATCGATTTCGTTCAGAGGCGCCATCGGTGGAGGGACGTGGTCAAAGAAGCCACCCCATTCGTCGTAGTTGATGATGAACACCGTGTTGGGCCAGTTGGGACTGCTGGTCACGGCATCGTAGATACGGCTGAGAAAGGCCTGGCCATTGCGAATGTCGGCGAGTGGATGGTCGTCGTGCGACATGCCGGACGGACCGTCTCCGCTGAATTTCGGATCAATGAAACTCAGGTTGGGTAACGTGCCTTCGGCGGCATCGGTGATGAAGTCGTCAACAGACTTCGAGATCGCCAGATACTGCGAGCCAAAGAGAGAGATCACTGGCAGATCGGAATAATAGTATGTGCCCGTGAGTCCAGCTTCAGCGATACGGTCCCAGATCGTTGTTAACTTCGCCCGTGAGAAGGTGTTGGACGTACGGTCTGTCTGTGCTGAATGCATGTAGAGGCGGTTCGGGAATGTAGGTCCCAGAATGGCGCAGAAATACCTGTCGAAGGTGGTCCAGGAGGGGACGAGGGTGCCATACAACGCCAGATCGTCCTGTTTGTAGTAGCCGATTGGGAAGACGTCGTCTGTGCCGGCACGAAGCCAGCCGTCGTTTGCACCCTCGGCAAACTGTTTGCGTCCACCTCCGTAGCTGTGATCGGGATCTTGGAAATGGCAGTTCTGGTAATCAGGGGCAAGGTGAGAGGTCGGATGGATTTCACCTTGCTTGTCGCGGAACTCCAGCCCCGCCTGTTTTCCGTCAGCACCCGGAACCCAACCGAGAAAATGATCGAAGGAGCGGTTTTCCATCATCACAACGACGATGTGTTCGATCCCCGATTCATTCGGATCCGGGAGTGGCTGCAGTTCGGGATCCGTCCGTCCCGTGCCGCCGCTCACCGGCACGAGATCCTCCCCGCAACCGGCCAGAGCCAAGGCTCCCGATGTAGCGGCCAGACCAGCCAGGAATTGGCGCCGGGACAGCCCTGACGTTTCTTCGGGGTTTTGTCCGATTTCCGAACGCTGCTTTTTCCGTTTCGAACGGTTCGTTCGTTTTGCCATAAAAGCTCCTTTACCGTGAGGATGGATCGGCGATCGTTGTTCATCCGAGGCCGATCGTCAAGATATCGGCGATAGATCGTCGCCTGAAAAACGGGTATTGAGGGGCGAACGTTCAATACGAGTCCTTGCGTCTGATTCGTTCGCGTTGATCATTCTCGCAGACTCCTGTGCGCTCGGCACGCCGCCGATTTTCATCTGCAACCTCTTTTCTCATGAGGCGTCTTTTGCGCATTGTGGCACACCTAAGGAGTTGGGCATGTCGCAAGAGTTGCGGGAACAGTGGGACGCTGTCGTCATTGGATCGGGTCTGGGTGGGTTGGCTTGCGCCGCGTATCTCTGCGCTGCGGGTAAACGGACGCTCGTCCTGGAGGCGCACTATGTCGCCGGTGGTAATTCTCAGGTCTTCCGGCGTAGCCGGCGCAAGCGCAGGTATGAGTTCGATGTGGGGGTGCATTATATCGGCGAGTGCGGCAAGGAGGGCTCGATCACACGGATCCTGCGCGGCGCCGGCCTGGCCGAACGCGTTCGTTTCCGCCCCCTCGACCCCGATGGCTATACGACACTGATCTTCCCCGATTTTCGCTTCCGTGTGCCGGCGGGATGGGATCATTATCGTGCCCGTTTGTTGGAAACGTTTCCGGCGGAGGCTCCAGCGCTGGGTGCCGTCGTGGATATCCTGCGCTCCGTGGCGGAAGGCGGCGGACGGTTCCAGAACCGCCAGATCGATCTGTCGCAACTTGCCGCCGATTATCCGGCGTTCCTCGAATGGGGCATGCGGCCCGTGACCGATCTCTTCCGCGAATATCGACTCTCGCCGCAAGCTGCTGCTGTGCTCCTCGGAGAACAGGGCGACTACGCTGTGCGCCCGTCTCGCACACCCGTCGTCCTGGCCGGTGGTCTGACCGACCACTACATGCGCGGTGCATTCTATCCGGAAGGCGGCGGCCAGGTGATCGCGGCAAATCTCGTCCAGGCTATCCGCGCCTATGGCGGAGAGGTCCGCATGAGATCACCCGTTGCCCGTATCCGCGTCGAAAAAGGCCGTGTCACCGGTGTCATGTTGGAAAATACAAAGGAAATCGATGCGCCCATCGTCGTGTCGAATGCCGATCTGAAACGCACGGTGCTAAATCTCGTCGGGGAAGAGCACTTTTCTTCAGCGACGGTCGAGCGGGTCCGCAGCTTCCGCATGACCCTGCCTCTCTTTGTCGTGTATCTCGGCCTCGACATCGATCTCGTTGCTCAGGGAATCCCCAATACGAATTTCGTTGTCTGGGGAGACTATGACATTGAAGCGATCTACGACGAACTCGAAGCAGGACGTATCCCCGAGAAGGATTTTCTCTATGTGACGGTCGCTTCCCTGAAGGATCCTTCCAATACGCGGCTGGCACCTCCGGGCCACTCGAATCTCCAGATCATGACTCTGGCACCGCGCGAACTCGATCTGTGGAATGTGGAAGAGGAGGGTGCCCGGAACTGGTCCTACCGCCGCGATCAGGAATACCGTCGTCGCAAGGACGCGTTGACGGAGAGGTTGATCGATTCGGCGGAGCGTATCCTCCCGGGCATCCGCGAGCACATCGATTGGAAGGAGTCAGCTACGCCGGCAACGCAGGAGCGCTTCACTCATTCCACAGGCGGCACTTCCTACGGAATCGAGTTCGCCTGTGACCAGATGGGACCCCTACGCATCGGGCCCAACACGGACGTGCCGGGTCTGTTCCTGTGCGGCGCCAGTGCACCCTCCGGCCATGGTATCGGTGGTGTCTTGCGTGGCGGAGTCGCCGCTGCCGGCGCTGCGTTGCAGCAGGATATCGTTTCTCGCATCAATCGCGGGGAGATTCTCGGTGATGCGGATCGTCTCCCCCCGCTGCGTGAGGATTGGGACCCCTGGCGGGAAAGCCACTGAGAAGGCGCTTCACCCACCTGTCACGGACCGGCCAGAAGCCTTTGATTTCGTCTTTCCGCGCACTACGATCCCTGCCCGATCGATGACGCGCTCGTCCTGAGTGAGAGTGATCGTGTGCCGTCCGCTTGCCGGTATCCAGAGAAACGGAGAGGCAGCGCTCGCCAGGTCTTTGCCGTCGATCTGCCAGCGCAGCCCTTCCGTGTTTCCCTGAGCCTCGAAGAGGACTCGCTGGCTCTCTGGCGCAATATCGGGGTCGTAGGCCATGATCGTCCCGTCGACGGGAGCATTGATTCGCGCCACCATCGCGCCTTCCGCCACACTTCGAAACTGTGGTTCAGTGTCAGTCCGGAACCACTCCCGATGCGTGTTTTCGTGGTTGTTTAGCTCGATCCACGCAGGGACGACATCCGGCGGTGGTTCGGGAGGACGACTTGGTTCTTCGCGATGTAGGAACTCCATCAGTTCACGCCACACGGGTGCGGCTCCGCTGATGCCACTGACATCACGCATCGGACGCCCCGAGGCGTTCCCGACCCACACACCGACCGTGTATCGTTCCGAGTAGCCGACGCACCAGTTGTCGCGCATCTCCTTGCTGGTCCCCGTTTTCACCGCCGTCCAGAATCGTGTGGCGAGCGGATTATCGAGGCCGAACGTAGGGCTACGGCTTTCCCGATCCGAGAGAATGTCCGAAATCACGAAGGCGGTTGCCGGTGCGTAGATCTGGCGCGTCTCAGAATCTTCAGCAAAGTTCGTCAGGTGTAATTCCCCCCAGCGTCCACCGGTCGCCAGGACCTGATATGCAGTGATTAGTTCCCAGAGGGAGACTTCGGCAGACCCGAGTGCCAATGCGGGTCCGTAGAAATTGCCGGGCCGATCGATGCTCTTCATTCCCAGACGGCGCAGGTGTTGTACGAACTCTTCGGCGCCAAGGAGTTGCAGTGTGCGTACGGCAGGGATGTTCAGGGACGAGGCGAGGGCTGTGCGCATGGGGATGAGTCCCCGGAACATTTCGTCGTAGTTCTGCGGGCGATAGAGTCCGCCCTCTACGGCGATTTCCAGAGGACGATCCTCGAGTTGTGTTGCCGCGGTCAGAATGCGGGATTCCACGGCCAACCCGTAAAGGAAGGGTTTCAACGTCGACCCCGCCTGCCGCCGCGCCCCGACCATGTCCACCATCGGTGCTCGTGACAAGGAACCGCTGCTGCCGACATAAGCCAGCACGTTGCCACTGGAGTTCTCGACCACCAACACGGCACCATCTTCGACTCCACGCCGCGCCAGCGTCACGAGTGTGGTCTGGAGTGTGTGGATTGCGTGCTGTTGGATGGGTACGTCCAGGGTTGTGCGCACTTCGCGTCCTGCATCCGTGTTCCGGAGAATCCGCTGAGCCACGTGTGGTGCCAGCGCCACTGGTATGGTGGCGCGCTCTGCCCCTTGTGTGAGACCGGTGACCGTGGGGGTGACGTTCTCCTGTGCCTGGATCAACCCGACAGCGCGGCCCAGACGTTGCGCTCGATCTTCGAGCCGGCGCGATGACGCGTTGGGATCCTTCAAAGAGGCCGCCAGAACGAGTCCCTCGTAACGATTCAGACCGTGCGGCAATTTACCCAGGATATGGCTCGCAGCGGCGATGCCCTGCTGCTCTCCTCGGTAGGTGACCCAGTTCAGGTAGGCCTCGAGGATTTCATCTTTCGACCAGAACTGTTCGATAGCCCGGGCCCGCTGAATCTGCTTCCATTTCTCGCTCCAGCCGCGGCGCCCAAGACGCGGCCGATCTTCGAGAAGGCTTGCGAGCTGCATGGTGATCGTGCTGGCGCCTCGCTTCGTTCCGTGACGAAGCCAGGCGGTAACGGCCGTGGCAACAGCCCGGAGGTCGACCCCGTGATGAAGACGAAAACGCCGATCTTCGACGCGGACCACGGCATCGACGAGCGCCGGCGAGATGTCCTTCAGTCTGATCCACTGCAAACGGCGGAGTGCTTTGTCCACTCGCCGCTCGTGCAACACGAGTCCATTTCGATCGAGTAGTCGCGCCTCGGAGGATCGCCACGCAGACCGTGCCATCTGGAAACTCGGAACCGCCACTGGCGTCTGTGTGGCACGAAACGCGAAGAGCCCTCCCAGAACACCCAGCAACGATACGATCGCAATGCGCGGCATCATGGCAGGATCGCCAGCGGTTCATGCGACAGTGTGCCGAACAGCTCTGGCGCATACAGGGCAGAGACGCGTGTTGGCGGCAGATGGAAATTCCCCGGCTGATTCAGACGCAGCGGGTATTCGATGATGTGGGTGCCTTTGGGAAGGTATTCGAAATACGCGCGGTAGGCGAGTTCACCGCGTTCGGTGAAGGTTGGCTGTGCGAGGTCTGTTCCCGTTGACTGTGTGCCGAGCAGAACGGATTCCTTTCCGTATCCGGCGGCGAGGTGTGCTGTGCCGGGAGGCAAAGGATCGTCCACGACGGCCCAGGTCATGTCGGTTTGCGCCTCGATCTCCAGGCGGACCCGCACCACATCACCCCGGTGCCATTCCCCGGGCGTCTTCACCTCCACAGGCTGCCAGCTCCGGCGAATCGTGTAGCCGCTGCTGATGTCGCTTGAAGGAATCGCGGCACGGCTCTGTACATTGACCCAGGGAGCCCCCGATCCCGTGTGACGAATCGATAGCGTCGACTCGGCTGGCGGCCATGGGAGGAAGTCGTCATTTTTGGCAGACGCACTCCAATGGTGCTGCGTCTCCGTTCCGTCGAGCCGTGAGATCGTGACGCCTCCGACATCTACAGCTTCGTAGCGTTCCGAAAAGCGATCGAGAGCCACGGTGCCCCAGGCGTTTGCGGTGGTCGTCCCCCATGTGCCGCGCTTCATGCGGGCCAGCAACCCACGTGCGACTCGGCCGGCATCCTCCTCCCACTTTCCGGTGTCGGAGATCCAGAAAAGGAGCCGGGCTGCTGCGACATCGGCGTTATCGAGAAGCCACCATAGGTTCTCTCGTGATTCGTCCGCCACGGTCAGGAGGGACCCTCGTAGGTCGAGGCGATTACGTACCAACTGTTCGACCTCGCGAAGACGTTCGTCTCGCTGCGCCACGTTTGGGATCCGGTCGAGGATCGTCCACCAATCGACGAGCGACGTGAGTGGCAGCAGGGGTGCATCGAGAGCCAGGCTCTGGAGCATCTCGGGTCCGGCACTTCCGACCATGGCCAGAGCGGCAATGGCGCGTAGTTTACGGAGTGGCAGATCGACGGCGGTGACGGACGATCGAGGCGTGGTGCGGCCAGCGATGGAATTCAGGAGCGCGGCGATCAGACGCTGCCGCACGGGGTTCGGGAAAGGACGGTGTGCCGCCTCGCTCATCATGAGCGTATAGGCCGTCAGGATATCACTGCCCTGTTGCTGTGAGGGAAAGAATTTCAGAAAACCTTCATGGTCCTGATAGGACGGCAGCAATGCGACGATTCTGGCCCATGCCTCGTCGTCGTGGAGTGCGATGGCGCGTGAGAGGAGCTGTTCGAGGCAGGTGTAGGGATAGCTTTGCATCTCGGAACGCACGGACTCCAGCGAACCGGCGAGTCGGGCGGACAAGTCGAGGGCAATCCCACCGCGGCCGGGCAAAGCGCCGACTGGTTTTGCAACCGGCATTTCAACTGTCCGATCCAGCCGTTCGATGGTCGCTTGCAACGTTTGCACAGGAACGAGGGGACTCACGCTTTGCCGGATGCGCAGTCGATCGGGGGCTACACCGGCCGCCACGGCGTGCACTTCGTATTGGAGTTCTTCGACTCCGTCGGGAACGGTGATCGGCCAGGACACGGTGGTGGCGGCACCGGCAGCGAGTTGCACGCGTTGTTCGGGAAGGGTGTTCAGACCGGTAACGGTGGCATCGATGCGTACCTCGAGATCTCGTGCCGAGGTGTTGCGAACTGTGAATTCGGCAGGGAACTGGTCTCCGGTACGGACGGCGCGTGGCAGTCCGGACAACACCATGAGATCCTGTGTCGAGCGGATGGATGCATAGCCGGTGCCGAAGAGGTCAGTGCCTCCGACGGCGACGGCTGCGATGCGGAAACTCGTGAGGCTATCGTTCAGCGGGACATCGATCGTCGCGTCTCCCGAGGCATCCAGCGTGACGCGTCCGCGCCACAACAGCAGAGTGTCGAACAACTCACGGGTGCCCTGGCGCCCGCCGCCGCCACCTTGAGGCACAGCCTTCAATCCGAAGTGGCGTTTTCCAACGACCTGCATCTGTGCCGTTGCCGTTTGGACCGAATAGGGGCGGCGTCCCATCATGTTGGCGAGGAGGTCCCAGGTGCGATTTGGCAGGAGTTCCAGCAGACCTTCGTCCACGACTGCAAGGGCGATGTTGGAGCCCGGTGGCGGGGGACTGCCATCTGCGCGGCGGACATGGACTCCAACGTGCGCCTGCTCGCGTACTTTGTAGACGTCGCGATCACTGGTCACGGCGACCTTCAGTTCGTGTGCCTGCCAGCCGACGCGCAATTCCGCGATTCCCAGTTTGAATGCTGGCCGGCCGAGATCCACGAACGCTGTCGGCTGGACATCTCCCGTGCGTCCGCGCACCACGAGCGCCGAGACGAAAACGTTGGGCGCATAGCCAGGAAGGATCGGCACCTCGACGGTGGGGTTGGTATTCGTCAGAGGGACCACCCGCGCTTCGGCAATCCCTTCACGTTCGATGGTGATCAAGGCGGTTGCCTCACGAAACGGCATGCGCACCTGTAGTTTTGCTGTCTCGCCGGGTTCGTAGCGAACCCTCTCCGGCAGCAGATCGATGCGATCACTGCTGTTTCCTTCGAACCGCCACTCCGATTCGTCATTCACCCAGAGTTCCGTGTGGGCGACGCTCTCACGTCCCTCCGAGTCACGTATAATTCCCTGGAGAATCAGATTACCGCCGGCCGGCGCATCCGCCTCGCATTCGAACCGTCCTGCCGTGTCCGTTCTGCCCGAGCAGAAGGTCCCGGCTGGGGTCGTTTCCGCCACGTCTTCGTAGGCGTAGAAGCCGCCCACGAGTCGTTTGCGGCTCGAGTAGAGGCGGCGTTTCAACGCGTCGACGCGAACTTCCGCGCCAGACACCGGTTTGCGCTGGCGGTCGAGGACGACGGTGTGGACTCGCACCGAACGAGGAGAACTCACCCAATGTTCTGCGCGGATGCCCACGAGAAGATCGGCGGGCCACAGGCCTACGGAATTCTGGGCGGTTTGAGTTTCACCATTGGGATCACGATATTCCATCTCGACGAGCAGCTCGCGAATTCTGTCCGTGAGAGGAACATCGGTGATTTTCGCCCGCAGGCTTCCTGCCGAGTCGAGTTGCAGCTCCTGCCGTTCTCGCGCACCGGGTTGCGATGAGGAGAAGGATTTCTCTTCGATTCCCGAGGGCATCCCTTCACGACTGATTCCTGTTGCCGTTGGTCCATTACCGAACTCGTACTTCTCGTACTCCTCGTTTGCCACGAAGCGCCCGGGGCGGACCTGGGAACGGAGCACCACATGAGCCTCACCGGCCGCGCCCCCGTTCAGGTACTGGAGCATGAGATCGACCGGCAGTTCGGCGCCACCGATGATCGGATCGCCGGGGAGAAGCACGTTGCCCCGCATCAGGGGCACACGGAATTCCTGCACCTGGAACTCTGTCGCCGCATCGCTCCAGCCCTGTCTGATGGGATCCGGTAGAAGGATGGAGTAGCGGCCGAGTTTTGCGCCGGGTGGTATGTTCCACATGGATTCGGCGCTGCCATCCGAATTCCATGTCAGTGGGATCTCGAAGGAGTCGTCACTGCCGGTATGTCGAATGACCGCTTTTCGAGGCCGTTCCGCTTCGGGCACTGCGCTGAACCCGTCGAGGGATTGGCGCCGGATCAGGTGCCGCATGTGGACCGTCTCGCCGGCGCGGAACAACGTACGGTCGAGGATGGTGCGTTGGATGAGGGGTCCGCTCCACACTTCCATGGGAAGCTGAAAGCGCCAGGGTTCGATGCCGTCCTGCCAATCCGAATGGACGAAACTGAAGTCGTCGCTGGTCCGCGCGGTTACCAGCAGACCTGCGTTGAGGGCATTGAGTGCCGGGACATATTCCCGGTGGTCATTCTCTTCTTCCTCGCTGAGCTGGGGCCATGCGTTGTAGCACCCGGGAGCGTGGTTTCGATCAGGTAGACCCGTGATCCAGGCCACACCGTCAGCCCCTGAGATCCCGCTCCAGATGAGTTTGCCGTTACAGTCTCGAATATCAACGAGTGCACCGTCCACGGGTTGAGCATTATCGAGGCGGGTGACCCAGGCGATGGCATTGTCACGACCCCATTTGAAGTGGACCGCAAGGTTGGTCACCAGCGCAGCGGCCTGCACGTACATGCGTTGCTCGGCGCCGAGGAGGGAGCGGCCCAGACGGCGGCTTGCCAACTCGACGATGTACAACCCCGGCGCGGACAGTGGGATCCCGACTACTTCGGTGCTGTCTTTGCTGGCGGGTGTTGGCAGGGTGAAGGCCGACGTCTCAGGTTTGTGCTGTTTGTCCTGCGCAAACACCGAGGTGTTGCGGCTGGCCTTCGCAACCGCACGCAGCCAGGGGAGAGCCGCTTCGATCTCGTTGCCCGAGATACGCTTCAGTTGGCCGGAGACGGTTGGCTGCGTCGCATCCTCCGGGAAAGAAAGGAGTTGCGCTTCCAGTTTCGGTTCGAGTGCGCGGACGGTTACGGGCAGCGCCGGATCCCCTTTCGCTTCGAGGATTCCGAAGCGCGCAGCAAACTTGGCCAGTGGCGGGAAAGGGGCAAATTTTACGGTGCGCGGGAAATCCCCCTCATTCAACAGGCTGCGCCCGGCATCGTCGCGTAGGTCGTGCGGCAATTCGAGGCGCAGACTTGCCGATTCCGGAAACGGTGCGGGAAAGCGCACGGATTCCACCGTGTCATCGCCATCGTCCAGTTCCGGCTGCCAGGAGTGCCCGTCCTGCGATCGCAAAACGATGCGTGTTGCGTCGGCGCGCGAGATCGGCGCAGAAAAGGAGACACGTAGCGGTGCGAGGGGAACGCAATGGGCGCGGGCGTTTTCCCGATCGCAGAGGACGTGCGCTTCGAAGGCCGGGCGTGTCTTGAAAGTCAGGATCTGGTCTTTTTCGTTGGTGAGGCCCGTGGGACTGCGAATCTTCTTCGACCAGACGAGTCTGACACGCGTATCGTTGGGGAAGCGTTGCCGGGCCTGGAGGATGAGTGTGGGGCCGGACACGAAGTCGCGCCACTGAGTGGCGAGGATGGCGGCACGTTGTTCGGGGGAAACGAGACGTGCCCCGATGGGTGTTGGTAGACCATCGACGAGGAATTGCGCATGACGCAGGATCGATTCTTCGTCCACCGGACCATCGAGGACGAGGATGAAAGCCTGCTCCTCATCGATCGATTCATCGCCGTCTGTCGGGTTGCTGCGCGCCACCACGGGCGCGCCTGTCGAAAAGGAGAATCGCTTGTTGCCTTCGACCGATTGTCCGGCGAGTGACTGCAGATTGCTTCGCACCTCGAAGCTGCAACGGACTCCCGCCGGAATATCCCGGCTGAAGTCGTAGACCCAGGTGTGAGAATCGATCCAGTGGCCCGTTCCTGTCTCGGTGCAGTCGATTTCGAAGGGTGCCTCCGCACGCAGATCGCCGAAGGCCACCATCGGTTGCGAGAACGACGCGGTGACCTGGCGCACGTTGCGGGCGGCGCCCTGCGGTGAAAACTTTCTGATCTGCGTGACGGCGGCATCGGCAGCCGCTACGGGCGTTGCCAGAGCGATACCGCCGAGTCCGAATAGGAAGGCGAATACGAGAGTGGGGAGTGCCCGCCGTGACGACACGTCGCGGAGTTAACCAGCACCTGTGAGGGCGCGCAACTCCGAAGACGAGATGTTGTCAAACTCGGTCCCGCTACCGTGCAGGGGGCACGGTTCGTTGGGGGCCGAAGTCGAGTAATACGCCTCGGAGATGACGTGGGGGCAGTTTGCCGTGGCGATGCCACCCGACTCGGGGTCGATCGTCACGATGCGAATCCCCGGCGGCATTGCGAAATCTGTCGCTGGCAGACCTGCCGTGGCGCGCTTCATGAAGTCGACCCAGATGGGCAGGGCGGCGCTGGCGCCCGATAGGTTGAGAGGCCGCCTCTCGTCGAATCCGACCCAGACGACCGCCAGCAATTCCGGGGTGAATCCCACAAACCAGGCATCACGGTAGTCGTTTGTCGTACCAGTTTTCCCGGCTGCAGTGCGTTTGAAGCCCATACTGCGCGCGCCCTGTGCCGTGCCGCGATCGACAACACCTTCGAGCATGTGAGTCACCAGATACGCAGTGTCGGCAGGCAACGCCGGGACGACTTCGACGGCTTTTCTCTCCAGAGGGACTCCGCTGCGGTCGAGGACCCGTTTGATGGAGAGCGGCGCGGCGCGCAGGCCGCCGTTGACGAATACCGAGTATGCCTGGGCGACTTCAAAGGGAGACACCTCCACGGCGCCAAGGATGGCGGCGGGGTAGCGGGGCAGGGGAGAGGAGATTCCCATCTGTTGCGCCACATCGAGGACGGCGGGTAGGCCGATCTGGTAGGCCAGACGCGCCGTGGCGGCGTTCAGGGATTGTTCGAGAGCTTCCCGGACGGTCACGTTTCCGTGGTACCGATTGCCGTAGTTCGAGGGGGTCCAGGTTCGGCCATCATATTCCCAGGTGAACGGTTCGTCGTCGATGCGGGTGCTGGGTGTGATGGGTGTGGTGGTGTGGCGCGTGTTTTCCAAAGCCGCCGCGTATACGAAAGGTTTGAAAACCGAACCCGGCTGCCGGAGGGCCTGTGTGCATCGATTGAATTGTGTGGATCGATAGTTGCGGCCCCCCATCATTGCCTTGATGGCGCCGGTCTGTGGTTGGATGGCCAATAAACATCCCTGTAGCTGCTCTTCGGGCGTGTCTGCCTGCAGTCGCGGGTGGCGTTTTTCGAGGGCGGCCAGTCCATCCTGCAGAGCCTGTTCGGCCTGATACTGCAGATGCAGATCGAGAGAGGTGTAAATGCGGAGTCCTTCCGAAGTGAGCAGATCGGTGGGGTAGAGGTCTGCCAGTTCCTGGCGCACGAAGTCGACGAAGTATGGCGCATCTTTGGCTCGGGTCATTGCCGTCGAGACGCGTAACGGCTCGTTTCGAGCTGCCTCGTAGGTGGCATCGTCGATGTGCCGTTCGGCATGCATCAAGGCGAGCACCACGTTACGGCGCTCGATGGCTCGTGCCTGATCGCGGAAAGGCGAGTAGAGGTTGGGACCGCGGATCAGCCCGGCCAGCAGGGCCATTTCTGCGACGGTCAGGGTGTCAGGCGTCTTCGCAAAATAGAATTGAGAAGCTTCCCAGACTCCGAAGATCCCCTGCGCTCCTCTTTGTCCCAGGTAGATTTCGTTCAAGTAATTTTCGAGGATTTCCTGCTTCGAGAAGCGCCGTTCCACGATGATGGCCATCACCGCTTCACGCAGTTTGCGCCGCAAGTTGCGCTCGTTGGAGAGAAAGAAGTTCTTCATCAGTTGCTGGGTGAGGGTGCTTCCTCCCTGCGTCATCTGGCCGCTGCGTAGATTCACCCAGATGGCGCGTAGAATGCCGAACAGGTCGACGCCGTGATGCTTGTAGAAGCGCTGGTCTTCAGTATCGAGGATCGCCTGCACGAGCAGGGGAGAGACGTCGGCCAGTGTGACCAGGCGTCGTTCCTCCCAGATATTTTCGTAGAGGCCGGTGATGATTGCCGGCTCGATCTCGACAGTGAACACCTCATCCCCTGTCGCGACGTCACGGATTTCGTTCAGAACGCCACTCCGGATTTTCAGACGCAGAAGCCACCCCTGGTCGTCCGTGGCGGAACGTTGTCGGAGGTGGAGAAGGCAGGCGCCGTCCGGTTCGACGCGATAATCGCCACGTCGCGACGGCGATCCGTCGACCCGCTGATAGCCCTGTTCCCTCAGGCGTTCGAAGAATCCCGACTGCGCGAGGTCGAGACCGGGGTAGATGAGCGTGCTATCGGAATAGATCTTCGAGGGGAAGTTCCAGCGATGGGTGCGGAAGCGTTCGGTGACCTCGCCATCCCAGCGGAGAATGGTCACTCCGGCCACCACGGCCACCAGTGTGCTGGTAATACCAGCGACAAGTACCAGGATTTTGAAAATGCGGCGCAGCATGTGAGATCGGGTTCCTGGCAGTTCCTGCGCCGCGACAGGGCGTTTGCGTCGCCTCGTCATCCGGACACGTGCCCGTGGGGGGCCGGCCGGCGGCAGTAGCCTAAGTCCAATCCCATCGGGCGGAGTGCGAGGCGACGCTCACCCTCGCACTCCGCCCTGAGCCTCAGTGTCCCGAATCCGGCTTCACGGCGATGAAAACCGTGTTGTCGCCCCGCCGCACGAGGAACAGGATGCTCTTGCGCTTCTCGGCTGCCTTGATGGCCTTGCGGTAACTGCCCAGATCCTTCACTGCCTCGCGATTCACTTCCATGATGACGTCGCCGCGTCGCAGGCCGGCTTCGTCGGCCGGGGTGCCCGGTTCGACGCCCGAGACCACCACGCCTTTGGTGTCAGAGCCGATTCCCAGGCTTTCTGCGATTTCAGGGGTGAGTGCCTGAACACTGAGGCCGAGGCTACCGCCCTTTTCGCCTGCTTCGGCGACCTCCTCTTCGCGCAACTCACCCACCTTGACCTCCAGGGTCATGGTCTGCTTGTCGCGGAGGATCTTGAGCTTTGCCGACTTGCCAATCGGTGTACGGGCAACAAGGAATGGCAGTTCGGTTGAATCCTTCACGGTGTGGCCATCAAATTCGACGATGATGTCGCCGACCTTCACACCCGCTTCCTCGGCGGGTCCGTCCTTGACCACGTCTGCCACGAGGGCGCCTGTCGCATCGCTGATGCCCAGCGATTCCGCGATTTCCGGCGTCACTTTCTGGATGAGGACGCCAAGCCAGCCTCGCGTCACCTTGCCCTTGGCTTCCAGTTCGGGCAGCAGCTCCTTGGCGAGATTGATCGGGATGGCGAAGCCGATGCCGATGTTGCCTCCCGAACGACTGAAGATCGCCGTGTTGATGCCAACGACATCTCCTTTCAGGTTGATCAGCGGTCCGCCTGAATTGCCTGGATTGATGGCGACATCGGTCTGGATGAACTGGTCATAGCTGCCCTGGCCGATGAAGCGACCCTTGGCGCTGACAATGCCAGCGGTCACCGTATGTTCGAGTCCGAACGGATTGCCGATGGCCATGACCCACTCGCCGACGCGCAAGCCATCGGAATCGCCGAGTGTCACCGCTGTCAGATCCGACACATTGTCGATTTTGATCACCGCGATGTCCGTTTTGGCGTCACGACCGATGATCTTTGCCTTGTATTCCTTGTCATTCGACAGCTTCACGGTGATTTCATCAGCATTCTCGACGACGTGATTGTTGGTCAGAATGTATCCGTCTCGATTGATGATGAAGCCCGAGCCCAGGCTGCGCTGCTTGAAAGGGCGCCGTGGCATCTGGCCGAAGAACGGCTCCCAGAATTCGTGAGGATCTCGTCCGCCGAACGGCGATTGGCCACCGGGCCCCATTGACCCCGATTGACCTTCTGTGGAGGAAGTGGAGATGTTCACCACGGCTGGGCTCAGACGCTCGGCGAGTGTGGCGAAATCGGGGAGTCCACCTGCAACCACTGGGGCTGCCGCCGGGGCAGCCGGCGCGGCGGGTGACGCTGGATTGGCGGCAGGTGCCGGCTCGGGGGTCGACTCCTTGCCCCAGAAGCTGATGGCTCCGGCGGGCGGCACATGATGGACGGCAAAAGAAAGGGCGATTCCGGCAATGAAGCCGGCGGCGGTCAGAACGAACGCGCGGGCGCGCGTCGGCGCACTCATGTTGGGAAATCCTCCTTGGGGTTACGATGCGATCAGTTCAGTGTCGGGAACGCTCAACGAAGCGCAAACGCAGATCGTAGAGCAGGTGTTCCATCAATTGGGATTCAGCGGAGTCGAGGTTGTTCTTCGTCTTCTCTTTGAGAATGCCGAGAATGTCGATCATCTGGCGGGCCGCATCCAGATCCACGCTGATCTGTTTCGTGAAAGGATCAGGGATCTCTCCGAGGTGCGCCAGTGCCTGAGTGCTGAGGCTCAGGAGAAAGGTGGAGAAGTCAGGCTCGTGACTTCCCGCGTGATGGTCTGTGGCCTGTGTCGCGGATGGACTCTCCCTGGCCGTCGACGCGGCCTGGGGTGTGTCGGGCGGGGGAGGCACTTCAGGATCGTCCTCGCGGGCGACTCCGGCATCGGTGAAACGCCGGCGGTCCTCCACTTTGAACCCGCGGGATCCTTGCTGTTCTTCGTCTTTCCCCATTTTGATTCTCCGTCAGCGCAAAGTCATGGAACGAAGGCGCGCAATGCGCTCTTCGACGGGCGGATGTGTGCTGAACAATTTGGCGATACCGCCGCCGCTGAGCGGATTTACAATGAATAGATGCGCCGTCTGCGGACTGGCATCCATCGGCACCTGTTCGGCCGTGGCATGAAGTTTTTCGAGAGCGCGCGCCAGCGGCTCTCCCGTGCCGAGCAGGCGCGCTCCGCTTGCGTCGGCCTGGAACTCACGTGACCGCGAGATCGCCATCTGGATCAGCATGGCGGCAAAGGGAGCGAGTATCGACATGGCGAGGAGACCGAAAATGCCTCCGCCTTCCTCTCGTTCGTCCCGCGAGAAGCCACCGAACATGGCGCCCCAACGAATCATATTGGCCATCATGACGAGAACGCCGGCCAGTGTGGCAGCGATCGAGCTGATCAGGATATCACGGTTGGTCACGTGGCTGAGTTCGTGAGCCAGAACGCCTTCCAGTTCTGCGGATGACATGATGCGCAGGATCCCCTCTGTCACGGCTACGGCGGCATGCTGCGGGTTGCGGCCCGTGGCAAAGGCGTTGGCCGCCTCGCTCGGGATGATGAAGAGTCTGGGCATGGGGATGCCGGCGCGTGTCGAGAGATTGTGCACGATCCGGTAGAGTTCCGGTGCACTGTTCATGTCGACGGGGCGAGCGCGGTACATCGCCAGGACAATCTTGTCCGAAAACCAGTAACTGCCGAAATTCATGAGAACCGCGAAGACGAAGGCAATCACGATGCCCTGCGAGCCTCCGAAGAACTGACCGATCCAGAGGATCAGGCCCGTCAGAAGCCCCAGCAACAGAGTTGTCTTCAGCGTATTTGACATGATTTTGTGTCCTCCGCGCGTTTGACGGTCGATGTGGCCAATTGCTTCAGAAACATTTGTGAGCCGGCCGGACCTCGGTGTGCCCCCGATCGGAATGCACAGGTGTTGAGGTAATATGCCCCTTGTGACCTGTCAAGAAAGCGCCCGGCCAACACCACAGAGATTTACGGGGGGGCAGGTAACACGGCAACGAGTGTGTGTTGAGAGGAACGACGTACGCCTGGCCCACCCTCGTCGACCGGGCGGGATGCGCCGATGAGCAAAGACTACGTTGACTGGCTTTGCGCACCCCTGCTACCCTTCGCTTCCGTGAGTGTCTGCTCATCGATTTCAGGGTAGGAGAGTCGCTCATGGTAGCGCAGAAGGGTGGAGGAGATCAGCAGTGAGGTGGATGTTGCTGGCGCTCTGTCTGTTGGTAACCGGAGGGGGTCCCGCCGGTGCTGCAATCCAGGACTTGCCCAACCCCCGGGGATTACGGCACCAGGTTGAATTCTGGAAGCAGATCTTCGGAACGTATTCCGTCTTTCAGGTGGTGGTCCACGATACGTGGCGGCTCGATCGGGTCTACAGCGTGCTCGACTTCAGCGAAGCTGCCGCGTTGGGCGATCCGGACATCATTTCCGCCTATATCGAGGAGCGGACGAACGAAGAGAAGGAGAGGATTCGCGCCATGCTCGGGCGCCTGAGCCGCACGGACACCGCTACGCTGACCGCCGAGGAGCGCCGCATCCGTCTCCTCTTCCGCGATGAACCGGATTCTGCTGCCTTCCTGGCTGCCGCGGAGCCGGACCGCATCCGCGGGCAACGTGGCCTGCGGGAGCGGTTTGCGAACGGCATCCAGATTTCCCGCCGCTACCTGCCCGAGATGGAGACCATTTTCCGCCAGCAGGGCCTGCCCATCCAACTGACGCGTTTGCCCCTGGTGGAGTCGTGTTTCAATGTGCGCGCTTACTCGAAGGTGGGTGCTGCGGGAATCTGGCAGTTCATGCCGGGAACCGGGCGCAACTATCTCCAGGTCGGCGAGCAGATCGATGAACGCCGGGATCCGATCAAGTCGACGGCTGCTGCAGCCCAGTTCTTGCGAGAGAACTACGACGCCCTGGGCAACTGGGCACTTGCCGTCACCGCATACAACCACGGGCGCGCGGGGATGGCTCGGGCCGTGGCGAATGTCGGCAGCAGTGACATCGTCGAGATCATCAAACGCTACCGGGGTCCGGGCTTCAAGTTTGCCTCGCGTAATTTCTATGCCGAGTTTCTGGCGGCCGTCGAAGTCGAACGCGATCATCATACTTATTTCGGGGAACTCCAGATGGCGCGGCCGGTCTCGAGCGATGCGGTGCTCGTGCCGGATTCCGCTTCCCTGCCGTTGCTGGCCCGTGCGGCAAATTCGGATCCGGAGGAGCTGGCTGATCTGAACCCTGCACTGACTCCGGATGTTGTGCGCGGCAAGCTACCGGTTCCGAAGGGGTACCGGCTGCGCGTTCCGCCGGGTCGAGCAAAGTCGTTTGGGCCTGCCTACGCGGCGCTTCGCCCGTCCCGTGTTGCCGTGACAAAAGGGAAAACGCGTACGGACCGGCGTGCCCCGACTGGCCGCCGAGTGGTGCATCGGGTCGAACCGGGTCAGACCCTCATCGGCATTGCGAAACGCTATCAGGTGCCCGTGGCGTCCCTTCAGAAGGAGAACAACCTGCGGCGCGACAGCCGGCTTCGGGCTGGACAACATCTGATGATTCCGGAGGGCTGAAACTTACGGAATCTCGGCAGATGTGTGCAGCGTCAAGAACGAGCGAGGTGACCACGAAGTAAACTTCGCGTCGTCACGGTTTCGTTTCTCTGGTTGTCCGGCTAGCTGTCGGAACCATGGCGCGTAATTCCGTTCCGTTGCACACAAAGCTGCTCTACGGAGCGGGTGAGATCGCGCTCAGCGCGAAGAACTCGGCTCTCAATCAGTTTTTGCTGTTCTTCTACGTCGATGTGGCGCATCTCGGACCGGCAGGAGTCAGCGCTGCGCTTTTCATCGGGAGACTCTGGGATGCGATCACGGACCCAGTCGTCGGGTATCTGTCGGATACGACCCGTTCGCCCTGGGGGCGGCGCCGTCCGTTCGTGGCGCTCAGCGCTGTCCCCGTAGGGATCGCTTTCTACTTCCTGTTCGCGCCACCTGCCTGGAGCGGGACCATTCTGCTGGTCTATCTCACTGGCGCCTATCTGATGTTGATGACCCTGTTCACCTGTCTGGCAACGCCGTATCTGGCGTGGGGTGCCGAACTGACGCAGGACTATCACGAGAGAACGGTTGTCGTGCAGATTCGTTCGCTGTTTGGTGTCGTGGGGGGACTGCTCGGGGCCGTGGCGCCCGTGGCGATCGCCCAGCGCGCCGCCGAACCGCGCTCCGGCTATGCCCTGATGGCGGCAGTCCTCGGGGCAGTCATCTCGGCAAGCGCGCTGGCGACTGCGTTCGGGGTCCGGGAAAGCCGTGCTGTGACGGCGCCCATTCCCAGTGTGTCGCACTTCGTCGCCGGCCTGCGGCACACATTCGTCAATCGCGGATTCCGCATCGTCTTCATGACCTTTTGCCTGATGACCATTGCCGCCGCCCTGGGACAGAGCGTGCAACTGTTCGTCATCAAGTACTGGCTCGACCTGTACGATTTCTTCCCTCAGATCGCCTTCAGTTTCGCCATGAGCTTTGCTCTTTCGTTCCCGCTCTGGCAGGGTCTCTCTCGCCGTATCGGGAAACGGCGAGCCATGTTGTGGGGTCTGGCTCTTGGCAGTGTCGCTCCCCTGGGCTGGCTCCTCCTGGAGCCCGGGAATCATCTGCGCGTGATCGTGTTCACGATCTTTGGCGGCGCGGCGACCGGATCGATCACCCTGGTGTTGTCGAGTGTCATCGATATCGTCGATTTCGACGAATGGGAAACGGGCGAGCGCCGGGAGGGCGCCTATTTTGGTTTCTGGACTCTCGGGTTGAAGTCCATGGGCGCCCTGGGCACGCTTCTGAGCGGAGTCATTCTGGACGGCGTCGGCTTTGTTCCCGGCGCTGCAGTCGATGAACGAACCGTCTGGTGGCTGCTGATGGTGGTTGGCCCCCTCCAATCCGTTTCTTATGCCATCGGATTCTTCGCCATGCGGCGGTTTCGATTCGAGGCGAGCGACGTAGGACGGATTCAGGATGCGCTCGCACTGCGCCGTGCCGCAGCCAACGCGGAAAAGCCGCGATAAAGCCGGGGAAGCCTACAGGACGATGCTGCCGCGCAGGGGCAGGGCGCCGATCGCCACGTCGGGCGCGGCCTTTCGCATCCGATCGGCAAGGGAGTCGAAACGCATTCCGGGGAGAGCTCGGGCTTCCTGTTGAAAGGCGCGGAAGAAGTTGTCCCAATGGTGGAGGAGAACGACTCCGGGCGACAAGGCGGAAACCAGCCTCTCAGGATAACGATCCGTCGTCGTCCAGCCAGCAACGCAGGCGAGCGCCAGATCGACGGGGCGGACCTGCCAGCGGCTTTCGATCAACTCTGCGCTACCGACATGGAAGAGGCGCCGGGATGCGACTTCGATCTCCGTTCCGAATACGGCGCCGCAGCGATACGCGTTCGAGCGCATCGGAATCTCGCTGCAATCCGCGATGTCGCCCGGGAACGGCACGCGTCCCAGCAAGAATGCGGAGTGGGCGCTTGGCCAGAATCGCAGGTGGAATGGGCCGCTTTCGGCTTCGTGTGGTTTGCTCAGACCCTGCGGTTCGACGCATTCCAGTTGTGTTTCCGCCACGCCTTCGCTGCGGCAGAGCCGGATTGCAGAGAGGGAGCCGTATACGCGCGCTCCCGTGCGCCGGGCGATGGCTGGGACATCGAGCGCATGGTCGAAGTGCGTATGAGACAAGATGATGGCGTCGGCGCGCGGAATCACCTCCGTGGTCAGCGGCAGATTCGGCTTCAGCGCTTGGAGCAGTGTCTGTGTGAGCGAGGATCTTGTCACGTAGGGATCGATGAGCAGAACATGCCCATCGTTTTCGATGATGAATCCGGCCGTGCCCAACCACGTGATTCGAACGGTGCCGTGTCCTCCCAGCGGGGCAACATTTTGAAAGAAAAGGTCCTTGGGCGCCGTCATGCCTTCCTCGTCAATTCGAATGGCTCGCTGCCCATCGAGGGAGTGTCCCTACTTTTTTAATTCCTCCACGGATCGGATGATTTTTCCGACGAGGCCGTATTCCAGGGCTTCGCTGGCGGTCATCCAATAGTTCCGGTCCGTGTCCTTTTCCACGCGTTTGAGCGGCTGGCCCGTCTTTTCGGAAATGAGTTTGTTCAGCCGTGCTCGCATCTTGAGAATCTCGATCGCTTCGATCTCGAGATCAGTGGCGCGTCCACCAGCACCGCCTGCCGGCTGATGGATGAGAAACCGGGTATTCGGGAGACAGTACCGGTCTTGTTTGTCGGCAGCCAGAAAGATGTGCGCACCGGCGCTGGCGACCCAGCCGGTACCGATCATACGCACCCGGGGGCGGATGAAATTGAGGATGTCGTGGATCGTATCGGCGGACTCGACGTGCCCGCCCGGGGAGTGGACATAGACGGTGATGTCGTCGTTTCCGGCTGCGGCGAGTGCCAGGGCCTGGGAGGTGACGATCTGCGCCACGGTCATATTGATTTCGCCGCAGATCAGGATGGAACGGGTCTCGAAGAGCTTTTGCGTTACTGTACGCAGAATATCTCCTGCCTCACGTAGTGGCTGCTCCTCGTGCTCCGGCATCCCGACCCTCCTGTCGTGTGTGGGGTGTAGAGCAGCCGGCAGTGTGAGACAAGCTGAGCGATGGATGCAGGCAACGTCTCAGTTGACGCGCTGCCTGCGCGAGATGTCCGCTGCCAGTTCAATCAACTCCTTTGGATCGGCTGGCTTGAGGACATGCGCGTGGAAGCCAGCCGAAACAGCGCGGCGCCGGTCCTCCGCCGTCCCATGGGCAGTCAGGGCAATGGCGGGTATACGTGGCGTACCCCTGTCTTCGCTGCGCAGTCGCCGTACAAACGTGTATCCGTCTTCGCCAGGCATACCGATGTCGGTGATGAGTAGATCGGGTTGCCAGTGTTCGAGCACGCCACGCGCCTGCTCCGCAGATTCCGCTGTTTCAACCTCTGCGCCAGACGCGGCCAGGAGTTGTCGAATCGCTTCCCTCGTTTCGCTTTCGTCATCGATGACGAGAATCCTCAAATCCCGGAGCAGGTCGTGGCGCCAGCCGGGACTGCGCGATGGCAACAGAGCCCGGGCGCTCGGCAAAGGTCCGCCCAGAGGCAGGCGTACGGTAAGGGTGACGCCCTGGGCCGTAGCCAGACTTTCAGCCTGGATGCTGCCTCCGTGTGCTGCGATGACGTGCCGGGCGATGGTGAGTTCCAGACCGAGTCCGCCGTGTATCCGCGCCGGACCGCCGTCCGTCTCGCGAAAGCGGTCGAAAAGATCTGTTGTCAGCCCTGTCGGGATGCCTGCGCCGTCGTGGTGAACAACGAGTTCCACATGCCCATCGGTGCGGTGGAGACGGATGGTCACTTCACCACCTTTCCGGGTGGCCTTCACGGCATGGGCGAGCAGGTCTTCTGTAACCTGCTGTAATCGTTTGCTGTCTCCAACGCTTGGAGCGATGTCCGTGCCGAGATCCACATGGAGTCGAACCTCGTTTGCCAACGCGGCCGGGCGCACGCTTTCGACGGCGGCTTGCAGCACAGGCAACAATCGCATCGGATGGGACTCCACACGCAGTTTTCCCGCAGCGATGCGGGAAATGTCGAGCAGATTGTCGATCAGCAACGCCTGTGATCGTGTGCAGCGCTCGATGGTTTCGATCGCCTTCTGCTGTTTTTCTTCGTTCAGCTCCCTGGATTTCAGCATGCTGGTCCACAGGAGAATCGGGGAGAGCGGCGTGCGCAGTTCGTGGGCGATGGCGGATAGAAAGGCGTCGCGGGACTTGTTGATGGATTCTGCGCGGAGCCGGCCCGCCTCTTCCCGTAAGAGCGCTTCGCCACGATCGTTGCTCTCTCTGGTTTTCTCCTCCAGCAGACAGGCGGACCGGTACCAGCCGGCAAGCTGATGGACGGCCGCCTCGAACAGGTGGGCACCTGCCGCGACGGTGAGGCAGGGCTGTGTGAACGCGGCAGCGACCCAGCCGGCTCTTGCTGTGCCCGAGGATACCGGTCGAACGAGAACGTGTAGTCCGAACCCTTCCTTCGGTTGGGCCTGCGGATGGGAAGCCAGACTTTCGGTCAGTGCGGCCACGGTTTCGACTGGCGGGGCGTCGCTGGCCACATGGATCCGTTCCAGGGTGGCCGTCGGCCCGGGCGCGTCAAGACGCACCAGAATGCCGCGCATACACAAGCGTTCACTCAAGAAATCCGTGAACTGATCGAGTACGCTTTGCGCCTCGCGACCGGGCCAGGATTGCGCCAGACGCGCCAGATCGAGTAGATTTCTGGCGCTGGCCTGGAGTTCCTCGGATTCGTTGCGAGTCGTTGCTGGCACGGTGTTAGGACGCCTCTGACAATCGGCCCCCGGCCCTCGGAGCAGACACCACCGTACTGGCCGATCCGCCATGGAATCAGCCGGCCGGATTCGCCCCTCTTCCCCAAAGGCCTTGTCCTCGGTTGTGCTTACCATCGGCTCGAAACGGCGTGAAGCCGATTTTTTCAGTGGCTTGTCGGGAGAAGATCTGCGCAACCCATGTCGGTGCATCTGCGGGACGGCTGTGACGCCGGTGCGGAAACAAGGCTCACGGATGATCGTCGTCCGGCATCGACGAAAGATGCCCACTCGTTATGATTCTGAGAGGAGGGGGGGCGCCGGCGGGCTTTCTTGGGGGGGGACCCGCCGGCGCGGGCAGCTTGCGGAGGGGGTATTCCGCGTGTGCTTCAGCGTGTCAGACGCCCACTTGCCGGAAACATTCAAAAATACTTTTCGCTGAAAAATAATTTTTTGGGAAAGAGTGCGAGTTGGCGAATTGACTTCCGACGAGAGGGGCGATACTGAAAAGGCCGTTTGCAGCATTCAGCAACCTTTAAGCTGGTCCAGTGAGGCCAGAAAGGGTCCCGATGTCCGCCCAGAACCAGAATCCAAAAGGAATTCACTAGCCTCCTCGGCGACGAGGGGGCTTTTTTTTGCCATGGGGACCGAGACCAACCAGCGGGTGGTCATGGACGCCCAGGCGGTGGATCGCGCTCTGAGCCGCGTGGCACACGAGATCCTCGAACGCAACAAGGGCTCGGAAAGTCTCGTTCTGGTCGGGATCCGTTCCCGCGGCGTGTACATCGCAAAACGCCTGCAGTCCAAACTGCAGATGATCGAATCCAACGAAATTCCCATGGGAATCATGGATATCACCCTGTACCGCGATGACCTGAGCCGTATCGGCGGACAACAGCCCGTCGTGAAAGGGACACAGATCGGCTTCGCTCTCGATGGAAAACGTGTCGTTCTCGTCGACGACGTGTTGTTCACCGGACGCACGATCCGCGCGGCCCTGGATGCCCTGATGGATCTCGGACGGCCGCGTTCGGTGCAACTCGTCGTCATGGTGGACCGCGGACATCGCGAGTTGCCCATCCGGGCCGATTACGTCGGCAAGAACCTTCCCACCGCCGTGGCAGAAGATGTGCGGGTTCGATTGGTCGAGAGCGACGGAGTCGATGAAGTGGTCATCGTGGCCCCGGAGGAGCGCTGAAATGGCGTTTTCACACCGCAATCTGCTTGGACTCGAAGGGTTGCACCGCGACGAACTGACCTTTCTCCTGGATACGGCTGCTTCCTTCAAGGAGATCTCGGAGCGCGACATCAAAAAGGTACCCACCCTGCGTGGCAAGACGATTGTGAGCCTCTTCTACGAAGCCAGCACGCGTACCCGCGTTTCGTTCGAGATTGCCGCAAAGCGGATGAGTGCGGATTTTGTCACACTGACTGCAACGGCAAGCAGCGCCACCAAAGGTGAGACGTTGCTCGATACGGCACGGAACCTCGATGCGATGCGGCCCGATGTGATCGTTCTGCGCCATCCCTGCTCGGGTGCCGCACACTTCCTGGCTCGCCGCGTCGAGTGCTCCATCATCAATGCCGGCGATGGTGCGCACGAACACCCCACACAGGCACTCCTCGATGCTCTGACGATTCGAGAGCATAAGGGGCAGATCGAAGGCCTGAACGTGGCCATCGTGGGCGACATTCTGCACAGTCGCGTGGCGCGCTCGAATCTGTTCAGTCTGCGAGAACTGGGGGCACGGGTGCGCCTGATCGGGCCACCGACGCTTCTGCCGCGTGAGTTCGCTCAGTGGGCCGATCTGACCAGCGACCTCGAAGAGGGTGTGCGTGACGCGGATGTCATCATGATGCTGCGCATCCAACTCGAACGGCAGGGAAAGAACTACTTTCCCACCACGGACGAGTACTCCCGCTATTTCTGCCTCACGGAACGTGCCGTCCGTCTGGCCCGGTCCGACGTGATCATTCTGCATCCCGGACCGATGAATCGTGGTGTGGAGATTTCCAGTACGGTCGCAGACGGTCCGTACTCAGTGATCATGAATCAGGTGACGAACGGGATCGCCGTACGGATGGCTGCCCTCTATCTGCTTGCCAGCCGTGTCCGGGAGGAGGGCGGGACGATACCGGCTTCCGCCGAAATTCCGAACGAGGCAGAGCCGCGTCTGCGACGGAGAGTGGGATGAGTCTTCTGTTGATTCGAGGTGGCACCGTCATCGATCCTGCCCATGCGATTCATGCCCGGCGCGATGTCCTCGTGTGCGACGGGCGTATCGAAGCGATCGTGGAACCGTCCGCCGTGGAGAATCTGCACGACGCACAGGTTCTCGACGCCGAAGGTTGCTGGGTGGTGCCGGGACTCATCGACATTCACGTGCACCTGCGGGAGCCGGGCTTCGAATACAAGGAAACGGTCGAGACGGGTACTCGTGCCGCGGTGGCCGGTGGGTTCACCGCGGTGGCCTGTATGGCCAACACGAATCCGGTGAACGATTCGGCTGCGGTGACCGAATACATCCGCGACAAGGCTCGCATGGCAAACCTGGCCCGCGTCTATCCGATCGGCGCGGTGTCGAAAGGCCTGGAAGGTAAAGAGCTGGCGGAGATTGGCGAAATGTACCGTGCCGGCATCATTGCCGTCTCGGATGACGGTATGCCGATCATGAGCGGTGGGCTCATGCGCCGGGCGCTCGAGTATACGTCGATGTTCGGCCTGCCGGTCATCGTACACGAGGAAGATCGTGACATTGCCTGTGGTGGTGTCATGAACGAGGGCATCTACTCCATGCGGCTTGGCCTGCGCGGCATACCCGCGGCCGCCGAAGAAGCCATGCTGGCGCGTGACCTGGCGTTGCTCGAACGGACGGGCGGCCGGTTGCATGTGGCGCACATCAGTACCGCTGGCGCGGTCGAACTGGTGAGACGGGCGAAAGATCGTGGCTTGCCGGTGACGGCGGAGGCAGCGCCGCACCACTTCTGCCTCACTGAGGCGGCAGTGGAAGGGTACAACACGAATGCCAAGATGAACCCGCCGTTGCGCACGGAGTTCGACGTGCAGGCCGTGCAGGCCGGACTGGCCGAGGGGGTCATCGACTGTATCGCCACCGATCATGCACCGCACCACCACGACGAGAAGGAGATTGAATTCGACCTGGCGGCCAATGGGATCGTCGGCCTGGAGACGGCGCTGCCCCTGTCGCTCGAGATGGGCCTGCAAGCAGGGATGCCGGTCGACCGGCTGATCGCAGCACTGACGGTCAACCCGGCTCGCATCTTGAATCTGCCGGGAGGCAGTCTTTCCGCTGGCGCTCCCGCCGATGTGACGGTCATCGATCCGGGGCTTCCCTGGGTCTTCGATGTCGCGCAGTCGCAATCGAAGTCCCACAACACACCGTTTGCCGCCCGCGCTTTGCGTGGCCGAGCCATATTCACGATCGTTGGCGGCCGGATTGTCTGGCGCCTCGATGCAACGACAGGAGATCCTTCATGAAGGCCATTCTCGCGCTTGCCGATGGCAGGGTGTTCGAAGGCGCCGGCTTTGGTGCCGAAGGCGAGGCCACTGGCGAGATCGTTTTCAATACCTCGATGACGGGGTACCAGGAGATTCTCACCGATCCCTCCTACTGCGGCCAACTCATCTGTATGACATACCCCGAGATCGGCAATGTCGGTGTGAATTCCGAGGATGTCGAGGCGCAGCGTATCTGGGCACAGGGACTCATCGTCAAGGAGTACTGGGAGAGTCCGAGCAACTGGCGCGCACAACAGACTCTTGCCGAATATCTGCGAGCCAACGGTATCCCCGGGCTCCAGGGTATCGATACACGGGCACTCGTGCGTCACATCCGCGATCATGGCGCTCAGCCCGCCGTCCTCGTCACGGGTGCGGTGGATGCACAAAAGGCGGTGGCGAAGGCAAAGACTCTTCCCTCCCTCTCCGGACGTGACCTCGTGAAGGAGGTTACCTGTACCGAACCCTACGACTGGACCGAAGGTCAGTGGGATCTCGAAAAAGGCTACCGGCAAGGGAGTCAGCGTGGACCGAGGGTGATCGCCTACGATTTCGGCATCAAACACAACATTCTCCGAAATCTGGTGCACACGGGATGCCGTGTGCATGTCGTACCTGCCCACACCCCGGCAAAAGAGGTCCTCGCGTTGAAGCCGGATGGAGTGTTCCTCTCGAACGGTCCGGGTGATCCGGACGTGGGGAACTACGCGGAGATCGTGAGTGAATTGATCGGCAGGAAACCCATTTTCGGTGTCTGCCTCGGACACCAGATGCTGGCTCTGGCACTGGGCGGCTCGACCTACAAGCTGAAGTTCGGCCACCATGGGGGAAACCAACCGGTGATGGATCTCGATACCCGGAAGGTGGAAATCACGGCGCAGAACCATGGCTTTGCCGTGGATGCCCGCTCTCTCGAAGGAAAACTGAGACTGACCCATGTGAATCTCAACGACAACACCGTTGAGGGCATGGCCCACACCGAACTTCCGATCTTCTCCGTACAGTATCACCCCGAGGCGTCACCCGGACCGAGTGACTCGAATTATCTGTTCGAGCGCTTCCTGAAGATGATGGAGCAGGCCTGACTCCCGGCCGCATGATGATCGGACAAGACACGTTATCTCGATGGGAACCCAGCAAAAATGCCTAAACGTACCGACATTGAAACCATCCTGTTGATCGGTTCTGGTCCGATCGTCATCGGCCAGGCCTGTGAGTTCGACTACTCAGGGACCCAGGCGTGTAAGGCCCTGAGAGAAGAGGGATATCGTGTCGTTCTCATCAACTCGAATCCCGCCACGATCATGACGGATCCGGCCTTTGCCGATCGCACGTACATTGAACCGATCAATGTGGGCATGCTGGAACAGATCATCGCAGCCGAACGGCCCGATGCCCTGCTGCCGACGATCGGTGGACAGACGGGTCTCAATTCGGCAATCGAACTGGCTGAGCATGGAATCCTGGATCGCTACGGTGTGGAACTGATCGGTGCCCGGCTGTCCGCCATCAAGAAGGCGGAAGACCGCGATCTGTTCAAGGCAGCGATGCAGAAGATCGGCCTCGATCTGCCACGCAGCGGCTATGCCCACAGTTTCGAGGAGGCGGAGGAGATCCAGCGCGAAATCGGTCTTCCCCTGATCATTCGTCCCTCACGGACCCTGGGCGGTACGGGTGGGGCAATCGTGACAACCCATGAAGAGTTCGTCGAGTGGGTACACCGGGGACTCAATGCGTCGCCGACACACGAGATTCTCGTGGAAGAATCGATTGCCGGCTGGAAGGAAATCGAGCTGGAAGTGATGCGCGACTCGCGAGACAACGTCGTCATCATCTGTTCGATCGAAAACTTCGATCCCATGGGTGTCCACACGGGCGACAGCATCACCGTGGCGCCGGCGCAGACACTGACCGACAAGGAATACCAGCTCCTACGTGCTGCAGGACTGCGGATCATCCGGGAGATCGGTGTGGATACGGGTGGTTCGAATATTCAGTTTGCCGTCAATCCGCAGAACGGCCGGCTCGTCGTGATCGAAATGAATCCACGCGTATCACGTAGTTCGGCTCTGGCGAGCAAGGCGACCGGATTCCCCATTGCCAAGATCGCCGCGAAACTGGCGGTCGGCTATACGCTCGATGAAATCCGCAACGATATGACACGCGAAACACCGGCCAGTTTCGAACCGACCATCGATTACGTTGTGACCAAGGTGCCGCGTTTCACGTTCGAGAAGTTCCCCGTCGCCCAGGACCATCTTGGCCCACAGATGAAATCCGTTGGTGAGGTCATGGCGATCGGGCGTACTTTCAAGGAATCCCTGCAGAAGGCCATGCGCTCTCTCGAAATCGATTCCTATGGCTTCGATGCGAAAGGCTGTGGGACGAAGTCGATCTCCTATGAAGAACTGGAAAGGAGGCTTACAACTCCGAGTGCCCGGCACCTCTGGTACACCGGCGAGGCTCTGCGTCAGGGGATGAGTACCGAACGACTGTTCGAATTGACGAAGATCGATCGCTGGTTTCTGGACAACATCCGCCAGATCATCGATTTCGAGGGAAGGCTGGGTGTGCCAAAGGGAGAGCCGCTCGGGCCGGAACTCCTCCGCGAAGCCAAACGCTACGGTTTCTCGGATATACGGATCGCACAATTGAGTGGGCGCAGCGAAGACGAAGTGCGTGCCGAGCGGGGGCGTGCCGGGATTCGCCCCGTCTACAAAGCTGTCGATACCTGTGCCGCCGAGTTCCCGGCGTATACACCCTATCTCTACTCGACCTGTGAGGATGAGGACGAATCGGCTGTTACCGGCCGTCGCAAGATCATCATCCTGGGTGGTGGTCCGAACCGGATCGGTCAGGGAATCGAATTCGACTATTGTTGCGTCCACGCGGCCTTTGCCCTGAAGGACGATGATTTCGAGACCATCATGGTCAACTGCAATCCGGAGACTGTCAGCACGGACTACGACACCTCCGACAAACTGTACTTCGAACCGCTGACGATCGAAGATGTCCTGGCGATCGTCGACCGGGAGAAACCTTTCGGTCTGATCGTCCAGTTCGGTGGTCAGACACCGCTGAAGTTGGCGGTGCCCCTGCAACGTGCCGGAGTGAACATTCTGGGGACTTCCCCCGACTCGATCGACAGGGCGGAGGACCGCCAGCGCTTCGCAGCACTGCTCGAAAAACTTGGTTTACGGCAACCACCGAACGGCATTGCCCTGACGGTCGATGAAGCCCTCCATGTTGCGGAGCAACTGACGTACCCGGTGCTCGTCCGGCCTTCGTATGTGCTGGGTGGGCGTGCCATGGAGATCGTCTACGAGCCTGACAGTCTACGCGGTTACATGGCCCGGGCACTGGAGGCCGCGCCCGAACGGACGATCCTCATCGACAAGTTCCTCGACGATGCCATTGAACTGGACGTCGATGCGATCTCTGACGGAAAGCAGGTGGTCATCGGTGGGATCATGGAGCACATCGAACGCGCCGGTGTGCACTCGGGAGACAGCGCTTGCTCTCTGCCGACGATCTCGATTCCACGGGAGGTGTTGGCCGAGATCCGGAGCCAGACCGAGGCCCTTGCGCTCGAGCTGAACGTCGTGGGCCTGATGAACGTGCAGTTCGCCGTCAAAGGTGAGGATGTGTATGTTCTGGAAGTGAATCCCCGTGCCTCACGAACGATCCCGTTTGTCAGTAAGGCGATTGGCGTGCCGTTGGCGAAGCTGGCCGCGCGCGTCATGGCGGGCAAGACACTCGAAGAGTTGGGCTACACACACGAGGTGATTCCGACTCATATCTGCGTCAAGGAAGCGGTCTTCCCATTCACCAAGTTTCCCGGCGTCGATACTCTGCTCGGTCCGGAAATGAAATCGACGGGGGAGGTCATGGGCATCGGCTCCACTTTCGGCGCCGCATTCGCCAAAGCTCAGATGGCCGCCGGAAATCATCTGCCCCGGGCGGGTGCCGTGTTCATCAGCGTACGTGACGAGGATAAACTGGCGGCCGTAGCGGTGGCCGATCGTTTGGTTCGCTCTGGCTTTTCTCTGCTGGCCACACACGGCACCGCCGCCTACTTGCGCCGCCATGGACTCGAGGTGGAAGCCATCAACAAGGTTCTGGAGGGGAGCCCCCACTGTCTCGATGCGATTCTGGCCGGGCGAATCAGTATGGTGATCAATACGCCACAGGGATTCGGCCCACAGAAGGATTCCTACTCCATCCGGCGATCCGCCCTCGAATGTCGTGTTCCCTATTTCACAACGATCTCGGGTGCCGAGGCTGCGGCGGAGGGTGTCGAATTGATGCTGCGTGAGGGGTTGGACGTCAGGCCGTTACAGGATCATTACCGCCTTGCCGCCGAAGCTGCCGTTCGAACAGCGGGCTGAGATCGCGCTCTCCCCGGCATTGGCGGAATTTCTCGCCTCTGTCGCCAGGCCCCTCGACTTCCTCGCTCAGGCTCCTCCTGCAACGGCAGCACGCACCTATTTTCCCAGCACGGCACTGGCGCGTCGCGGGCGCGTTCTCATCGCCGCGGTGAGCGATGTGGGACAGCGCCTTGCCCTGGAAGCTCTGTGCGCGACGCTCGATGAGATCGCCGCAGTCAGCGCAGCAGCGCGCGGCCCCCTGATCCAGCGTTGTCGCCAGCAACTGGCCGCGCTCCGGACGCCGAAGCCCGTTACGCCGCCGCCGTACCGCCGCAGTGGTCGTCCCTCGCCTGATGACCTGGCGATCCTGACCCAGTCGGTCCAGTTCATCAAGGGAGTCGGTCCCCGGCGGGCGGGTCAGTTTGCCCGGCTGGGGATCTCGACCGTCGAGGATCTGCTGTACCACCTTCCTTTTCGCTACGAAGATCGCCGCCACCTCAAGACGGTTGGCGAGCTTCGAGTCGGTGATGTGGCCGATGTCGTGGGCGAAATCACTCACCTGGCGGAGCGCTTCGTGGGCCGGCGCCAACGACGCATTCTCGAAGGTGTCCTGAAGGACGAAACAGGCCTGCTGGCACTCACGTGGTTCCACCACATCACGTATTTCAAGGCCAGGTACTCGGTCGGGCAACGCGTGCGCGTTCACGGCAAGGTCGAAGGTGCGGGCGGAGCGCAGAAGCGGATGATTCATCCGGAGATCGACCTGAGCGAGGGGCTCGAGCGGGCCGGCGTTCTACCGGTTTATAATAAGCCGACCACGAGCAGCGTGACGACGATGCGCGGAGTTGTGCAGGATGCCGTGCGCACTTTTTCTGATCGTCTTCCCAGTGTCCTGCCCGAAGCGGTCGTTGCTGCCGCCGGGGTCACAGATCTGTGCACCGCCATGAATCTGCTCCACCTCCCACAACGAGATGCCGACGTCGATGCGTTGAATCGCTTTCGCTCTGCCGGACACCGCTCGCTCGTGTTCGACGAATTCTTTTTCCTCCAACTCGGCATGACGTTGCGCCGCCGCAATGTCATGCGCGAGGCGAGTATCCCACTGCATGAAACACACCAACTGACAGCACGGTTCGTCGAGTCGCTGCCGTTTCGCCTGACCCGGGCGCAACAGCGGGTCGTGCGAGAAATTGCCGCCGATCTCGGCCGTCCGCATCCCCTGCACCGTTTGGTTCAGGGCGACGTCGGCTGTGGCAAGACCGTGGTGGCTCTGTATGCTGCCTTGATTGCAATCGAGAACGGATTCCAGGCGGCCTTCCTTGCACCGACGGAATTGCTCGCCGAACAGCACTTCACGAACCTGTCACGGTGGGTGGAACCGCTTGGCCTGCAGATCGCTCTGTTGAGTGGCTCGCTCACCAGGGTGCGGCGCCGGCCGATCCTGGAACGAATCGCGTCCGGAGAGCTGCAACTCGTCGTCGGAACCCATGCGCTCATTCAAGAGGGAGTCCAGTTCAAGGCGCTCGGTCTGGGCATCATCGACGAGCAGCATCGCTTCGGTGTGTTGCAACGTGCGGCGTTGCGCCGGATGGGGACGATCGAAGAGCGTTCCCCGCACATTCTCCTGATGACTGCGACGCCGATTCCCCGAACCCTCGCCATGTCGGTCTACGGCGATCTGGACGTGTCTGCCATCGATGAACTGCCGCCGGGACGACGGCCGGTTCGTACGCTCGTCCGCAACGAGAGCGAGCGGGCCGATATCTACGATCTGGTAAAGCGCGAGTTGGATCGCGGCCGGCAGGGATATGTCGTCTATCCCCTGGTGGACAGTTCCGATGAGATCGATTTACGTGATGCCACGACGATGGCGCAGGAATTGGCGCGCACGACATTCCACGACTACCGGGTGGGCCTGGTGCACGGCAAGATGAAGTCAGCCGAGAAGGATGCCGTCATGCGTCGCTTCAAGGCGGGAGACGTTCAACTTCTGGTCAGCACGACCGTGATCGAAGTCGGTATCGATGTGCCGAATGCCACGATCATGGTGGTCGAACACGCCGAGCGCTTCGGACTCTCACAGTTGCACCAGTTGCGAGGGCGAGTCGGACGCGGCGTGGACCTGTCCTATTGCATCCTCGTCGCGCCATACCGGCGCGGTGACGAGACACAACGGCGGCTCGAGGCCATGGCCCGCACGACAGATGGCTTCCAGATCGCCGAGATCGATCTGGAAATCCGCGGTCCTGGTGAATTCTTTGGAACCCGGCAGGCGGGTCTACCCGACTTTCGCGTAGCCAACCTGATCCGGGACCGGCAACTGTTGGAGGAGGCGCGTAGTGCCGCGGAGGCGTGGCTGGAGGAAGACCCGCACCTGGAGAAGCCCGAGTCCGAGTCGTTGCGCGCGGTGTTGAAGCACCGCTGGGCTGGACGCCTGGAACTGGCCCAGATCGGCTGAGCGAAGGGGTAACTCAGTGTGAGGGCGACGGCCTGGAGGCACCGCTGCAGAGCATTGGATGCAGGTAGCGACAAGCGATTCATGTCCCCGCCTTTTGAGGCATCGGCCGTTTATTTCTCCACAGTGCGTACACCGGTGCACCGGACAGAACGATCAGCAGTCCGGGCCACGTGTAGAGCGGTTTGACGATGAGCAGATCGAGCAGGATGGCCGTCGACAGAACGATGTAGAGCGCCGGCAGGAACGGGTAGCCGAACGCCCGGTAGGGTCTGTCCGCCTCGGGACGACGCCACCGGAGAATGAAGATGCCGCCGGTTGTCAGCGCATAGAAGAGCAGAGCAGCAAAGATCACATAATCGAGGAGGTCTCCATAGGTGCCGGAAAGCGTCAGAATAGCCGCCCACAGCCCTTGGAGAATCAGGGCCGCCGCAGGGACGTGCCGGTCGTTCAATTCGCCCGCGGTCCGGAAGAAGAGTCCATCCTTCGCCATGGCATAATAGACCCGGGCACCCGCCAGGATGAGTCCGTTCACACAGCCGAAGGTGGAGATCATGATTCCGATGGCCATGATGATGGCTCCGGGCGGTCCCAGCATGCTTTCCATGGCAGCGGTCGCCACACGATCGCTCGTGGCGTGCTGGATCCCTCGTGCAAAGACATCGGTACCGTGTGCCTCGCCAGAGAGAGGAAGAGCCGTCAGGTACACCAGGTTCGCCGCACAGTAGAGCAGGGTCACACTGATCGTTCCGATGGCGAGGCTGGCGGGAATCGTGCGTGACGGACGGCGCACCTCTGCGGCGGCGAACGTGATATTGTTCCACGCGTCGGCGGAGAAGAGCGCACCGACCATGGCGGCGCCAAACGCAGGGGCCATGGTTCCGAGCGAACCACCTGAGGGCCAGAAATGCTCCAGGTTCAACTGGATGGCGGTGGGATTGCGCCCCAAGAGCAGCCCAAACACCACCAGCAGGAGCAATGAGCCGACTTTGGCTGCAGTGAATATGTTTTGTACGAGACGGCCCGTGTGCAAGCCGTTGCAGTTGACCATCGTCAAGGTGGCGACGACGGCGATTGCGATCAGTTGCTGGAAGCTGACTGTCCACGGGCCCAACGCGAATTTCGTATCCAGTGCGGGAAGGAGGACGGCGCTGAATTTCCCGAACGCAACCGCTACGGCGGCAATCGTTCCAGTCTGAATTACAGCGAACAAAGTCCATCCGTACAGGAAGCCGGCGAGAGGACCATAGGCCTCGCGCAGGTAGACGTATTGCCCACCGGCACGCGGCATCATTCCCGCCAGTTCGCCGTAACTCAGCGCTCCGATGATCGTCATGAGAGCCGTCAGAACCCATACGGCGAGCAGAAGCCCGGGTGCAGGGAGCTGGCGGGCGATGTCCGCCGCCACGATAAAGACGCCCGAGCCGATCATCGAGCCGGCAACCACCGCGGTTGCATCCCACAGCCCGAGTCCCTGCACGAAGCCGCCAGCGGTGTCCGCGCCGTTCGACAGCGCGAGTCTCTCCCTCGTCTTGCTGCTTCCCATGTTCGGAATCGTCCGTCACGCATCACCTGACGATCGGCTCTGTTCCGAGCCCATCAGGAGTGCGACCGGGCAATCTCTTCCTGTGCGATTTTGCTGTGGTGCCGGCCGTAACCGAGATAGATGAAGAGACCGATCGCCAGCCATGCGGCCAGCCGCAACCAGTTCTCGGCCGGCAGGGAGAACATGAGCGTCAGGCATGTGAGAATGCCGAGCACGGGGATCAGCGGAACGAAAGGAACACGGAATGGCCTTGGGGCCTCCGGGTTCGTGCGGCGCATGATGAGTACGGCGGCACAAACGATGACGAAGGCCAGAAGAGTTCCGATGTTCACGAGTTCGGCAAGGATGCGAAGTGGCAGGAATCCCGCCAACAAGGCCACCCCAATCCCGGTCAGGATCGTTGCCTTCCACGGTGTACGGAACTTGTTGTGGATGGCTCCGAAGAAGCTCTCGGGGAGCAAACCGTCACGAGCCATGGCCAGCAGAACCCGCGGTTGGCTCAGCATGAGAACGAGCAACACCGAGGTGATGCCGGTCACGGCGCCGATGGAGATCAGAAACTGCGCCCATGGCAAACCAACCTGGCGGAACGCATCCGAGACCGGCGCGTCGACGGAAATCTTGTCGTAGGGCACCATTCCGGTGAGCACTGCGCTGACAGCGATGTAGAGCACCGTGCACAAGGTAAGCGATGTGATGATACCGATCGGCACGTCGCGGTTGGGGCGGCGCGCCTCTTCAGCGTGCGTCGAGACGGAATCGAATCCAATATAGGCGAAAAAGATGATTGCAGCGCCCGCCATCATGCCGAGTGGCTCACCACTGGGTCCCGTCTGTCCGGAGATCGTGATACCAAAAAAGCTCAATCCCGTGTAGCCGAATGGGGCAAAGGGCACCCAGTTGCTGGGATCCACATAGAAGGCACCCACGATGATCACGAAGAAAACGACCGCCAATTTGATGATCACCATGATCGTGTTGAAGCTGGCGCTTTCCTGAATCCCTTTGACCAGAATGGCCGTGACCGCCAGGGCGACCACCACCGCAGGAAAATCGAGTACGCTTCCGGTCAAAACGAGACTCCCGCTGACCGGATCGTAGTCGAAGGGTGCATTCGCCAACGCAGTCGGTAAAGAAATACCGAAGATTCCTATGAAATCCTGAAAATAGTGGGACCAGCCGTGAGCCACGGTCGATGAGGCCACGGCATATTCCAGGACGAGATCCCAGCCGATGATCCAGGCAAGCAATTCACCCAACGTTGCGTAAGCGTAGGTGTACGCCGAACCGGCAACCGGCGCGAGCGAGGCGAATTCGGCGTAACAGAGTGCCGCGAAGACGCAGGCCGTACCCGCCATGGCATACGAGAGCATCACGGCCGGCCCCGTGCGATCATGCGCTGCAATCCCGGTGAGGACGAAAATGCCGGTGCCAATGATCGCTCCCACACCAAGCGCTGAGAGTTGGACCGGACCCAGCACGCGACGCAGCCGGTTCTCGCTGGCCATCTCCGCTTCGATGTGTTTGATCGACTTGATCAGTCTGGCTTGCTTCCCGAACCGCATCTGCTCAACCCCAAAGGCGCGCGCAACATATGGGAGCAGGGTGATACCGTCAACCAAGGAGCAGCAGGACGAGCAGACCGAGTGCAATGCGGTAGTACCCGAACCCGGTGAATCGATGGCGTTGCACGAAGACGATGAAAGCCCGCACGACGATGAGAGCAACGACGAAGGACACCACAAAACCAAGGGCAAGAGGTGGCAGATCCGCCGCCACGAGTTCGTGGCGTGCTTTGATCAGGCTGTAGAGGCTGGCGGCCGTCAGGGTCGGGATCGAGAGATAGAAGGAAAACTGTGTCGAAATCGGCCGGCCCAACCCGCACAGCAATCCGCCGAAGATCGTTGCTGCAGCCCGGGATACACCGGGGATCAGAGATAGGACCTGTGCCAGACCGATCATCAGCGAGTCGCGCCAGCCGGCCTCTTCGATTGTGCGTGTACGCGCGGGCCATTCACGGCGCTCTGCCAGTACGATCAGGACGCCGCCGAGGATCAGCGTGGCGGCCACGACGTGCGCAGTGAACAGATGTTCTTCGATCTTCTGGTGCAAGATGTAACCGGCCAGTGCGGCGGGAAGAAAGGCCACCAGAACCTTGCCGATCAGGTTGCGAGCCGTCGCATCGGAAGGGGCGCGCCGTACCAGACTGAACAGGTGCTCCCGGTACAGCCACACGATCGCCAGGATGGCTCCGAGTTGAATGAAAATGTCGAAGGTTGCCCGTTGCGCTTCCGGGTAGTCGACAATCTCAGAGACGAGGATCAGGTGTCCCGTCGAAGAGATGGGCAGAAACTCAGTGATTCCCTCGACGATACCCAGCAGGATGGCCTTCCAGAGCAACAGCACGGCGCTCCGATAGTCGTTGCCGGGGAGTGGAGCAACGGAAGAGGACGCTGCCTCGACTCAGGTTGCGATCCAACGTTGCGGGAGGTCGACCGGGCCGTCTCCGTGCAGATCCTTCAAAGTCTTCCCAGAAGGTCCTGTACGGAGTTGACGATCTGTTCTTCTCCCAGGGATTTCCCTTCGGATTCGCGGAAGCTCGGAAACATGGCGTGCTCTCCACGTTCGATGAGCAGTGTCTGCAGGCCTGCTGCCGTCCCTCCGACAATGTCTTCCAGGTACATGTCACCGACGTGAACGATCTCATCCGGAGCAACGCCAGCCCTTTCCACTGCGACCTCGAAGATTCGCCGATCCGGCTTCTTCACACCTTCGGTTGCCGAAACCACTTCGTAGTCGAGCAGGGGAGCGATCCCCAGACGCGATAGCAGCCGGGGCATATCGGTCGGCGCGTTGGAGAGGACGCCTATCCGCAAACCACGCGATTTCAGCGCATCCAACGTATCCAGCACATCAGGAAAGATCTTCCAGTTGTCCTCGCTCCAGAAACGTTGCAGGAACCCCGACATCAGAGCATCGTGGCCCTCGGTGATTCCGAGCTGGCCGAAAATGAGTTTTCCCAGGTTGTTGAATTGTGCCGCGAACTCGGCATCCGAATCCGTGTAGGTTGCTCCGCTGCGAAACTTCTCTTCGGCATGCGATTGGGCATACCCCCACAGGGAGCGGACCAGTTGTTCGCAAGCCAATGGCTCGGTGGGAACTCCGGCTTCCGTGCAGAGTTCAGCGAAGATGTCCCACATGGAGTGACGCGGATAGGCCAGCGTCCAACCTACGTCGAGGGAAACGGCGCGAATCATGGGGTTCAGAGAAGCACAGGGACGAGTCCGGAGCCAGTGATCCCCGACGACTCAGTCGCCGTCGCCGTGTTCTGTTCGGACGAACCGAGATGGCCAGGGGCCGACTTTGGACCAGGCTCCGATCAGAGTTGCCGTGAAGCCTCCGAGGAAGTGCAGGGCAGGCATGACCTCGCCCATCGAAAGCAAGCCCCAGGCGCTGGCTGTCATGAGGGTATGGCGCATGGGATTGTTCGGTGCGCGAGAGGCGGTTGTCCGTCCTGCGATGAATCCGCTGAAAAGACTGGCAATCATCAGCATGGGCATCTGCGCGTTCACCAGCGTGGCGAGATCGCTGGCGCGATCCAGCTCGCCGAACATGCCGACGAGCACACCCAGGAAGGCGAGGAAAAGAAATCCACTGCCGATCCCGAAGATCACTGCCTTTGCGCTTTGAGCCACTCGTATTCTCCCTGTACTCTCTCGTTGCCCTGATGCAGGTCTGAGGTTCAAGCTCGAATCTCGAAACATCCCCTGAGCCCATCGCGCCAAGGGTGGGGTCCGGGTGCCGGAAGTTCGAAGCCAGCGATCGATGATGCAATCCATCTCCCTTCTTAACTGAGGCAAGGGGACGGTGCACCACCCTGTGACATCAAATTGCCGGAACTGCTCAGGCCCGGCGTGGCGGATCGGGTTGTTCCCGGTTGCCGGTTCGAGCTCATGAACCGGCAACCGGGCCGTCATCGCCAGCAGATTTTCTGCGTGTTGCGGAAGCTCACAAACGTTCGAGGCCGAGTGTGGCCCGGTCGATGCGGAAGCGTGCGTCGGTACTCAGAGCCGCGCCGCGTACGGCCACGGTATCGACGATGCGGTACTCGACGGTCACCTTGTCACGCCGGAAATCGATGATCGCGTAGCCACGGTTGCTGGCGTTGAGATGGTGGATGTGGGGGTTTTCGGGAAGCAGGAGATCACGCACGGCGTCCAGATTGAATTCTCCGCCTGAGGAGATCGATGTGCAGACGACCTCATAGGCAACGGTTCCCGAGGCCAGGTCCTTGGCATTTTTCGGCAACGATGCAAATGCGGCGGCGTGGATGTCGCCGGTCAGTACGACGACGTTGCCGAGTTGGGCGAACAGGTCGAGCATTTCCTGCCGCTCGACAGCGTAGCCGTCCCACTGGTCGGGATTGAGGAGGACCCGTCCGAATCGGAGAGGACCGAACACCACCTGCTGTGCGACCACGTTCCACACGGCACGGGATTGTTGCAGGCGGTTCTTGAGCCAGGCTTTCTGTTCGGCGCCGAGGATCGTCCGGCCGGGCTCTTCCGCTTCGGCACAGACCCGGCCGATCCGATCGCCGCACGGCTGGGCGTCCCGGTACTGCCGCGTGTCGAGCACGCTCACGGAGGCAAGATCGCCAAACTCGAAGGATCGATAGATACCGAGGTGCGCAAAGTCGGAAGGCAGTGGGACACGCAGGGGCAGGTGTTCGTAATAGGCCTGATAGGCGGCGCGCCGGCGTTGGAGAGCTTCTTCTTCAGAGGCGCCGCCGATGTGCAGGCCGGCATAGTCGTTGACCACTTCGTGGTCATCCCAGGTCGTGACCCAGGGAAAGCGGGTGTGCGGGAGTCTCAGGTCGGGATCGGATTTGTAATGTCCGTAGCGGTTCCGGTACTGGTCGAGAGTGACCGGCGAATCCGCCTCGTGCTGCCGGATCGAATCCTCTCCGATGCCGCTTTCGTAGATATAGTCGCCCACGAAAAACAGCAGATCGATGTCTTCCTCGGCCAGATGAACGTGCGCGTTGTAGTAGCCGTCCCGGTATTTCTGGCAGCTTGCCAGTGCGACGCGGAAACGTTCCGGTGAGGATGTGGGTGCGGGCAGTGTTCGCGTGCGGCCGATGGGACTCTCCCACTGATCTCCCACACGCATGCGGTAGAAATACCATGTGTCGGACGCCAATCCCGTAACGTCGATATGGACGGAATGCGCCAGTTGGGGGGTGGCGTACTCCCATCCCGATGTGACGATCTGTTGAAAGTCGGCATCCCGTGCCACCTCCCAGGTAATCGGGATATCGACATCGGGTAGGGTATCGACACGGATCGGGTCGAGTGTCAGACGGGTCCAGAGAATCACCCGATCCGGCAACGGGTCGCCCGAGGCGATGCCGAGGGTGAAAGGATCACTGGCGAGTTGAGGTGCGGGTGGGGGAGCTTCTCCGGTGGAGACCTCCCTGTAGCTGCCGCCACAGCCGGAGGCGACGAGCAGGGCTCCCATGTAGGCGAGAAATTCGCGTCGCGTAGGTTGTGGCCCAAACGTGAAGTCGATTGGTTCAAGTCGGTTTTTCTTCTTCACCCGATCTCCCATACCCGGAACAATCCTCGAAAAAGATGGAGTCGGCCGGTGGTTCGGGACCCGGATGTGGTCCACCCCCATCGGCCGCCGTGGCACTGTAGCCGAATGCCCATTCGGGGCAATCCGGGTTATTGGACAGGTCCGGGGACGGATTCATTTTCGAGATGTTTGTACACACGGCACGGCTGTCCCCGTAACCAGTCACAGGGAGGGCGTGCCGACTGTGAGGTAAATTCTTCGGGGATCTGGAATGCCGGATTGTCACCCGGCAGAACGGAAAGCACCAGTTTTGAAGCCATCGTACCGCCGCGTGCCACATCGTGTGTGGTGGCGCCAAAAGACTCGGACTCGAAACTCCACAGAGCCGCGTCACCGCCCGGAGTGTTGATTTCGATCCGCAGCCGGCTGCCGGCTCGAAATGGGTGGGCGACCGGGTAGAGCGGAATTTTGAGGTTCACGAACTGACCGGCAGGCAGAGGCTGATAAGACTCCTTGAAGAAAAGAGAATCCACCTGGAGGCCCTTGGTGCGTTCGGGGTCGAGTGTACGAAAACCCGCGCGCAGGAGACCATGTTGCACCCGTACTTCCTCGACCACACCGTCGGCTTCCGCATAAACCTCGGAGAGGACGATTTCGAGCGGCGCATCGGTTCCCGTGGAGCGAAACCACAGGTCCAGATAGCCGTCACCCGCAACGACGAGGTTTTCGGTCAGTGGAGGAGTTTCGTATGCCAGACCGCGGCCATCGGCCGTGACCTTCCAGTCGTTGATCACATCGATACCGCCATGATCGCCACTCACATAGTAGTCGGTTCCCAGTACCGCGGCATCGAACTGGAATCGATCAATGCCTGAGTCTGCCGGCGCTTCATCCAGCAACGTTCCCCGGGGACCGAGGAAAAACGTCCGTGCTTCGGCCTGGGGCGGTGGCCAGGCGGGGAATTTCATATCGAAGCGCTGGCGCTGAGCCATGGGATAATCGGGGAAGTCAGGGCTGGCGCCGACTTCGTAGAGAACTCGTACGGGCGGTTCACTTTCGTACGCCGCGAGGGCGGCATCGAAGTCGTTGCTGTAGACCGAGGCAAAGCGATCCGGTTCGAAGCTCATTCCCGGGACACCGAAGACGTCACGCAGGACGTCGGGTGCGAAGGCGCGTACGAGGCGATTGATGCGGGGCACTTTCCTGTCGACATAGAAGGACAGGAATTCGAACCATCGGGTCTGTGTGTGTGGGCTGAGAGGATCCTGATGGTGACCGTTGAACATGGTGAAATGGGCCTGCCCGGGGGGGACCAACGTGAAATCATCGAGCATGAGTGCGAAGCGCGGACCCGTCTGTTCGTCCTGCCAGCCGCCTGCGAGAAAGACGGGGACGGTGATTTTGCGCACGAGGCGGGAGAGATTACGTTCGTCCGCATCACGTGGGCGGCGTGTGAGTGCTTTTGCGAAATCCTCGTACGGGACGTTCTGAGTGCGGATCTGCTGATTCGCCGCACAGATCGTATCACCGGCGGCGATACGGTCGTGCACCCACTGCTGGCCGCCGAGCGACTCACTTTCACGTGAGGCGATCCACTGGCGTGTAAAGCCGACATTGTAGATGCCGCCCGGCCACTGCTGGTACCACGGGTCTTCGATGACCGAGAGCGGAGCGATTGCGGCGAGGTCGGGCGGATCGAGTGCGGCCACGATGAGTTGAGAGATCCCCGAGTAGGAGATGCCGATCATACCGGGCTTGCCGTTTTTGACCCACGGTTGCCGTGCCACGATTTCGATGATGTCGTAGCCATCTGCTCCCTGTGCGGCGCTGAAGGCGTCGAACACGCCATCCGAGCAGCCGGTGCCGCGCATGTTGACGCCGACGTAGGCAAAGCCGAAGGAGATGGCCAGGCGGCCGGCGGCATCCGCCCCCGCAGGCTCTCCCGGGCGGGAGGGAGCATAGCCAGAATATTGGATGACGGTGGGATAGGGCCCGGGACCATACAATTGAGCGTCCGGCAGGCGCACATTGACCGAGAGGCGTGTGCCATCGCGAACGGTCAGGTAGCCGTAGCCGTCTTCATCCGTGTATCCCGGAGGGAGGCCCCCGAGGATCGCTGTAGGCACACTGGGCAGGACCTGATCATCATAGAATGAAGGATCTGGAGTATCCGTGGCGGCGAGAACATGAAACGGCGGTGTCGCGGCGACCGGACCGTCGAACGGCTCACCTGGCACACCCTCGCTGACCACGCGGTACCACCCGGGTTTCACGACGGAACCGGCATCTGTGGGAATGATGCCTGTGGCGGAATCATGGACGAGGTACTCGAAGGGAATGAACTGGAAGACCACCTGACCGTGAGTGTCCGTGTACAAGGTGAGGATGCGTTCGAGTGAATCGGCGTGAACGAGTGTCAGAGGGATGCGTGGTGGTGCATTCGTGATCGTGATGTGTTCCACGTTCGGAGTGACCGTAAACGTGGCGGCCACGGCATGTGACAGATCGACGGTGTTTCCTGCGCTCCCGCTCCCGCTCTCACCGTCGGAGCCACAGCCGGAGATGAAAAGCACGAATGCCGTGCAGGCGAGAACAAATCGTTTGGCCATCCAGATCCTCCCTGCGGGTGAGACTTGCCTTGAACTCAACCGCGGACTCAAATCCCGTACGAAACTGCCACAAACGGCGAATCGCCGGACGGCTGCCCATAAGCCACAAACACCGGCAAAAAGGCAACTTCCGGCCGTTCAACGGTCAGAATTGCTGGAGGAAAGGACAGATTCCCAGCGCTAGAGAATCTCCCTTACATCCAGAGCCAGGGCGACGAAGAGATGGATTGATCTGCACTTTTGGTGTGGTGGTGATGTGGTGTCTGCACTGGCAGTGCGCTGCCCATCGGACACCCATGTGCCCGGTCTGTACCCCCGTATGCCCCCCTCACCCGTCGCCCTCTCCCCCCAGTTCCTCTTAGCCTTACCCACAAGTCGGGCGGCTGGACACGAGCAATGAATTGTGGCATAGACTGAGCGTGGAGGTGGTGCGGGCCGGAGGCCGCGAGTTTTCGCAGGAGATCCTTGAGCGTATTCGACGTGCGGTCAGGTGCGAACCGGACTTGACGCGCACGG
>JAANMY010000082.1_pt1 | contig 114470 bp, 88 predicted proteins | sample 7279691 | NCBI WGS metagenome assembly JAANMY01 (sample SAMN14094543, study PRJNA606508) | bioreactor metagenome | isolation source: A lab-scale SPAN reactor treating ammonium-rich wastewater day 388 | place: Ireland: Galway | collected 2018-02-07
GAGATGTAGGGCATGCTCAGGCGACTTCGCCGACTCGTGGACTGGATGGCGGCCGTGTTGCTCGTGGCCTGGCTCGTGACCGGTGTCGCGCTGCTCGGCCATGACCCCGCTTCCCAACCTCCCCGGTCGCTCGCGTCGTCACAAGCCCCCTCGAACCCCGGCGGCGCCGAGACTCCCCTCCATCCTATTCTCGGCGGACTGGGCGCCAACCTGAGCCACTGGCTCATCGAACAGTTGGGCTGGGCCGTCGCTCCCCTCATGATCGCTTGGGGCGTGCTCGGTTGCGCCTTGCTCCTCGAGCGCCGCCATGGCCGCTGGTTGACCCGCACGATCGGTTGGCTGGCCCTCGTGCCCGGTTTGGCCCTGGCTCTGGACCTGGCCGACCAGCATGGCGGACTGCTCGGTGCTCTCCTACATCAATGGCTCGATCGGCACCTGACCTTTTGGGGCATCTTCCTGGTCACGACGGCCTGGCTCGTCGGCGCGGTCGGCTTTGCCTTCGATCTGCTCTGGCCGCTGGTGCAGCAGGGGCTGAGCCGGCTGCAGCGCGTTTGGCTGCGCTGGTACGTCAACCGCAAGATGGACGCCATCGAATCCATCCTCGCGGAACGGCAGCGCGAAGCCCTGGCGCCGGCGAAAACCCGTTCGACCTCTATTCCGATTCGGCACGTCGGCATACCCGCCGCCGCGCCGCGCCCCGAGCCGGCCGCGGAGCCGCCGCCCATGCCCGAAGTGAAAAAAGGCGTGCTGCCCAACCTGGTCTCCGCTCTCATCGGCGCAGCGAAATCCGAAGCGTCGGGAGCAGAAGCGGGTGCGGACGCATCAGGCAAGAAAGAGGCCACAGGAACTGCCAAGGAACCCAGCCTGCCCGCGGACTTCAAAATGCCGCCGCTCGAGCTGCTGGAAGATCCCGAGCCGTTTCCCTTCGAGGCGCATGAGCAACAGTTGCGGGAACGGGCCGTCAAGCTGGAGAAGGTGTTCCTCGACTTCGGCCTCACCGTCAAAGTGGTGGGGATCAACACCGGCCCGGTGATCACGATGTACGAAATCGCCCTGGAGACGGGCGTGCGGCTCAGCAAGGTCACCGTCTTGGCCGACGACCTGGCCCTCAACATGAAAGTGCCCTCGATCCGCGTGGTGGCGCCCTTGCCCGGCAAGGACACGGTGGGCATCGAGATTCCCAACGACCATCGGGCCACGGTCAAGCTCAAGGAAGTGATCCTCAACGCCGGCCCCAAGCTGCAGAAGCTGAAAATCCCGCTGTTCCTGGGCAAGGATTCGGAAGGCCGGCCGCTCATCTACGACCTGACGGAGATGCCGCACCTGCTCATTGCCGGCCGCACCGGCACAGGCAAGTCCGTCTGCATGAACGCCATCATTCTCAGCATCTTGATGACCCGCCGGCCCGACGAGGTCAAGATGATCATGATCGATCCGAAGATGCTGGAGTTGTCCGAATACGGCAAGGTGCCGCACCTGATGCACCCCGTGGTGAAGGACATGAAGAAGGCGGAGGCGATCCTGAGTTGGGCGGTGGACAAAATGGAGGAGCGTTACGATCTCCTGAGCCGGGCCCGCGTCCGCGGCATCGCCTCTTACAACGAACTGTCGCCCGAGGAGATTTACCGCCGAGTCAAGCCCGTGGACGACGAGGAAAAGGCCCGCATCCCCGAGCGCATGCCCTACATCGTCATCTTCGTCGATGAGATGAACGACCTCATGATGATGATGCGCAAGGAAGTGGAGACGCACATCATCCGCCTGGCCCAGAAATCCCGGGCGGCGGGCATCCATCTGGTCGTGGCCACGCAGAAGCCGACGGTGGACGTCATCACCGGCCTCATCAAATCCAACCTGCCCGCGCGGATTTGCTTCCAGGTGTCGAGCCGCACCGACAGCCGCGTCGTTCTGGACGAGATGGGCGCGGAAAAACTGCTGGGCCGCGGCGACATGCTGTTCCTGCAGCCGGGCACGAGCAGCATCGTCCGGGCCCAGGGCACCTTTGCCGGCGACCACGACATCGGCCAGGTCGTGTCGTTCCTCGAATGCGAACCGACCTACGCCCGAGAATTGATCCAACTGCAAAACGGCACGAAGGACGGCAAGGGCGGCCTGGAAGGGATGCGCAGCCGGGATGAGCTTTATGAAGCCGCCATCGACGTGATCATCCGCGAACAGCGGGGCAGCGTGTCGCTGTTGCAGCGGGCGCTGGGGATCGGCTATGGCCGGGCGGCACGCCTGGTGGACTTCATGGCCGAGGACGGCATCGTTGGCGCTTACAACGGTTCCAACGCCCGGGAGGTGTTGATCACCCCCGAAGAGTGGGAAGCGATGAAACGGAAGGAGATGGAGTCGCCCGAAGCCGCTTGATCGACGATCGCCGTCAGCGTTCCCTTCGTTCAATCCTCGAAATCCGCGCTCTGCACCACCTCGCCGCCATCGCGGGTGACCAGCGCCGCCATGACCTTGATGTTGATCGTTTGCTTGAGGAAATGCACGCTGCCGTCGGCAAAGACGACGTTGGCGCCGACGACGTGGAAGCCGTAGACTTCGTGGATGTTGTTGCAGTTGATGGCGCAGGGGCCATAGAGCGTCGTCCCATCCTCCGACGTGCCATCCAGGTTGATCGGCGTGACGCCGTTGTACGTCGCCCAGCCCGCCACTTCCGTGAAGCCAGCAAAGCGCCCCTTGATCCAGCTTTCCGGCCGACCCGCCACTTCGGCGATCAGGATCGTATTGGAGACGCCGTCGCACACCTCGGCGATCCGCGCCCCTTGTTCCGCCGACATCACGCCCAGCGGATTGCCATTCCAGGGCGCGAGCAGCCCGGTGGCGATGAGGCGGTGATCCACGTCGGCGATCGGCGAATAATCACACAGGCCATACTCCACGCCGTTGATGCGATTGCCCCGCGAGTTCACTCCCGTCGCCGAGGGGCAGACCATGAGGGGAATATGCTTGGCCACCATCGGCTGATTGCCCGGATCGTCCCAGGACAGATCATAGCGGTAGCGATGGTAGAGGTTGTTCTCTTCAATGTAAGGCAGCAGATCGACCACCCACATGCGCGGGCTGGGGACGACGACCGCGGCGGCGGGGAAGCGGCCGTAGTCCAGATGATAGTGGTGGGCGGCGATGGCCATCTGCCGCAAGTTGCTGCCGCAGATCATGCGATCCACCGCGGCGCGGACGCGCTGAATGGCGGGCATCAAAAGTGCGATGAGCAAGACGATGATCGCTATGACGACCAGCAGTTCGATCAGCGACACTCCTGAACGGGATCGAAGTTGCTGCGACATGATGCGCGACCTCAGACATGATGGACTTTCCATTATACATTCTGGTCTGGGCGAGATTGTGCGGGAAATCGGCAACTCATCCCCAAACTTGTGTCGGCGGAGATTCGGAGCGGGCGCGTCTCGCGGGGCATGAACCGCGCGGCGCACAAAGGCTCGACGACGACAAGCGGCGCAAGCCAGGCAAACCAGCTCGTTCTGAAGTTTGGGAATATGTTGCGAAATGGCTTGACAGGCGCGGGGGTCAAGGTTATGGGCAGCGCATCCTCAAGGGACAATGACTGACCGCAGCCATTGGCCCGGCACAGCAAGTGACGAGCTTCACTGTGTGAACGACGCAGCGGGAAACGTGGTTCACAGTCCTGCCCTCCTGGGCTGAAGCGATTTCCGGGTCGGAGTGTGGTGCTAGGGTCGGACCACGCCGGCACGAGCTTCGCGGTGGAGCTTGGTTTGGGCCGGAGGTCGTGCCGCGGGGCACGGCCTCCGGTGAAACATTCACCCCCTGGTCTTCTCTTGGATCGCTGATCGGCGAAGATGCGGCGTGACATCGCCAAGTTGCTTCACCGATCGGCGCCCCAGGAGAGGGCCAGGGGGTTTCATGTTCAATCAAGGCTGACCTTAGCTGCGCGAGCCAAGGAGTTTCTTGATCTCCGCTTCCAGTTCCTTAGCTGGGCCCGCACCCGAACCGACCTTGATCATGCGCACTATGCCTTCACGGTCGATGAGCACCATTTGCGGAATCCCGCGGACGCCGTAGGCCTTGTACACTTCCGCCTGGTTTTCCTTCTTGAGCATGACCAGGCGATGCTTCAGCTTGTGATGCGCGGCGAACTCCTTCATCATCGACTGCTCTTGATCGGAGCTCATCGGCGCGTCCATTTTCTTGGTTTTGCCCGTCTTCTTGTCGAAGCCGATCTGTTCGTAGTAGGACGTTAGGCCGATGATCTCAAGACCTTGTTTGTTGTAACGGGTTTGCCATTCCTTCAGATGGGGGAAGGTGGCGATGCACGGTCCGCACCAGACGGCCCAGAAGTCCAAGAGGACGACCTTGCCCTTGAGGTCTTCCAAGCTCACTTCCTTGCCGTTGAGCGTGAATGCCTTGGGAAAATCCGGCGCCGGCTGACCGATCAACTCCTTGTGCACGTCGGGGCCTTGTCCTTGCGGTTGTTGCGCTTGCGAGTGATTCAGACCCAGGGCCAAGAGACCCGCGGCCAACGCCATCGTGATCAATCCACGTCGCCATAACATATCAGACACTCCAAGGGAAAAGGATGGAACTTCTGGTGAGGGAATCAGCGGAACCAGACCATTGCAACACGGCGGCCGAGGCGAAGCAAGTAAAAATTACAGCGATTCGTCACCGGCTTCGCTCGGCACGGTCAAGTCTGTGGCCTGCCATGGACCTGGCCAATCGCGGCGGCTTGCCTGTTGGGTGAGTGGGATGGATGGCGGAACAAAGAGGCTTGCATGGAAGGGTACATTTGTCTAGGATCAACCTGGCCTATCCAAGATGCATCTATCGGGAGCTTGACATGAGCGGCGTGAGAGTTTTGGTCGGGACGCGCAAGGGCGCATTCATCCTGACCGCGGATGGCCAGCGGAAACAATGGCGGATCGATGGGCCGTTCTTCGGCGGCTGGGAAATCTATCACCTCAAGGGTTCGCCCGCCGACCCGAATCGACTCTATGCCTCGCAATCCAGCGGCTGGTTCGGCCAGATGATCCAGCGCAGCGACGACGCCGGCCAAACCTGGAACCCGGTCGATAATCAATTCACCTACGAAGGCACCCCAGGCGCGCACCTGTGGTACGATGGCACGCCCCACCCCTGGGAGTTCAAACGCATTTGGCACCTTGAACCCTCCCTGACCGATGCCGACACGGTTTATGCCGGTGCGGAAGACGCGGCCCTGTTCCGCTCCAGCGACGGCGGCAAGTCCTGGCAGGAACTGCCCGCTTTGCGCAGCGTCCAAGGCGAGAAATGGGCCCCCGGGGCGGGCGGCATGGGTTTGCACACCATTCTGCTTGACCCCGCCAACCCCCAGCGGCTCTTCATCGCCATCTCGTCAGCCGGGGCGTTTCGCACCGACGACGGCGGCCAATCCTGGAAGCCCATCAATAAGGGGCTGCACTCGGCATATATCCCCGATCCCACCGCCGAGGTCGGCCACTGCGTCCACCGCATCGCCATGCATCCCTCTAGGCCGAACACTTTGTTCATGCAAAAACATTGGGACGTCATGCGCAGCGACGACGCCGGCGATTCCTGGCGCGAAGTCAGCGGCAACTTGCCCACCGACTTCGGCTTTCCCATCGAAGTGCACGCTCATGAGCCGGAGACGATTTACGTCGTGCCCATCAAAAGCGACGCCGAGCACTATCCCCCTGACGGCAAGCTCCGCGTCTATCGCAGCCGGACGGGAGGGAATGATTGGGAAGCACTCACCGCGGGATTGCCGCAGGCGCATTGCTACGTCAATGTGCTCCGCGACGCCATGGCGGTGGATCAGCTCGATGAATGCGGCGTCTACTTCGGCACCACCGGAGGGCAGGTCTACGCCTCGGCCGACGGCGGCGACCATTGGGAAGCCATCGCCGAGCACCTGCCCGCCGTCGTCGCCGTGGAAGTGCAGACGCTGCCATGATCCGCGTCGTCCTGCCTTTTCACTTGCGGACCCTGGCCAAGGTTGAAGGCGAAGTCCATCTCGACGTAGCGGGAACGGCAACGCAGCGGTCGCTCCTGGAGGCGCTCGAAGCCCGCTTCCCTGTCCTGCGCGGCGCCATCCGCGAACATGGCTCGCTCCAGCGCCGACCCTTGCTGCGCTTTTTCGCTTGCGCGGAGGATGTTTCCTTCGACGATCCCGACGCGCCCTTGCCCGACGCCGTCGCCAGAGGGGAAGAGCCATTCTTCATCGTCGGGGCCGTGTCCGGCGGCCAGGAGTGAAGGGCGCAGGATGCGGAGGACTTCCATCAAGGTGGGATGGACTTCGCCAAGCGCATGACGTCTTCGGATGAAATAATCCACCGCATCGGGTCGCTGGGATCGATCACGCAGCGGAGCGACTCGGTTTCCACCACGGCAAAGGCCCGGCCGACATGATTCAAGGCCATCCGCACCTGGCCTTCGAGCAGGTTCTCCGATGATTTTTCCGGGCGTGGCGGCGGGTTGGACGTGCTGGCCAAGCTGTAATTTTTCAAGCGGTTCCATGCTTGCTGCCGGCTCCAACCATCGGGAACGCCGAAACCCGTTTGCATCACCACTCGCCCATCGAGTTGGCTTTCAGCATCCAGATAACGCTGTCCCGGCATGGAACAGCCGCCGAAGCTCAACACGATGCCGAGACAGACACAAGCCCAGCGAGCGGCCCGAGGGAGCATGAAGGGTTTCCCATGGAACGATGGAAAGTTGAGCCTCGTGCCGCGATTAACTCAACACGCCAGCCATGGGGCGCTGCTTGCGGGCGATGAACTCGCACACCATGATAAGCTGATCCATGATTTGGTTCGGGGCTTGCTCCGAACTCCATGGGCCGGGCAGGGCGAGGATTTGCCGGGCCTCCTGGGCGAGTTTGGGGACCTCGACGCGCTCGATCATGAAGTAACGGCACTCGGGGCCAAGGTCGCTGCGAAACCGGCGTCCTCCCTTTAGGATGGGAAGCCATTCCAGCTTGAGGTTAGCCTGTTGGGCCTTGCGCAGCATTTCCAAGACGATGGGATGGGGAAAGCCCTCTTGCATTTCTTGTTCGAGTTCCAATTCGTTCCAGAGGCCTTCCTGGCTAAGGCAAACGCCGATGATCTGATCCAACGCTTCCGCGTCCCGGGGATTCATCCCCTTGTACTGAATCCCTTCATGGGCAATCTTTCGAGCCAAGACGCCCAGCTCATCCTCCGGCTCCGCGCCCAACTCATATTCGAGCACCTTCAAAAGGGCTGCTTCCTCCAGCTCGCTCGCTTTGCCAAAGACCTGTTGAAATCGACCTAGATTGTAAGAAACAAAGTGCCACTCGATCGCCATGAACGACTCACATTCTTCGGTGAACGCTCCGCATGCCTTGGCCGGAGCCTCCCCATCGGCCCAGGTCCCGGTTTGGCGATTCATGATAAGCGATCCCTCTGCCGGGTTGCAAATAACTTTCCAGCAGAATTTGGAAATGAACCTCACATGGAAATGGCGCTCAGCGACGGCCCCTTGCGGGATCAGCGCTCCGCGGCCCTTCATGGTTTCCATGACGGCTTGCCACTTCTGCTCCAATGAGCATGACAAGATGGGAAGAATGGAAATTATGGACAATTTACGCTGACTTTGATAAGACAAGATACTGCTCTTCGGCCTTTTGCCGGTGGGCGTAAACTTGAAACCAAGATCCCATTCAATTTCATGGAGTGTTGGAAAATGAAATGGTCCATTCGCCTGGTCATGGTGATGGGTGGGCTGGCCTGGCTGGCGGCGTCGGCCGATGCCAGTTTCGGCCGTCGTTGCCGAGTCACTTGTTGTGAAACGCGCCCCGCTTGCGTCACCTGCGGCGCCTGCTCGGACGCTTCGGCCAAGACCGAGCCGAAGTTCGAAGAGCGGACGATCGTGGAATACAAGCCGGTCCACAAGGAACGCGAAGTCAAGCGCACGATCTACAAGCCCGTGCAGCGCGAGATTAAGGAAGATTACACCTGGGTGGAAATGCAAACCGAAACCACGCCGCAAAAGCAAAAGTGCATCGATTGGGTGATGAAGGAAAAAGACGTGCAGGTCACCTACAACGTGTGCACGCCCTATACGGTTCAGGAAGAACAAGAGCGCGTTCGCTATGAATGCCGCACCAAGCAGGTGCCTTACACCTACAACGTCTGCATCCCCTACACCGAACAGGAAAAGCGGACGGTCACGCGCTATCGGATTGAAACCAAGCAAGTGCCATACACCTACAACGTCTGCATCCCTTACACCGAGATGGTGACGGAAAAGCAAACGTTCTGCCGCTGGGTGCCGGAGATGACGACGCGGGAAGTGACCCGGGCATGCAAAGTTCCCGTGGTGACGGTGGACCCGTGCACGGGCTGCAGCCGAACGTGCTGGACGACCGTGCAACAAACCTGCACCGTGCCGCACTGCGTGATGAAGCCGGTGACGGAAACCCGCGACGTGACCCGCTGCGTGACCAAGTATCGCTATGAACCGCGGACGGAAATGCGGACCGTGTGCAACCCCGTTCCCTACACCGAAGAATGCATGGTCAACGTTTGCAAATACCGCTGGGAACCGCGAACCGAAATGCGCACCGTTTACGAAAGCGTTCCCGTGCGGGAGAAGGTCATGGTCAACGTCTGCAAGATGAAGGTCGAACCCAAGACCGAGACGCGCCGCGTCTGCGAATGGGTGCCGGTGGAAAAGGAAGTCACCGTCAACGTCGCGACCTGCAAGCCCGTGGAAAAGAAGGGCACGCGCACCCGGGTCGTCTGCGAATGGAAGCCCGAAGAGGTGACCGTGAAGGAAGCCTATTGCGAATGGGAAAAGACGACCCGGACCGTCAAGGTGCAGGTGTGCGGCTGCAGCTCCTGCTGCCGCTAATCCAGCCGTTCGCTCAAGACATCCATATCCACCCGCCAAGCCCGGCATGACCTGCCGGGCTTTCTTGATAGACCGCCATCCTCCGCGGCGGGCCGATCACGGGACCGCGGCTTTCGAGGATGCACCTTTCTCGTGGCCGACCCGGCGTCCGCTGTGTTACCATGTCCCCGTCGATCCCTTTCGGCATGGAGCTTGACGATCATGAACGTGGTGTGCATTCCCGGCGACGGCATTGGCCCCGAAGTGATGGCGGCAACGCAGGAGGTCATCGCCGCGGCGGGCGTGGACATTCAATGGATCCCGGCCCAGGCGGGGCTGGGCTGCATGGAACAATTTGGCGAGCCTTTGCCCGAGGCGACCCTCGACCTGATCCGCCAACATCGCGTCGCCCTCAAAGGCCCCTGCACAACGCCGGTCGGCAAGGGCTTCCGCTCGATCAACGTCCGCCTGCGGCAGGGGCTGGACCTATACGCCAGCGTTCGCCCCGTGAAGACCCTGCCCGGCGTGACCACGCCGTTTGAGCGCGTCAACCTCATCGTCGTCCGCGAAAACACCGAGGGCCTCTATGCGGGGCGGGAACACGTCGTCGTGCCCGGCGTGGTGGAAAGCCTGCGCGTGCTCACCCGCGCGGCTTGCGAGCGGATTGTCCGCTATGCTTTCGAATTGGCCCGGCACGAGGGGCGCCGCAAGGTCACCTTTTGCCACAAAATCGAAGTCCTGCGCCTCAGCGACGGCATGTTTCTCGAAGCGGCCCGGACCGTCGCCGACGAATTTCCCTTTATCGAGTTTGAGGAGCGGCGCATCGACAACGTCTGCATGGAACTCGTGCTCTACCCCGAACGCTACGACGTGCTCGTCATGGAGAACCTCTTCGGCGACGTCATCAGCGACCTGTGCGCCGGGCTGGTCGGCGGGCTGGGCGTTGTCCCCGGGGCCAACATCGGCACCCGCGCCGCCGTCTTCGAGGCCGTCCACGGCAGCGCCCCGGACATCGCCGGTCGCGGCCTGGCTAATCCGCTCGCCCTGATCCGTTCGGCGGCCCTCATGCTCGACCACGTGGGGCAGCGGTCCGCGGCCCGGCGCATCGAGCAAGCCGTGGCCCTGACGTTGGAGAGCAAGGCAGGGCTGACCCGCGACCTGGGCGGAACGGGCACCACCAAGACGATCACCGAAGCCCTCATTTGCCACCTGCCCCAAGCCGCTTGACGCCGTTCCATGTCAAGGCCATATGACGACGACTTTCTGCGACTTTCTCTATTCAATGCCCAATGGGAACGTTACGATAGCGAATAAGTTGGCGAACCCCCTCATCGCGTCAGCATCCCATCGGCGGAGAGCGAGGGGCGTGAATCCTATCCCGTCATGACCCAGGGTCATTCTTCAATCTGTAGAGGTGCATGCATGCCGCTAATTCTCCTCCATCGCCGAATGATGTGGCTCGGTCTGGCCCTTGGCTGCTGCGTCGCGGCAGCGGTGCATGGCCGACCGACCCTCGACGCCGGCCCGCCGAAGAGCGATGGCGATCCGGCCCGCTGGCTGCCCTCGCGGACGGCTTGTTACGTCGAGGCTCGCAATCTTTCCCAACTCGCCAAGGAAATGGCCGACCTCTTCTCGGGCACGCCGCTGGACAATTATCCCTTCAACCTGCGGCGCGGACCGACGGTTGTGCCGGGCTGGTTAGCCGAATTGGCGGTCTGGCTGACCCCCGACATGCTGCCTGAAACGCAAAAGCTCGGCAGCGCCGCCTGGGCCGTGATCGACACGGATTCCCGCGGCGACATGCAATGGGTGGCCCTTTTGCATCTGGGCGACACCATCGCCCCCACGACCAGCCTGCGCCGGGCCATGACCGAGGGCCAATGGCGAATGGTCGAGGAAGTGGCGGGCGTCAAGCTCTTTTATCATCCACGGGCCTCCGTGCCTGGCCTGGTTTACGTGGATGAGACTCAGCAAAAGCCGACGTATGACTGCGTCGTGGCCGTGGTGCAGGGCGCGATCCTCGCCGGTTCGCCGAAGGCCCTGGCCGAAGTCATCCACCGCAGCCAGGGCAACGCCGTGGGGCCGAGCCTGTTCGAACAGGCCGCGTTTCAGCAAGCCCGCCAAGCCCACGGCGGCAAAGCGAGTGCGTTTTTCCACGTCCATTGGCATCGGCTCCTGGCCGTGAGTCATCCGCTCGTGCAATCCCTGTCTTCCCACGTCCATGCCAAGGCGCTGCAGCAAATCGCCGGGCAAGTCCATTGGGAAAAAGGGCACGTGTCGCTGCGGGCCGAGGTGGCGCTCGCCGAAGTGGACCGCGCGCCGCTGCTGGACGCGGTGCCGCCGGCGGCGGTCAAGGAATCGCTGCTGAACCGCGTGCCCGGCGACGCCGTGGCCCTGGTCGCGATGGCCTGCCCCGATGGCGAACGCCGCTGGGAACGGCTGCTGGAGTCGATGGATAGTCTCGCGCGCCTGAGCCAGGTGGAGATGCGCATGCCCAGCCGCACCATCGACCGCCTGGAAGACATCATGCAAGTCAAGTTCGCCAAGGAATTCGCCCCGCATCTGCGGCAATGGGCCGTGGCATTGGTGCATGGTCGATCCCGCCCCCTCGCCCCGCTGATCCTTCTCGAAGCCGACGAACCCGCCACGGCGGAAAAATGGCAGACCGATTGGTTCCCGAGGCTCGTCAGCGCTTGGGTGGGCCATCCGACCAAGCTCACTCCCATGGAGCATCGCGGCATCACGTTCCATCGCGCCGACCTGGAGAACGGGACCGCTTGGTACATCGGCTGTAAGGACCGCATCCTCTTGATCGGCACCGACGTCGATACGGTCATCGTCTCGCTGTGGCCTGGCGCTGCATTGAGGAACTTAGCCTCGCTCCCGGTCTTTCAGAAAGCGTTGTCCGAGACGGATGCCAACGGCTTGATCGTGGCCATGCGGCCTCATCCGAGTGTTTGGGGATGGTGGCAAGGCGGCATGGCGCATTCGTTCAACCGGCCTCCCGCGCCTCCGCTCGCCGGCGGTGATGCCGGCGTGGCGAATCCTCCCCCTCCTGGCGGACCGAGCGTGGTGGGGCAAGGAGGAGGAGCACCGGTCAATCCACCCAATCCTCCAGCCGCAGGCAAACCCGGCATGCCAGGAGCGAATCCGGGCGCCGGCATGACCGTCGTCATTCCCGATGCCGAGATGCGGCGCCGGGCGCAGCAAGGGCTGCCTCCCATCGATCCTCCTTCAGTTCCGCCGCCTGGCGGCGCATCCGCGCCTCCACCCGCTGGAGCAGCAGGCCCCGGCGGCGAAGGCTCCGACGCGCCTCCGCCTGCCAAGCCGCCCGCGCCGGACCGCGGCCCCCAAGAGGCGAACGATTGGCTGGTTGTCGGCGCTTCCCGTCAGACCAACCATCTGATCGTGACCCTGTATCCTTTCCCGGTGAAGGTTTACAACCAGCGACTCGTGGACATGCTGCTCGATCGGCAACTGGCGGCGCTGTTCGGCAGTCCGCAGAATCAATTCCCCCTGGGTCCGAACATGGGCATGCCCGGCGGCAACCCCGCCATCGGCCAGCCGCCCGCCCCGCCGCCGATGAAGGGGCCGATCTTCGCCACGCCGGTGCGTTTGGGGGAAGACCCTCCCGCGCCGCCCAAGGTCGAGGGCAAGGATGAAAAGAAAGAGGACAAGAAGGAAGACAAGTAACCCTGTCGATCACAGGTCGCAGGCCCGATTCGCACGCAACCCGAGGCTGGTTCGTCCATCCTCGGGTGCTTTTTTCCGTTCGCTGAGTGAGGATGGTGCTTGATCTACGGTATGCTATGCAGTGCGCCATCCGCCACCGCACCTGAAGCTGGCTGTCGTTTGGCAGCGCTTCGGATAGCATAAGGAAGTGTGGACCTTCATGGCCTTCCAGCAGCAACGAGACGGAGCCAAGAGCAGCATGTCGGAACCGAGCCTGACGGCATTTTGCACGATCGAGGAAGCCATCGCCGAGTTGCAAGCCGGTCGCATGATCGTCCTGGTGGACGATGAAAATCGGGAAAACGAAGGCGACCTGGTGCTGCCCGCCGAGAAAGTCACCCCCGAAGCCATCAACTTCATGCTGGTCCATGGCCGAGGGATTCTCTGCCTGGCCATGTCCCAGGCGATGGCGGACCGCTTGCATCTCGACCCGCAGACGACGATCAACACCACCCGCACGGGCACGGCCTTCACCGTGAAATTCGACGCCCGCACCGGCATCACGACGGGCACCTCCGCCTATGATCGGGCGCGGTCGATTCAGGTGGCCATCGATCCGCGGACGCAGCCCAGCGACCTGGTCCGGCCCGGCCACGTGGATGGTCTGCGCGCCCATCCCGGCGGCGTCCTCGTCCGCGCGGGGCACACCGAGGGCAGCACCGACCTGGCCCGGCTCGCCGGGCTGGCCGAGGCGGCGGTCATTTGCGAAATCCTCACCCCCGACGGCCGGATGGCTCGCGTCCCCGATCTGCGGCAGTTTTGCCAAACCCATCAACTGAAAATGTGCACCATCCAGGACCTCATCGACTACCGCCGCCACCGCGAGAAACTGATCCATCTTGAACTCAGCGTCAAACTGCCGACGGATTATGGCGTTTTCGATCTCTTCGTCTATTCCTCTGTGGTCGATCCGGAACCGCACCTGGCCCTGTGCCTGGGCGGCATCGGTCAACGCGGCCCCGACGGCGCGGTCGTCGAACAAAAGGAGCCGGTCCTCGTTCGGATGCACAGCGAATGTTTGACCGGCGACATCTTCGGCAGCCAGCTTTGCGATTGCGGCACGCAGCTTCACCGCGCCATGGAGCACGTCGCCGCCGCGGGGCGCGGGGCGCTCCTTTACATGCGGCAGGAAGGGCGCGGCATCGGCTTGCTCGCCAAACTGAAGGCGTATCAACTGCAGCAGCAACAGGGCTTGGACACCGTGGAGGCCAACCAGCGGCTTGGCTTCGCCGCGGACCTCCGTCATTACGGCATCGGCGCCCAGATCCTCGCCGACCTGGGCATTCGGCAAATCCGCCTGCTCACCAACAATCCCAAGAAGGTCGTCGGCCTGGATGGTTTTGGTCTGAAGATCGTCGAGCGGGTGGCCCTGCAAACACCGCCCACGCCGAGCAATCGCCGCTACTTGCGAGCCAAGAAGGAAAAGATGGGCCACTGGCTGGACGACCTGGACGAACCCGTGCAGCTCTCGTGAAGCGTTCGGCTGTCCAAGTTGCCGTGGCTCGACGTTTTATTTGACTTCGTCAACCTGCCTGAGCAACGGTGGTTCGCTCAAAGGGCTGGCAAAAGGTTGGAAGCGGCCCAACAGCTCCAGGCGATAATCCGTGATTTCAAAGCCCATGGAGCGCAGCATCGGCCCCAGTTCGGGGATGAGCTGATGAAGTGCATTGAGATCGACCGCCACCGGCAGATCGCGGACCTGCCCGGTGGCATGGTCGCGCAGATGCAGATGCTGATCGGTGCGGCCATCGTAACGGGTGCGGCCATCGCCCAGGGTGAGCTTCTGAGCGAGGGAACTGGAGACAAGCGCTTCAAGGCAGTTGTAGACGGTGGCCAGGCTGATGTGCGGGATGCGGGTCTGCACGGCCCGGTAGACTTCCTCCGCCGTGGGATGAGAGGCCACCGATTTCAGGTAAGCAAAGACGGCGGCCCGCTGCCGCGTGAAGCGGCAACCCGCCTGGTCGAGGGCGTGGCGCAAGCGCATCTCTTCCTCGGCCGAGAGCAGATCCATCATGGAGGCATCGTGAGCATCGCTCATACTCTTATGGTTAGCCAGCGGGCCGGTTTTTGCAAGCCTGGCAGGGTCCTTCCTGGGTGAACGACCGGCCCCCCGCCGCCGCGGCCCTTTTTCGGCCGATCGGCTACCTTGAAAATTCGGTGTTCCTCATCGAGATTTCAAGGTTGACTCAGTTGCTCCGCGACCTGCGGCCTGGGGCGTGAGGCCGGGTTAACCCCCTTGATCCGCTGCCAGGCTCACGCAGATGATCTCCTTGAAATTGCGAACGTACATGCACTTGTTGGCAAAGGCTGGATGCGTCCAAACGACGGTGCGGCCCCGCGTTTCATGCACGGGTTCGATCAGCTTGGCACGGGAGATTTCCTTGTAACCTGCGGGACTCAGCTCGGCCAGGATCAGCTCGCCCTGATCATTCCAGATGAAGCAGCGGTTGCCGTTGGGGATGAGAAAAGCGGTGCCGCAAAAGGCCTTCTTCTTCTCGACGACGTTGAACTGCGTCCACAGGCTTTTGCCGGTCTTCAATTCCAGGCAGCGCAGCTCCCCCCAGGCGCAACAGCCGTAGATGTGCTCGCCGACGATGATGGGCGTGGCCATGGAGCTGTGCAGCGTGTCAGGCCGTTGGGGATTGTCGCTCTTGCCTTCCCATACCACATGGGCCTTGGGCGGGTGGCCGCTCACTTTGACCAGCAAGGCGCCGTTGTAAAACGTGGTGACGAGCAGATGGTCCGGACCGATCTGGCGGGGGGTGACGATGTTGATGTAGGGCCGCTGCAGCTTGCCGCTGCTGGGGAATTTGACTGTCCAGAGAACCTGGCCCGAAGCAGGATCGAGGGCGTTCAAACTTTCCGAGAGCCAGATGATGAGTTGCCGCGGGGCGTCGGGGCCGCCCAGTTGGTAGATCACCGGCGGGGCGTAACCGACTTCCTGGGTTTCAAGGGCCTTCCACACTTCCGCGCCCGTGTTTTTGTTGAAAGCCACGATCGCTGAACCGGGGCCGCCCACGAGACTGTACACCAAATCGCCGTCCACGAGCAGCGACGCGGCGTAACCCCAGACGGGAAACATATTGCTGTAGGCCTTCTCAAGCTCTTCGGGCTTGGTCGGCAGGCGATCCGTCAGGCCATAGGCGGCGACGATGTTTTTGTTCCAGATTAGCGTCCCCTTGTCCGCGTCGAGACACACCATGTCGCCCATCGCTCCGAGGGTATAGAGCCGGCCATCGACGATCGTGGGCGTGGTGCGCGGGCCGAAGGGATAGGAGATGCGATAGGGGCACGGGTAGGCGTGTTCCCACAAGACCTTGCCCGTGGCCGCTTCTAAGCAGCGGACGCGCTCGGTGCCCAGGATGCCCTTCTCCTGGGTGGGTTTCAGTTCCTTGCCCTGTTCGTCCTTGTCGCGGACCCAATCCGTCACATAGACCTTGCCGTTGGCGACCGCGGGGCCGCTGTAGCCATAATCCGTCGGCGCCCGCCAGAGCACTTTGGGGCCGCCTTCGGGGAATTGATCGAGCAGTCCCGTCTCGCGCCAGATGCCGTCCCGTTGCGGGCCAAACCATTGGGGCCACTCATCGGCCCGGCACAACGCCGCCATGGGGCCGATCAACAGACACATCAACGAACACCATTTCAAGCAGCGGGTCAAACGGGACATCAAGAAGCTCCTCAGATGGAACCGCAGGGGGAAGGATCGGGGGTCGACGCGATCACGGCGAGCCGTCCTTGATATCCTACAAGGTGGCCCCGGACTTCTCCCAGCCCACGGGACGAAGCCGCGGCGTGATTGGGCCGAATGGAGTGAAGCAGTTCGAGAGGCCTTGGATGATCAGGGTGGGAGCGTGCGCGGATCAATCCTTCGAATAGAGCAGCAGTAATTCACGAATGCCCTGCGTGTCCACAAACCCGGCGAAGTCAGGCTCGCGGTCAACCTGCCAAGGACTGATTTGCCCCAGGTCCAAGGCTTCCCGGAGATGATGGCGGGCCGCTTGCCAATGCCATTCGCCATGCAGCACCTGCTCTTCGAGCGACCAGGCCGGTTCGCCCCAGGCGGCTTTGGCGAATTGAGCATGGGTGCGGGCAAGGTAAAAATGGGTCGCGGGATGAAGCGCATCGTATTGCAAGCTTCGTTGCCAGTCCGCGAACTGCGCCAGGGCTGCGCGAAGTTGCCCCGATTGGGCCAGGTAACGCATGGCTTGCAGCTTGAGGGACTGCTGCCGGGCCGGGTTGTCAATCTGGGGCAGCGCTTGCAAGAGCTGAAGCGCTTCCTGAGCCTGGCCCATGGCCATAAGCACGCCGGCTTCGGTGGAGCTGATCTCAATCCATTCATCTTTCAACAGTTCCGGATGATCGGATCGGCTCTTGGCATGAAAGCGCTTGGCCATTTCGATCCAGTTCAAGGCCTCGACGGGCCGGCCCAACTCGGCCAAACACTGCGCCTGTCGCTGATAGAGGGAGGTCAACTGCCGGCGGTAGCGAATGTCGCCGGGCATTTCGCAGACCAGTTCCTCCATGATCGAGATGGCCCGGAGCAGGTGCTTTTGCCCGTCGTGATCCTCTTGCCGTTGGCAGAGCAGCACGCCCAAATCGAACAAGGTGGCAGCCAGGTCCGAGCGATATTGAACCACGCTGGGATAGGATTGAGCCAGCCGTTCGCGGACGATCAGGGTTTTGCCGTGCCAGGCGCGGGCCTCCTCGACCAGGCCGCGCTGCTGAAAATGGTTCGCCAGCTTCTCGGAGGAACTGGCCAATTGTCTCTGGATGGCGTTGACCAGGGGATGTTTCTCGGCCAGTTCGGAGCGAATGGCGTAGGCTTGCTGATAGCAGCGCAGGGCATCGCGTCGCTGCCGCATCTGTTCATAAACGTTGCCCAGATTGTTGAACGTCGTCGCCAAGTCGCGGCGATATTCCACTTCCTCAGGATGCAAAGCGACGAGCCGTTCGCGAATCCGTTGCGATTGGGCATGGCGGTCCAGGGCTTCCTGAAAGCGGCTGCGCGACCGCAGGATGCCCGCCTGGGTTTGATACACGCCCGCCAACAGTTCCTGGCAGCGGGTCTGATCGGGCGCCTCGGCCAAAACCTGCTGCAAGCGCTGCTCCGCCCTGGCCAGGGAATGCATGGCGTCATCGAGTTGACCCGCGCGGCGCTGCAGAATGCTTTTCAATTGGTTGAAGCGGCTCCAGTAGTAAACCGCCTCCGCGGCCCGCGGAAATTGCGTCAAGGTCCGCTCGGCCAGGGTTTCCCCGGCAAGGCAACTCGCCAGCGCGGCCGCCGATTGTCCCGTCAGCTCATCGAGCAGAACGAGCTGCACCTGAATCTCCATCGCCCTCATGGGCAGATCGATTTTGTCCGGGATCGTCGCAGCGAGTTCCGCCAAGATGGCCAGCGCTTGCTGATAACAGTCCTTGGCCTTTTGCAGGCTGGTCCGATCCTGGCTGTTGAGGCATTGCTTCAATTGTCCCAGGCGAAACAGCGAAATGGCCCGCTCTTCCTGAAAGAGGGGATCGTCGCCGCGCAGTTCGAGAAAGCGGGCATAGAAGTCCGCCTCGGCCTCCTGCAAGTGCCGCCGCACGCCTTCCAGCGGACCTTGCTGAAACAGCGGCTCCTTTTGCAAGGCCAGACAATGCGCCAAGGCCTCCCGAGCGATCTGGTAGCTGGCCTCGGCCTGTTCCGCCTGCCGCCGAGCTTCCTCGCTCTGCCGATCGGCGCGGCGCTGCTCCTTCAGAGCAAAGGCCAAATGTTGCTCGGCCAGTTGCATGGCCCGATGGTACTGCTCGGCGCGCTGCTGGGCCTTGAGTCCGAAATACGTCGAGATCGTGCTCCCCGCGATGAGCAGCGTGCACGACAGGGCGCTGAGACCCGCGATTGCCGGGCGCCGCCGCGCCCATTTCAGGACGCGCTCGAAGCGGCCGATGGGCCGAGCGTGGATCGGGAGAAATTTAAGGAACCGCTTCAAATCCTCCGCCAGCTCCAGAGCCGTGGCGTAGCGCCGCTGCGGTTCCTTGGCCAGGCACTTGAGGCAAATCGTTTCCAAATCCTTTGGGAGCCGAGGCTGCAACCGCGACGGCGGGACCGGATCCTCGGCCATCACTTGCATGAGCGTGTCCATCGGCGTCAGGCCATGAAACGGCGGCCGTCCGGTCAACATTTCGTAGAGGATCGCGCCCAGCGCGTAGATGTCCACGGCCGGGCTGAGTTGCTCCCTCTTTCCCGAGGCCTGTTCGGGCGCCATATAGTTGGGCGTGCCGACGATTTCCCCCGTGTGGGTATGCTGATGATCGCTGTCATAACGCTTGGCCAGGCCGAAGTCGGTGATCTTCGGCACATAAATGCGATCGAGCATCAAGGACACGGAAAGGGAGCGTTTTGAGGAGCGCGGGAGCTTCTGCGCGGGCGCGTCGGGCCGGCGCTGGAGCAAAATGTTGGCGGGTTTCAAATCGCGGTGGATGATGCCCTTGAGGTGGGCGACGTGGACGGCTCGAGCCAGAATTTCCACCCAGGCGGCCGCCGAGGGAGGCAGCATTGGCTGACCGCGCAGGGCCACGTCCAAGCTGCCGCTGTCCACGTATTCCAGGACCAGGAAGGGATGCCCCTCATGCAGGCCAATCTCATGAATCTGCACGATGTGGGGATGCTGAATCTGGGCGACGGCCTCGGCTTCGGCACGAAAGCGGGCCAGCGTCTCCGGAGCGGCTTGCGCACCAGAGAGAATCATCTTGATCGCCACCGTGCGTTTCAATTCGCGGTGCTTGGCACGGTAGACCACACCCATGCCGCCGCGGCCGATCTGACTCTCCACGATATAGTTCGGCAGGTCCGGCAGCGCCCGCGGCATGCTGTCCTTTGCGGCGGACCAGTCAAACAACTCCGCTGACCCCAGCGGACCAGACTTCTGCAAGGCGTTTTCATCGCGCATCGAGTCCACGCGCGTCGGATAGGGTGGCACATGATCCGAACTAGGCGGTGGTGGAAGCTCGGTCGAGACCGTGTCCCTCGTTCGTCCTTCCTCTTTCGAAGAGGGCGACGGCGCAGCAAAGGTCCCCGAGAACTGCATCCAGTCCTCGTGACCCGTAGACGTTCGCTGATAGCGGGGATCGTCTGGCCGATGGGGCAAAGGGGATCGCCTCGCATTTAATTGGTCACGGAAATCCATCCAATCGTATGACTTAGTCTAATATCTATTCTTGGATTTTGGCCAGACCTGAACGAAGAAGATTTGATTTAATGCAAGAAAAATGGCCTTCCTTCACGCTCTGATCATAATTTTCAGAACCGGATGAATTCCAATAGGTCATTTTGGGATACATCGACTCGCAGTGGTTCGATCTGAAATTAAGCCACGTCGTCTTCGGGCGGTTTAAATCGTTTGCGGCGGCGCTGCTTGATGGGACGATCTTCCCAACTTTCTTGATAACCCATGACCTGGAGCAGATTGCGTTCACCGTGGACGATCCCGGTCACGCCTGCTTTGAGCAGGAAGACGCCCGCGACGATGCCGGAAAAGGCTCCGACCAAATGGGAAATGTAAGCCACACCACCCGCCGCTTGCCGGCTGATGAGCACGCCCAGCAGGTCCAAGCTCAGGTAAGCGAAAATGACCATGACGGCAGGCACGCTAAACGTCCCGACCACATAGAAGAGCCAATAAAACACATCGACTTCATTTTCGGGATAGTAGATCAGGAACATCCCCAGCATGCCCATGATCGCGCCCGATGCCCCGACCAGCGGCACGCCAGACCCCAAGAGCAGCCAGGCCAATCCCGAGAGGATGCCGAAAAGAATGTACAGACCGAGGAACCAGGCGTGCCCGAGTTTGGCGTTGATGGCGTTGCCGAAACAAAACAGAAAGAGCATGTTGCCCAAGAGGTGCCAAATGTCGCCGTGCAGGAATGTATAGGTCACGAGTTGCAGCGGCTGAAAGGCCTGAGGATTGAGCGAACCCGGAATGGAAATGCGCTTGGCGACGAATTGAATCATCGCCCTTTCGGCTTCCTTCTCCGGCAGCTTCTCGATGCGTTCCAATTCCGCGACGACCTCCGGGTTCATGTCGTTGAAGAGTTGCTCGAGAGCGTTCCCCCGATCATAACGAAACATGATGAGACTGACGATTAAGGTGGCGGCGATGAGGACCCAATTGGTGATGGGCAGCCGCTCCATGGGCACGTCGACGCTGTAGGGAAAAATCATGTCGAGTCTCCGTCGCACCGCGCACGCCGGCCATGACGCCGTCACGGCGGGAAGGATCGCAGGTTTGGGCCATCGAAGGCATCATCGGCCCGAAGCGAATTCGGGGGGCATCCACTCGGGCAGATCCTGAATGGACTTGCGGGCCGCTTCCGAAGTGGGCACGCCCCATTTCTGGAAGAAGGGTCCCAGGTTCTTCCCCACGCGGCGCGAGAAGCGCACCATCCATTGATCCCGTTTATCCTCTTCGGTCCGGGGCCGCTCCTGCCGCGGCAATTGGCGGTACTCCGCGAAGACGTCCTTGTAGGGCTGCCAGCCAAACGCCTCTTGGAGTTGAATGTACATGATCAGGGCCAGGAACGGGTCCGCCTTCCAATCCTCGAACTTGGCCCCCCGGTCCATGTACTTCTTGATCATCTGAGGCCGCTGCGTGATCAGCTCGGCCCTCCCTTTGTCCGTGCGGCCGCACACCGTCTCCATGACGTACATCGTGAACAGGTTGACGGTCACTTCGCCGGTGCCTTCGAAGGTCCAGTCGCTCTCCTGGTGATTGTGGCCCAGTTCGTGGAAGAAGCCCCACATCTCACCCCCCTTGGCGACCAGGTCCAGCTTGACGGCGTTGTTCTGGACGTCGAGGTGGGTCATGATGGGATAGCCGGCGTGCATGTAGCCGGCGCTGATCTGCTCATCCATGACGATGCGTTCGGGGCGCTTACGCTCCTTGGGAATCTGCGCCAGATCGGCCTGGGCGTCGAGGACCTCATCCCATTTCCGCATCAGTTCCTCGGGGTTGCGCAGCTCGCGAATGGCTTTGGAGGGCAGGGTGATGATGAGGTTTTTCCCGGCGAGTTCGGCCCAGGGCGCGGGTTGTTGGCTGATCTCGGCGATCCACTCCTGGTTGGTCGTTTGCCCCAGCACGAACAACGGCGCCGGCACCGCGCCGCTGACGCGCATGGATACTTTGCCCAGCTTCGAGCGTTCCGGCACGACGATGTAAACCAACCCTCCCATGGCATTGGCGGCGAGGGTTTGCGTTTGCTGGAGCGGCGCCGTGATGCACACTTCGGGCATGCGCTGCCATGATTTCAAATGCCACAGCGAGTCGTTGTGGCAGCCGATGCGGACCTCCAACCCCTGCTGCACGGCGCTCGCTGGCAGCGACACGGTGATCGCTTGCCCCGGCCTGGCGTACAGCCCCGTGCTATGCCAACCGGGGATGGCGGTATCGATGGTCAAAGGCTTGTCGGCGGCCTTGGCCGAGGAGGGCACGGAACCGGGAAAATGTTCCGCGGCCGGGTGCGGCTTGACGTCGCGCGGCGGGGTTTCCTTCATCTCGCGCACGTCCAGGGCCACCAAGGCCCTGAGCAAGCCATCCGCCGCCTTGATCGGCTTCTTCGTGCTGGGCCAGCTCATCTTGTCAGCTTGGCTGACGCGATGGTCGCGGAGCCGGCCCAGGATCACGCGGTCATTCAGCGGCAGCACGCTGATGGCCCCGGAAAGCGTGTGCACGGCCTGGGTCAAATCGTCCTGGCTCAGCTTGACGCGCTGGTGATGATGCTCGATGAGGGCCGCCAGGGCCGCAGTGGCATTGTGCATCGCCGAGGGCGGCGTCCCCGCCTTGAACCCCGAGGCGGTGGTTCGGCCGTTGTAGCTGCCGGTGAAAAGGATTCCCGCCGGGTAGAGCAGCAGGTTGCCCGGATGGTCGGCGACGAGGGTTTTCTTGGGATTAAGCTGGGCCCATCCCCAAGGGGTGTCGGCCGTGATCAAGCCGCCGCCCGCGGTGATGAACTGTGCCACAGCTTTGCGCTGTTCCGGTTGGGCCATGTGCGAGGTGGCAGCGATGAGCACGTCGATCTGGCCGAGTTGCCGGGGCCATTGCGGACCGGACAGGGCCACGACCGTTTGCCCCAAGGAGCGCAAATGGTTTTGCAGATCTTCGTGCTGCACGATGCCGATGCGGGGTGGTTTCTTGCTAGAACGAGCGGTCCATTGAATGGCGTTCATCAGAAAAATCTGCGTGTCGGCTTGCTTCCAGGTCTCGGCGGAGAGATAGCCGCCATGCCCCAGGGCGACGACGCGGCCCGATTTCCACTCGCAGCCAACCGCCACGGCGTCCTGCGGCCCGCGATTGCCCACGACCAAGGCGAAGGCCTTGTCGCCCATGGGGACCAGGCAGCCGGGCACGCCAGGCGCCGCGATGGCCGAGACCCCATTGAGCAGCGTCTGTTGATGGGACGCTTGAAGGGAGGCTGCCGCCGGGCCAACGCTCGCTGCTTGCCATGCGATCCCCGCCACGATGCAACCGATCACCCACGTTCCACGCATCCGTCTCTTCCTTTGTTCCGATGACAACCGGTTGTCTTGATCCCGCTGCTCGATCTCTAGTTATGTTAGTTGGGTTCGGTTTTGTCATCCACATAGAACCAGATGGTGCTGACGTAGTATTTCTTGCCGCCCAGTTCAATCCAGATGGTTTCGAGCAGGCCCGTGCGTTTGTTGTCGAAGCGCAAGGTCTTCTCGTGGCCGCCGCCCTCGGGCGTGCGAATGCGGATGGTCAGGACGCCGACGTCGTTGTCCTCCTCGACCACCTGATAGGTTTGATGCTTCTTCTCGCCCTCATCCACCATGATGAGCTTGTCCTTGACGATGTAATAATGGGTGCGGCCGCTGCGGGTTATCCAATGGGCGCGCAGCGCCTCCCGCGGGTTCATCGTGGAGCGGTCCGGTTCGGCCAACCCATGCTTGTCCTTGTCCTGAAACGGCATCGGCGTGATCGGCATCCAAGTGGCAAGTGCGGGACCAGACAAACAGGCGGCGATGATCATGGCGAACATGCGCGGGGATTCCTTATGTTGGCAAGGGTTGGGAACGTGTCCAGGCACGCCTCCTAGCATAAAGGGCCAACCCGCCTCGGAACAAGCAGCAATTTCGCACGGCGTCATAAAGCTTGATCAAGTTGCCGGCAGGCTGGAAGGGGCGTTGGCGAATCGGACCCTGGCCCCTTGATAGGCGGTTGGCGGGCAAGTATGTTTGAGCGTGTCATTTCTGTCGGCGCAGGTAAGCCAACGTTAGGATCCATGATGGTCATTGGATCCGCTCTCGCGGCGCTCGATAAGCCGCATCGATGCGGTTGACGCAATGCGCGAGACGCCAAGGTTTGACGTTCGCGGACAGGATCGGTCCATGCTTCAGGCTGACCGGAGGCGGCGCCTCCTTCGTTGCAAGGGCCGGTCGAAGTGAAAAATCTCGCGCGGCCGGCTTGACACCGGCAGGCCAACTGATTATACATGTGTACACATATCTGAACGGACGATCAGTTTCTTGCGGACGGTCCCCTGGCAGGTTCCCGTCGAGCCTGCCCCGTCGCGGCACCTCGTCCAAAGAAGGAGTGGCTTGCATGAAGATGAAGTGGTTTTCCCTGGCGTTGCTGACCTTCGCTGGCTTGCTGATCGCGTCGGCGCCGGCTTCGGCCCAAGGTCCGATGGCCCAGCCCGGACCCGAACATGAATGGCTCAAGAAGTTCGAAGGCGAATGGACCTGCACCATGCACATGATGGGCAGCGAGCATCCCGCCAAGTGCAGCTCCAAGATCGAACTCAACGGTTTCTATCTCTGCTCGACCTTCGAGGGCGACATCGGCGGCATGAAGTTTACCGGCCGCAACACCGTCAGCTACTGTCCTGTGCGCAAGAAATACATGAGCACCTGGATCGATTCGATGAGCCCGTCCATGATGATCATGGAAGGCAAGGTCAGCAACGATGGCAAGACGTTCACGGAAATCGGCGAAGGGCCCAACCACGAGGGCAAGATGTCGAAGTTCAAGAGCGTCACGCAGCTCAAGGACGCCGACACGATGCATTTCACCATGTACGAAGTCGTGAACGGCCAGGAAAATGAAATGTTCACGATCGATTACAAGCGGAAAAAGTAACCCCCGCGGCGAAGGGATCAGCGGCCGACCTGGGGCTCTTGTCCATCCGGCGCCATCACCTTCCCCGCGCTTCTTTAACGCACTGGCGCGGTTTCGTCCGCGCCAGTGTTTTTTTTGAGTGACGCGTTGCACCATTTGCCAACGTCCCCAGATTAACACACCCCATCTCATCCGGTCTAAATTCTCCGTTCGATTCAAGTCCGCGCCGTCTATCATCCGAAAAAATCGTCAGGTTCTGTTCCTTCCTCAGGAACAGACCTCGAGGGGGGAGGACTTGATCGTGGGACGACGTCGCAGCAAGCGTTGGCTGAAATGGCTTTCCGTCGGCTCGGTGTGCGCGAGCCTGAGCATGACCTCAATACTCATGGCGGATGAGCCGAACGCGGCCCCGGCCATCGTGCCCGCGGCCAAGAGCGGCCCTGCCGCTTCACCGCCTTCGGGGGCCACGCCCAGTTATATTTTCTTCGATCCGGAAGTGACGCCGACGCAGGTCATTGTGCCGCAGCAGCCGACCTTGCCCGTCGAGCCGACCACAGGGGGCGCCGCCTCGGGCGGCCTCCTCGGCAGCGGCGGCGTCGGACTTCCCAATCTGGACGCTTTGCCCGCCGCTCGCGCCGAAGCTTCGCAGGCGCCCGGCGGCACCGCCGTGCTCGGTGGTCAGCAGACCCAAATGCTCGCCACCTCCGACGCCGGCGATCTGTTGTCGCGATCCACCTCGGGTCTCGGCGTCGACACCCAGCGCCGCTCGCCGATCGCCAACGAAGCCCGCATTCGCGGTTATCGTTTGGGACAAATCTACACCTTCGCCGACGGGCAGTATTGGTTCCCCGCTCGAAATGACTTGGATACTTTCCTCAGCAAGATCGACTCCGGACTCATCCGCGACGCCGTCATCGTCAAAGGTCCTTACAGCGCGAAGTACGGTCCGGGCTTCGCCTTCATCGACATCGAAACCGACGACGCTCCCCGCTTCGCCAACGGCATGGAATGGCATGGCCGAACCACCACGACCTACAAGGACAACGGCCAGCAACTCTACGGCCGGCAAATGTTCATCGGCGGCTCCACCGATTGGGGCGTCCGGCTCAGTTACGGCCAGCGCATCGGCAACGATTACATGACCGGCAATGGACCGGCCTTTGAAATTCCCTCCAGCTACAACGCCCGCGACATCGACTTCGTCTACGGCTTTAACTTGGCCCCCAATCAGACTTTCGAAGTCGGCTACTTGCGGCTCGATCAGACCGACCTGGAATTTCCGGGGCAAGTCTTCGACACCAAGTTCCTCGTCACCGACGGCTTCCGCGTCGGCTACCGCGTCACCGATAGTTATTACTTCGATGAGATGAACGTCACCGGTTACTACAACCGCACCAGCTTCGCCGGGGACGCCCAACAACCGGGCAAGCGGCGGCAGATCCCCAGCCTCGACGTCAGCGGCTACACCGGCCGGACCGACGCCGACATCATGAACACCGGCACGCAGATGGCCTTTACCTGGGGCCGCCGCGATGAAATTCAATGGACCGTCGGCACCGACTTCCGCATCTTGAATCAGGCCCTCAACGAGTTTGATCAACTCTTCTTCCTGCCCTGCGACTTGAATTTCCCGATTCCGCGCACGGAAGTCATGAACGTCGGCCTGTTCGTCGAGAACACGCTGCCGGTCTCGAGCTATTTGACGATTCGCTCCGGAGGCCGCGTCGATCTGCAAACGGCCGACGTCCGCCGCTTCCCCAAGGAATTCAGCGACGATCAATGCGACTGCAGCTGCGAACTCGACCCCAGGCCGATTCTTGGCGTCGAGAGCCTCGATCGCGAATACACCCTCTGGATGGGCTACAGCACGGCGGAGTTCCAGTTGACCCGCAATATCACGCTGTTAGGCGGCTTCGGCTTCGCCATGCGGCCGCCGACCCCGACCGAACTGTTTGCCCTCAATCCCTTCCTTGCGACTTTGCAGCAGGGCTTCACCACCGTTCAGGGCAACCCGGACCTCGAACCGGAAAAACTCCATCAAATGGACATCGGCATGCGAGCCGACTACGGCTTCATGCGCCTGGGCATGAGCGGCTTCTTCTCCTGGATCAACGATTACGTCACCTTCGAAGCCATCGGCGGCGCACAGGGCAAGATTCCGCTCAGCGGCTTCGACAATGCCTTGAACGTCCGCTTCGTCAACACCTCTCTGGCGACTCTCTGGGGCGGCGAAGCCTACACCGAAATCGACTACAACGAATACATCACCCCCTATGCCACCTTAACCTACGTCGAAGGACAGGATCAGACGCGCGGCAACCGCGGGCAGATTTTCCTGGCCGATGGCAGCATTCTCTCCGGCCCCAATCGCGAGCCGCTGCCCAACATCTCGCCTCTGGAAGCCCGCATCGGTCTGAAGCTGCACGATGAAGGTCCGAACTCGACCATCGGCATCGACTTCTCCAGCCGAATCGTGGCCCAGCAGAATCGCGTGGCCTCGAGCTTGCTCGAACAGCCCACGCCCGGCTTCGTGGTCTATGATCTCCGCGGCTTCTGGCGGCCCCGCGAAGGCGTCCTCTTGACCGCGGGCTTGGAGAATGCATTTAACAAGTTCTACCGCGAACACCTCGACCTGCGAACGGGCTTGGGCGTGTATCAGCCAGGCCGCACGTTCTACGCTGGTCTCGAACTGCGCTATTAAGCCGGTTCGCCATCATCGACCTTCGCACGGGGAGCATCACGCTCCCCGTTTTTTTATCGGCATGCCTCGTTCCCACGCACTGTTTGGAAAAGAGGGAATTGTTTCGCATTGGCATTCGCGGCGGCGTTCAGGTATCCTGGGTTTAATCTGCCGGGCTTTGGAAACGCAGCTTCACTTGCAAGAGCGGCCCGCCAACATGCTCCAGCGCAAACTGATCCTCATCGCCAGCGGGCTGATCGGCGTCTTGGGGCTGATGGGCGCGGGCCTGTTCGCGCTCGGCGGCGCGGGCATCGATGGTTCCCCCTTTCAGGGGGATGCCTATGCCAACATCACCTTGGCCCTGGTGCTGCTTTTAGGCCCCTGTGCGATCCTCCCGTGCACCCTCTACGAAATCAGAAGACCGCAATGGGGCGGCATCCTCCTGTGCAGCCTGGCCCTGATCGTCGTGCTCATGATCGCGGCCAACCACCAGCGTGAATGGGGCTTTGCCATTCACCAAGCGGCTTTGGTTTCCCTGTGCCTTGCGCTGCCCATGTTTCTCATCGGGTCGCTGCTCTTTTTCTCCTCTCAACCCTTGCGCATGGGATTGCACGGACTCTGGTACATCGAACTCGTGCTGGCCGTGCTCATCGCAGGCTACTTTGGCTGGCAGGCCGGATCCGATGGCGTTGATGCCATGCTGCAGCGGTTCCGCGGCGGACCGCATTAGTCCAGGTTGATTGATCCTGCCAAACGGTCACATCTCGTGCCCAAACTGAATTGGGGGCACGAGGGGTTGTGACCGACATTGAAGCACTATCGGCGGACCGCGATGAAGCCTTCCCCTTGAACCTCCCTGCATGGTCCCGACAATGAGTAGCATCGCCATCTCCCTTTTTCCAAGGAGCAGGGCATGCCGGTGCGTTTGGTTCTGGGACTGCACAATCATCAGCCCGTTGGCAACTTCGAGGACGTCTTCGCCCAGGCGCATCACGACAGCTATCAACCCTTCGTGCATCTCATCGCCCAGTATCCGACGCTGCGCTTTGCCCTGCACATCTCCGGCCCGCTGCTCGAGTGGCAGGAACGGCATCGACCCGCTTATCTGCGCGAACTGAACCATCTGGTCGAACGCGGCCAATTGGAGATTCTCGGCGGCGCGTTTTACGAACCCATCCTGACCATGCTGCCGCGGCGGGATCGCATCGGCCAGATTCGCCGTTATTCGGAAAAGCTGAACGACCTCTTTGGCGTTACAGTCGAGGGGATGTGGTTGGCGGAGCGGGTCTGGGAAGCGAGCCTGGCCAGCGACCTGGCCGAAGCGGGGATCAAGTTCACCCTGCTCGACGATCATCAATTCGTGCAGGCCGGGCTGGAGGACGCGGAACTGCATGAACCGTATTGGACGGAGGATGAGGGTCGGCTGTTGACCGTTTTTCCGATCAGCGAGCCGATGCGTTATCTCGTGCCTTGGAAGGAGCCGGCGGCGGCCATCCGCTATTTGAAGGAATTGGGGCAAGCCCATCCGAACGCGGTGGTCGTCTGCGCGGATGACGGCGAAAAGTTCGGCGCCTGGCCGGAGACGCATCGCCACTGCTACACGAACGGCTGGCTGAAGCAGTTTTTCGACGGGCTGCAAGAGGAGTTGGCGGCCGGGACGATCCAAATGTGCCACCTGAGCGAGGTGCTCCGCGCGACCCCCGCCAACAAGATCGTCTATTTCCCCGACGGCAGCTACCGGGAGATGACGGAGTGGGCGCTGCCCGCGCCCAGGCAGCGGACCTATCAGCGGCTGCAACAGGAAATCGACCACGCGGCTAAATGGTCGCCGGAGGAGAAAGCCGTTTTGAAGCGCTTTCTCCGGGGCGGGGTGTGGCGCAACTTCCGCATGAAGTACCCGGAAGTGCGGGAGATGTATGCCCGAATGCTGGAGGTCAGCGAGGCCGTCGAGGCGGCCCGTCAGCGCCAGGACCCGCACCTCGAGGAAGCGGAGCGGGAACTGTATCGCGGCCAATGCAACTGCAGCTATTGGCATGGGGCGTTCGGCGGGTTGTACCTGCCCCATTTGCGCCACGCCGTGTATCACCATTTATTGCAAGCTGATCGGCTGGTCCGCTCGGTGGCCCGGAACCACGTGGAGTGCCAGGAGCGGGACTTCAACCTCGATGGCCGCAAGGAAATCTGCGTTCGGAATCACCATCTCGCGGTTTACCTTTCGCCCCATGAAGGCGGCATGATCTACGAGCTGGACCTGTTCCCCATTCGCCACAACCTGCAAGCGGGCCTGGCCCGGCGCCCGGAACCCTATCATGCGGCCATTCAGGAGGCGGCCCGGGGCAAGCAGGACGCGCATCAGGTCAGCCTGATCGCCGAAGGGCCAAGGTTTAAGCAAGAGGGTTTGGAGAAGCGCTTGCAGTATGATTTCAGTCCGCGGAAAAGCTGGCTCGATCATTTCTTGCACGAAGCGGTCAGCCTGGAACAGGTGCAGCAAGGCGCGTTCGGCGAAGCGGGGTCGTTTCTGGGTCAGCCCTACGAGGCGAAGCTGACCTGTTCGCCTCATGAGGCCGAGGCGGCGTTGACGCGCTCCGCCGACGTGTTTGGTCAGCCCTTGACGCTGACCAAGACGCTGCGTCTTTCGGGCAAGCAGGACGACCTGGCGCTGCACTATCACATCGAGGGTTCGCCGAAATCGCCGCGGTTTCGCCTGGCGGTGGAGTTTCTCTTCGCGGGCATGGCGGCGGGACAACCGGACCGCTACTTCTCCTGGTCGGGGCAAGCCAAGGCAGGCCCCCTGGAAGCGATGCTGCAACTGACCGATTTAACGGAGTTCGGCTTGACCGATGAATGGCTGAAACTGCACACGAAGCTGCGCAGCGCTCAGCCGGCCGGGGTCTGGACCCTGCCGCTGCAAACGGTCAGCCAATCCGAAGGCGGTTACGAGATGGTGCATCAAGGCAGCCGGGTCTTTTTCCATTGGCTCATCGACCTCCGCCAGGGCGGAAGCTGGTCGAACGAGCTTCATTGGCAGTTTCAGTTTTTGCATTGAGCGTCGGCAAAGGAAACATCCATGCGCGTGGGGGTCTTGGGCGGAACATTCGATCCGGTGCACCTGGCCCATCTGGTCATGGCCGAGCAGTGCCGCGAGCAAGCTCGGCTCGACCAGGTGCTGTTCGTGCTGGCCCCCAGGCCGCCGCATAAGCTGGATCGGCCTTTAACCCCCTACCATCATCGCCAGGAGATGCTGGAGCTGGCGATCGCGGGCTATCCGGCCTTTCAGGTGAGCACCGTGGAAAAAGACCGTCCCGGCCCGAGCTACACGGTGGAGACGCTGCGGGAATTGAAAACGGCGCAGCCGGACGTGGACTTCCATCTCATCCTGGGCAGCGACAGCGTGGCCGATCTGCCTACTTGGCATCAACCGGAAGCGATCGCCCAACTGGCTTCGCTGATCATCGTGTCGCGTCCGGGCAGCGAGGCCTCCACCCCGCCTGCCTATTTTCGTTGGCAAGCGGTGACGATGCCGCTGCTGGAAATTTCCAGCACGGATTTGCGAACTCGTCTTGCACAAAAGCGCAGCATTCGCTATCTGACCCCCCGTGCCGTGGAATGTTACATTCAAACGCACCATCTCTATGCGACGCCGTAAGCCCGCCCTGAGCCGCGGGTCGACGGGGCCTTTGCCGCATCTTCCCGCGTCTTTCCATCCTGCGCGAATTGAGCGTCATCGCTGTTTCGTCTGTTTCTCCTGACCGGAACTCTGCCTCGTCCTTTTTCGACGAAGCCCATCCAGCCTGTCGACTTCCGATGAAGAGCCGCTTCCGCCTCATCCGATACCATAGTACGCCCAGCATGATTCAGGAAAGCGTTCGTCGACCGGTAGACGGCCCCGAGACCTGGAGGAAGCTCAGTGACGACCACCGACCCCTTCGTCTCCGTGAGCAGCTCCGAGATGGAATCCTTGCGGCAACAACTGCTGCAAGCACAAAAGATGAGCAGCGTGGGAGCGTTGGCGTCAAGCGTGGCCCATGAATTCAACAACATTCTGACGACGATCATCAACTATGCCAAAATCGGCCTGAAGGCGCATCGCGAAGAGGACCGCCAGGCCGCGCTCGAAAAGATTTTCAAAGCCGGCCAGCGCGCCGCGACCATCACGGGCAGCATGCTGGGGTTCGCCCGCAAGAACAGCCAATCACCCTCCCAGACGGATTTGGTCAGCTTGATCGAAGAAGTCCTCATCCTCACCCGCAAGGACCTCGAAAAGCACCGCGTCACCGTCGAGACCAATTTCCTGGACCGGCCGGTCGCCTCTGTCATTTCGGGCCAGATCGAACAAGTGCTGCTGAATCTGATCATCAACGCCCGCCAAGCCATGCCGCGCGGCGGCAAACTGCGAATCGACGTGCGCAGCAATCATGAGACCCGCATGGCGGAAATCCGCATCGTCGACCATGGCTGCGGCATTCCTCCCGAAAAACTCCGCCTCATCTTCGAACCGTTTTACACGACGAAAAAGCCCGACGAACAGGGCCACGGCGGCACCGGACTGGGACTCAGCGTTTGCCGGCAGATCATCGAACAGCATCATGGCCGCATTCGCGTGGAAAGCCTGGTGGGCAAAGGTTCCGCCTTCACCATCAAGCTGCCGCTGCAGGCTGAGGAATGATCGGCTGCGCAGGGCCGCCGCGACCGGGACAAGCCTGGGATTTTTGACGCAACCTATTGTGACTTATTCGTTTACAGATAAATTTCATCCATTCAGCCAACGCCCCCGCATCGATCCATTCGCAAAAATCAACCGCCGATCACAATTTGCCGCTTGCATTCATACCCCGCGGCATGTGTTATAATACAAGTTAATCGTCGCCATTTTCTCCGCACGTCCGTTGTCAGGAGGGCTAGTCATGAGTAAAGCCCAGCCTTCTTCGCCACGTGCCAAAACCAAAAAACGCGCGCGTTCCGCTCCCCCCAAGCCGAAAAAGCTGCCGCCCTACAAGGTCTTGCTGCACAACGACGACGTCAACGAAATGGGTTACGTCGTGGAAACCATCATGGAACTGGTTCGCCTGCCCGTGGAAGAGTCCATTCAAAAAATGCTCGAAGCGCATCACCATGGCGTGGCCTTGCTGCTCGTCACCCACAAGGAAAGAGCGGAACTGCTCCAAGAGCAATTCAAGAGCAAGAAGCTGACCGTGACGATCGAACCCGTCGAATAACCGCGCCACGGAGCGCGGCCGCCAACATTTACTGGAAATTCCGGCCCCGTTCAGGTACAAGGGGAGCATGGCGGCGTATCTGCTCCTGACGGATTCCGTCAGCCCCAAAGTCTATCCCATCGACGGTCGCGAGTTCATCATCGGTCGGCAGGCCGACTCCGACCTGCAGCTTAATGCGCGCGAGGTGAGCCGGCGGCACGCCCGGATCATCGCCGAGGAGCAGGAGCGCTATTTCATCGAAGATCTGGGCAGCAGCAACGGCACCTATCTCAACCGCGAGCGCTTGACGGGACGCGCGCCGCTGCAGGCGCATGACGACATCGAGATCGGCCCCTTCCATCTCGAGTTCCATCAGGAAGCCGTGGAAGAGCCGCAGCGCTTCGTGATTCGCGGCACAGAACAGGTGCAAATCTCGAACACCAATCTCTTCCGCCTCGATGCACCGCGCAAGCTGCAAATCGTGCTCGAGATCGCCCAGCAGCTCAGCCTGACTTTGGACCCGGACGAGCTGTTCCCCAAGCTGCTCGATCAACTGATGCATCTGTTCATGCAAGCGGATCGCGGCATGATCGTGACCGTGAATGGCGATCAGCCGCGGGTCAAGGCCATCAAGTCGAAGATCCCCCATTCGGAAGCGACGCCGCAATTCAGCCGCTCCGTGGTCCGCATGGTGCGCGAGGAAGGCGTGGGGATCGTGGCCGAGGACGCGACCATGGACAGCCGCTTCGACATGACGCAAACGCTCAGCAACCTGGGCATCCGCTCGTTCCTGTGCGTGCCTTTCAAGACGCGGACGGACAAGGCTCCGGCCATGGTGATCCTGGATCGCTTCGGCGTGGGGCTGCCATTCACGCAAGACGACTTGCAGCTTTTGACGGCGGTCTGTCTGCAAGCGTCGGTCGTTCTGGAAAACGCGCGGCTGCACGTGGAACTGATGCAGAAGGCCAAGCTGGAGCGCGACGTGGCCCTGGCCCGCAAAATTCAGGAAGATTTTTTGCCCAAGGAACTGCCCCTGGAGGCCGTGAACAAGGTGGATTATTTCGCCCGCGTCTTCCCGGCCCGCGAAGTGGCGGGGGATTATTATGATTTCTTCGCCGTGGACGACCAGCGGCTGGCCTTCAGCGTGGCGGACATTTCCGGCAAAGGCATTCCCGCGGCCCTCATGATGAGCGGCATCCGTTCGCTGTGCCGGCATTTGACGGAAGCGGGCCTGTCCTCGCCGGCCGAAATTTTACAGCGCATCAACGACACCCTGGCCATCGACAACCCCCGCGCCATGTTCGTCACCATGATCATGGGCTTTCTCGATTATCACACCGGCGACGTCCTCCTGGCGAGCGCGGGCCATCCCCCCGTCCTGGTGCGCCGCGCCGCGGGGCAGGTCGAGCAACTCGCCGCCAAGCCGGGGCGTTTGCTCGGGGCCACGCGCGGCCACCTGCCCCTGGCCGACAGCCCCCTGCGGCTCGAACCGGGCGACGCCATCATTCTCTACACCGACGGCGTCATCGAAGCGCGCTCTCCCGCGGGACAACTGTTTGGCCTGGATCAACTGTTGACCACGCTGCGCGACATGCCCCCGAACCTCGACCTCGAAGCGACGGGCAACGGCATCAAGGAGCGGATCGATCAGTTCAGCGGTCCCGCCGCCATGCACGACGACATCACGCTCCTCTTGCTCAAGCGGCTGCACGCTGCCAAGGATGCATAAAACCCGCGCCGTTGGGTCGGCGCGGGTCTTCGATCTCCGATCTCAGGCAGCGTTATACGGACTATTCCAGCGACCCTTCCGCGTAGAGGCCGGGGAAAACGTCCGGGGACAGGCCTTCGGCCTGGATGTGCTCGCTGATCTTCTTGACGGCGGCAAAGCGGATGTTGGCGACTTGCTGTTCCTTGATGTCCAGCAGCTCGGCCACGTCTTTGTTGCTTTTCCCGCGCACAAACAACAGCTCCAGGACCTTGATGCGCTGGTATTCCCCCTGGTTACGCCAGCGATCGATCACGGCCTGAACGGCCTTCGTCAAGGCCGCCGCCTCGAGATGTTTGCGTTCGTGGGAACGGGCCTGGCTCGACACGCCGATGTAACTCGCCGCCTGCTGATCGAAATACTCTTGACCCTCGGGCAGGTTTTGCAAGGGATGGCGGCCTGTGCGCCGCAGATGGTCCGTCAGCTTATAGGAGGTAATCGTGAAGAGATAGGTTTGCAAGTCGCGGTTTTCGTCGTAATTCGGCAGGCTGTTGGCAAAGCCGATGAACGCCTCTTGGACCACGTCCTCGGCGGAAGCCGGATCGCGCAGGCGCCGCTGCACGAACGCGAGCAGCCGGCCCTCATAGCGCTCGATCAGCCGCTGCCAGGCCGTTTCATCGCCCGAGCGAATCTGTTGTACGAGCAGTCGATCAGTCTCGGAACTCATGCTATCCATGTTAAGTCATGCCGGGCCGGGCGACAAGCAACCCATGCGGGCTTCCTGAGCGCCTCTGGATGCCGCCAGCGCGGCATGCGCATTAAATCAACGATCGCGCCACCAGGAGGCTGACGGCGATGAAGCCGCCGATGGCGCCGGCCAGGAGCGGCTTGGAGAAATAGCCCTGGGTCCGCTCATCGACGAAGAAGTAGCCGAGCATGATGACCAGTCCCGACAAGGCCACGAGCAACAAGCGGGTCAAGCGCCATCCGCGTTCAAACGTGAGCCAGTTGAGGGCATCGTTTTGCGACGCCAGCCCATGCGCCAGCAGCTCGCGCTGGACCTCGGGCATCAATTCGACGTCCATCGACGCGGTGTAGATTTTGCCGCCATACTCGGTGAGCAAGGAGGGATGCTCCTCGACCTGCGGACCGTTCTTGATGATGTTTTCCTGGCGCAGATACTCGGGCGTGGGTTGGTATCGGGACAAGGGATACCGCTCGCGGATCCAATTCGCCACTTCCACGCAAGCCTTCTCGAGAATTTTTTCCTTCACGCGATTGGCGTCGGCGGAATATTCCTCGTCCTTGCTGAGCCGAATGGTCCACTTGGGAACGGTCCTCTTGATCGGCCCATCCTGGATCACGACCGTGGAGCGCGAGGAGCGCGTCGGTTGGGCGGTGCGGGAGCGTTCCTGTTGCAAAATCCGGCTCTCGAGCTGTTGGATTTGGGCTTCCAAGGCCTGAACGACGGCCGAGGAGAGTTCCCCGCGCCTGACCGCCTGGCGATAGTCCTGCAGCTTGAGCTTGAGGGCGATCAGCTCCTTGGCGGCCTCGGCCAAATTAGGGAATGAAGGGATGATGGGGGTCGAGGGCAGATCGGGGATCTGATGACCGGGATCCTGAGGAACGGGGTGAAACCACGCCGCGCCAGCCAGGATGATCGATAGTAAGCCATTCATGAACATGCCAAACCTCACGATCCATGCGTCCAGCCGCAAAGGAAGCGGTATGGCCTTGGCGGCCTCGACGGCACCTGCCCTGACTAGGCGTAGCGAATGCGGCGCGGCGTCATCAGTTTTTGCGGCGAAGGCTGCCAGGGACTGACCAATTGCACGACGCCCGACGTCAACATCATCAAAATCACTCCGTGGTAGCTGAGGGAGAATTCATGCCCTCGGAAGTCGGACCACAACAGGGAGATGAGCCAGGTCACCAGGCCCACCCAGAGGATCGACAGGAGGCTGAAGCGTTTCTCGCGCTGCCGCGCCGCCATGCCGAACCAGCCCACGGCAAAGAAACAGATGCCGAAGTATCCCGCATGCAAGCCGTAGTACGTGATGATCCGCTGCATGTTATCCCAGTGATGCGTCTGGGCGAACGGGAAATTCTCAGCCGATATAACCATGCCCTCGGCCGCCAGCGTGTCCAAGCTGACCGTGCTGGCCGCGGGGAAGAGCCAGGCCGAGACCAGCCCGACCGCCACGCCCACGCAGAGCATCAAGCTTCGCTGCAGCCAGGGATCGGCGAGCCTGGATTGCGCCAAGCGCACCGGCGCAATCACCGCCCAACTGGTCATCACCAGCAAATTGAACATGCCCAAGTGCAAGGCCAGCGGACTCGCCTTGCGCTGCGGCGAATCGATGACCAGCCAGAGCAGGGAGATCAAAAAGGACCAGATCGCGGCCATGAAGAGGCTGTAGCCTAGATCGCGGGCCGACGTCCGCCAGCAGCACGGCTTGCCCGCCGGCAATACGGGCTGTGCCTGGAGAACCGGCTTCGCCGGCAGCACCGGCTTCTCCCCATGGGCGGGCTGATACGGCGCGGTTTCCGGCAAAGGCGCCGCTGCGCTGCCCAACCCTTCGATTTCCTGGGCCAGTTCGTGCATCGACGCATGGCGATGGGCGGGGATTTTCGTGAGCGCCTTGGCCACGATGTGCCTGTACCCGGGAGGCAGCACGGAGACGTCCGGGGTGGCCGTTAAGTGCTTCATCAAGATTTCACCCGCCGTGTCGCCGTCGAAGGGAGGGCGGCCGGTGATCATTTCGTAAAAAATCACCCCCGCGGCGTAGACGTCGATCTGTTTGCCATAGTTGCCGGTCGAAATCTCCGGCGCCATGTAATGCACGGTGCCGACGCTTTGGGTCTGGGGGCTTTTGCGGGTGCCGCTCATGGACTTCGAAAGCCCGTAGTCGCCCACCTTGACCTGGCCGTTTTCCAGGAAGATGTTGGCGGGCTTGAGATCGCGGTGAACGATGCCGTGATCGTGCAAGTAGCCGATGGCCTTGCACAGGTCGAGCATGATGTGCCGGGCCATCTCCACCGGCATGCCTTGGCCATGCTGATGAATGACGTCGGCCAGGCTCTCGCCCGTGACGTATTCCATGATGACCCAGGCGTCGCCCTCGGCGTCCGACTTGATGTCGAAGAGTGTGACCAGGTTGGCATGCTTCAGATTGAGGCACTGGGCCATGCCGCGAATTTCGACTTCCTGGTTGCCGCGCACGAGCTTCAAGGCGACTTCTTTGCCCCCTTCGCTGACGGCATAATAGACTTCGCCGAAACCACCCTGACCAATTCCGCGTTTGATGACGTAGCCATCCAGCGGACGCGCTCCCGAGCTGTAGGTGAATTTCGCCATGGCTGGTTCCCTTCTGACCGCGCGCCGGCGGGAGTTCTTCGTCCCGCCGAACCCGCGCGGCATTGATTATTCGCCGCAAAGGCGCCTTCATTGGCCTAAATCTTGGCGTTTTCCTTCACCGCTGCCGCTGCCCCATGCCGCGGCGTTTTTTCCTGATCCAACCCCGGTTTTCCCTTGATTCAGGCTGGTCTTGCCTTATCCGTTAGCTGCGCGGCCGAGACGGGGCCTTGATCGCGATCGGTTGCCCTTTCACAGGTTCGAGGCTGATGCGAAAATCATCCCCCGTGATCGTGGAATCCAATTGCAGGGCGCCGCGGTTTTTGACTTCTTGCCCATCAATCTGAAATAGCCGCGCCGACTGCACCCACAACTCGTCCCTTTTCTTGAGAATCGCCAAGGGTTTCAGCATCCCCGGCACCTTGACGTGAACTTCCCCCTGATCGCCGAGCAGGCACGTTTCGTCCATGAGAATGATGCCATCCAGCGCCAACGGCAAACGATGCGGGCTGAGTATCTTCAACGTCGCTGTGTTGCTGACGGATACCGGCTGGTTAAACCGCAAATGGCAATGGGCCCCCAGGCAGAAGACGTCCCCATCCTTGAGCAAAGTTTTTTCTATGGCCTTTTTGTTCAGCGTGACGGGACGAACGGCTTCCAACAGATAACCTTCACCATCCCGGCAAATGTAAGCATGCAAGCGAGAGATGTCGGCCATGATGGGCACGTCGACGTTGCCCTCGGCCCCCTGGCCGAGACTCACGCGGCGATCCAGGCAGACCAGATAGCCGCCGCTGCCATCCACCCACAGGATAAACCTCCGCGGCAGGGCAGGCTCAGGGAGCGGCGCAGGCTCCACCGGCGGTTCTTTTCGCTTGGGCGGCGGCGAATGAATCAAGGTGGCCGGTTCCAATTCCCGCCAGGCAGCCGTGCGAACGCGGCGCAGCTCCGTATTTTGCGGTGCGATCACCAGCAACTGATCCGCCAAGCGGATCACTTCGCGCCACTGCTCCTGGGCCAACGCATCCTGCAGAGACATCTTCATTTCGGAGAAGCGCATCTGCTGCCGCAAGAGTTCCTCGCGAAAAGCAGCACACGCCTTGACGTCCTTCACGTCCACGGCGTCCAGCTTTTTCAAAGCCAAAGCCAACTCGCCCTTTTGCACCAATTCATCCGCGGCCAACCATGCCTTGCACAGCTCTTCCCAGCGCGGCAAATCCGGGTCATGCAGACCCAGGGAGCGGTAACGCTGCAGTTGTTCGAGGACATTTTTAAGCTGACGCGCCTCCATGCCTTGCCGTAATTCCGCATGGACAGCGGCCTGCCATTCTCCCTTGACCTTGGCCAGCAGGGGGGGATCGATGCTCAGTTCCTGGGCGTGCTGCCAATCCTGCCAGGCTTCGACCATCTCTTTCTGCTTGATCCGAAAGCGAGCACGTTCCAGAAAGGCCAAACCCAGCGTGCGCAGCAAGTCTCCCGCGTGATGGTAGCCGCGCACCTTGGAATGGTTGGCCAATTGGAAGGCATCGTCCAAGCGGCCTTCCTGCAAGGCCTCGTCGATTTGCCGCATCGTGAGCCACGTATTGAACATATCACATCCAGGAACAACGACCCGAGGCGCTGCCAACTTCAGCCAAACGGCTCATCGTCTGTGCCATCCTGTGTTTCACCTGTTTCGCTTCATCGATCAATGAAGCTACCACGGCCAAGGCGTGCGGTTTCAGATGAGGCATTAAACTGAAGCCGCTGCGTTGGCCGGTGCTTCGTTATTTTTCATTCGTTGCAGTCGAGGGCTTCTTTAGGCGCGAACCCTATTTTACCCCAAAAGGCGCGCACTTCGCCACCATCGAATCTGCCAGCCTTGGGCTACAATCCCCCTCTCCCGATCCCTTGCGGCTTTGCAACTTGTTTGAACCTCGGGCTTGGCCGTGCACCGATGGACTGCCTCCGGTGCGACCTTAGTGGTTATAATTGCTCCCAAATCGATTAAATGTACTTAATCCCAAATCATTTTGCTTGTCCTGGGCAGGCCGGAGAGTTTACTCTATCAGAATTGATCCTTCCGCTGTAATGACCATCCTCGAGACTGCATCATGACTCGCCGAAGTTGGTTTTGGGTAGTGTGTTGTGGCGCACTCACGCTTTATGGGATTCACTTCAACCACACAGCCAACGCCCTTCATGAATCCGCTCCGCCGCAAGGTACAAAACCGATCGTGCTGGTGGGGGGAACCATCATCACGCAAACGGATGAGGGCACGTTTGAAGGCATCATTCTGATTCAAAACGGTAAGATCAAGGAAATCAGCCGCGCCAAGAAATGGACCGGAGATTACGAAGTCATCGACATCACCGGCTGCGTCGTGACGCCCGGCTTGTTCGATGCCCGCAGCGTCGTGCGGCTCCATCCCGCTTCGGCCCGGGAAGGCGGCCGGGATGGCACGCTCGATATCCTCGATGCGGTCGACCCTTTTAGCGACGATTGGAGTGATGCCGCCGCCCAGGGGATCACGGCCGTGGGCGTGCAGCCCGCCGCCTCGGGCACGTTTGGCGGGTTGGGGGCCGTGCTCGCGGTCTCCCCTGGACACGACACGGCCGAATGGATCATCAAAAAAGCCGCCTGGCTGCAAGCGAGCCTCGGCGTCGGCCAAGGAACGGCCAATTCCTTGCAGCGGCAGGCTCAATTCCAGCAACTCCGCGGCCAACTCGACGCCGCCAAGACGTATAGCACAAGCAAACCCTCTCAGAAAGATCCCGTCAAGGAACAGCTTGTGCGGGTGCTGAAAGGGGAGATTCCGCTCCGCGTCGAAGCTCACTTTGAGGACGACCTGCGCCGAGCGATGAAGCTGCAGGAAGATTTCAAAATTCGCCTCATCCTGGAAGGCGTGAGCGAGCCGCGGCTGACGGCGGAAACCCTCCGCGACCGCCGCCTGCCCATGGTGCTCGGGCCTTTTGGCACGGGTTCCATTTGGGGGGCGTCGCAGCGGAAAAAAGAACGCGACTGGCCCAAATCCCTGCTCACCGACTCATCGAAATGGATGCTTGGCTCTTTTGGAGAGCGCTCCCAAGCCACGACCCTGCTCCGCGCCCAAGCCGCGGTCGCGGTGGCTCAAGGCCTGCCCGCCGACCAGGTGCTCAAGGCGATCACCCTCTATCCCGCGGAACTGCTCGGCGTCGCCGACCGTTTGGGCAGCCTGGCTCCCGGCCGTTCCGCCGACTTGGCGGTGTTTGCCGGCGATCCGCTCGATCCGTCCGTGCCTGTGCGCTTGACCATGGCGCAAGGGAAGATCACGTATCAACCCGCGAACCCTCTCGCCGCCCCCAAGGCGAAGTCCAGCTCAACAACGGCGACGGTCTCCCTGCCCGATCCGCTGCCGGCCAAGTTCGTCCTCAAGTCGAACCGCATCCTGAACGAGCAGGGCCAATTTCAACCCGGCGCTCTGGTCATCGAGAATGGCAAAATCGTTTCACTGACCGCGCGCCCCGCCGAGACCGCGGGCTACCCGATCTACGACTGCGGCGACGGTCCGATCACGCCCGGCTTATTCGCGGCGGCTTTTGCCCCGAACCTGGCCACCGAAGAAGCGGATGCTCATGCCAGCCATCTGCGCGCCGTGGATGAGTTTGATCCGGAGGCCGAATGGGTGCGAGCCTTCCGCAAACAAGGCTTCACCCACGTCGTCTTGACGCCGCCGCATAAGCAAGTCTTGAGCGGGCAAGCCGGGCTGATCCGCTTGTCCGCCGCGCCGCACGTGGTCCAGGCGGCGCTAGGTCAGCAGTTCGTCTTCACGGGAGCCTCCCGCGATGCCAATCGCTTTCCATCGAGCCTGGCGGGGCAGATTGATTTGGCGTCGGAGTCCCTGCTCGGCCGCACCATGGATTGGCAGTTGTATGTGCCCGAATCCATGCGAACCAAGCTCAATGAGCAGCAGAAACAATCGATCCAAGCCCTGCTGGAGCGAAAACAAACGGCCTTTTGGGTGGTGGATTCGCAAGCGGAGTCGGATGCGGCGCTGCGATTGAGCCGCGCGTTTCGACTGCGCAGCCTGCTGATCGAACCGCTCGAGATCCGCCACGCGGAATGGGATGCCGAGCCGGGCTCGCTGGGAGTGATTCTGGGTCCCAAGCAATGGCTGCAGGCCGCCCACGAATGGCGCGCCTGGCTGGCCCGCTGCCAATGGCCCATCGGTTATGGCATGGGGACGGGGCAAGAGCTGCGTTTGATGGCCGGCCTGTCCGTGCAGATGGGGCTGACTCCGGAAAAAGCGCTGCTTGGCCTGACGCGCGGACCCGACGGCTTGCTGGGCCTGCCCGAGGGTTTTGGCCAATGGCGGCCCGACGGCGACGCTGACTGCGTGATCTGGACGGGATCGCCCTTGGATTTGCAGTCCAAGCCCCAATTCGTGATCGTGCAGGGTCGGCTGGTCGAAAAGCCTTGAGCCGGTGCGGCGAAGACGCGGTGGCTTAATACCGATCGCTTCAACTTACTCCATGGGTTGTGATACATGATGCGGCTACCAGGTTTTCCTCGGTTTCTCTTGATCCTCGGTCTGGCGGGATTCCTCGCCGGCCCCCGTTCCCTCTTGGCGGAAGAGTGGCTCATTCGCGCGGGCAAGGTGTACACGCTCACCGGCGCTCCCCTGGCTCCCGGCATGGTCCACGTCAAGAATGGGAAAATCGTTGAGGTGGCCGCGGAGATTGCGGCCCCGGAGGGCGTCAAGGTCATCGATTTGTCTCAGGGCGTGCTCATCCCCGGCCTGGTCGATGCCCGCAGTCAAGTCGGCATCGAATCGAGCGTCAATGAAATCACCCAGGAACTCACGCCTAACTACAAGGTCCACACAGCGATCAACTGGCAGTCGCGCAGCTTCCGGGAAGCCCTTGCCGAAGGCGTGACCACGTTGGGCCTGATGCCCGGCACGGAAAACGTCATCTCCGGGCAACTGGCCGTGGTCAAAACGGCTGGGCCGCTGGCGCAGCGCACCCTGGTCGAAGCGGGCGGCCTGGTCATCACGGTGGCTTCCGATCCCGCCAATCGCAACTCGTCGCGGCAGCGGCCGGACAGCATCTACGTTCGGCAACCCACCAATCGCATGGGCGTGGTCTGGATGCTCCGGCAAACCTTCACCAGTGCCCAGGCGCCGACGAACGGAACGCCGAGCGTCATTCACGAAGCGCTGACGGGCAAGCGCACCATCTACGGCGTCAGCCGCATCGACTCGGACATTCTCAGCCTCTTGCGTTTGGGCAAGGATTATCAATTCACGCCCGTCCTGGTCGAGGGCAACGAAGCCTACAAGGTCAAGGAGACGTTGGCCTCCGCCAAAGTGCCGGTCCTGCTGACGAAAGTGACCACACAAGCCGGCACGGCCGCGGAAGGCAGCGAAGTCTTTTGGAATCAGGGCGGCGAATTGCACGACGCGGGAGTGACCTTCGCGTTCACGGGCGGCCATTTGCTGGATCAGGCGCGCTTCGCCATTCGTTTCGGCTGCCCCAAGGGCGTGGCTTTAGAAGCCATCACCAAGACGCCCGCCCGGCTGCTCGGCGTGGAATCCCGCGTGGGCACCATCGCCGTCGGTCAAGACGCCGACCTGCTGGCTTTGACCGGCGATCCATTTGAATTAACCACGGGTGTCGCTTGGGTGATGACTCAAGGACAATGGCACGGCAAAAAATAGCTTCGTTTATCCATCTTCAAGGGGAAGGTGATCGGTCATGATGCGTCGGCGAATCCACGTGCACGTCTTGGGATGGGTCCTGCTCGCGGGCTGGGGGATGACCTCCGCTCCCGTCGCGGCCCAGGAAAGTCTGGCCCTGCGCGGCGGGAAAATCATTCCCATGAGTGGTCCCGCCCTGGAAGAGGGGGTGATCCTGATTCGCAATGGCAAAATCGAGGCCATCGGCAAGGACGTGGCCATTCCCCCGGACGTCAAGGTCATCGACGCCAAGGGCAAGGTGATCATGCCCGGATTCATCGAGGCGCACAGCTCGCGCGGCATGGATCAGACCAATGAGACGAACCCCAACACGCCCTTCCTCTCCGTGATCGACGGCATCGATCCGAGCCAGGAGTATTTCGATGAATGCCGCCGCAATGGCGTGACCACCGTGGCCATCTTCCCCGGGAACAACACGATGTTCGGCGGCCAGGGTGCGATTGTCAAAACGGCGGGAGTGACGGTCAACGACATGATCCTCAAACGCGGCGCCGGGATCAAAATCTCCCTGAAGCCCACGGCCGAACGCAGCCGCATGAGCCATATGGCGGCGCTCCGGAAGGAATTGGACGCGGCCCGGATCTTCCTCGAGGAGGAAAAGGCCAAATCCTCCCCCAAACCCACCGCCGCCAGTTCGGACGCCAGCCGCGAACCCAAGGACGACGACGGCTCGACCACGAACGGGTTTCAGCGGCCGCCGCGCGGCCAGCGCGGCACCGCGCCGCGACCCGATGCCGGCAATGTGGATGCCGCGCAGGTGCGGGCCGCCTTGGCCAGCCTGCTGAAAGGCGAACTCCTGGCCTTCATCTATTGTGAATTGGCCATGGACGTGCCGCAGGCCTTGCGATTGACCAAGGAGTATGGCCTTAAAACCGTTCTGGTGCTGGACCGGGATTGCTACAAAGCCGCCAAGCTGGTCGCGGCCAGCGGTTTGCCCGTGATCTTGGAGCCGACGCTCGTCTTTTGGGAAACGCAGCCGCAAACCGGCGAAGATCAGCAGATCATTCTGCCCGAAGTCTACCGCGAACATAAAATCCCCGTCGCCTTGCAAGTGACCGGCATCGGCAGCGGGAATTTGTTCCGGCAGCCGAACCTGCCCCCCACCCTGGGCACCAACTTCCTTTGGTATCAGGCCGCGACGCTCGTGAAATACGGCGCTTCCGAGGAGGAAGCCTTGGACACCATCACGCGGCGCGCCGCCCAGGCCGTCGGCGCGGACAAGCTCGTCGGCACCTTGGAAGCGGGCAAGGATGCGGACCTGATCATCCTCTCCGGCGATCCGCTCAAGATCGATACCTGGGTGGAAAAAACCATCGTCAACGGACAAGTGGTTTACGATCGCGAACAAGATCGCAAGCTCAAGGGGCTGCTGCAATCGGATGCCAAAAAATAAAGAAGGTTAAGAACATCGGCTCACAAGCGTCGCAACGAACAAGGTTGAACCACACGATGAAACGATCGCTTTTCCACGGCAAGTCGCTGCGCTGGGTTTGGCTGGCGGCTTTATTGCCAGGATGGCTCTGGGCGGCCAGTCAAGGCACGCCTTCGCCCCCATCGACGGCGGCCACGGACGTCTATGTCGCGCAAACGATCTGGACCGGCAAGAAAACCATCAACCATGGCTACCTGATCGTGGAAGGCGGCAAGGTCAAGGAAGTGGGGGAAATGCGCAATCACCAGCCCGCCTACCCGGCCCATGCCAAGGTCCATCCCTTGGGCAAGGCGTTTCTCATGCCCGGTTTGATCGCGGCGGAAACGAGCCTGGCCGAGCGGGGCCGCGACGACGTGCAAACCTTGACCCCCGAGGTCCGCGCCTTGGACGGTTTCAATTTTTATGAGGACTATCAACCCCTGCTCGCCGGCGGCGTCACCACGGTCCAAGTCGCGCCAGGCACGCGCCGCTTGATGCCGGGCCAAGGCGCGGTCGTGCAAACCGCGGGAAGCGATCCCGAACGCCGCACCCTCAAAGACCGCGAGAGTCTGCGGATTCTCTTGGGGAGCGCCTATCGCAATGCCCCGCGCATTTATGAGCCCCCCATCGGCGCGGTCTCCTTTGACAAACCCTTGGACCCGACCAAACCCCAATTGGGCAGCAGCCTGGCCAGCGTCGTCGCGGGACTGCGAGCCGCTTTCCAGGCGGCGGGTCAACCCGGTGGTCCGCTTCCGGGCGACCTCTCCGAGTCGGCCCTGGACGTGATCGCCGAGTACATGAAGCCGGGCAAAACCATTCGGATCACGACCCCCACGGTGGCGGACATGCGCGCCGCCCTGGCCTTGGCCCGCGAGTTCAACCTGAAGCTCATCCTGGTCGATCCCGGCGACCTGCGGCCGTTTCGAACCTCCTTGGAACAGTGGAAGGACGTTGTGATCGGCGTCATCCTGCAACCCGACGCGCGCGCCGGGGCCATTCAGGAAGTGCCCGTGCCGGAGGAGGATGCCCCGAAACCCATGACCTCGCAGGAAAAGGCCCGCTGGCTCCTGGACGCGGGCATCCCCGTCGCCCTGCGGCCCCAACAAGACGCCGACCTGAAGGACCTGCTCTATCTGGCCAGCTCTTATCGCACTTCCCTCAGTGTGGATGAATCCTTGAGCCTCGTCACCCGCCATGCGGCTCATTTGCTGGGTCTGGGCGACCGCGTGGGCACCCTTGAACCCGGTCAACAAGCGGATTTCGTCGTCCTTTCTGGCCCGCCCTTTGCCGCTCGTTCCCGCATCGATCAGGTCTTCATCGCTGGAGAAAACGTTTACTCCGCCGCGAACGCCAACCTGCCCAAAGCGGTCAAGTCAAAACCCTTGCCGATGCTGCTCAAGGCCCGCCAGATTTACACGGGAGACGGCCAACGGATCGAGCAAGGGCAAATGTTGATTCATGGCTCCACCATCCGCGGCGTGGGCCGCAGCGTTTCCGCTTCGCTCGATTGCCCCGTGCATGATTTTGGCCAAGCCGTCATCGTCCCGGGCTTCTTTGACATGGGCGCCAAGTTGGGTCTGGGCGGCGCTCCGCAAGGCAACGCCACCCTCGGCACCAAACTGGGCGAATACCTGCTCACCAGCGATCCCCAGGTGCGCCTGGCCCGCCAAGGCGGCGTGACCAGCGTGCTGTTGAGCATCGAACAGGCCGGCCCCAGTCCCGTCGTCGCCTTCAAGCTCAGCGATCGTCCCCAGGTGCTCAAGGACCCGGCGGCCATTCGCTTCCAGGTTTCGGGCAATCTCACCATGACCGGGCAAACCCTGCGCGACGCCCTTCGCTCCGGCAAAGCCTATGCCGATGCCTGGACCCAGTATGAACGGGATAACGAGGAATATCAGAAAAAGTTGGCGGAATACAACGCCCTGAAAGCCAAGCTCCCAGCCAGCAAACCCGAAGAAAAGAAACCCGAAGAGAAAAAAACCGAGGAAAAGAAGCCCGACGAGAAAGCCACGGAGGAAAAGAAACCGGAAGAGAAAAAGCCGGAAGAGAAGAAACCCGCGGAAGGCTCGACAGCTCCCGCCAAGGGGCCGAGCGAGAGTCTGCCGCCGGAGCCGAAGGCGCCGCAGAAGCCGCAACTCGTCGAAGTGCTCGAACCCTATCGCTCCCTCTTCGCCGGCAAGATGCCGGCACTCGTCGAAGCCCGCCGCCTGGATCAAATCCAATTGGCGGTTACGATCTTTCGCGATGAATTCAACGTGCGCACCGTGCTCGTCGGCGCGGACGATGCCCATCGCATGGAAACGGCGCTCGCCGAAAAGGACGTCAGCGTGATCGCGGGGCCGGAGTTTATACGCACCGTGGACCGCGAGACGATTCACCTGCCCTTGCGCCTGGCCAACGCGGGCATCCCCTTCGCCTTCCAGTCGCAAGCGGCCACGGGCGTGCAATACTTGCCCAGCGCCTTGCGTTACGCGGTGCGGCAAGGGCTGGGCGCCGACGACGCCTTGTCGGGCTTAACCACGACCCCCGCGCAACTGCTGGGGCTTGACCAACGGATCGGCGTCTTGGCCGCGGGCAAGGACGCGGACCTGGTCGTGCTCAGCGGTCCGCCCTTCGACGCCGCCACCCGGGTCCTCGCCGTCATGATCGATGGACAATGGGTCCATTCAATGGAGGATGATCGCTAATGCGCTCCCTGCTCTTATTGAGTTGTCTGAGTCTCTGCACGCTCCTGCCCGCTCAGGATGTGCCGCGCTCGGCCACCCCATCGGGACCGGCTAGCCTGTCCGCCCGCGCCGACAAGCCCAACCTGGCCTTGCACCTGGGCAAAATCATCACTTGCGCGGGCGACCCCATCGACCAGGGAACCATCCTGATCGCCAAGGGCAAGATCGAAGCGATTGGCCCGCGCCGCGAGATCAAGGTGCCCGCCGACTACACAGAAATCGATCTCAGCGACCGCTTTGCCATGCCGGGCCTCGTCGAAGCCCACAGCCACGTGGGCGGCACGGGCGATCTGAATGAAATGGTCTTTCAAACCAATCCGGAGCTGCGGGTCCTGGATCAAATCCGACCCAACAACGAACAGTTGAAAGTCGCCGTCGCCGGCGGCGTCACCACGATCTGCTTCATTCCCGGCAGCGGCACCAATATGGGCGGCTGGGGAGCGATGATGAAAACCGGCCCCGGCAAATTGGAGGACGTGCTCATCCGCTTTCCCGGCGTGCTCAAGATCGCCCAAGCCGGCAACCCTGAACGCCGCGGCGGCGAAGTCGGCTCCGGCTACATGGGCATGAACCACGTCATCCGCGAATCCCTCCGCGAGGGCATGGGCTACGTCAAGGATTGGGATGATTTCGAATCGGGGCGGCGCACGACCAAACCCGACCTCAACCCTCGGCTCGAATACTACAAGCCCCTGTTCCGCCAGGAAGTCCCCGTCGTCGTGCACACGCAAGGTTATCCCATTGTCATGTCCACCTTGCGCATCCTCCATGACGAGATGAACCTCAAGGTCGTCATCGACCATGGCACGTTCGACAGCTACCTGTTGTCGGATGAAATCAAGAAGCGCAACATTCCGGTCATGGTCGGGCCGCGCGGCTTCCGTTACGACCCGGCGGAAGGCCAGATCAAGGGGATCGTGGCCGAGTATCGCCGCCGCAACTTCACGATGCCGCTCGGCGTGAACACGGACGCCCCCGTGGTGCCGCAGGAAGAGTTGGCCTTCCAGGCCACCATGGCCGTGCGCATGGGATGGACGGAAGAAGCGGCCTTTCGCGGACTGACCATCGAGCCGGCCAAAGCGCTCATGGTGGCGCACCGCGTGGGCTCATTGGAAGTGGGCAAGGACGCCGACATCGTCATCAGCACCGGCTCCATCCTCGATCCACGGCATTACGTGACCATGGTGCTCATCGATGGCGCCATCATCTATGACGTCAAGAAGGATCGGCGCCGTTTTTAATCTGGAAGCTTTTCACTTTTCTGCCAAGGCCATGCCATGATGCGATTCGCGATTGCTTTAGCCCTCGTTGGCCTCGTCCAAATCGGCCACGTCCGCCTCGAAGCGGCGGACCCCGAAGCCGTGGTGGTTTATCGCCGAGCCGCGCTCGAGACGATGGCCAAGGCCGGCCGTCTGGAAAACGCCACGCTGGTGATACGCGGCAACAAGATCGAAGCCGTGGGCGCCGACGTGAAAATTCCCGACAACGCCCAGATCATCGACGCGGCGGGCCAAACGATCATGCCCGGCCTCATTGAGCCGCTCTATGAAGTGGCCATCGCCGGCCCCGCGGCCGACGCAGCCCCCCGCACGATGGTGATTCGCGGGCGCGTGGTGCAAATCCCCAGCCTGCCGACGACGGGCCGCGGTTTCACCCGCGTCGCCGATAGCTTTTATCCCTACGATCCGGGGCTGAAGCCGCTCAATCGCATGGGCTTGACCACGCTGAATCTGATCACCAATGGCATGGGACAGTCGGCCATGGTGCAATTGACGCCCCAACAGCCCGACCAGATGCTCTGGAAAGCGGACGGCGTGGTCTTTGCCAGTGTGACGAATAATACGGAAAGCCTCGACCAATTGCGGACGCGGCTGGACCTGGCCGGGCGCGGCCGCACGACGGGTGGTGCCTCCGGCGCCGGCGGGCCGACGCCCACGCGGCCTGGCCCGGGAGCCGGCGGCGGGATGGGCGGCGCCGCGGCCGCTGCGGCGGCGAACCTGCAAGTGTGGCGCGACCTGGTCGAGGGCAAGACGCCCCTGGTCGTCTCTGCAAGCAACTCAGCCACGATCCTCTACGTGCTCAAGCTGGTCGAGACGCACAAGAACCTCAAGCTCGTCATCTTCGCCAGCGGCGACAGCCTGTACGAAGCCCGCGAGGCCTTGAAGGGCCGACCCGTGAAAATCGTCCTCCAACCCGGGCTGGACATGCGGCCCAACAGCCGCGATCGCATGAACGTGGCCCGCCTGCTCCATGAAGACGGCCACGAATTCAGCTTCAGCCTGCTGGCGTCCTCTTCGCCCGGCCCCATGGGCGGAGGGGGAAGCAGCCCCACGGATCAATTTTTAAGCCAGGACTTCCCGCTCTTTCCCGTTGCTTATGCCGTGAAGACCGGGCTGCCGCGCCAGGCCGCCCTGGCCGCTTTAACTCAACGACCCGCCTCCCTCTTGGGTTTGGACAAGGAACTTGGTACACTCGAACCTGGCAAGCTGGCCAACCTGTTGATCATCGATGGCGACCCGCTCGATCCCCGCAGCCGCTTGCGTGCGACCATGATTGAAGGGAAAACAGTCTATGCGCGGTAAACTCCCCTACTTGACCTTGGCCTGTTTGGGCCTGATCACCTGGAGCTGGTCATCGGCGGCTCAGGATGGCTTATCCACCAAACCCGCCCCTCCACCCACGGCCACCGTGCCGGCCAAGCCCGAGGCGACCAAGCCGGCGCCGCCCAAACCCGCTCCTCCCGGAGCCGGGATCACGGCCATCGTCGGCGGCGACATTTACACCGTCACGCGCGAGGTCATCCGTCGCGGCACCATCCTGATCAAGGATGGCAAAATCCTCCAAGTGGGTCAGGACGTGGCCGTCCCCGAAGGGGCCGTTGTCATCGACGCCAAGGGCAAATGCATCACGCCCGGCTTCATCGCCATGACCGCCGCCAACGTGGGCGTGCGCACCTTGGGCGGCGGCCAGGGCGGGGGCGGCCCTCCCGGGCCCGGCGCGGGCGGCCGGCAAGGCCGCTTCGCCGACGCGCTCAATCCCTATGATCGCAATCTCAAATATTGCCTGGGCATCGGCATCACCATGACCTGCGTGGAAGTGGCCGCCGGTCCGATGGGCCGTTTTGGCCGCGACGTGGAAGACGAAACGAGCCTGTGCCCGTGCTGCGGCTTGACGATCCTCTCAACGGAGCCGATCACGCCCCCGGTGCCGACGGAGCGAACCCCGCGCCGCCACGCCGTGCTCAAGATGACCTATGGCGAGTTGGATGCGATGCTCGTCAAGGACAGCCCCTTCTATCATCTGCCCGCCGGCGCTTTTGCCTCGCCGCTCAATCGCCATCAGTGGCGCGAGCAAATCCGCAGGGCCAAGCAATATCTGAAGGATCAATCCCTTCATGAAGCCGACACCGCCGACGGCATGCCGGGGGCGCCGCCCAGCCGGCCCGTGTCGGACGAGGTGATCAAGCTCGTCGAAAAGAAAGTCGCTCTGCGCACCGAAGCCTCCTCGGCGCAGCAAATCCGCGAGATGATCGAGATGGCCAAGGAATTGGACTACCCGCTCGTGCTCGACAACGTGCATGAAGGCTGGCTCGTGGCCAACGACCTGGCCCAAGCCAAAGTGCCCGTCGTCATCACGCCGCGCAGCCGCCGGCGGCCGCAACTGGGCCGCGAGGACGACACCGGCAGTTCCATCGAAATGTCGGGGATTCTGGAGAAAGCGGGCGTTCCTTTTGCCGTCGCCTCGCTGGGTAATTCGGTCAGCCTGGACGGTATTGCCGGGCGCGACCTCACGAGCCTCGGCCTCGAGGCCGCCTTTGCCGTTCGCGGCGGCGCCAGCGAAGCCGCAGCCCTCGCCTCCTTGACCATCGTCCCCGCCCGCATCTTGGGATTGGCGGATCGCGTCGGCAGCATCGAAGTCGGCAAGGACGCGGATCTGCTCATCCTCAACGGCCCGCCCCTCGATTACCGCACCTGGGTGGAACAGGCCATGATCGGCGGCAAGGTCTTTTACGATCGCTCGGAAGACCGCCTCTATCCCGACGTTGACGCCCGCTGATCCATCCTGCGTTGCGATACGTTGAACCTACCACAAGACCCTGGCGAGGCCATCCTTCGCCGGGGTATTTGCATGGCACCCGGAGCACCGGCCCCGAACGCGCGCGCGGGTATCGTCAAGGGGCTAGTGCATCCCGCTCGCCGGGGATCGCGCCTTTCCACTCGCTTCATCTCACCGCGGGCGCCAGGCTCAGCAGTTTCCGAGCGAGGAGGACGGGCTCGGCCTCAACGTGCAACAGCTTTTGATGTTTGCCGGCGAGGAAGCCGGCTTCGAGGGCCTGGTCGATCCACTGCAGCAAGGGCTGGAAATAGCCGGCAACGTTGGCCAGGCCGATGGGTTTTTGATGCAGTCGAAGCTGCGCCCAGGTGAGGATTTCGAACAGTTCATCCAGCGTGCCGTAGCCGCCGGGCAAAGCGAGGAAGGCATCGCCCAGTTCCGCCATGCGGGCCTTGCGTTCGTGCATGGTCTGGACGATTTCGAGCCGGGTCAGTTGCGTGTGGGCCAGTTCGCTTTCAACCATCGATTGCGGGATGACGCCGATGACTTCCCCGCCGGCGGCGAGGGCGGCGTCAGCGATCACGCCCATGAGGCCGATGTGGCCTCCGCCAAAAACCAGTCCGATGCCCTCTTGGCCGAGAAAGCGGCCCAGCGACCGCGCCGCTTCCGTGAAAACAGGCGCCTGGCCATGCTTAGAGCCACAGAAGACGGTGAGATGCGGACGCGGCGAATTCAAGGCCGACTCCAACTGGGGATCGATGCGGTTCATTGGACGCGCGGAAACATCGGCGGCACCTTGCCGTTGGCGTCCAGTGCGCCGATGAAGCGCACGGGCTGATCCAGCGGCATGGGCGCTTCCGCGTGGCGATAGGCGACCTGCTCCCATGCCTCGGGGAAGTTGAACGCTCGATAGATTTTCTCCGCCGAGCGGGGCAGGAAAGGCTTGAGCAGGATCGCCGCTCCGCGCAGCGCCTCGACCATCTGCCGCAGCACGAGGGCCGTCGCCTCGCGGTCCACCTTGACCTTTTTCCACGGCTCGTGCTTGTCGGCGTAGCGATTGGCGGGATCGAGGATCTGCTGCCACAGCGTCTGCAGGGCGAGATGATATTCGCACGCTTCGATGTGCTCGGCTACCTTGCGAACCACGTCGGCTCGGGCCGGTCCCTCCATGACATACTCGCTGGGAATCGCCGCCGCCGCGGGCAGTTCGCCGCCGTAGTTCTTGGTGATGAGGGTCACGCAGCGGCTGTAGAGATTGCCCAGGTTGTTAGCCAATTCGGCGTTGAACACTTCGGCGAAGCGGCTGAAGCTGAACTCGCCATCCCCCGGGAAGGGGCATTCGCGCATGAAATAGTAGCGGAAAGCTTCGCTGCTGAATTGGCTGATGATGTCCATCGGCTCGACGACGTTGCCCAGCGATTTGCTGATCTTCTCGACGACGCCCGTGCCTTCGTTTTTGACGTAAACGAAGCCATGGCCGAAGACCCGCTGCGGCAGGGGCAGCCCCGCGGCCATCAGCATCGCGGGCCACAAGGCGCAGTGAAAGCGGGTGATGTCCTTGCCGATGAAGTGCAGGTCCGCGGGCCACCATTTCTCGAAGTTGGCCTGGTCGGTGCCGAAGCCAACGCCGGTGACGTAATTGAGCAGCGCATCGAACCAGACGTAAATGGTGAACTGCTCATCGAAGGGCACGCGGATGCCCCAATCCTGATCGCCGCGGGTGATGTTGACGTCAAGCAGCCCCTCGCGGACCAGGCTCACCACTTCGTTGCGGCGGCTGACGGGCTGGATGAAGTCGGGGTTCTCTTCGTAAAACCGCAGCAGCCGATCCTGAAACTTGGACAGGGCGAAATAATAGCATGGCTCCGTGCGCTGCGTCGGCGGCGTGCGGTGGTTCGGACAGATGCCCCCCGCCTCGGCGATCTCCTTTTCGGTTTTGAAACTCTCGCAGCCCTCGCAATACAGTCCTTCATACGAGCCTTTGTAAATCCAGCCGGCGTCGAAGACCCTTTGGATGAACAGCCGGCAGCCCTGGTGATGGCGCGGCTCGCTCGTCTGGATGAAATCGTCGAAGCTGATGTCCAGCGCGGTCCAGACGTCCTTGAACTGCTGGGCCATCTCGTTGCAATAAGTCTGCGGATCGCGGCCCAGCTCCGCCGCCCGTTTGGAGACTTTGACGGTGTTTTCGTCATTGCCCATGAGGAAAAAGACGTCGTAGCCGTTCATGCGGCGGTAGCGGGCCTGGACGTCGGCGCCGATTTTTTCGAAAGCGGTGCCTATGTGCGGGCGGCTGTTGGGGTAGTCGATGGCCGTCGTCAGATAAAAACGGGGCTTGTCGGGCATGCACACCTCGATCGCAAAGTCAGGGGCCAGGGGCGAAGGCCTTCGTCCGCGTTCGCCGGTTGCGGCCTCGCCTGGGGCCCATTCAACGACGACACGATAGCGAATTCCCTAGAATAATCCTAGTGGACCCGGGGCCGCTTGGCCTTGCGTTGAGCCTCTCTTCAAGTCGGCTGTCAACAAAGAGCGAGTTTGTCATGATCGAATTGGAAGGCCACAAGACCTTTGCCGTGCCCGCCGCCACCCTGTGGGCCAAGCTCAGCGACATGCGTTTCCTGGTGGACTGCATCCCCGACGTGGGGCAGATCAAGGCCGTGGGCGATCAGTCCGCCGAGTTGGTCCTGCGGCCCAGCCTCGGGTTCGTCAAGGGCGAACTGCAGCTTTCGATCAACGTCTCCGAACAGGTGCCGCCCTCGTCGTCGACCCTGCTCCTCAAGACCAAGGGCATAGGGACGACCAGCGAAGTGCTGGCGACGTTCACCTTGCAGGACGCTTCCCCGGCGACGGACCTGCATTGGCGGGCCGCGGTCATGCAGCTTGGCGGCCTGCTCAAGGCGGTGCCCAAGGGTTTGATTCAGGCCGCCGCGCAGAAGACGATCAACGATCTGCTCAACAACCTCGACAAGAAGCTGAAATGATCAGCCCGGCTTGGCCGCCCGGCCGGCGGCGATGATCGCCAGAAAATCGTCGGGCTTGAGGCTCGCTCCGCCCACGAGGACGCCGTCGATATTGGCTTGAGCGAGCAGCGTTGCGGCATTGGCGGCGGTGACGCTGCCGCCATACTGAATCCGCCAACCCTGGGCCGCGGCCGCGCCGAACCGCTTCGCCAACTCACCGCGAATGAACTGATGGGCCGACTCCGCTTGCTCAGGGGTCGCGTTCACCCCCGTGCCAATGGCCCACACCGGTTCATAAGCCAAAACCATCTGCTGCCTCTGCTCGGGGCTGAGATCGGGGAGGCTGCCCGCCAACTGCTCCGCCAGGACGGCTTCGGTCCGTTGGGCTTCCCGCTCGGCTAACTGTTCGCCGATGCAAAGAATGACGCCCAAGCCCGCCGCCAGGGCTGCCAGGACTTTCTTGCGGATGAACGCATTCGTTTCCCCCATGACGTGCCGGCGCTCGCTGTGGCCCAAGATGACCCATCGGCAACCGCAGTCCTTGAGCATGGCCGGGCTGACTTCACCCGTGAAAGCGCCCTTGGCTTCGGGGTACAGATTTTGTCCGCCGAGCTCGATCGGGCTGCCGCGCAAGGATTCGCCCACGGTCTGCAGATAGGGAAAGGGCGGACAGACGGCGATCTGCACGGACCCCGGATCGCCCAGCTTGGCCAGGAGCGCCGCCGTTAATTTCAGAGCCTCCTCTCGGGTCGTGTTCATTTTCCAATTGCCGGCCACGAACGTTCGCCGCATGGTGCTGCTCCGATGCCAGGTGTTAACTTGCCAGGATTCACTCGCGGGTGATCACTTCGTCTAGATTAAGGATCGTTCGGGCAACGACGACCCAGGAAGCCCACTCCGTCTCTGAAAGTGGCTCCGGCTTGTGCTTGGCCAGGGCCTTGGCCAGATCGGGCTGCTCCCGATACGTCTGCCGAGCTTTGTGCAGCAGCCGCTGCAAGGCAGACTGCTCCACCGCGTTCGGCCGCCGAGCGACACAGCAGCGGTACAGGTGGGCCAGTTGTTCGGCCTCGTCCGCCGCGGCGGCTTCGCCGATGCGCCGGGCCAGCCGCTGAGCGCATTCCACATAGAGCGGGTCATTCAGCAGCGACAAGGCTTGCAGCGGCGTATTGGACCGATCCCTCAAGGGGCACGTCACCGTCCCCTGCGGGGCATCGAAGGTGATCAGCAGCGGTTCGGGGAAGGAGCGCTTCAGCTTCAGATACATCCCCCGGCGATGACTGTTGGCCGCCACGCTGGGACCGCCGATCCGGGCATCGAGCAAGCCGCTAGAGGCGAGATATTGGTCGCGGACATTTTCGGCGATCAGGCGGAAGCGGTTTTGCCGGGCCAGCCAGCGGTTTTGTGGATCCTTTTCGAGCAACTCGGGCCGGTGGAGGGATGCCTGGCGGTAGGTGCTCGACAGCAGGATCGTGCGGATGAGCTTTTTCTGACTCCATCCCTGAGCGATGAATTCCCGGGCCAGCCAATCGAGCAACTCCGGATGGCTGGGTTTGTCCCCTTGAGCGCCGAAATCCGCCAAGGTCGCGACCAACCCCTGACCGAACAGATGCTTCCAAATCCGATTGACGGCGACTCGGGCCGTGAGGGGATGATCGGGGGCCATGAGCCAATCGGCCAGGTCGAGCCGCGTCGGCTGCTCCTTCACCTTGGGTCGAAGAGGCGGAAAGACCTTGGGCGTGCCCCAGGCAACGAGATCGCCGTGATGCAGGAAATCGCCGCGGACGTGGATGTGCGTCGGCCGCTTGCGTTGTCGTTCGGTCACGACCTGCGTCCGCACTTGCCCCCGGGCCTGAAGATATTCGGCCAAGGCCTGAGTGTAAGTTCGAAACGCGGGGTCGTCCGCTTCGTGGGTGGCATCGAAATAGCGCTTCAGCGTCGCCTCATCCTCCAGGCTCAAAGGGGTTTGGACGGTCCGCGCCAGGTCGCGGATGCGCTGCGGGACGGCCTGGTCCTTGAGAGTGCTTGGATCAACATCGGTGTAGGTGACGCGCAAACGGCCGAGGGTATGGGCGTGGCCGTTGTGCTGCACCAGGGTCACCTTGAGCCGGATGCCCGCCGCGAATTCAATCGGCTCCTTCAGCAGGAAGACGGCGCAGCGGTCGTTGGCGTGCAAACCCAGCTTCGGCTGATCGACCGCCCAGCCGGTCTTCTCGTTGCCGTCGAGGCTGTGCTCGATGGGAAAGCCTTCCTGGGAAAAATCGGCGATGGCCTCCGCCACGGGCACGGCGCGAAGCTGGGTCACGTCCTCGAGGGAAGCGGCCTCGACGCGCAGCTCCGAAAGGACAAAGTTGCCATTGGCCGCCCAGCCTGGCCCGAACCGGGGGAGCATGTCATCGGTCATCGCCTCGACGCGGATGGCGGCGACCCGGGGCCGCTTGAGGTTGGACATCATGATATAGTGCGTGTTGCCGCCGACGGTGCCGGTCACCAGGAAGGAGCCATCTTCCTGCTCATAGAGATTGGCGCCGTTGTTTGCGCCAAAGGTGGGCAGTTCATACGAATCAGGGCCGAACCAGACCGCGGGCAGCCGCTGAACCTGGTCCAACCACTCGGCGAAGCGGGGCTTGTCCTTGGACCAGCGTTGCTGATCGACGTACGCCTTTCGAGCGGCCTCCAGCTTGAGCCGTTGCCGGTCGAGTTTCTCCTGCTGGTCCTTGACGGGAGCGATCATGTCCCGTTCGTCGAGGCTGTTGAAGAAAGCGTACAGCTCGTAGTATTCCCGCTGGCTGATGGGGTCGTATTTATGCGAATGGCATTCGGCGCAGCCGAGCGTCATGCCCAGCCAAACCGCGCCCAGGGTGTTGACGCGGTCGGTGGCAATTTTGACTCGATCTTCCTCGACGTCCACGCCGCCTTCGCGGTTGAGCAGCGTGTTCCGCAGAAAGCCGGTGGCCCAATGAGCTGGACCGCCGGGTTCGATCAAATCCCCCGCCAATTGCCAGCGGGTGAACTGATCGAAGGGCACGTCGGCGTTGTAGGCGTCGATGACCCAATCCCGCCAGCGCCAGGCATGGGGTCGATCCAAGTCCTTTTCGTAACCATCCGAGTCGGCATAGCGGGCCAGGTCGAGCCAATGGCGGCCCCACTGCTCGCCGAAGTGGGGCGAAGCGAGCAGTTGGTCAATGAGCCGTTCGTAAGCGCCGGGGCGATGGTCGGCCAGGTAGGCATCGACGGCGGCCGGCATCGGGGGCAGTCCCGTCAGGTCGAGGTGAACGCGCCGCAGCAGCGTCGCCGGGTCCGCTTCCGGCGAAGGGGCCACTCCCTGTTTTTCCAAATGAGCCAAGACAAAAGCATCGATCGGCTGACGGACCCAGCTTGCCCGGCTCACCTTCGGCGGCGCGGCCTGGCTCAGCGGCTGGAACGACCAATGATTGGACCGCTTGCCCGAAAGCCCCGTGTCCGGCCAAGCGGCGCCTTCATCGATCCAGCGCCGCAGGAGATCGATCTCCGCCTGGCTGAGCCGCTCTCCCGTCGGCGGCATGGGGCCGATCTCTTCATCCTGCCCGGTGATGAGCCTTAGGATCAAGCTTTTCCCGCTCTCCTTGGCCACGAGGATGGGTCCGCGGTCGCCGCCTTGCAAGGCGGTCTGGCGATCATCGAGACGCAGCCCCCCCTTTTGCTTGTCAGGGCCGTGGCAGGCATAACAATGCTTTCGCAGCAGCGGCTGAATCTGCTGGGCGAAATCGACGGGCGGCTCTTGGACCGTCGGCCAGGAGGTCATCGAATCGACCAGCTTCGGCGCAAACATCCAGCCAGCGATCAACAGAGCGAACAGCGTCGCGGCTCTCCAGCGGCGGGCGGGCATGGCGGGTCCCTCATCCGGCAGGCACATTTAAGCAGGTCCTTGATTTTAACAGACCCCCGCGCCTGGCAAAAGAGGTTGACCGCTTTTCGCTGGTATCGGATCCGACCACGGAGCCGCGGTGAATGAACGGATCGACCATTGAACGCCGTCAGGCAACCTTCCGGCCCACGAAGCGGTAGTAGGGCACGCGGGCCAGCGGCAGATAACGCATCCGGCCGCGGTGTTCCGAGAAATGCACTTGCGCAAAGCGGCGCTGCAAATAGGCGACGTGATCGGGCGTCAGTTGGATGTTGTCCAGGCCAAACCAGATCGGCCAAAAGGCGCGCGTCAGCCAGGGATGTCGGACCTGGCCCTCGGCCGGATATTTGCGGCCCACGAAAAAATCAACCACGCCGATCATCCCGCCCGGCCGCAGCAGCCGGTGGGCCTGGTCGATGGCGGCGAACCATTCGGGAATCATGGTAAGGGCATAGGAAAAAGTGACCACGTCCACGATTGGCTCGGCGGGCTGATAGCGCGTCACGTCGGCCTGAACGAGGTGGACGTTCTGCCAGCCGCGTTCGGAAACACGCTGCCGCGCCACCTCCAGCAGAGCGGGCGTCAGGTCGACGACTTCCAGGCGCTTGAGACGGTGCAGGTCTTCTCCCAAATGTTCGAGATTGGCGCCGGTGCCGCCGCCCAGGTCGAGCCACACGCCGCCATCGGGAACCGGGATGGATTGATACATTTCCCGCCGGCCATGGAGCATCCCTGAGCGCGACGCATCGTAGCCCGCGGCCTGCTGGGCGTAAAAGCTTTGCAGCCGATCGGCGTGCGTCGTGCCGCGGATGGGCGCCAGCGCCAGGTGATAGAACGTTTTCCATTCCGCCAGGAAGGACATGGGCAACTCCAAGGGGAAGTCTTACACCGCCAGGTCGGCAATGGCGAAACTGCCATAGGTGTGCACGCGGTCGACCGCATGGAGCCGCTCGGCCAGGTCGTGCTGATAGCGGAGCAGTTCACCGACGCGGCAGGGTTTACCCTGATGCCGAACGTCGAGCGTGTTGATGAAATCCGTCCGGCGGGCGCCGCTGCGCCACAGGAAGCGGCTGTCCGGCGCGGCGTGATCGAGCATCGCTTGCCACTCCTGGGCCAGCAGCGGACGATGAAACTGATTCAACCAATCCATATGATCGAGCAGCACGAAGCGGTTGATCCGGCCCGGATGCCGCCGCAGGAAGTCGAGGATGGAGGCGTCGTGCAGATGGATGCGGTCGACCAGTCCCGCCTTGAGCCGGGCAAATGAATCAGGCTTCAGGTATTCGGGACAGCAGTGGGGAGCATAGGCGCCCGTAAGGTAGACGCGCCAGAAATAATTGTCGGCCAGGGGCAGCCTGCCGAAGACGGCTTCGACGCAGTCATGGATGAAGGCGACGATGCCATGGCCATGGGAATGCTCCAAGGTTTGCCGCTGCGCCTGGGGGACGCCCAGGAGTGCCATTGTCGTATCGCGGTCGAGGAGCCAGCGGAGCAGCCGAGTCCAAAAGCCGGTGCGCAGATAACGTTCATAGAGCAGCCGTTGCTCATCGAGGGTGGAGGCATGGAGGATGGCTTCGACCACGGGCCGCAGCCGCACGTAATGATTGATGTACAGGTTGACGCCATAGGCAAAGCGGCCGGAGGTGCCGCGGAAGTAGAAGGAGCGTCCGGCGCTGGCTTTGGTGAAAAAGCCTCCGTGGCGATCCCAGAAGCGGCGCGCGGAGGGGCCGAGTTCATCGCGCAGGGCGTCGTGGTAGATCTCTCGGAAGCGCGGCGTGCCTCCCTGGCCAAAGACGGCGAAGAAGGTGCCATGGTCTAAACGACGAATCCCCGCCATCTTCAGCTCCAGGAGCGCGTTTTGGCGGGGATTCATGTCGACGGCGTCAATGCGGGCCGGTCCGGCGAGGGCATAATCGAGGGCGTTACACCCCGCCGAGGTGATGACCAGGACGCGGTCGCTCGGCCCCAGCCGCAAGGCCTGGTGATCGAGCCGCGGGTCTTCCCAGCAGGTGTTGTAAACGAGATGATGGCGATGGACGACCTGAAAACATTGCCGGCTGAGCCAATCGCGTAGTCGCATGACGGCGTTCATCCTCGACGGTGGCATGGAGGTCGGATCACGATTTCGCGGCGGCCAGCAATTCGGGAGGCGCGGCGGCCTCCAGCGACATCGCGGCCAGCACCAGGTCCACCTCGGACCGGGCGGGCAGGATCAAATGCTCTTCATCCTCGTCGGCATGGGGTATGGGAGCGTTCGCCGCTTGGCGATTGGGGTCGCGGTAGTAGAGGATTTCGAATTCGCCGTTGCGGTATTCCACCAGAGCGGTGCAGCTTTCCACCCAATCGCCCGTGTTAAGATAGTCGATGCCGTCGAGCTTGGTCATTTTCGGCGTGTGGATGTGGCCGCAGATGACGCCATGACAGTCGCGGCGGGCGGCATAGCGGGTGATGATGCTTTCGAAATTGCTGATGAAACTGGTGGCCTGTTTGACCTTGCGCTTGATGGCGGCGCTGAGCGACCAATAGCCCAGGCCCAGGCCGCGGCGAAGCATGTTAAAATAGCGGTTGACGACGAGGAGGAAATCATAGCCGATGTCGCCGAGCATGGAGAGCCAGCGGGCATGGCGGACGGCGGTGTCGAACTGATCGCCATGCATGACGAGCAGGCGGCGCTGGTCGGCGGTGGTGTGAATGAATTCGTCCTGGATGGTGACGCCGCCGATGTCGTTGATCAAGGAACGGAGAAATTCGTCGTGGTTGCCGGGGGTGTAAAAGATTTGCGTGCCCTTCTTCTGCAGCTTGAAGAGGCGCTTGACGATTTTGTTGTAGGTTTCGGGCCAATACCAGCGGCGCCGCAGCCGCCAGCCGTCGACGATGTCGCCGACGAGATAGAGATAATCAGGCTGATGTTCCTTAAGGAATTGCAGCAGGTCGTCGGCCGCGGCGTAGCGACAGCCGAGGTGGACGTCACTAATAAAAAGGGAGCGGATTTGCGACATGGTCCCGTCCTTCCTGGGAGTGGGGCGAAAATCATCATGACGTTCGCGGGCGCTTCAATGCTGCCAAGGATATAACGGAGGCTTGTGGAGCCGTTGAAAGCGATCTGAAGGTTTGATGAAATTAATCAAGGCGCGGCCGCGGCGGCGTTGGGTTGATGCGGCGCTGCTTAACCAGCAAGAGGATCTAAACATGATGATCTTGGCTCTGACCTTGGCTGGACTTGCTCAACCGGCCCAAGCGCCTGCATCATCCGCCAAGCCCAGGGTGTTGCTTTTGGGGGATTCCATCCGCCTCGGATACGCCCCGGTGGTGGCGAAGCAGTTGGCCGATCAAGCGGAAATCATCAGCCCCAAAGCCAACGGCGGCGACTCCAAGCAACTCCTCAACCAACTCGATGAACTGCTCCAGCAGCATGAGCCGCGGATCATCGTTTTCAACTGCGGCCTGCACGATCTGAAAAAGAGCAAAGCCAGGGGCACGCATCAGGTTGCGCTGGCGGAATATGAGGCGCAACTGCGCCAGATCGCGGCCAGGCTGAAAGCCCAGACGCCCCACGTCGTCTTCGCCACGACGACGCCCATCCTGGACGACCGCCACGCCGGCCGCAAACTCGATTTCGACCGCTTCGAAGCAGACGTGCAACGGTACAATCACAAAGCCATCACGGTCATGAAGGAATTGAATGTGCCGATCCTTGATCTGCATGCGGCGGTGGTGGCAGGGGACGCCGCGCAACTCCTGGGCAGCGACGGCACCCACTTCACCCCGGCAGGCTATGACCGGCTGGCCCAGGCGGTTGTGCAGGAACTGAAGAACCTCCTTGGGAAGCTGCCCAAGGGCAGCAAAACGGGGAGTTGAAATCAGCATGTCCCAGGTCGTGCCGCTCGGCGGCTGAGCCATCCTGATTTTACCAAGGACCGCCTTTTGCTTCGGGGACCAATGGCCCTAGGCATGGTGCCTGGCCGCCCATAGGAAAACGATGCTTCGGTTTGGCGTGCACGTCTTTCACCTGGCCGATGGGGAGTCCTGCATGGAATCAATGCCGCACGAAACCCACGCTGGCTGGTTCGCGCGGTTTGGCCGGCGGTTCATTTGGCTCTATCTGGTCGGGTTCATCTTTCCTTTTCCATTGGATCAAATTCCTTATGATGGATTGATCCCCTTCTTTCAATGGTTCTTCGACGCCAAAAATCAAACGATCCAATACATCGGCCAGGAATGGCTCAAAGTTGACGTCGTCATTCAAGCGACCGGCAGCGGCGACACGATGCGCAACTACCTCGGGTGCTTATGCCTGGCGATCGGCGCCCTGGTCCTTAGCTTGCCCTGGTCGCTGCTTGATCGCCGGGGGAAGGCCGACCGGTTTCTCGCCGTGAGCCTGCGCATCTATGTCCGCTTCTTCCTGGCGGTCGTCATGATTCAGTACGGCCTCTACAAGGTCTTTCCGCTGCAGTTCATCCCGCCGACGATCATGCGGCTTGAAAAGCCGCTCGGTGAATTCTCCCCCATGGGGTTGCTCTGGACATTCATGGGCTTTTCCCAGGTCTATTGTTGTTTCACCGGGGTGGCCGAAACGCTGGGGGGATTGCTGCTGACCACGCGGCGGACGACGATGCTGGGCGCCCTCGTGGTCGCGGGCTTCATGGGCAACGTCGTCATGATGAATTTGTGCTTTGACGTGCCTGTGAAGCTGTATTCGATGCATTACCTGGGCATGGCGCTGCTGCTGCTGCTGCCCGACGCCGGCCGTCTCAGCCGCTTCTTGGTCTTGGGAAGGCCCGTGCCGCCGCGGCCGGACTTTCGCTTCACCCAGCCGCGCTGGCTGCATCCGCTGCTGCTCACGCTCCGCTCCCTGTTGGTGCTGGCTTTTTTCGCTCAGCAATTCTGGGACGCTTGGACCAGCTATCAAGGCTCGCAAACCATCCCCGCCTTCCATGGGTGCTGGTCGGTCGCCAAGTTCTTGAAGGATGGCCAAGAACAGCCGGACGACGAGCAGCCCAAGGAGCGCATGTTTTACCGCTGGGAAGAGGTCATGATCGAACGAGGCCATGCCTTCCTCGTTCGCTTCGGCGACACCCGCCATGGCGCGCCGATGATGCGGTACGTTGCGGCCATCGATCAAGAGCGGAAGACGATTGAGTTGAAAAAATACTATGAGCCGGACTTTGCAGCCCAGTGGCGCTACGAACAACCCGCCCCCGGAGAGCTCCATTTGCACATCACCTGGGAAGAGCACGCCTACGAGGTGCATCTCAAGCTGAAAGAACCCAAGCCTTCCGCCTTGATGAACCGCGGCTTCCATTGGGTGCAAGAACTGCCCTTCAATCGCTGAGCCGGGGAAGGCCCCGGCCAGCCCCCCTTTTTCACTATCCTCGCCTCGTCGGCATGCTAAGATGGTTGGGACTTTTTACAGGACGTCCCTTCATGCCGACAGCCGTTAAACGCATGCCGATGGACCTTGCCGGTTTTCTACAATCCCTTGCCCGGAGCCGCTTGCTGGCTCCCATCGACCTCGAAGCCTGCCAGCAGTGGGCGCAGGCCGATCCATCCCTGCTGCCCCAGCAATTAGGATTCCATCTGCTCCGGCATGGCAAACTGAGCCGCTATCAAATGGAGCGCCTCCTCTCGGGGCGCAGCCACAGCCTGGTCCTGGGGCCGTTCGAAGTCCTCGCGCCGCTGGGCAAGGGCGGCATGGGCATCGTTTTTCTGGCTCGCGATCATGAGCATCAACGCCTTGTCGCCCTCAAGCTGCTCTCCACGAAACAGCAACATCTCCATCCCAACTTGTATGCCCGGCTGGAACGCGAGATGAAATTCGCCCGGTCGCTGACGCATCCGCACATCGTCAAGGTGTTCAGCCTGACCGAACATGACCAGGTTCACTGTTTGGCCATGGAACTGGTGCCGGGGCTGGACCTGGGCCGGCACGTGCGCCGCACGGGTCCCATGCCGGCGGCCTTGGCGTGCCGTTGCCTGGCGGGGATCGCCCTGGCTTTGGAGGCCATACATCGCCGGGGGATCGTCCACACGGACGTCAAGCCGGGGAACATCCTTTTGACCGCGCCCCTGGACCAAGGCACGGCCGTCTCCGGGAATCATGCCGCGCCGACCGCCTGGCCCGTGGAGCGGTATCAAGCCAAGCTGATCGACTTTGGCTTGGCCCTCGATCTGGAGGATGCGAGCGCCAATCGGCAAGCCGTCGGCCCGGGCCGCATTGCGGGCACCTTTGCCTATGCCGCTCCCGAACAGACGCGCGCCAACCAGGCCATCGGTCCCGCCGCCGACCTCTATGCCTTGGGCAGCACGCTCTTTTTCGTGCTCATCGGCCAACCCCCCTTTCCCGGCGGCACGACCAAGGACAAGATCAAACGGGTCCGGCACGAACCGCCGCCGCGCTTACGCTCCCTCCAACCCGACCTGCCGCTGTGGCTCGATGAGTTGGTGAATCAATTGCTCGCCAAACGGCCCAAGGATCGCCCGAAGAATGCTTCCATCGTGGCCGATCGGCTCTTCCATGGCCGGATATGAATTTACCTTGCATGATCATTCCATTATTGAAGGCTTCGAGTGGCTGTGTTCGCCATGGAGTTGATAACGGTTTCGCGGTACACTCGACCAGGAAAGCAGCCGCGAAGCATGCTGCCGCGTTCTGCCACTGCCCAGATGGCCCAGCGATCACCCGAGGCGCTGCATGAACGATCGATCCATGGACCGCCGTCAAGCCTTGCAAACGCTCGGGAGTCTGTCCTTGACCGCCGCCGTCGGGCCATGGGGCCATCGCGCCGCTCAGGCCGAATCGACTGAACCCGTCCCGCCCTGGATCATCGACACCCACGTCCACGTGGTCCACTCCAGGCTGCCCGGCGGCCTGGCCAAGACCACCGCCCTGGCGCCGTTCCCCAAGGAGGACGCCGAAGGTCCGCAGCGGTTGGCGAAGCACATCGAAGCGGAAGCCCGCAAGGCCGAAGTCGCTCATCTGTTGTGCATGCCGCGCTTCGAGGTAAGCGATCAGGATCCGCTGGGGATCAAGGAGACGCTCTCATTGGCCGATCGGGTGCCCGGCGTCAAGCTGCATGCCATTGGGTTGGCCCACCCGGAGCGTTTTGACGACGACCATCTGGCCCGGGTCGAAGAGGTGCTCCAACAAGGCCAGGTCAAGGCGCTCAAGGCCTATTTGGGCTATTTGCACTACGAACCCCATAGTCCAGGCTACCGCCGCTATTTCCCCCTGGCGGCGAAGTACAAGCTGCCCGTCATCTTTCACACCGGCGACACCTATTCCCGCACGGCCAAGGTGAAATACGCCCACCCTTTGCCCATCGATGAAATCGCCGTCGATTTCCCCGAGAACCGTTTCGTCATCGCCCATTTCGGCAATCCCTGGCTCATGGACGCCGCCCAGGTCGTGTACAAAAATAAAAACGTTTGGGCCGACCTGTCGGGCATCCTCATCGGCGATGGCAAAGCCTACGAGGACATGGAGCGCGAGGGGGTCTTGGAGCGCGTCGCCAAGCGCGTCCAGGAAGCCATCGCCTATTCCGAGGCGCCCGAACGTTTCCTCTTCGGTTCCGATTGGCCCCTTTCTCCCATGAACCTCTATCGTGATTTCGTCAAACGCATGTTCTCCCCGGCGCAGCAGGCCGCTGTTTTTCGAGACTCGGCCAAGAAACTCTATGGCATTTAAGAATGATTCATTGGCGCTGTCGAATAGTCACAGAGAGATCTGATCGGTCGGTCATCGACATGTTTGGGGCAGTGCATGGCAGAGGCAAACATGAAGACATGGACGGGGCGTTGGGTACAGGCGGCCTTGATCGTCGGCGTTTGGGCCGCCTTCTCGGGAATAACCCATGCGGACCCGCCGCCTCGATGGGGCCAACTTGAGCCTGGCCCCTACCAGGCGGCCTTTCAATCCTCCTGGGAGCTTGACCACAGCCGAACGTACAACACGACCTTCGCCGATCAAACGGCCTATGCCCAGGGCAAAGCCCCGCGTCCGATCCTGATCAATCTCTGGTATCCGACGTCGGATCGGAAGGCGGCAGGTTGGATGCCGCATGAAGGCTATTTCGATCTGCCCAAAGGAGAGCCCAGGCTCCACAAACTCGCCGAGGCATTGTCGGCCTACAACCGCGACGTCTTTTCCCAGGAGGTCATCGGTAAGCCGCGCTCGGCCATGAGCGAAGCGGAACAGCGTTTCCTCGAACAGCTCCTGAAAACGCCCACCGCTTGCCTGCGGGGGGCTGTTCCCGCCGCAGGTCCCTTTCCCCTGGTGATCTACCATGCCGGGTTTGGTTCATCCATGGAAGACAATGCGGTGCTCTGCGAGTTTCTGGCCAGCCACGGTTACGTCGTGCTGGGCAGCGCGTTTCAAGAGCCTACCGGCCAGTCCTTCAACGTCGACGGGGGTTCGACCTCGGCCCGCGATCTGGCCTTCCTGATCGCCTACGCCCGCCGGCTGCCCTTTGTGAACTGGGAGCGCATCGGCCTGATCGGCCACAGCGGCGGCGCCCATGCCGTTCTGATGTTTCACGCCCAAGAGAATTCCCCCGTGGATGCCGTTGTCAGCCTGGACACGACCCAGGACTATTACAGTCTGGCCGATTTGCGTTGGAGCCGATACGCACCAGCGATGATAGCCGGACGCAAGCACTTCAAGGGGCCGCTGCTGGCGGCCGCCAACCCCTATGCATTCTTCCAGTTGTTCGATTCGCTCGACCAAAGCCGAAGGTATTACCTCACGCTCAGAGACTTGGAACATAACGACTTCATTTCTCAGGGCGGTCTGCACCAAAGATGGCTGGTCCAGAAGGCAGCCAACACCATGGGACAAGTGACAGGCCAAGCCCATGAAAAACTCGCCAAGGAAAAAGCTCGCTTGACTGAAATCGACTCCAGTTATGAATCATTGAACCGCTATCTATTGCAGTTTTTGGATGCCCATTTGAAGGACGACGCCGCCGCCCTCCAGGGGCTGTTGGATGCCAAGTGGACCGCCAAGCTGGGAGGAGCGGCGCCGCACGTGGAGTATGTCCCTGAAGGCACGACGGCTCCGCCCCAATATCGAGAAGGGGACGCCGGTTGGCCGACCCCTCGGCAGATACGGCCCTTTTTGCGCGCCCATGGCGTGGAGAAAACCGCGGCGCTGCTCCGGCGATTGCATCGGGAAGAACCGAGCCATCCAACGATGCACCGCTTGTTTTTCTATGCTCTGGTTTACGAACTGTTGGATCAGGGCAAGACCGCCGAAGGCCTCGCCATGGCCAAACTGGCCCGTGAAGTGCACCCCGCCTTTCATGACCTATTTCTGGCCAGCGGGAAGACCTATGGGTCATTGGGCAGAGTCGAGTATGCCGTTAAATGCTTCCAAATGGCATTGACGATCGAACCGGGCCATCCGGAGGCCGCACGCTCGCTGCGCGAACTCGAGAACAAGAGGGACCGCTAATAAAACGCCCGCGCTGGCCCTCGGAGCATGCATGCGCTGCTCCTCGACGGGGTCCATTTTCGAACAAATTTTTTTGCTCCCTTGAGTTCACTCCCATTTATTGCGAGAATGCATGACGCCGCGAGGCTGGATCAAGCGACTTGCCGCGGGATCATCCGATCCGAAAGGTCTACGTGGATGTGCGAATCACGAGTTTGCACAGGAATTAGTCATGACGTCCTCCCTCACGCAACTGAAAAACCTGGTCCATCAGGCCCGCGCGCTGTCCACGCCGGAAGCGCGCCGCGCTTTTGTGAATGAAACCTGCGGCGACGACTCCGAGCTGCGCGGCATGCTCATGGAAATGCTCGGCATCACCCTCGCCGCCCCCACCCTCACCAAGCCAACCAACCTGCCGGCCGACACCAATGATTTCTACGTCGATCAGACCGCCATCGACACCGGCTCGGTGATCGCCGGCAAATACAAAATTCTCGACCAGCTCGGCCAAGGGGGCATGGGCACGGTGTATCGCGCCCGCCGCGTCAACGACATGAAGCTGGACGTGGCCATCAAGATCGTCAAGCCGGGCATGGATTCGCGGCATATCCTGGCGCGGTTCAAGATCGAACAGCAAGCCCTGGCCCTGATGAACCACCCCCACATCGCCAAGGTGCTCGACGCCGGCATGACCGAGGGCGGCCATCCCTTTTTCGTGATGGAGCTGGTCAAGGGGCTGCCGATCACCCGCTATTGCGATCAAAACAAGCTCCCCATCGAGGAGCGGCTCGCCCTCTTCCGGGACGTCTGCGCCGCCGTGCATCACGCCCATCAAAAAGGGATCGTTCACCGCGACTTGAAGCCCAGCAACATCCTCGTCGGCATGGGCGAGGATCGCGCTGTCGTCAAGGTCATCGACTTTGGCCTGGCCAAGGCGCTGAACCAGCCGCTGACCGACGACTCGGTGCATACGAGCATCAGCATGTTCGTGGGCACCTGGCAATACACCGCACCCGAGCAAGCCCAACTGAACAACCTCGACATCGACACCCGCGCCGACATCTATTCCCTCGGCGTCATCCTCTATGAGCTGCTAACGGGACAAACCCCCATCGCCAAGCATTGCCTGGAAAAGGCCAGCTATGAAGAGATCATCAAGATGGTGCGGGATGACGTGCCGCTGAAGCCCAGCCAGCGCATCCAATCCAGCGACCATCTGCAAAAAATCGCCGACCATCGCCAGATCGAACCCGTCAAACTCCCGAAGAAGCTGCGGGGCGACCTCGACTGGATCGTCATGAAGGCGCTGGAGAAAGACCGCAACCGCCGCTATGAATCCGCCCACGATCTTGGAGCGGAAATCGACCGGTTTTTGCGGCATGAGCCCGTGCTCGCCGGGCCGCCGACGTTCCGTTATCGCTTTCACAAGATGGTTCGAAGGAACCGCGGCAAGCTGGCCATCTTCGGGTTGTTCCTGCTCGTGCTCATCGGCGGCGGCGTGACAGCCGCCATCGGGTGGGCCTCGGCCAGCCGCGAACGCAACCGCGCCAACGAACAAACCGAGATCGCCAGGGCTTATATCCACTTTCTCAATGAAGAGCTGCTCAGCGCCGCCGACCCCGATGCGCAGATCACGGCCGAACAGCCCTTTATCAGCAACATTTCAGTGAAGAGCGCGCTGGATCGAGCCGCCCAGCGAGTGGGCAACCGCTTCGCCGACCAGCCGCTCGTCGAAGCCGCGATCCGCAACACCATCGGCCGCGCCTACATTGGCCTGGGAGATTACAAGACCGCCCGCGTCCACCTGGCCCGGGCCGAGGACTTGCGCCAGCGCCATCTTGGCCCCAAGCATCCGGAGCGCCTGCAAGCCCTCCACGACCTCGCCTGGCTGCTGATTTCGGACAGTCAGCTCGACCAAGGCGCGCCCTTGCTCATGGAAGCGCTGACCCTGCGCCTGCAGACGCTTGGCTCCGATGATCCCGCCACCTGCCGAACCCGGGGCGTTTATGCCAAATGGCTCTCCCATCAGGGCAAGCACGACGAAGCCATGAAGCTCCTGGAAGAAACGTTGAGCATCCAAAAGCGGCTCTTGACGATCAAGCACCGCGACACGCTGAGCACGATGCGCGAGCTGGCCGAACTCCTCCTGCGCAAGCAAGACGCGGCCGGTTCTGAAAAACTGCTGCGGGAAACCCTGCTCTTGCAGCGCGAAACGCTCGGCAACGACCATCCCGAGGTCTTTCTCACCCTGAACCATCTCGCTTTACTGCTCGATGACCAAAAACGCTTCGACGAAGCCGAAAAGATCATGCTGGAACTGCTGCACCTGAGCGAGCCGGTGCTGGGCAAGGAGCACCCCAACTATCTGATCTACAGCAGCAACCTGGCCGGCGTCTACCACAGCCAGAGCAAATTCCTCGAGTCCCTCGCGCTCTACGACCATATCCTGCCCTTCCTCCTCAAACATTCCGGCCCCCAGAACTATCTCACCCTGGCCACCATGGCCAACAAGGCCGCCCTGCATATCGAATTGCGGGATTTTGCGGCTGCCGAGGGCCTTTTATTGGAGTGCTACCGATTATGCCGGGTGCACGTGGGGGAAAATAGCGAAGAGACCATGACCGTGCTTGAAAATATCATCGCTTTATATGACAAATGGAATCAGCTTGAGAAAGCCAAGGAATATGAGGCCATCTTGAAAAAAATCAAGGAGAAGAACGCCAAGCCTCAATAGGCCGCGGCTCGCAGCGCATCGGCCAAGGGAGAGTTCAACCGCAAAGGGTGGATCATGGGCAAGAAAGACAAGAAGAAGAGCAAAAAGAAGACGAAGGGCAAGCCGGAGCTGCCGCCGAAAGTCCAACCGTCAGAGCAAGCGGGCGATTCTACCCCGGTGCGTTCCATTGTCGCCAAGGTGAAATGGATCAAGGTCACCCGCAAAGATGAGCACGACACCATGGAACAATTCAAGGATACCGTCTTCTTTAAGCTTGAAAACGACTCGGAAATGCACCATGGCTACTATCCCTTGGCCTCGAGCACCGAAGCAAGCTGGACGACGACTTTGGTCAAGCACATGCTGGACAAAAATGATGTCACCATCACCTTTTTGGCCATGAGCGAACAGAAACAATACGTTTATGGCCGTGGATCAAAACCCACGGGCACGATGGGGCCATTGCCAATGTACATTGCACCGGAAACCACCTATCACAAGACGACAGACGTGACCTGAACGCGAATTGAGTTTTAGTAAGCTCCATGAATCGGTCACTTCAGCACCTCGGGGCCTTGCGGGCGCGGCGAGGTCGATAGCCACAGCGGCCGATGCAGCCCGCCGGCGCCGTGCCAATCGTGCACCCGCGCGGCCAAAGCGACCTTCGCCCCCGGCTTCAGCACCGGCAACCGAAACGACGCCTTGTCGTCAAACGCCGTCTTCCTTGTCTCCAGCTCCCCCATCGAGCCAACCTTCTGACCGTTGAGGTAAAACTCGACGTAGTCATCCGCGCCGTCGCAGTGCAGAAAAGCGGCCCCCTCGGGCCAGTCGTTAGGAATCGCGACCTCCAGCCGATACCAGGCCCAACCATCCAGCGTGGCATGACCTTGCCCCTCCCAGGAGCGGCCGATCTGGATCGGCTGCCATTGGTCATCCAGCGACAGGCCCGGCTGGTGCCACCCCTGTTGCAACCCGGCATCCTTCGGATCGGGCTTGAACTTCCAGGGCTGCCCCGCCAGGTTCACCTTTTTCTCGCGCAGCTTGGCCTTCATGCCCGCCAATGTCTCCGGCTTCAGGGCGTTCCGCGGCGGCGGCCCCTGATCCAGGTGCTGCAGCAATCGCTCCTTCAGCCGCGCCCCAGCAGGGTTATTGTCCCCGCCATGCCGGAGGGCGGAGACGAGGAGCCGACCCTTGCCGAGGCGCGTCTCGAAGACCAGGCCGTGCGTCTTCACCTCCGGGATGTCGTGCGTGTCCCAGAGCATGAGGATCGGATCGATCTCCTCCAGATATGGCACGTCCGGGATGACGTCGCCCGCCAGGTCGAAATGCTGCTGGTCGACCAGCAGTTCGTGCAACCCTTGCGTGTGCTGAATGAGCGGATGGTTCGTGTTGACGAACGGCCCGCCGCGCAGGAACCAATGCGACTTGAGCGGGAAGCTGCCCTCCTTGCCGCTGGGCAGCAGCAAGACCTTCGCCCCTGCTTCCAACTCCGCCAGCAAGGCTTCATCCAATCGATCCACGACCTTGACGTTCGCGGGGCTGGCTCCCTGAAGCGGCGGCAAGTCGGGCGGCTTCGGCCACGGGTCTCCCTCCCGCTTCTTCTCGCCATGCCAGGCCCAATCGTCCGAGGTCCATTTCGGGACGCCGTCGTAGCCGATCAAGCCCATGCTCGCCAGGGGGAAATCGCGGAGGACGCTGACGACGTACCCCCCATGGGGCACCTCCCGGCGAAAGGCTTCGATCTGATATTTCCGCATGAGCCAGGCGTACCGCAGCGAGTCCCGCGTCAGACGCTCCTGGTCGATGGGCTGGCCGACGACCATTTCCATCCGCTTTAACCAGGCCCGGCTGGCTTCGAGGGAGATGGGGGCCCAATAGGGCTGCGTGCGTCCGGGCATGCCGCGCGCTTCATGGAGACGATGCTTGGCCCCGGGCAGCTTGGCTCGGTCCGCGATGACGCGGTCGATCAGATCGGGATTGACCCAGGTATCGGCGGCGATGGCTTCCCCCAAGGCCAGGGGCTTGGTCCCTTTCTTGGCGATGTAGTCCTTCAGGCGTTTGAGCGTGGCCGCCCAGGTGTGGTTGTTGCCATAAGGGTGGTCGTCGAAGAAATCGTAAACGCGGTTCCATTCGATCCAGCTTGAATCATCGACGATGAGGCTGCCCGGGATCATCGTCTTGCCCAGGTCGTACAGTTCCTGGATGACTTTGATGTCCGCCTGGTGGCCGGTCTCGCAGGTCAGGCTGCGGAGGATGACCGAGGGATGGTTGCGGTCGTGATGAAAAAACTCGGTGTATTCGCGGACCAGTTCTTCGCGGTGCTTTTGATCCAGCTTCGGATGCCAGGTGGGGTATTCCATCCAGATCAAAACGCCCTCCTCGTCGGCGATCTCCAAGAACCGCTTGGGCGGCACCCACAGGCAGCACTTCATGAGGTTGAAGCCCCAGCTTTTGATGAGCTGAAGGTCCTTGCGCCAGACTTCAGGGTCCGGGTTCGGGGCCAGATCGGGGGGGTAATAACCCCAATTGAGCACGCCGCGGATGGAGAGCGGCTGGCCGTTGAGCAGGAATTGGTCGCCTTTGGTTTCGATGGTGCGGAAGGCGGCGGTGGTTTCGACCCGATCCTTGGCCATGCTGACCACCAGCCGATAGCGCTGCGGCTGCAGGTGCGACCAGAGGCGCATGTGATTCAGAGGAATCGAACAGGACCAATGATCCTGTTCAGGATCGGCACTGGGGAGAATTTGATACTTGTGGATGACAGGCGGCTCATTAGCCTGGCCATGAACTTCGAGGGAGAACACGGTGTTCGCGGGGACAGGCTGCGAGGCATGAACCGTGATCTCAACGGCGCGCCGGGACGGATCGCCGAATGCCCTGAGCTTCAGATCATCGATGTACAAGTCGGGCACCTCGATCAGCTTGACCTCCTGCCAGATGCCGCCGAAGTGGGGCTGGATGATGGGGAGGAAGCCTTGGGTGTTGTGGCCGACCTTTTCATCGACGCGGACGTCGATGACGTGCGGACCCATCGGGGCCTTGCGGATGGCCTCGGTGACGTCGAAGCGGAAGGGCGTCCATGGCCCCAAATGCTCGCCGAGCTTTGTGCCATTCCAGTAGACGGCGGCATGGGTGGCGACGGCGTCGAAGTGGAGCAAGAGCCGCCGGTTCGGCTTCAGGTCGATGGGGTCGAGGGTTTTGCGGTACCAACCGATGCCGTCAAAAGCCATCCCTTCGTGCTGCTCCCAGGCTTGCGGCACCGTGACGGTTTGCCAGCGGATGTTGGCCAAAGCCGGCTGCAAGTCGCCCGCCACGAACTGCCATTGGCCGTTGAGCGAACGGGTCTGGCGCGGCGCTTCATCCGCGGAGAGCGGCTGCAAGGACAGTCCAGCCAATGCCATCAGGATGATCCAACGCATGGAAGGTTCCTCGCCATGGGTGGGGGATGAAGGCCGCCGCTGGCAGACACGACGGTCTAGGGGGCAGGCGCCGACCCGGCCATCTGTTCATGATACCAGGCCACGGTGCGGGCGATACCCTCTTGATAGCCGACACGGGGTTGCCAGCCAAGTTCGCGCTGGGCTTTTTCGGTGCTGTAAAAGGTATGCCGGCCGAGCAGCCAGGTGGCGTAGCGAGTGATGAAGGGCGGCCGTTGCTTGCGCAGCATGCGGAAGACGGCTTCCAGCACCCAAGCGGCGGCGTAAGCCACGCTATAGGGAATCTGCTTGGTCGGCCGCGGCAGCTTGAGAGCGTCGGCGTAAGCGTTGAAATAGTCCCGCTGGGTGATGATGCCGTCGTTGGTGACGTTGTAGGCCTGGCCGGCTGCTTCCGGTTTGGCGGCGGCGAGGAGGCAAGCTTCCGCCGCGTTGCCGGCATAGACGGAATTCATCGGATTTGTGCCTTTGCCGATGATGCGGACCCGGCCTGTGCGGAGCGACCTGGCGATGCGGAAGATCGACAAGCGATCGCGCGGGCCATACAGCCAACTGGGCCGAATGATCGTGGCCTTTAGCCCGCGCTGGGCGATGGCGTCCCAGATGTAACGCTCGGCGGCGATCTTGGCCTTGGTGTAGTCGTCCCACATCCAAAAGCGATCCCCCAGGGGAAACGTTTCATCAATCGGCTGCCCGCCGGGTTCCGGGTGGCCGTAGGCGCTGGTCGAGCTGATGTGAATCAACCGCCGCACTCCTGCTGCCAGGCAGGCGTCGACGACGTTCTTCGTGCCCTGGATGGTCTCGCGTTCAAACTCCTGCTTGGTGCCCCAATCGCCCACCTTGGCCGCGGCATGGTACACGACGCTGATCCCTTGCATGGCGCGTTCGAGGGAAGCGCGATCGGCCAAATCGCCGGTAACCAGTTCCACGCCGATCTGCTTCAGAAAGGGAACGTTGGTCTGGCTGGTGGGCCGGATCAAGGCTCGGACCAGCTCCCCGGACTGGCGAAGCTGCTCGGCGATATGGCTGCCCAGCAAACCCGTGGCTCCGGTGATGAGGTTCATGGTGCACGCTTTCTCATGGCGGATGAGGCGCGGGTCGGGTCGTCATGGACCGGTGCCCGTTCTCATGGAAATATCATCGTGCCGCGGCGAAACCTGCGGTTCCACGCGGTGTTTCATCTCTCAGTCTTCCATCCTATCAAACAAACTCAAGAGAGGAGTGGCTAACCATGAAACGACTGATGCTGGTTCTGGCGACGCTGGCCCTGGTGGGCTTCTTCGGCGGCGCAGCCTGGGCGGGGGATGACGACCAGGGCAAGGGCAAGGGTCAGGGGCAAAGCCAGGGACAAGATCAGGGTAAAGGCAAAGGCAAGGGACAAGATCGCGGCCAAGGCAAACGGCCAGATTTCGAATCCCTGTTCAAACGAGCGGATGCGAATAACGACGGCAAGCTGAGCCAGGATGAATTCAAGAAGCTGCCCATGTTCGGGGGCGGCAAGAACGCAGCCAAGGGTGAAAGCAAGGGCAAGGGTCAAGGCCGGGGTCGCGACATGGCCGATGCCATCTTCAAGAGGCTGGACACGGATAACGACGGCAGTATCTCGCTGGATGAGTTCAAGAAGATGGCCGAGAGACGCAAGAAGAAAGATCCCGTCCGCTGAACGCACCAAGCTGAAAAAGCCATCGGCAGCCGTGATCCAACCCGGGCAATTCCCGCCTGGGTTGTTTCTTTTGTGCACCTGCCAATCGTTTTTTCGAGGAAACCTGCAACGATGACCACCGACTTCGCTCAGGTCAAAAAACTTCGTCCAGATGTTAATTTGTACTTTTTAGGAAAAATGGACTAAGGGGATTGGCTCTGACCCCAACCCGGAAATAGACTGTTTAGGATGACATCCCCGATTCATGGGGATTTTTTCATCCATGGCTGCCGCTCTTCGACACGTAGGAGCCTCCATTATGTCGCGTCTGTTTGTTCGTTTGGGCCTTCTGATCGTTGGCTTCATCGGACTGAGTCAGCCCATCCAGGCTCAGATATATTACGACCTGATCGACTTGGGCACGCTGGACAATTCGATGAGCTCGCTGTCCAGCAGCGCCCGCGCGATCAACAACCTCGGCCAGATCACGGGCACGTCCCAGGATGCCAGCTTCAATTCGCAAGCCTTCATTTGGCAGAATGGCTCCATGACCGGCTTGGGTTTCGTGCCCGGTTCGGGAGGCACCTACACCGAAGGCCGCGCCATCAACATGAACTCCTACGTCGCCGGGAACACCATCGAGCAAATCGGCACCGACCCCGACACCGGCTCTCCGATCTATGTGGCGCGCGGTTTCTTCTACAACGGCAGCACGATGAGCTTCATCCCCACTCTGCCCGGCGGCGTCACCAACGGCGCTTTCGGCCTCAACAACGCCGGAATCGTCGCGGGCTACTCCAATAAAACCAGCGAGCCGTCCTCGGCCATCTTTGCTTATATCTACAACACCAATACCAACGCGCTGACCGAACTGCCCTCCTTCGCACCGACGTCCCTGTTGACGCAAGCCTTCGCCATCAATAATTCGGACCGCACCGTGGGCCGGGGCTTCACCACCGGCTCGACCACCTCCACGCTGCAAGCCTTTTACTGGAACCCCGGGGATAGCAGCTTGACGGCGATCCCCCTGCTCCCCGCGCAGACCGGCAGCGACCCCGAACGCAGCAGCGCCGCGACCGCCATCAACGATTCCGACTTCATCGTGGGCATCTCCGACGTCTACTTCAATTCCAGCACCTTCGAATTGCGTCAGCGGGCCTTCCTCTATCTCAACGGCGGCACTCCCATCGATTTGGGCGTCCTGGGCACCGGCGAGGTGAGCGAAGCACGCGGCATCAATAACGACAACATCGTCGTCGGCTTCTCCACCATCGACAACACCTTCGACACCAGAGCCTTTATCTACCGCTACACGGGCGGGTCGGATGCCATGATCGATCTCAATACGCTGATCGATCCAGGCCTGAATTGGACGCTGCTCAGCGCCGAAGCCATCAACGATCAAGGCTGGATTGTGGGGTACGGCTTGGACGCCAACGGCGACGTGCATGGCTTCCTGCTGGTGCCCGTGCCGGAGCCGACGACCATGGCCTTCGTTGGCCTGGGCCTCGCGGCCGCCGGGGCCTATTGGTATCGCCGCCGCTGGCGCTCGCAAGTCATCCTTTCGGACGAAGTGGACGACGTGTAAGCCTTGCAAAGCATCGACCATGCAAGCCCTCGGCGCAGCCCGCGCCGGGGGTTTTGCTTTTCATCGTTCGTGCAGGCTTATGGCTGATCGAGAGGCCCGTTAGCCGGTTGCCTCATGGCGGAGGTCTTCTTGACCTGGGGCAGGAACTCCGCAATCCCCAAATCGACGCGGAAGACCCACAGCAGAATGACGATCACGCTCAAGGCAATGGGGAAGGAATAAGTGACCTGTTGCTTGCGCGGCCGCCGGCCGTGGCGCAGCACGTGGATCAGGTAGCCGAGCAGGACATACCCCACCATGACGACGCACCAGGTTCCGACGAGGATGTAGATCGTCCACAAGGGACCGAGCCAGACGCCCAGGGCGGCGAAGAGCTTGACGTCGCCGCCGCCGCACGTGCCCATGATCCACAAGAGGAAGAAGAGGCCAAACCCTGTCGCAAACCCGGCCAGGGAAAAGAGGGCGGCATCGACCGCGCCGATCCATGGTCCCGTTGCCGACAGATAGGCGACCGGAAGCCCTTGACTGCCCAGCCAGGCGCCGCGGACCAGGCTCAGGATCAAGCCGCCGAACAGGACCATCAGCACGAGCAGCTTCGGCACCTTCATGGTGCGCCCATCGATCACCGCCGCGATGGCCAATAATCCAACTAAGGTGCCGTAGTAAAGCCAACCGAAGGCGGCATCGGGAAAGAAAGTCGCCGTGATCATGCGTGGATCATCCTTGATGGTTCAATTCCTTGATTGCCCTAGGCTACCGGTTCCGCGCCAAGGGGTAAAGGCCAAGTGCCGGGAGCGGCCATGCAGCCGCCCGCCGGGATAACCTGGCAAAAGCGTATCGGAGTTTGCTAAGCTAATGGTCGAGCATTGAGGGATTGAGCATTACGTCATCCGCAAGAGAAAGATGGTCCCATGGGGTTGCGTTTTCGGATGCGGCTGAATCACGATGACGATCAGCGCCGCCTCTCCTCACCATGGTGGTTTGCCCTGGGTCTGTTCATTGTTCTGTATGGTTTATTCGTCCTTGCCACGGGCTCCGCCCTCGTCGGCGGCAGGTCAAGGCCGACCTACTATATCTACGACATACCCGCCTATTGGCTTGGTGCTGGCTACCTGCTGTTCGGCCTGTGCTTCATTGTGTATTATTTGCTCGATTCCTCACCAGGCCGGGTTAGCCGGCGGCAGCGCGTGGCGGCCTCGGTCATCGGCCTGATGGGCGTGTTTGGCTTCATCAGTGCGGAGGGCATTGCTTGCGTGACGCAATCGCAAAAAGCCAGGGAACGGCGCGAGCAGCGGCGACAAGAATGGCTCAAGAGCCCGGAAATGCAGCGGCTGAAAGAGTTGGAACAACAATGGCAGCAGGAGATCGATGAAATGGGGCGGCGCCGAGGCGACCCGGACTTTGTGCCGCGATCCTTGTTGCCGACCACCGTCCTGCCCAGCCGACCGCTTTGACGGCCAACGTCAAGCCTTTGCTTTGGAGTTCAGCCTGGTGCTCGCTTGTTTCTGGCCAGGCGTTGCTTTAAGTTAATTGCTATGCCAAAAACCCAATCGACCGTGAAAATCCGTGAAGCGACGTTGGATGACATCCCGGCTCTCATCGAATTGAACCGGGTGGCGTATCCCGTGCTCGCCCAGGAAAACATCATCTGGGGCGACGCCCATCTGCGCAGCCACCAGCGCATTTTTCCCCAGGGCCAGCTCGTGGCCGAGGTGGAGGGCCGAATCGTCGGCGCGGCGGCCACGCTCATCGTCGACATGGGCCGCGATCCGCTCCGGCAGCACACCTGGTCTGGGATCACGGACAGCGGTTATTTCACCAATCACGATCCTCTGGCCGACACGATTTATGGCGCGGATATCTACGTCCACCCGGACATGCGCGGCCGCGGCGTGGGAGCGGCCCTTTACGAAGCCCGCCGGCAGCTTTGCAAACGGCTCAACAAACGCCGCATCCTGGCGGGCGGCCGTCTATGGAACTTTGACGAGCATGCCGACAAAATGACCGTCGTCGAGTACGTTCATCGCGTGGTCTCCGGCGAGCTGCGCGATCTGGTCCTGAGTTTTCAATTGCGCGAGGGCTTCGTCCTGCGCGGCATCCTCAGCAATTATCTGCGCGACCCCAAGAGCAAGAACTACGCCAGCCTCATCGAATGGCTGAACCCCGACTACAAGCCCGTGGGCAAGGGGGAGCGCAAGTGCCGCGTCGCCTGCGTCCAATATCAGATGCGCAAGGTGAAATCGTTCGAGGAGTTTTCCCAGCAGATCAACTACTTCGTCGACGTAGCCGCGGACTATCGAGCCGACTATATCCTGCTGCCCGAATTGGTGACCATGCAGCTTCTCTCCGCCACGGAGACGACCTCGCCCCAGGAAGGCATGCGCAAGCTCACCGAATACACCGCGCGGTACGTCCAATTGCTCACCTCCTTGGCGATCAAATACGGCCTGACGATCATCGGCGGCAGCCACCCCACCCACGTGGGCGACTCCCTGCACAACATCTGCTACATCTGCCTCTCCAACGGCGAGATCGTCGAGCAACCGAAAATCCACATCACGCCCAACGAGCGCCGCTGGTGGGGCACCCGCGGGGGCAATTCCCTGCGAGTGATCGACACCCCCAAGGCCCGCATCGGCGTGCTTATTTGCTACGACGTTGAATTTCCCGAAGCCGCCCGCTTCTTGGCCGATCAAGGCGCTGAGATCATCTTCGTGCCCTTCTGCACCGACAATCGGCAGGGCTATCTGCGGGTCCGCTATTGTGCCCAAGCCCGCGCCATCGAAAATCAAATCTACCTGGCCCTGGCCGGCAACGTGGGCAATCTGCCCGACGTCAACAACATGGACGTGCAATACGGCCAGGCCGCCGTCCTCACGCCGTCCGACTTCGCCTTTGCCCGCGACGGCGTGGCCGCCGAGGCCGATTCCAATGAGGAGACCGTCCTCATCTGCGACCTGGACCTGGACGACTTGCACGCTTCGCGCCACGGCGGCACGGTCACGCCCCGGCTCGACCGCCGGCCCGACCTCTTCCGCATCACCACGACGCTGCCCCTGTTCATGACCAGCGGCTACACCGAAGCCAACGGCCCTTTGGGCGACCAGCCCGACTTCACCACCGAAGTCCTCCCGGAGACCGATGGCAATTGAGCTAAACGGGCCGGGCTTGCGACGTGAACAGGATTTGCATCATCCCTCGACTTGCGGCATAATTCCAAGTTCCTGAGCCAGCCATGTGAGGGCAACGCAGACTGATGTGCCGGGGAGTGCCATGATCCTTGCCAATCTGCTCTACGAAGAATCCGCGGGCAGGATTCTGCTCCGGGCCATGCCGGTGTTGTTGTTCGTCCTGGCCATCCTGGCTCTGGCCTATCGCTATTACAGTGCCTTTCTCGCCGCTAAGGTGCTGGCCCTGGACGACGCCAACGCCACGCCCGCCCACCGCTTCAATGACGGCCAGAATTATCACCCCACCAACAAATGGGTCCTGTTCGGTCATCACTTCGCCGCTATCTCCGGCGCGGGTCCGCTGATCGGCCCGATCCTGGCTTTGCAATACGGCTATGCCCCCGGGCTGTTCTGGCTGGTCGCAGGCGTGTGCCTGGCCGGCGCGGTGCAGGACATGATGGTCCTGGCGGCGTCGATGCGCCGCGATGGCAAGTCGCTAGCGGAGATCGCGCGGACGGAGCTGGGTCCCTGGGCGAGCCTCATTACCTCCATGGCCATCATCTTCATCGTCATCATCGCCCTGGCGGGGTTGGGCTTCGTCGTCGTCAAGGCGCTGGGCGGCGAGGAGGTGAAGCTGCCGGGCCGCATGGAAATCAAGCTGCCGCCGGGAGAAATCCTGGGGCATGAACCCTTTCGCGGCAAGGTCCTCCACGAGCCAACCTTGTTCAATCGTTTCTTGGCCTGGCTCTTTCCGCAGCGCTACTTGATCGCCGAATTCGGTTTGGATGAACAAACGGACGCCGTGTGGAAGTTTCCACCGGGCTGCCAGGTCCGCTATCAGCCCTTTGGCCCGTGGAGTCTGCGCTCGGAGGCGTTTCAGGTGCGCTGCGGCGCTTTTAGCGGCCAGGCCAATCGCGATGCGGGGCCGGACGTTTACATCCTGCCTACGGGCGCCGTCCAGGTCATCCCGGGCAGTTCCTGGGGCATGTTCACCATAGCCTGCACGATACCGATTGCCCTGTTGGTCAGCCTGTACATGTACAAGTTCCGCAAAGGCCGCGTCGTGGAAGCCTCTTTCCTGGGGGCCTTGGGCGTGCTGGCGGCGACCGTGGCCGGCGCCTGGATCCCGGGCAGCGCCTTGGAGCCGTATTTCTCCCTGACCCAGGGACAAACGATCCTGGCCCTGGGCGCCTATGGCTTCATCGCGTCGGTCTTGCCCGTGTGGCTGCTGCTGTGTCCCCGCGATTACCTTTCCAGCTTCCTGAAAATCGGCACCATCGCCCTGCTCATCGTCGGCGTTGTCTGTGCCAACCCGGTGCTGCGCTGCCCGCCGCTCAACGACGCCTTCGTCAGCGGCGGACCGACGTTTGAAGGCGGCGTCTTTCCCTTTGTCTTCATCTGCATCATGTGCGGGGCGGTGTCGGGTTTTCATGCGCTGGTCTCCTCGGGGACCACGCCCAAGATGATCGACAAGGAAACCCACGTTCGCCCCATTGGCTATGGGGCCATGCTCATGGAAGGCTTGGTCGGCATCGTCGCCTTGATCGCCGGCGCCTCGATGGACCTGGAACTGTATTACGACATCAACGTCGGCATCGGCGACGTGGCCAAATTCCAGCCGCAGCTTCAGGAACTGTATCGGCAGGAAGGGTTGCTGGCACGGCAAAACGATCCGCTGCACCAGGTGGGGGTGGACAGCGTGCAGCATTTGAACCTGGCCCAGGTGGAGGAGATGGTCGGCGGCGAATCGCTGCGCGGCCGGACCGGCGGCGCGGTCACCCTGGCCGTGGGGATGGCCCTCATCCTGACCGAGGCGCTGCGCTGGACGGCCCTGCCCATCGCTTCGGCCATGAAATACTGGTATCACTTCGCCATCATGTTCGAGGCCCTCTTCATCCTCACGACCATCGACACCGGCACCCGCATCGCCCGCTTCATCCTCCAAGAAACGCTCGGCCGGATCCACTCCAAGATGGGCCAGGCCGATTGGCTGCCCGGCTCCCTCCTGGCCACGGCCCTGGTCACGGTCGGCTGGTGCTCCCTCGTGGCCACCGGCTCGATCCAAACCATCTGGCCGATGTTCGGCATCGCCAATCAGTTGCTGGCCGTGCTCGCCTTGTGCCTCTTGACGACCTGGCTCATCAACACGGGGCGGACGCGATCCATCTGGGTCACCTTGCTGCCCATGCTCTTCGTGACGGCGACGACGCTCGCGGCGGGCGTGCAGCTCATCGGCGTGCAATTGCCGCGCAAGATCGAACTGGGCCGGCAATCGGGCAACGCCGTCCTGCAGTGGACCGGCGGGCTGAGCATCACCTTGGCCCTGTTCATCATGATCATGGTGTCGCTGCTGCTGCTGGGAGCGGCGTCGCGCTGGGGCAGCGTCTGGCTGGGCCGGGGACGTTTACTTGCCGCGCCTCCGGGAAGCGCGAGCGGCGTTCCTCCACCGAGTGGACCGCCCCACGCACCCCCCGGCGGCGCAAGCGGCGATCCACCATCAAGCCAACCGCCTGGGTCGGCTCAAGGGGCCAACGATTCGTAGAACGGCCCGAACAAGGGATGCTTTTTGAGCAAGCTGAGCTTGGCATCACGATCGACGTGGGCGCGGGTGTAGGTTTGCCCCATGGCCATGGCGGCGCGCAGCTCATCGACAATAGTCGTGATCAAGCGGTCGCGCCAGACGGCGCCGCCGGGCATCAATTCGAAGAAGGGCGGGTTGCCGCGAATGATAATCACCGCTCGACCGCATTCCCTGGCCTTGTGCACCTTCTCCTCCGGCAAGGAGGCGGGCCAATGGACCAGCCGATCGAGCTGTTTCTCCAGCTCGGCATGCTTGCCCTCGAAGCCCAGCCATTGAATGCGATTGACCAGAAGCATGAGCTGCACGGCCTCCGATTCCTTGGCCTGCTCGGGCGCATCCTCGACGATGAGGCGCGCCAGGCGAACGCTTTCGCGGAATTTCTCCCGCTCCGACGGTTCGAACGCGGTGTAGCCCCGCAACCGTCCTTGCTTGTCTAGGTGATCCAGATGGGCCAGGACCTCCTCGAAATAGCGGATGGCTTGGGGAAAGTTCGCACAGTTGTTCTCAAACGAGGCCAGGTTGATCAGGGCGTAAGCCACGTTAATCTGCCGCTGCGTGTGCTCGGGATCGCGCTGGGCCAGCATGCGCAGGCGGCTCAAGACTTCAAGCAAATATACTCTGGCTTGATCGAGGCGGCCCAGATGTCGCTCGATCTCCGCCATTTCATCCAGGGCCGTGATCAAGATGAAGTGATAGTCGGGGCTGAACGGCGCGGCTTCGAGCAACTGCTCCGCCAGACCGCGCGCTTTTTCGAAATACTCCATGGCCCGATCCCAATGCTTGCGATCCACGCATATTTTTCCCAGCCAATTCAGAAACATCACCTGCGAATGAAGCGGCGATCGGCTTTGCGGATCCAGCTTCTGCCAGCGCTCCGCCAATTGGTAGCCGCGGACAAAGCAGTCCCAGGCCGGCGGGATTTCATGAACCCAATGATGCACGTGTCCCATTTTTTCGAGGACGAGGGTGGTGTAATTGAGGGCCGCGATCGAGTCCGGCTCCTGGTCGAGCCACTCATTGACGAAGGCGGCCAGCGGTTCCGCGACGTTTCGGGCTTCCTGAATATCGTGCCGATGCAGGGCCTGCTGAATGAACCAAAGCTGCGTTTCGACGAAGTGTTTTTTGACGCGCGGATCGACAGCGGGTTGCTTGAGCAGCGCTTGGCTGATCCGCTCCGCATGGCGATATTGTGCCGCGGCCTCATCCACCTGGCTCAACTGCGTGAAGAGCTGCCCCAACTGAATATGCGCCTCGACGCGGCTGATCTCCGGATCGTTGGCCGCGGTGGACTTGGCGATCTCGCGGAGGCCCTCGATGGCCGTATTGAGCAGCGCTTGCCGCAGGGCGCGGGTTTCGGGGCGGTTCTTCAGCTTCTCCTGCACTTCGTAGACCAATTGATTAAGCGCGTGCATGGCCAGGCGCCGCTGGTCGTCGGCGAGCAGCCGCTGCTTCTCGGCGAGGATGGCGTTTTGCTCGGCCCGTTTTGCGTTGAGCTTGGCCGTTTCTTCCGCCAGTTTGGCCTGCTTGAGGGCCACTTGCAGGTGGGTGCTGTAATACCAGCCGCCGCCCAGAATCATGACGATGGCCGCCATGATCAGCAGGGTCAGCACCGCCGTCGCGGGGCGGCGCTTGGCCCATTTCCAGGTCCGCTCCCACAGGGGCACCGGCCGGGCAATGATCGGCTCTTCATGGAGGAAGTGCTGCAAATCCTCCGCCAGGCTCTGCGCCGTGAGATAACGATGAAACGGTTCCTTGCGCAGACACTTCATGCAGATGACGTCCAAGTCGCGGGGCACGCTGGGCTGCAGCTTGCGCACCGGGAGCGGCTCCTCCGTCAGGACGCGGACCAGCGTCTCCGCTGGACTCGGTCCGCTGAAGGGCGGCTGTCCCGTCAACAATTCGTACAAAATCGCGCCCAAGGAATAAATGTCCGCCAAGGGGCCGATCTGATGCGAACGTCCCTGGGCCTGCTCCGGCGCCATGTAGTTGGGCGTGCCCACGACCTCGCCCGTCTTGGTCCGAGCGCCGGCGTGTTCGTTGTCCTGCTCCAGGCAGTTGAGCGCGGGATCGAATTTGGCCAAACCAAAATCGGTGATCTTGGGGATGAGCCTGGGAACGGCCGCGGATGCGGCGGAGGAACCCGAAACGGACGAGGGGCTGCTGGCAGGCACCATCTTCTTGTCGAGCAGGATGTTGGCGGGCTTCAGGTCGCGGTGGATGATGCCTTGCTGATGGGCGAAGGCCATCGCCTCGGCCAATTGCAACACCACCTCCGCCGCCCATTGGGGCTGTTGCGGCTTGCCCGCGGTGAATTGCCGCAGGGTGCCGCCGGGCAGATATTCGAGAGCGAAATAGGGATTCCCCTCCCAGGAGCCGACTTCGTAAATTTGCACAATGTTGGGATGTTGCAGCCGGGCGATGGCCTGGGATTCCAGGCGAAAGCGATTGAGCGTGTCCGGTTCGGCCAGCGGCCCCGCCAGGATCATCTTCAGGGCCACGTTCCGCTTGAGCGCTTCGTCATGAGCGAGGTAGACCACGCCCATGCCGCCGCGGCCCACTTCCCGCAGCACCTGATACCCCGGCACCTGGGGCAAGCGAACCACCCCCGCCCCGGGCGGCGGTTCGGCGATCGTTTGAAAGGCCAGGCTGACTTCCTCCAGGCGCGCCGCCGGGTCCATCGCCTCCAGATGAAACGTCATCTTGGACGACTTCTCCGCTGGCGATGCGGGCTTACCCGTTGGAGGAACCGGCGGCTCGTTCATCACTGCTTCAGCCTTCGAATGAGGGTGCGGGCAAGATTTGACCGACGACCTCGCCAAAACCGATCCGATAACCCTCGCCCTGGCACCAGCCCGTCATGATCACGCGATCGCCATCCTGGAGATAGCTGCGCTGCTCGCCGCTGGGCAGAGTGATCGGCTTCGTCGCCTTCCAGGCCAGTTCCAACAGGCTGCCGTAGGAGTCGGGCGCCGGTCCGCTGATCGTTCCCGAGGCCAACAAATCCCCCGCCCGCAAGTTGCACCCATTGATCGTGTGGTGGGCCACTTGCTGGCACAGGTTCCAATACAGATATCTTGCATTGGAACGGCACACCAGGACCGGATCAAGCTGATTCAAGGTTTGCAAGTACACTTCCAGGTTCAAGTCGTAGGACCAGGGGCCTTCACTGCGCAAATAAGGCAAGGGCGCCGGCTCCTGAACGGGGCCTTCGCAGCGGAAGGGTTCCAACGCCTCGAGGGTCACGACCCAGGGGGAAATACTCGTGGCGAAGTTCTTGCCCAGAAACGGCCCCAGCGGCTGATACTCCCAGCGCTGAATGTCTCGGGCGCTCCAATCGTTCACTAGCACCATGCCGAAGACGTGCTCGGCGGCACGGCGCACGGAGATCGGCTGACCCAGCAGGTTCCCCGGCCCGATGACACAGCCCAGCTCCAATTCAAAGTCCAAGGCCTTGCTCGGACCGAAGAGCGGCTGCGGGGCGTCCGCCGGGTTCATCTGTCCCAAGGGCCGGTAGACGTCTGTGCCGCTGACCACCACGGAACTCGACCGGCCATGATAGCCCACGGGAAGATGCAGCCAATTGGGCATCAGGGCGTTTTCCTTGCCGCGGAACATGATGCCGACGTTCGTCGCATGTTCGCGGGAGGAATAAAAGTCCGTATAATCGCCGACTTCGAACGGCAGCAGCGGCTCGATCTCGGCCAAGGGAAAGATGGCCGCTTCCCGCAGTGCTTCGTTGTCCCGCAAGGCGGACTCGTCGTCGGCGAGCAGGCGGCTCAATTCCCGCCGGGTTCGGCTCCAGGCTTCCGGCCCCGCTTCGAGGAAAGCGTTGAGACTGAACTCGCCGCAAAAATAGCCGTCCAGCAACCCCTGGGCATCCAGGTGCCAAAGATCGACGACGTAGTCGCCGATGGCCACGCCGACGTGGGGCACGTCCTCATTGTCGGGATGCAGGAAGACGCCATAGGGCAGGTTTTGAATCGGAAACGGCGAATCGGGAGCAACAGGGAGAAACGACCGCAAGCGTGGATCGTGTGTGGCATTCATGCGGGATTCCTTATGGGCAGGGACGACCGAAATGCGCTTAGAGCCAGCCGAGGGCGCGCAGGTCCTCGCGGGGTTCATCGAAACTGCAGCTTCCAAAGGACAGCCCGAACCGCGACCGGACCACGCTGATCATGTCCGTGGGCAGCAGGTATTTCCGCCAGATCCAACCTTCGCTCGTGGGATGAAAGGCATCGGCTTGATCGACCAGGAGCAGTTCAGTCAAGGGTTCGACCTCCCATTTTTCCTCCATCGCCAGGGCTGCCGCCAGAAGGACATTGATGAAGCCATGCATGTGCGTCTGGACCGCGTCCGCGAAATGCCGGATCGGATGATGCAGCCCCGCCGTGAACTTGAGCGGCAGACGCTGCCTGGCACAGGCGGTGAGCACCCAGGCGATCTGTTCGGCCGAGGGAAAGGCCGACGCCTCGACGCCGCCGCAGCGCAGCTTGAAGCCATGCCCCTCGTACTTTTGCCGCCGCATGCCGCGGTTGCGCTGATCGGCCTCAGCCAAGGCCTGGATGATGCCATCGGTCGTCTGCCGGCCGCCGGGGCCAAACCCCGCTTCGTAGGATACGTTGAGCGGTTGCGGGCTTGAGGTTTCGATCAGCTCGGCGGTTTGATCGAGCAGTTCCAACAGGGGGGCCACGCCGTCGCTGGCGGCCGCGGCAGCGGGCAGCTTGACCTCGAAGGCGTCGATGATGACCCGCGGACCATGGGTCTGGCGGAAGCGTGCCATCGCCTCCAGGTCCTGCCGCAGCCCTTCGAGGAAATCGGCCGGGGTGGCGCCGCCGCGCCCCAGGGCGGAGATCGTGAGCGGCGAGACGGGAAAGAACAGCGACGCCATGAAGGGATTCAGCTCTTCCAGTCGGGCCGCGGGGCAGATGAAGCGGCCCAGCATCCATGACTCCGGTTCGCTCATGTACCGGGTATGATTCCGAATGGCAGGCTCCATCGGCAGCTTGGCCGGGGGGAAAAGCCCCGCGTAGTCGATGACTTGCGACATCAAGGCCCGCACACAGGGGAGCATCTGGCCACCTCTTGGTTCGCGGTCGTGAATCCATGGTCGGCTGGTCGTGGCTATTATAACAGCCAATCCTCTCCCGGCGATTCGCCATTTCGTGCCACCCATGGCGATTCCGATGCGGCCAGGGCGATTTGCGCGCTGGCACCGATTTTTTTGGTGCTTCCCACGCCATTGGACGCATCGTGATGAAACCCCTCCATGGTGCGGGAGATTTTGCCATGACCGAAGCAACCCTGTTTCACGAAGCGTTGGCGAAAGCCCCTGAAGAGCGGGCCGCGTTCCTGCCCGCCGTGCGGGAGGTGAAGTCGGTGGAGCCAACGCCACTGAAACAGTCCTGACCGGCCAGCCACAAAAAAACCCTCGATCAGAGATCGAGGGTGAATGAGCATCCGCGGATTCATTCTGATCGCTTACGGCCGGCGCAGGCTTGGCACCAGGCCCTTGATCCGCACTTCCGGTTCGGTCAGATCGACGAGCACCGGCTGCGACGTCTCGGCCACGCTGACGTTGCCCGCCTGGTCGCGCACCTGCAGCCTCAAGTAAATCCGATAGGGCAGCCGTTCCGGCATTTTCCAGGCGTAGCGGCCGGAGTTGGCCCAGTCGGTGATGATCGGATTCCAGGGGCCTTCCTTGCTTTCCGCCCATTCGATGGTGATCGGGTTCGGTCCGAGGTTCTTGTCCTTGGCATTCCAGATCAGGAACAGGTAGCTTTTGTTCCTGGGGTCCGCTTCGACGTTGTACAACTCGGCCACGGGCGGCGTGGTGTCCACTTCCACCCGCAGTTCAGGCGCCTGGTTCGGCGCGGGCTTTTCTTTGCCCAATCCGGCCTTGCTGCGGACGATCATGGTAAACCCATACTCCCCTTCGCCGGGCAGATCGAAGCCGATGGGCGAATGGCCGTCGTCGCGCTTGCTCAACAGGCTCCAGGTTTGTCCCTTGTCCTGCGTGACCCACAATTCCACGACGCCGATGCCCGAGGGGCCGGCCTTGGTGACGTCGAATTCCAATTCATGATGCAGTTGATTGGTGATGAGGAAATTGGCGTCCGCGGGGCTTTTCGTGGCATAGCTGTTCGTGGAACTGGCGAGCGGCCCTTGGGTCTGCGCCGGCGACGTCGGCATCGTGGGCAGGGTGCCTTGCGGCGCCGAGCCGCTGCTCGTGGCGGCGATGGGTTTGCGTTCATCGCCGGGGGGCATGGTCGGAGCCGCGGCCGAGGGCGCGGAACTGGGCGGCGCCGCGACCGGACGGAAAGCATCCCCTGAAGGAGCACTGCTGCTGGGCGGAATCAGCGAGGTGGATGAGCCAGGAATCGGCAGCGGCATGCTCTGATGGGGCGCGTGCGGCGAATCCACCGTCGAGCTGGCCGTTCGAGCGATGGGCGCGGGTGCGCCGCTGTCCAGCGTCGGCGGAGCGGCGGCGACCGTGGTCGTTACTTTTTCTTCCGGGACGTCGATGATGATCGTGCCTTCGTTGCTGGCTTGATCGAGGGCCACCAAGCGCACCTGCACCGGGCCGGTCGCCCCCAGGGCGTAGCGTTTCTGTCCGGAGAGCGTGGTCAGGGCCAGCGGCCGCCAGGGGCTGTTGTCCATGGTGCGGTATTCGAGCCGGACTTTGGTGGGGTCGAGATGTTCGTCCTGCACGTCCCACGTCAGTTGGACCTGCTCGCCGCGGCGCTCCGTCGCTTCCAGGCGCAGAGCGGGCTTGCGGGTGTCGAAGACGACCTTGAGCACGTCCTTGTTCAAAGCGAATTCAGCGTCGCTGGGATAGGTGCGGCCCTGCTTGTCGCGGAAGCTGACCTTGAACCAATAAACGCCGTCCTGCGGCGCGCGAAATTCGAAACTTTCGTCCGTGGGCGGGATGGCGACTTCCTGGCGCCAGCTTTTGCCTTGGTCCGTGGAGAGATAGAGCATCAGCTTCTCCACGTCCTTGCGGGCATCGGCCTGCAGGTTGACGGGAATGCGTATCTCGCGATCGCTCATGAAGCAGACGTCGCCCGACGCGGCGTCATCCGCAACCAGCGAAGCCGACCAAAGCAGCCCGACCGCCAACGCTTTCCACCACGTTCGCTTGCGCATGTCATCCACCCCCTACTGAGGCAAACCCGGGAGGTCCGACGTCCCGAATTCCAGTCGATGGAATGTCCCCCATTCCAATGCGACGTATGGAAGGTATCGGTTACGCAGACTGCCGCGCTTAAAAAGAAACAGATTCGCTGAGGAAAAATTTAAGTTTTCCCTGGGAAGACACGAAAAGTGGCGAAGGCAAGGCGGGATGATTTTGTCCAGGCTTCCCTTTTTCACAGCTCTCACCGCCTTGAGCGGTTTCACCAGGCAAGCGTCCCTTCCCCAGCTTTCTCGCTGTTTCGTTGCTCCGGATATGTTAGGCTGAATGGAGTCGACCCGCTCCGCCGTCGATGGGGGTAAGACAATGCAAAAGCGTTGGTGCATGACCCTGGGCGCGGCCCTCATCCTGGCGACGTTTCTGGCGCGTGCCAACCCGCCATCGGCCGCCCTTCCCTGGATCGAAGTGGATGCCGCCCGTGGCTGCTTCGTCACCCATGACACGAAAACGCCCTTTTACCCCTGGGGTTTCAATTATGACCACGACGCCAGGGACCGCTTGATCGAGGATTATTGGGACGCGGAATGGGCCAAGGTGGAAGCGGACTTTCGCCAGATGCGGCGGTTGGGAGCGAACGTCGCCCGGATTCACCTGCAGTTTGGCCGCTTCTGCCCCAAGCCCAACGAAGTGTCCGCCCCGGCCTTGGATCGACTGAGCGACCTGATGCGGCTGGCGGAGCGCGAAGGCATCTACCTCGACCTCACGGGCCTGGGCTGTTACCACAAAAAAGACGTGCCGGCCTGGTACGATCGCTTGAGCGAGTCGGAACGCTGGGCCGCCCAGGCTTTCTTCTGGGAAGCCATCGCCCGGCGGAGCGCCGCTTCACCCGCCATCTTTTGCTATGACTTGATGAACGAACCCGTCGTGCCCGGCGGCCGGCGCGGCGATGGCGAATGGCTGGGACCGCCGTTTGCCGAAAAGCACTTCGTTCAGTTCATCACGCTGGATCAGGCGGGCCGCCCCCGGCCAGCCATTGCCCGGCAATGGATCGATACCCTGGTCCAGGCGATTCGCCGGCATGATGCCCGCCATCTCATCACGGTGGGCATGGTGGATTGGAGCCTGGATCGTCCGGGTCTGACGTCGGGCTTCGTGCCTGGAGAGATGGCCCCTGCCCTGGACTTCCTGGCCGTGCATGTCTACCCCGAATCGAAGAAGCTAGCGGAGGCGACGGCAACGCTCAAGGGCTTTCATCAGGCCGGCAAGCCCCTGGTCGTGGAGGAAATCTTCCCGCTGCACTGCTCAGGGAAGGAACTGGAAGCCTTTATCGACCAGCATCGCTCCATGGTGCAAGGATGGATCAGTTTCTATTGGGGCGGTGCGATGGAAGAGCTTCGCGCCAATCAGACGATCGCCGGCGCCATGATCCGGGATTGGCTGGAACGGTTCGAAAAACGGGCCGAGCGAATGAAAAAGCCCCCGGGGAGGTGATGGAGGACTGGCTTACGCCAATCCAGCGAAGAATCGAACCAGTTGCACCGTCCACTATCACTTAACAGGATTCATCATTTGATCAAGCTGCCGTGAAGATAGATAGAGCTTAAACGGATGTCCTGGGAGTTCGCGAAAGTCATACCGCAGGTAGAAATTTTTAGCTGCTTCATCAATGCAATCCAAGATGACTGCAATAAAAGCGAACGTTCTCCCAGCCTCATAACAATCACGCAATGCCTGAGCCAAAAGTTTTTGTCCCAACCCCTTTCTTTGATAGCGATGATCAATGCCAAACCAGGCCAGAACAGCGACGGGCAAGAGCCGACGCGGTAGTGATTTGCTTATTTCTGAAGGAAGGTCCTGAAAATCAACTTGCCCCGTAGCCAGGGAATAGTAGCCCGCGACAGCGCCTGCTTCACTGATCAACACTTTGGTCACGGATAGTTGTTTGGTTTGATGCTGCAACGCCTTGGCATGCAGCCAATCATCCACCATGGATTGACCGCTCTGGAAGGCACTTCGGTGATGGTTTTTCGAGAGTCGCTCAAGCTGGTAGCCCTGGGGAAACTGGACGTCCTTCACCTCTCACCTCGCATGAGCTTGCCTAGTTTGGCTTGTGCAACCGTCAGCGGAGGTGATTGATTCAAAGCATTCCAAAACGCCAACTGTTCCTCGGGCGATAAAACAATGGTCTGCGAACTGGCGGCGGCAATTTCTTTGCGTGCCTGAGACAGCGTTACTTCACGGACGTAATCGCTGACGTTCATCCGTCGAATCGCGGCGGCCTTGGCGAGTTCGGCCATGCCTTTCGAGTCCAACGAGACCTTGAGTGAATGGGCAACAGCATTCCGCTTGGTGGGTTTTTTAGCTCTCATTTTTGACATCGTTCTTTCTCCTCTCCCCTACTTTAACACCACTATTTTAACATGTGCGTTGTCTCCATTCATGTTTGACTGCTGGATAGATCAAGAACTGATGATCGCCGTGGCTCACGCCTCCAACGATTGACCAAGAAGGCGGGCGACCTCGAAACAATCCTTGTCCCCGCGGCCGGAGAAGCAGACGACGACGCTGGCTTCGCGCGGCATCTGGCTGGCCTGGGCCATGGCGGCGGCAACGGCGTGGGCCGTTTCCAAGGCCGGGAGAATGCCCTCCAGCCGCGCACAGGCGTCGAAGCCGCGCAGCGCCTCATCATCCTCCGCCGAGGTGTAGCGAACCCGGCCCGTTTCCTTCCAATGGCTGTGCTCGGGGCCAACTCCAGGGTAATCCAGCCCCGCGGAGATAGAGTGCACGTCGGCCGTTTGCCCGTCGCCATCCTGCAGCACAAAGGAAAAGCTGCCATGCAACACACCCGGCTGGCCGTGGCTCAGCGTGGCGGCATGCTGCCCCAGCCCCGCGCCGCGCCCCCCCGCCTCCACGCCCAAGAGGGCCACGGCCTCATCCGCTATGAAGGGCGCAAACATCCCCGCCGCATTGGAACCGCCGCCGACGCAAGCGATCACCAGGTCCGGCAAGCGGCCGATTTGTTCGAGGCATTGCCGCCGCGCCTCCTCGCCGATCACCGACTGAAACTCGCGGACCATCCAGGGAAACGGATGCGGTCCGACGACGCTGCCGATGATGTAGTGCGTCGAGGCCACCGAACCCATCCAGTCGCGCATGGCTTCGTTGATCGCATCGCGCAGGGTTCGACTGCCCGTGCGGACTGTGACCACCTCCGCCCCCAAGGCCCGCATCTTGAAGACGTTCAGCTTTTGCCGGCGGACGTCTTCCTCGCCCATGTAGACCTGGCAGGGCAAGCCAAACCGGGCGCAGGCCGTCGCCGTCGCCACGCCGTGCTGCCCCGCGCCGGTTTCCGCGATGACCCGCTTCTTCCCCATCCTTTGGGTCAGCAGCGCCTGGCCGATGCAGTTGTTGATCTTGTGAGCGCCGGTATGGTTCAGGTCTTCCCGTTTGAGATAGATGCGGGCGCCGCCCGCCGCCGCGGTCAAACGCTCAGCCAAGGTGAGCGGCGTGGGGCGGCCGACGTAGTGACGCAGCAGATCAGCCAAGGCGGTCTGAAAGGCAGGATCGCTGCGTGCTTGCGTGTATGCCTCGGTGAGTTGCCGCAAGGCGAACATCAACGTCTCGGGCACAAAGCGTCCGCCAAAGCGTCCGAAGCGCCCCGCGGCATCCGGTTGAGCAGCCACATTGCCAGTCATGTTGGGTTCACGGTATGAGAAACGTCGTTGTCATCATCCAGCCCCGCGCCACGTAGCTTATCCTATGAAACAACCACCCCGCGGGGGGTGGGCCGCGGGGTGGCTGAAAACGCTGACCTGGAGAGCCGGGTGCTTACTCCTCCTTGGCCAGCGAGACGCAGATCAGCTCCTTGTCGTTGCGGGCAAAGACGCAGCGATGAGCAAAAGCGGGATGCGACCAGACGACGTCCCGGCCGCTGACGGCGTGCGTCGGCTCGATGATTTGCGCCCGATCGATCTCCGCAAACTTCTCCGGCGTCAGCCGGGCGATGATCAGCTCGCCCCGTTCATTGGCGAGGAAGAAGCGGTCGCCTTGTTTGACAATGAAAGCGTTGGCCCACTGCATGGGGCGCTGATTGGGCACGGTGGCGCTCAGGGTGTCCCACAACCGCTGGCCGGATTCCGCCTTCAGACAGCGCATCTCGCCGTTGCCGCACACGCCGAAGATGTGTCCATCGGCGAAGAAGGGCGTGCACATCATGCCGCGCATGCCGGAGCCGCGCTGCTGCGGGCTGCCCTTGCCTTCCCAGACCACCTCGGCGTCCCGCGCGCCCTTGAGCCGCAGCAACAGCGAGCCATTGAAGAAGGACGTGATGAAGAGCAGATCGCCATCAAGGCGCGGCGCGGAGATATTCATGTTCATGCCGCTGCGAAAGGCCTGCTTCCAGAGCGGCTGGCCGGTTTCCGGGTCGAGGCTGGCCACGCCCTCGGGATGCCAGATGATCAATTGCTTGCGGCCGTCTTTTTCGATCATGACGGGGGGACAATAGCCGATCTCCGCTGCGTTCAGGGAGCGCCAGATTTCCTTGCCCGTATCCTTGTGGAGAGCGACGACGAGACTGCCCTGCCCCCCGGCGTAACAAATCAACTTGTCCCCATCGATCAGCGGATGGCAGGCGCATCCGGCGGGAGGCACATCGCATTGATACTCCGTGGGCAAATGCTTGGACCACAACACCTCTCCCGAAGCGGCATCCAGACAAAACAGATGCCCCATCGCTCCCAGGGCGTAGACCTTGCCTTCATGCACGGTGGGCGTGCACCGCGGCCCCAAGGGGTACATGATCTTGTAAGCGCAGTCGTATTCATGCTTCCAAAGGAGCTTCCCCTCCTTGGCGGAGAAGCAGAGGATGCGCTCGACGCCGGCGCCGCCTGTGCGGGAGAAGGAATTGTTCACGGGCTTGCTCCCCGCGGCCGGGATGCGGTCCATGACAAAAACCCGCTCCCCCGCCACGGCTGGCCCGGTGTAGCCCGCGCCCACCGGCGCCCGCCACAGCACCTTCGGACCGCCCGGAGGGAATTTTTCGAGGATGCCCTCTTCCCGCCAGACGCTGTCCCGCCGCGGCCCCAGCCACTGCGGCCAGTCCTCGGCCCCAGCCTGGCTCGCGGCCAACATTCCCAACATCACCACGGAATGGAAAAGCCAACGCTTCATGGACGCATCACCCCTTGTCTATGGAAGCACCTGTGACCTGGTTTGTTGGGGATAACCGTCGAGATGTCCAATGATTAACCAGGGTGCCCCGCGATTCTTCGCTTCTACCCGCACGCATTCCCCCGGAAGATAGATGGCGATGAAGCAATACCCTTAGAGCAACAAGTAAATCATGAGGCCGCTGATGGCCGCGAGGATGATGGCGCCGATCAGCCCGGCGAGCAAAGGCTTGAAGCCGACCGCTTTGAACGCGGCGAGATTGGTATTGAGCCCCACGCCGGCCATGCCGAGCAAGATGAGGAATTTGCCCGTTTCGGAGAAGGCGGCGATGCCCGCCTTGGTGAAGTAGCCTCGGGTGTTGAAAAAGGCCATGAGGAAGTAGCCGAACAGGAACCAGGGAAAGGCGCGCTTCCAATCCACCTTAACGCCGCCGGAACCTTCGCTGGCGAAGCGCCGGGCGTACCACAGTGCGATGACGATGGCCAGCGGCGCCATGAAACAGTTGCGGACGAGCTTGATCGCCGTGGCGGTGTTGCCTGCCGCTTCGGAGTAGATGTACCCTGCCCCGACGACCTGCGGCGTGGAATGAATGGCCGTCCCGGCAAAGACGCCGAAATCGAGGTCGGACAGTTGCAGCATCTGGCCGATTTTGGGATAGAGCAGAATGGCCACCAGCCCCCAGAGGGCCACCGTGCCCACGGCGTAGCTGGTTTCCTCCTCCTTGGCCTTGATCAGCGGCGCGGTGATGGCGATGGCGGAGGTGCCGCAAATCGTCGTCCCCACCGACAAGAGCATGGACAAGCCTGCTGGCAGTTGGAACATCCGCCCCAGGGCCAGGATCAAGCCGAAAGCCAGGATCATCGTCCCCAGGATGATGGTCAGAATATGCCAGCCCTGTTGCTGGACGATGTTGTAGTCGAAGCCGGCGCCCATGAGGACGATGCCGAAGATGAGCAGCTTTTCCGAGGCCGCCACGCCGGGCTGCAGCAGCTTGAGGATGCCCAGGCCGTTGCGGATGAGGATGCCCAGCACCACGGCCAAAGCGGAAGCTTCGAGGGGATGCTTCCCCCCCATGACGACGAGTTCGGAGATCCATTGGCTCGCCAGGGCCACAGCCGCCAGCAACAACCACCCGGGCAGGACGTTCCAACTCATGGGCGAATCATCTTTTCAAGTTGTCCCAGCCCTTGCACCATGGCCGGATAGGGCGGGCCGAAGGAAAAACGCACGAACGACTTCAGCGAACTGGGCCCTTGCCGTTGCTGATGGGGATTGACGTCGAAGAACTCGCCCGGCACGGTCATCACCTTGTGCTTCAAAGCTTCGCGGAAAAAGGCCATGCCGTCATTCCAGGGGGCGGGCAGGTCCTTGACGCAGCCGAAGGCGTAGAATGTTCCCTGCGATTGAAGGGGAAAGGTCACGCCCAAGGCTTGCAGCCGCTGGATGATCTCATTCCGCTTGCGGAGGAAGTTGCGGCGCAGGGCCTGCGTTTCCTGGTCGGCCCGCGCCGGTTCGAGGATGTGGATGGCGGCGCGCTGCATGGGCCGCGAGGGTCCGCCATCGACGAAGCTGCCCGCCGCCGTGATGCGGCGCATCAAGTCTTTAGGGCCGACGGCCCAGCCCATCCGCCATCCCGGATAGCGAAAGTTCTTCGTGAGGCCGTCGATGATGACCACGGGATCGCGGTTGACGTCGTCGACGTGCTCCGCCGAGCTGACCGGCCGCGAGGCTTTCCCCGCGGGGCCATCGTAGATGAAGTGGGAATAATACTCATCCAGCAGCAGCGTGCACGACGTTTCCCTGGCCAGGCCCACCCACGACGCCAATTCTTCTCCCTGGATGACCCGGCCCGTGGGATTGCACGGATTGCTGATGAGCAGCCCCTGCAGCTTGGCCTCGCGCACCAGGCCGCGCAGCCGCTGCGGATCGATGGCGAAGCCGTCCTCGGCCCGCAGTTCGATGCGATGCGGTTGGACCCGGAGAAAGGCCGTGAACAGGTCTTCATAGGCGGTGTAGTCGGGTATGAAATAACCCAGCTTCACGGCGTCGAGGGCCGCGAAGACGCGGGTCAACATCAAGCGCCCTCCCGAGGCGATGACCACGTTTTCATGGGTATACCGCGAGGACTTGCCCTGCCGATACAGGCGGTTGTAATGTTCCGCCACGACCGAGCGCAATTCGAGCAGCCCCTCGACCGGCCCATAGGCGTAATCGCCGGGCAACACCGGCACCTGGTCCATCCGCGGCGGCGCCCCTTCCATCGGCCCCACTTCCGGCTGCCCCTGCCCCAGGTTCACCCACGCGGGATCATCGGGACTGTACCCCAGCTTCATGGCCTCGACGACCACGTAAATGACGCCCATGAAGGGCAGATCGCGGAAGATCATGGCGGGTCCAGGCGAGGAAGGTTCGGTCATCGCGGCGGCTCGGGTCAGCGGGTGAATGAATGGTCCATCGACCCCCGGATGGAAACCTCAAGGCCAACCATCAGGCCGGGATCGGATGGGAGGATTCTATGCCATCGGGAAAGGGGCTGCAAGGGAGCGATCCATGGACCGGTGCCAACTCAACATCCATGCTTTTCAGCGATGATGGATTCACCACGCCAACCGGTCGGCGGCGAAGATCGGTCCCTCGACGCAGACGCGCCGATAATCCCACCCCGCGTCCGTGTGCACCTTGGTCACGCAGCTAAAGCAGATGCCCACGCCGCAGGCCATGGGCGTCTCCAGCGATAAATCCAAGGGAATGCCGCATCGCGCCGCCAGCGCGGCCAGGGCATGCATCATCGGTTCGGGCCCGCAGCCGACCCAGCGAACGGGCGTAGGCCAGGGGTTTGTCTGATGATGAGTTTCCAGGAGTTGCGTCACGAAACCATGAAAACCGGTCGAGCCATCGTCCGTGGCCAGATGCACGGCGGCCCCCGTCGCCGCGAAATCGTCCAGACCCGCCAAGAACGCAGCCGAGCGCACGCCGTAGTAAAACGAGGCGGCGGCCGCTTCCCGGCGCGCCGGCAGGCCGCCGTAACCTTTGAAGCCCAAGACGCGCTTGAGGAGCGCCAACATGGGCGTCTGGCCGATGCCGCCGCCGATGGCGACCAGATGCTCCGTTCCTGAATAATCGGGGAAGGGCTGCCCCAGCGGTCCCCAGGCTTCCACCCAGTCGCCCGCCGACAGTGCCGCCATGAGTTTGGTCATCTTGCCAATGACGGCGAAGACGATCGCCACGCTGTTGGGCTGCCCGTGTGCATCCAGGCCCGTATCGTACAGGGCAAAGGCCCGGCCCAAGAGGGGATCGGTCCGATCCGGCATGCGGAGCATGAGGAATTGCCCAGGTCGAATAAGGCGGGCCATATCCGGCGCGGCCAACTCCAAGCGATAGGTATCCTGTGCCAACCGTTCCAGGGCCAGGACCGCATACCGGCCGCTCACCATCGATGGGTTGAAGGCGCTGGCCTGGCTCATCATTCGGATCGCTCCTTCTTGGCTGGCCGCGGGGGCCGGCTTTGTCTCTTTCCGGATCGATCCGCCCTGGCGGGGCGCTTGTCGATCGCCGCTGCCGGCCGCGGCGGACGGCGCGGGGGCCGGCTTTGTCTCTTTCCGGATCGATCCGCCTTGGCGGGTCGCTTGTCGATCGCCGCTGCCGGCGCGGCCGCCGCCTCAAGGCCCGCGATCCGTCGCAACGCCGCGATTTCATGCCACATGAGCGGCCGGCATTTGCCCTTCTTGAGCCGGGCCAACTCGAGCGGCCCCAAGGCGACCCGCTTCAGGTGCAGCACTTTGTGGCCCACCTTGGCCATGACGCGGCGGATTTCGCGGTTCTTTCCCTCCGCCAGAACGACTTCGAGCAGACTGCTCTGGCCGCGTTCCCCCAGCAGCTTGACCCGCTTGGCCCGGGCCACGCCTTCGGCCAGGTAAATCCCCCGGGTCAACTTGCTCAAGACCTCCGGCGCGGGCCGTCCCGCCACCTGCACGAGGTAGGTTTTTTCGATGCCGAACCGCGGATGGGTGAGGCGCTGGGCCAAGCCGCCGTCGTTGGTCAGCAGCAACAGCCCCTCCGACTCTTCATCCAAACGGCCGACGGTGAACATCCGCTCGTGAACGTGCGGCACCAGGTCGAGCGCGCGGGGCCGACCCGCGGGATCGTAATTCGTGCACAAATAACCTTTGGGCTTGTGGACGAGCCAATAGACCTGCTTCTGCGGCTGCACGCGCCGCCCCTCGACCGCCACGGTTTGGGATTCGAGGACGCGCGTGCCCGGCTCGGTGACCTTGACGCCATCCACCGTCACCTGTCCTTTTAGAATCAGCTCATCGCAGGCGCGGCGGGAACCCAGGCCCGCGCGGGCCAGATAGCGGTTGAGCCGCCAGGCGAGCGGCGCGGCTGCATCGGGCTTTTCCGGGGGCATCATGAACCTGCCTCGCAACTTGGATGGGCTGATCGAGCATCGCTAGCTGGCGCCCGCGGCGCTTCCGCACTTTCCGACGCTTCATGAATTCCCTCGAATGCACCATCCATTCTTCACGGGATCTTCGTCATGGAGCTTTATACTTACGCTGGCGACCAAGGTCGATGCACGATCGAAATCCATGGACTCGGCAAATGATCCGCTGAACACTGGACAGCGAAGAACATCATGAGGAGTGGCCGACATGATGCACGTGCTTCAAAATTGCTGGCGTTGGATGCGACCCCGCGGTTTCTCCCCCCATCCGCCGCTGATATTGATCAACGGGCTGGCCGAGCAGGCCGCCAGTTGGTTTCGCAATCGAACGTATTGGTCGCGGTGGTTCGACGTCAAGGTGCCCGAATTTCTCGTCTATGAGGGGCCGGTCCTGCAACGCCGCATCCAGGAGGGTTTGCCCATCTCCGTCGCTTTCCTCACGGACCAGCTCGCGCTCTTCCTCGATCAGTTCGTGCAAGCGGCGCCGTATCATCTGGTGGCCAGCAGCCTGGGCTGCCAGATCGCGCTGGAGCTGGCGGCGCGGTATCCGGATCGGGTCGGCCGGCTCGTTTTGCTGTGCCCCTCGGGCATGGGCGGCGAGGAGAAACTGCCTATCGTCGAGGGTGTTCGGGCCAATGACACCGAGTCGATGCTGTCTTCCATTTTTCACAACCCGCGCCGCTTGCCCCATGAGTTGATCGACCATTATGGCCGCATGATGCGGAACAAAGCCTGGAAAAAGGGCATTCTCCGCACTGTCCGCGGCACCTGCACCCATCAAGTCGTGCATCGGCTGCCCCAGGTGGCGGCCCCTGCTTTAGTCATTTGCGGCGAACACGACCAAATCGTCGACACGCCGGCCATCCTCGCCGCGATCCAGGACCGCCCCAATTTTCAAGCGCTGGTCATTCCCCGCTGCGGCCACGCGCCGCAGATCGAATGCGCCCCCTTGGTGAACAAGCGCGTCGCCGACTTTCTGCGGCAAACGCTCCCCGATGCAGCGCCGCGGTGGCTCTCGCGCATTGGCTCGGATAGGATGAATCACGACGGCAAGCCCGCCGCGAAAGCCACCGAAGCGAGCTTGGCCTAGCCGCGTCGACTCTTCAAAGGATTGCCGACGACATGCGGATGCCCCTGTCTTCCCTAATCCAACCCCTTGCTGGGAGCCTGCTCGGCCGGCGGCTGGGAGACAAGTGTTTCGTCAGTTTCGCTCGGCGGCGGATGGCGGAGTTGGATCATCTGGACATCGACCGCGTGCAAGAGCAAACTTTGCAGCGGCTCATCCGCCAGGCGCAACACACCCGCTTCGGCCGCGATCACGATTTCGCCCGCATTCGCACGCCGCGGGATTATCGCCGACTCGTGCCGCTGCGGACCTATGAGGATTTCTGGCGCGATTACTGGCAGCCGGTCTATCCGCGGCTCCAGGGCGCGACCTGGCCGGAAGCCATTCCCTATATCGCCCTCTCCTCGGGCACCACTTCGGGCACGACCAAGCACATCCCGGTCTCCCCAGCCATGCTGCATTCGAATCGCCGAGCCGCGCTGACCATGCTCAGCAGCTTCGCCGCGGTGAACCCGCGCGCCAATCTGTTTCACGGCCAGCTTTTCTTTCTGGGCGGCAGCACCGACCTGGCCGCAGTCGGACCCGATTGCCAGGCCGGCGACCTGAGCGCCATCGCGGCCCTCAACGTCCCCTCCTACCTGCGGCCGATGACGTTCCCGCCTCCCCGCGTCGCCTTGTTGACCGATTGGGAGGAAAAACTCGACCGCCTGGCGGAGGCCAGTTTATCGCTGCCGATCACCCTGCTCGGCGGCGTGCCCAGTTGGCTGCTGATCCTGATGCAGCGGCTCAAGCAGCGCTCCGGCAAGGCGACCCTGGCCGAGATCTGGCCCGCCTTGCGGGTGGTGGTGGTCGGCGGCATCAAATTCGATCCTTACCGCGAACTGTTCCGCCAGCAGCTTGGCTCGAGCCAGATTCGCTGCCTGGAGACTTACCCCGCCTCCGAAGGCTTCATCGCTTTCGAGGATCCCCGGCACGACCTGCTGCGCGTCATCCCCGATCATCACCTCTACTTGGAATTCGTGCCCGTGGCGGAGCTGGACCAGCCGCAGCCGACGCGGCATGGCCTGGCCGAGGTGGAGCGGGGCGTGCAGTACGCCGTCGTGCTGACGACGTGTGCCGGGCTGTGGAGTTATGTCATCGGCGATACAGTGGCTTTTGAGCGAACCGATCCGCCGCTGCTGCGCTTCACGGGCCGCACCAAGTATTTCCTCTCGGCATTTGGCGAACATCTCATTAGCGAGGAAGTCGAAAAAGCCCTCACCCTCGCCTGCCAGGCTGCCGGCGCGCAGCTTACGGACTATCACGTCGGCCCCATCTTCCCCGACCAGAGCCAACCCCTCGGCTATCACCTCTATCTGATCGAGTTCGCCAAGCCCCCCGCGGATCAGGGGGCCTTCACCCAGCGGCTTGACCAGGCCCTGTGCGATTTGAATGAGGATTATCGCGCTCACCGCCGCGGCGATACGAGCCTGTTAGCGCCAAAGGTGCGGGTGATTCAGCCCGGCGGCGTGATGGCCTGGATGAAGGCCCACGGCAAACTCGGCGGCCAGCACAAACTCCCGCGCATGGACAACACCGGCCAGCGCACCGCCGCCCTCGCCGAGTGGTTCGACGAAAAGGGGTATTGAACGCGGCTGCGCTCTGAGGAAGACGAACCGACAAAAACTACCTGCCCTTCCCTTTAGCGCGGGCGTTTCTCCTCGGGGATGATCACCAGCAGCGCGGCGTTGACCTCCTTCTCCTCATCGCTGCCCTCGAAGCGAATGCGCACCTTTTGCTGGTCCACGGCCTTGACCACGCGCACCAGCCAGTGGCGATGCTCCTCGCCTTGATAGCCATACCGTTCGCCCGGCTTGGCCTCGGACGCATCCTTCAAATGCTTGGGCAGAAAGAGATCGATGGGCCGGCGGTGAAATTCAATCGGATTCAGCGACTTGGGCAATAATTTCCAATCCTCCTTGCTCTTGGCGAAGGCCTTGTCGTGCTCCGGGCCTTCGAGCTTCCTGGCCACGATGACGACCGGCGGCAGCGTCTCGCCCGCCGCGATGTGCGTGAACGTGGCCGACAGGCTGAGCGGCAGCCCCTGCTTCGGATCGAACAGGGTCTGGCCAACGTAGGACCAGGACATTTTCGGCCCTTCGGTGGTGTAAAAGCCCACCTCGCGGCGCACCTGGACCAGGCCCGAATCGAGCCGCTTGGCTTCCTGCCAATCCTGTTCCATGCCTTTGGTGGTCTTGAGGAGGCCAATGTTGAAACCGGCCTGGGGATGCTTCTCGAAGAGCAAAGCGGAACCGCTCCGGCCGATCCGCGAGCCATCGGTGGGCGGCAGGCGGGGCAACAGCATCCCGGTGGGCTTGATGTAGGTCTTCATGTTAAAAGGCAGGGCTTCGGTATTGTGGTCCACTTTCGTGCTGAAGTTTCTCCCAGACTTATCCAGAACGAGGCGGGTGGCGAGCCAGATGTCGCTGCCGTCGCTGAAATGGGCGGTGTCCTTGCCCTTGGGCCGCTCCCATTTTCTAAGCCGGCCGATGACCAGGATTTCAGGGTATTTCTTTTCGCTGATGCTTTTGACCTGGAGCATCGGCGTGCCGAGATAGCCGACGGTGCGGCCGCCCTCGGACCATTCGATCTTGAACCAATAACTGATGGTTTGCCCGGCAGTGAATTGATAGCCGATGCTTTCTTCCCGCGCCGCGCCGCTGCCTTGGACCGAGGCGATCAAGCATGGACCCAACATGGCCAGCAACAGGTGATTCATGGGAGGCTGCTTTTGATGGAGGATGACCATCTCCAGAATAACCACCGATGGGGCGGGGTTCAATTATGGACGCGTAATCTTTCGCCGGGAAGATTCGGCCAATCGGGCTTGCATTGTAGCCTGATCCTGCTATGGTCCCCGTCGCTTTCCCGGCGGAAGGCGAGGGAGGATAGGCAAAATGAACCGAACACATGGCTTTGGGTTATTGATCGCGGGGTTGTCTATCGGCTGGCTGTCGGCCTGGCTGATCTTTGGCCCCAGCGCCACGGTGCAGGCGACGGGCAACAGCGACCGTTACGAAGACTACATCATGTGCACCGGCCCGATCGTGCAAAATTTCACCCAGACCCAGTTTGGCTTCGAACTGGATGGTCTGTGGCTGCTGGATTACAAGACGGGCAAGCTGCAAGCCACGGCGGTCAATCGGCTGAACGGCCGGCTGATGGGCTGGGCCGAGGTGGACCTGGTCAAGGAATTCGGCATCGCCCCGCGCAGCAACGTGCATTTCCTGATGACGACGGGCCTGATCTCCAAGGGCAACGCCGCCCTGTATCTGGCCGAGACGACCAGCGGCAAGCTCGGCGTCTACACAATCACGCTGACGGAAACGACCGGCGCGGGGATGGGGATGATCATTCGCCGCCACGACATGACGTCCTTCCGCCAAGCTCAAGCCAAGGCGGAAGAGCCGGCGGCGCCGCCCCCTGCTCCGCCCGGCGCGAACGCGCCTGTCAAACAAGAATAAGCGCAAGCGGATTCGGTTGCACCGATAGCACATCCCACGGACGCCACGGACGGCCGCCGTGGGATGCGCGTTTTCATGGTTGAGTTGTCGGCATCTTGACGTTCACGTCATCCCCCTGCCCGGCGTCGTCCTTGGCGTTCGGCCCGGCGCTGTAGAGCAGATACCCCGCTTCGGTCTTGCGGTAAATCAAAGGCTGGCCGGTGAACAGATCCGATGGAATCGCCTTCAGAAAAGCAGGCGCCAGGTCGCTGAGTTGCTCGGGAAAGCGGCCGTGCGTGCGGTGAAAGCGCGCCAAGCCGTGAGCGACGAGGCACAACGACTCGCGCTGATCACCTTCAGCGATCTTGAGATAATACGTCGCATAGGCGGGCGACATCGATTTAAGGAATTGTTTTCTCAGCAGCCGCGCTCGCCCCTTCGCGCTGATCCCTTCGAAAAACTCGCTGACCATTTCAAATTGGGACAGGTGTTGCTCATACTCTGCCTTGATCAAATTCATGGCGGCCAGGCGCTCGTGCAGTTTCTCTTTTTGCGCGGCTTCGACCCAGCGATCCAACCAAGCATTGGCGTCCTTGAGAATGGGATCCCAGTCGATGCCCCGGGCACCCCAATTCGTGGTATTGAAAAATTGATCGTTAGGAGACCCGCCATTGGCTAGCAGAAAGTATTCTAAACCATGCCGTTTGACCATGAGCATGCCGTTGAGATTGCGAAACCGTTCAGAGAGGTTGATTGCTTTCATGCCGTTGGGAAAGGGAGCCAAAGCTTCCAGGGCTTGCTGCATGCGCTCCAACTCAGCGAGCGGCGCGTCCGGATGTTGCATTCAAATCACGATCCCTTGCAGGGCCAGGTTGCGCATGGACCCTGCCACGAGAAATCCGACGAAAGAAGGACTGTTGCCGATGAGCCGACTCAAGCGCATCAGGGCCAGCAGATCCTCGCGGGCAGCCTCGAAGCGTTTTTCCCCAAGGTGCATCATGGACCGCACGGATAGCATTTTGCACATCTGAAGCAATGTAAACTCAACCGATGTACGAGCAGGCCAACGCGCCATCTCCTGTTTTGTGCCACTGAAAAGAAAATGGGGCCAATAGGCCTGCGTTCTCAAAGAGGCCTGATGGATGAGGTCGAGAGGTTTGGCATTGGCCTGAAGCCAGGCCTCGACTTGCGGAGCATCCTTGGCCTGCCAGGGCTTCTTATTCAGCTCATCGACCCAATCCGAAAGTTGTTTTGCCCCCTTCCCCAGGACGATTTTCTTCTTCATGAACGCATCCGGCGCGATGTAGTATTCTCCAATTTCAGACAGCGGCTTGATGCCCAATTCACGAAAATAGGCAGGATCCAGCAAAGTGCCCTTCTCGAAGGGGCCATGGGCTTGGATGAGCAGCACCCAGGCATTGTTCTCCACGGTCACGCCTTGCTGCGCCAATGCGCGGAGAGCCGCGTTGTAGTCGAGGTACCCTTCCTGGTCGACCGGCCCCAGGATGAAAGTCGTCTCCTTGCTGATCGTGAACGTGGATTCCCCTGGCCAAATCACCTCCCTCAACAGAAAACCGGCGCCGGCCAGCAGGAGCAAGCCCAAAGCCAGCCAGAATAGCTTGGAACGTCGCTTCATGATTTCCATCCCACTCCGAGAATAAACGCGCTCCATGATAACCCGTGAACGATGGTCCGTGAAAGCGGATTCGTCCCTCCCTTCGGATTGACAAAAAAGCGGCGAAACCTTAGCTTAGCTCGGCTTGAAACGGCACGCCGCGCCAGGAGGGCGCCGGCGCGTTTCGGGCCATGCCGTTCGGAAAGAGCAGGAAGGGAGTCCGCCATGCCAACCACACGCACCAAGCCCGTGCCCCTGTTTGACGCCAAAATCCAAAATAAAGCGCTGCTCGTCCATCTCGAAGAAGCCTTTCGAAGAGTGATGCTCTCCGGCCAGGCGATCGGCGGTCCCGAAGTGGAGGCCTTCGAGCAAGAACTGGCCGCCTATTGCGGGGCCGCCCGGGCCGTGGCCTGTGCCTCGGGCAGCGACGCCCTCATGCTCGCCATGGCCGCCATGGAGATCGGCCCCGGCGATGAAGTCATTCTGCCGCCCTTCACCTTCTTCGCCAGCGCCGGCTCGATCAGCCGGCTCGGCGCCAAGCCCGTCTTTGTCGACGTCGATCCCGACACCTACAACCTCGACCCGCACCAGGTCGAGAACAAAATCACCCGGCGGACCAAGGCGATCATGGCCGTGCATCTTTACGGCCAATGCGTCGACATGGAACCGCTGTGGCGCGTGGCCGAACGGCACAACCTGCCCATCATCGAAGACGCCTGCCAGGCCATCGGCTCGGAATATCAGGGCAAACGCACCGGCACCCTGGGCAGCATGGCTTGCTTCAGCTTTTACCCGACGAAAAACCTCGGCGGCTTCGGCGACGGCGGCATGGTCGTGCTCTCCGACGATGAGTGGACCGACACGATCGCCGCGCTCCGCAATCATGGTTCGAAGCAAAGGTATTATCACGACCGGATGGGATGGAACAGCCGGCTGGACGCCCTGCAAGCGGCGCTGCTGCGGGTCAAACTGCCCTATCTCGACAAATGGTGCGACGCCCGCGCCGCCATGGCCAAACGCTACGACCGCCTGATCGAGGAAAATCAACTCGGCTATCTGCTCAAGAAGCCGACCGTTCGCCCCCATGGCCGGCATACGTTCCATCAATACGTCGTCCGCGTCGGCCACGATCTTCGCGATGAGCTGCGAACCTATCTGCGGGAAAAAGGCATCGGCTCCGAAATCTACTATCCTTTGCCCTTGCATCTGCAAGAAGTTTACAAATCTCTGGGTCATCAGCCGGGCGACTTCCCCGCTTGCGAGAAAGCGGCCAAGGAAGTCCTCGCCCTGCCCATCTTCCCGGAACTGACGCTCGAACAACAACGGCACGTCATCGGCGCCTGCGCCGATTTCATGCGCTGCCGTCTCCGCATGGCCGCCTAATCGCACCGCCGAGCAGCCATCAGCCGGTCCTATGGATCCTCTGAACTCAGAGGAGCCGGCGGCGGTCATGCACTGCGCTTAGCCCGCGCCCTTTTCATGTTCATGGCGCCTGACAGCGAGATATAATCAATGGGGACATGGGACGCCGAATTTGAACGTGGCAGAGTGATGGACACGCCTTCATACACGGCTGTGATTGAACGTTGCGCGGAGACGGGCTTGTTCGTTGGCTATGTTCCAGGCTTTCCGGGCGCGCATTCCCAAGGCGATACGCTCGACGAATTAAAGCAACATTTTGTCGAAGTCATCACCATGCTCCTGGAGGAAGGCGAACCACAACTCGAGTCCGAGTTCATCGGAACCCATCCGGTCCAAGTGGGTTGAGCATGTCCGAAGTGCCTGTGTTCAAGCCGAGGGAAGGCATCGCTCGACTTCTCAAGTTGGGATTCAACGAAATTCGGCAACGCGGCTCTCATAAACAATTCCGCCATCCCGATGGTCGATGCACAACGGTTCCCGTTCTTCCGGGGCGTGATCTTACTCCCTAGCTGCTCAGGCAAATCGACAAGGACATTGGCATGTCAGCGGAAGATTTCGCGGCCGTCCAAGCTTGATCATGGCTTGTAAATCGAGAAAAACCCGTCAAGCCCATGCTGTAAGCGGCATGGGCTTGAGGTGGAGGTTATTGCCGGGCGGCGTCATTCACGCCCCAATAGGCGGATTGCAAACGGACGTAAACCCGGTCGCTGGCCGAGGGGTTGCGCCGCACGCAGCGGGCGCAACTGCCCGCCGCCGCGGCTTTCTCGAGCGTGTCGGGCAGCAGGGCGTTGCCCGAGGCTTGCTTCGGCCCCAGCGTGTCGCCCACTTCGTGCGCCTCGCTGGCACAGGTCATTTCATAAACGGCCAGCGGCGAAATATCGACGGGAAAGTGGTGGACCGCGCCGCTGCCCGCGGGGTGGTCCGCCATGGCCACGCCCAGGAATTGATTGTTGAAGTTCGCCTGAGTGGTCGCCAGGTCGGTGCTCCAGGTGAAGCTGCCCGCGGGCTTGGCGTCGTCGTTGTCGAGAAAGAGCAAATCCCCGGCCTCGATCGCCGTCTCCGCGTCGACCGCGACGTGCACCAGAAACTGCGGACCATACCGATGTCGCAACTGTGCCATGTAAAAAACCTCCTATGGGTGGGGTCATGAAAGGGGGGGTCATTCCGATTCATCCACGACGATGAGCGTGGTCTCCGTCGTAAACGCGCCGAGGCGATACTCCATCCCCGCCGAATGGTGCCAGTAACTGTGCAGGCACACCGTGTGCAGCCCGGTGTAGGCGTAATGCAGCGGCGCGGGCAATGCCGCGGAGTACAGCCGCAGCTCATAGGGTTCGCCGCTCCACAGTCGGTCTCGCAAAGCCACCCAGGCATCGAGCAGTTCGCGATAGTCCGCCGCGTCGGGCCGGCCGGCCAGGTCGAGCTGCAGCCGGCCCCGGAGCCAGATCGTCGTGCCTTCGGGATGGAGCGGCTGTCCGAAGCGCCCCTCGGGCACGGCCAGGTTCAAGCCCGCGGGCGCGCGGGCATCGATCGCTTCCAAATGTTCGACGATGCCGCCGATGACGTGTGTGCTCGGGGGATCGCCGGTCACGAGCACCAGCCGCTGCCCATCGCCGGGCGCGCCCGCCATCATGGGAAACAAGGGAAAAGGCATGGACGTCGGCTCCTTGAAGGTGGCACTTCAACCGCGCTGCAGGATCGCTCACGGCTGCGGCCGCGGCTCGACAACCCGCGTGGCTTCCCAGCCGGGCAGGGCGGCGAGGCAGCGTTCGTAAGTCCGACGCGCCTCAAGCAGCCACTGCAGATAACCCGTGTGGTCCAGCTCCCGATCGCCGACGCGATACTTCATCCCCAGCGGCGCTTCGGTCTGCAGGAGTCGGAACACGGCCAGGTCGATCTTTTCGAGAATGGCGAGGATCTGCGCCGCCGAGCGGGCCGCGCCGAACACGCCATCGAAACTCGTCAGGTCGGGCATGATGATCACCATTGAAAAAAAAAGGACACGGACCATGAATCCCCGCACCCTCCGCCGCCGGGCCGGACTTGGAGGCGAAAGGTGAAGGTCGCACGACCGGGACTAACTGCCGTTGACCTTGACGACGTAGCGTTCATCCAAAGCATTGATGCCGCCGAAGTAGCGGACCTTGAAGCGGGCCACGACGTCGCGATCAAAGGACGACTCGCTCTCGCGCGCCTGCCGGAAGACTTGCACCGGCCAGATTTCCTTCCAGATGAACTGCTTGCGGAAATCGCCGAGGTACCAATCGTCCTCGCTCGCCTGATCGAGATAGGGGGACGACAACACCGCGTAGCTGCCGCCGAAGGGATTCTTGAAATCCACCTGCCGCTGGGCATCGGCCGAGAGGACCCGCACTTGCGAGGCCTGGACGATCTGCAAGGCGGCCAGTTCCAGCTTCTTGGGCACCAGGAGCACCTTGGGCATCCAGGCGAGCGGCTCGCCTTCCTCCGGACCGTGGCGGTCGTCGCGAACCTGCGTCGCATGATAGCGCAGCACCTGGCCGACGGCGGTCCAATCGGTCAGCTCGAGCGGCTCGTTGTACGGCGCGCCGGAGGTCGTATTCCCCGAGCCGATGTAGTTGCGGTTCGAGCCATTGCTGGGATAGAGCGGTTCGAGGACGCCGTTGGGGCGATACACGCCCGTGCCGCGAGCGGCGTCGTAATCGGCGTCGAGCACCCCGCGGATGATCGTCTTCTCCCGCTCCAGCCGGGTGGCTTCGCCGATGCGGCTGGCCCGGCGCAGCAACTCGCCCGTCTGATCGAAATGGACGGCTTCCTCGGTGATCGACAACAATCGCCCCTTTTTCGATTCCACCGTGGTGACGAACTTGTCGCCGAAACTGGCTTCCTCGTAAGGCATGCCTTCGTGGACTTCCCGCGGTCCTTGCAGCGCGGTGAAACCCGCGATCCGTTCGTTGCGCACCGCGGAGCGCTCCACGGCGACGAGTTGATCGCCGATCAGGCCGTCCGTCGTTTCGTAAGCGTTCATCACCTGGCGGGCGATGACCGCGCCGGTGACGGTTTGAAACAGATTCAGCCCCAGATCGGCCTCGCTGTGGACGTGTTGAAGCTGCCCCAGGTCGGTGACGAAGAGGCGCTGCCGCGCCGCCAGGCTGGGCAGCGTCTGATGCGTCGGCCCCAGGCAGGCTTCCCAAAGCTGCCGCAGGCTGATCTCATCGGGCTGAATCTCCCGCGCTTCCAAAAGTTGGTGGATGGCTTCATAGAAGCCGCGCGGCCCCAGCGATTCCTTCAGTTGCCGCAAATCTTGTCGAATCATGGTCGCTCCTTTGTGATGCAGGGGGTCATGGCCGGTGTGCGGACGAGAGTGAACGGTCGGCGGGATCAGCCTTTAAGGCAAGCGAGCAGGGCCTGCTTCAGTCGTGGGGATAACGGTTGCCCCACGGCCTGGCTCACACGGTCGAGGAAGCTCGGTTTTTCCAAGCTGCGCGGTGGATCGTGCAGGAACGCCTGCCGCTGCGTTTCCAGCGCCGCCCGCCAGGCCGCCCATTCGGCGTCCGTTAGCGGCATGGGCAGCGGCCAGGAAGCCAAATTGGCGAGATGGGGCAGGGGAGAGAGCGGCGCCGCAGCTTCCAGCGCCTGTTCGTGGAAGGTCTGCGTCGTGGCCGGGAAAGCGACGACGTCGACGGAGACGACGCGCGTGATCTGCTCCACTTCCTTGCCGTCCGCCGAGCGCCGGCCCATGACGACGTGGCTCAACCCCACGTCCTTGGGCGCCGCCTCGATGAGATCCAGCAGCCACGGCGTGTTGGGGCCAAGGAGCTTCAGATCGCCGCGGAGCCGATCGCCTTCGAGGCGCGGATGCAAAACTTGCCCGGCGAAATCCCGCAGCCGCCGCTGCAGCGGCGAACCTTCCGGATGGTCGATGAACACGGGCCGCCCGTCGTACAGCGGCGCCGCCTGCCGCATCGCCTCGGTGCGGTACAGATAGCCATTGCGGCTGCTGCTTCCCAGCAGGACGACGTTGCGCACGATCGCGGCGTCGCGCTCCAGACAAGCCTCGGCCAGCCAATGCTCGGCCAGGGAGTGCAAGGTTTCGCCCCAGGCTTCCGGGGGTGGATGGGAACCATCATGTTGCGTCATGGACCTTTCTCCTCCAGTAAAAAGAGCGTTGCCTCCGACTCTCGATCCTCTTCCAACAAATGCTCCCGGCGCACGATCCAGTAGCCGCCGCCGGCGGGTTGACGATCCGGCTTGTCCTGGCGCGGCCCCTGCCACAGCCACGGCTTCGCGGGCCGCCAACCCATCCTGACCGGGGGCTTGCGCGCCGGCCGTGATGATCGATGGGCTTGTCCGCTGGGATGGCGCGGCGGACGTGTTGACCGGCTCATGCGGCGCCTCCCCCCGCGGCGGACGCCGCCTCCTGGCCGCGCTCGCGCCGCATCAAGTCCGCGTCCGCATGATCACGCCGGGCCAATTCCTGGCGCGACAGCACGCCGCGGTCGAAGTAGATCGCATCGGCCTGGGCTTCCTCGAGCCGCTGGCGCACGGCCAACGTCGGCGGCGTCAGGCACAATTCGAGATGGGGCAGGTCCTCGAGGTCCAGCCAGCGCAGCCGGACCGCCTCGTGCATGACCATGCGGAACAGCTTGCGCCATTGACCGATGAAGAAGGTCTGCCAGGCGGCGAAATGGCGGACGGCCGGACCTTCGGCCACGAGCGTGCTGGAGTAATTGGCATTCGAGGCGTCGGCGCTGAGCATGAATTCGGGCAGCCCCGTGCCCGCGGCGATAGACAAAAGAATCATCCGGCCCAGCAGCGAGCCGTCGTCGAAGTGGGTATTGGGGGAGAGAAACTGCAAATCGAAACCCTGGGCGTCGATAATCGTGCCCGGCTGCAGGGTCAAGCGGCGCCGCGTGCCGTCGCCGCCGCTGCCGGCTGGCGCCGCGGCCTGGTCGGCAAAGTTGGCCAAGCCGCCGGGATAGTTCTGCTGATGTTTCCGCACGAGCACAATCGAACTGGCGACTTTGCGCTGAATCAGTTCCACGTCCAGCCAGCCTTGAAAGCGCTCGAGCGCCTCGGCCACGGGCTGCAAGATGGACAACCCGCGCTTGACGTTGCCATCCACGCCGATCTTGGCGTGGAGGACGAGGCTGGCCTCGACCGGTTCGGAGCGGTCATCCCGCACCAGGTTGTAAAACAGCGGCGCCTCGACCTGGTCCGGCTCGGTGCCGATGCCGCCCGTGGGCAGGCCGGTGCGCGGATCGGGAGCGATGATCTCCGGGTCGATGAAGTGCACCCGGGGCGGCCAGGCGGGTTGGCGGAACAGGCGCAGGAAACATTCGCCATCGCGCCAGGTGCGCCAGCAAAATTCCCAATCCTTGCGATGGCCGATGTCCCATTCATTGGCATCGAGAAAGGAGCGCCACAGCCGCCGGGCCAGCCGCAGCTTGGGCAGGGTGTCGCCGCGCGCCTCGGCCGCAACCGTGGACTCTTCATCGGACTCGCGGGCTGACCAGAGGACTTCCTGCTTCATCCCGGAGCCGATGACGTAGTTGCGATATTGGAGCAAGATTTGCCGGGCGTGGGGGTTGGCGTCGACGAGCCAGCGGGCCCGGTCGCGGAGGGATTCCTGGTGCAGGGCGGCGTCTTCCTTCGTCGCGCCTCCCAGGAGTTGCCATTGCCTGGCATCGGAATCCTGTGCCGCCGACTGACTCCAGGCGGTTTCCATGAGCCGACAGGCCGACTCGAATTGCAATCGTTCCCAGCGCTTTTTCGCCCAAAAGGCCCGCAGCGGTTCCAGCCAGCGCGTCCAGTTCATGAGTCGTGCTCCCGGGGAGGAGGAGGGGGGACACATCCGCGGGGCGAAGATTAACAAATGTACAGGTTCCTCCTGAAGGGCCGTTGTCAAAAATCGTTATGGGCCAAAGGCCCCGGCGGTTATGCTCTTCTGACGGCGGCAGCGACGCCGGCCGGTCTGCGGCTTCAATTCCTGGAAAACTCGATCGCGGGGGAGGTGGCCCATGCGCGTGTTCATCACCGGCGGGACTGGCCTGATCGGTCGGCGTTTGTGCGCCGCCTTGCGGCAACGCGGCGACGAACCGGTCGTCTTGACGCGGCACCCTCAGGTCGCCTTGGCGGGCATCGGTCCAGCGGCGCAGTTCGTCGAAGGCGATCCCTCTCGGATCGGACCATGGATGGAAGCGGTGGATGGCTGCCAGGCCGTCGTCAACCTGGCCGGGGCCAACCTCTTCGACCGCCGGTGGAACGAGGATTTCAAACGCCAACTGCGCGAGAGCAGGGTCCTCTCCACGCAAAATCTCGTCGACGCGATTCGGCAAGCCAAGGCCAGGCCCAACGTCCTGGTCAGCGGTTCCGCCATCGGTTACTACGGGTTCACGGGCGATGAACTGCTGACGGAAGACAGCCCCGCCGGCACGGGCGATTTTCTCAGCCAGCTTACGCCGCTATGGGAAGAAGCGGCGCTGCCGGCCGAGGAAGCGGGCGCCCGAGTCGTCCTTTTGCGAACCGGCGTTGTGCTGGACAAGGCAGGCGGGGCCCTCAAGCAAATGATGACACCCTTCAAATTTTTCATCGGCGGACCGGTCGGCCATGGCCGGCAGTGGGTCAGTTGGATTCATCACGCCGACGAGGTGGGCCTAATACTGTTCGCCATGGACGAACCCAAGGTCCGCGGTCCGCTCAACGCCACGGCGCCCGAACCGGTCACGAATCGGCAGCTAGCCAAGGCCCTGGGCAAGGCGATGGGCCGGCCCAGCTTCGCTCCGGTGCCGGCGTTTGCCCTGAAGCTGCGTTTCGGCGAAGTGGCCAACGTGGTGATCAAGGGGCAGCGCGTCATTCCCAAGAAAGCGCAAGATTTAGGCTATCGGTTTCAATTTCCCGACGTCGACGCGGCGCTGCGCGACATCATGGCCAAACCCGCGCTCGTGCCATGACCGCGGCTTCTGACGGCGCCGTCAGAAGCCGGCGTCCCGCTGATTAATTCCCTGCCGAGGGAGCAGCGCGGTCCAAATAGGCCGGCAATTCATGGAGGGGGAAATACAAGGGATGCGGGATCGGCTCGTCGGGCAGGACGTCGATTTCGACGTCGCCGATGCGCATGACGGCGTCGTATTCGCCGACGGCGTTGTCGAGCAGGATGAAGGCGGCGCCGATGAGCATCTCGGCGTTGTCTTCATCCAATCCCTTGATCTGCAGGCACAGGTTAAGTCCGTGGTCGCTCGGTT
>JAANMY010000083.1_pt1 | contig 113684 bp, 100 predicted proteins | sample 7279691 | NCBI WGS metagenome assembly JAANMY01 (sample SAMN14094543, study PRJNA606508) | bioreactor metagenome | isolation source: A lab-scale SPAN reactor treating ammonium-rich wastewater day 388 | place: Ireland: Galway | collected 2018-02-07
TGATCTGGTCATTGGGCGAAGGCGTTCCTTGGGGGGATTTCCTTGGGAGGACTTTGCACGCAGCGATAAACAATCTTCAAACCGATTTGCTCAGCACTTCAAGACCCCGACATTGGTCATCCATGGCGAAAAGGATTACCGCGTGCCCGTGACGCAGGGATTGGAATATTACAACACCCTCAAAATGAAGGGGGTGCCCGCGCGGCTGGTCTATTTCCCGGATGAAAACCACTGGATTTTAAAGCCGCAAAATTCACTGCTTTGGCATAAGGAAGTCTTTGGCTGGTTGAGTAAATACATTGGCAACGGTCCGTCCCTCTAATGGGATGGGCCATTTCGTTCCGTCCATAAACGACCTCCGAGGGCTCATCCTCGGAGGTTTGGTTATTTCAAGAGTTAGCGCATGGGTGGATTTTGCAGCCAGAACAGGGCCGCCACAATGGCTTCAGGCGCCAGGAAAATAACCACCCAATGGGTGGCGAACAGAACGAAGCAGACGACAAAGGTTTTAAAACCAAAGTGCTGAATGGTCCAAGCGATCAGGCCCAGGGCCAGCCAAATCGAGACGTATAAGGGCATGAATAAGGTGAGGAAAAAGGAGACGTAAACGGCGCCGGAACTATACAGCCACGTCGAGAAAAAGCGGACAGACAGGGGGGCTGAATGGGAGGTCTTTTTGAACATGCTATTCACGGCCAAAAACGCAATCATGCCCGTGAACAAGAATAGAACCATGGAGAAGCCATAGGCAATGATCAGGCCTTCATAAATCTGAGGCTTCTTGGAATTCTTTGGGAGCAAGAATTCTCCTAGAGCCGCGACCAAAATTAGAGTGAGGACATGCACCCCGATGCCCCCCAGGAGGAGAAAGTACAGGTTTTCCTCCTGGTCGTTTTTTTTATGTAGGGGTGGTGGTTCGACGGCCCAATTGCCAGGATTATATTCGGGAACGTGGCGTTCGATCTTTTGCTGCACCACGGGCTCCACGGGCGGTTTTTTAGGTTGGGCTCGAAAGCCATTGGCCCAGGTTTGCAGAATCCAATGCGCTTCCTCCGGCGTCAGATCCGTGCCGGACATCAACTGATGCATTAAGCTCTCGTACTGTTTCTCGAACTTTTCGGGAGAGAGATCACGGATTTGCTTGGCAATGCCATTGTTCACAGCCAACATGAGCAGGGCCACGCTCAAGGGGTCATTGCCTAAATGATGCTTGAGCAAGATTTCACACATGCCCGATAGATTGATGACATCAGGCCCGTTGGCCGCGATCATCGTTTGAACTTTTTGAGCTGCAAGATCATTCATGAACAATCTCGTCGGTCGGCCGGTTTTATAAAAACCTGATTGTCACTGTTGGATCGAATCTGAGGCTAAAAGGGTTCTCTCCAAGTCTTATCCAACCAATCCCGCCATTGGAATGCCAGGTTTAATCGCATTAAAGCACATCAGGTATTTTAACGAAGACTCGTCTGAAATCGAGTCATGAATCGCTCCGAGCAAACTCTCTGTTTCCCGCGTGATGAAGGTGTAGCTCTAAATGCTCGTCATCAAGATCGTTGGCCGGTCATGATGTACGAAATGAGACGCATGGGGATCATGATCCAGGATGGTCTGTTTTCGATGTCATACCCGAGTTCCTGGAGAGATTTTTCCAGGAGAAAGAGTTCCATCAAAGTCCGAAACTCTTCGCGGTTTTGCGGCATGAAGGCGGCTTGATGGGTGGAGGCCACATATTGGTCCAAGAAGGATGCAGAAACCCAGCTAAACCAAGTCCACCCCCAATCACGCAGCAATTGCAGATCCTCGGTGCGAATCATCCCGGGGGCTTGACCTCGGGGACTGCCATTGCCCATGATGATGGACCCGACGGCATAATGAAACGAACAAATCATGGAAGCGAGGTCGCGCAAGGGGGAACGCTTGACACGCCGTTCACTTAGCGAACGTCTCTTATCTCCTTCGAAATCGATAATGACAAAGTCCTTGCCCGTGGTTAAAACTTCGCACAGATTAAAGTCGCCATGATGACGAATTCTCTGACCCGAAAACTTTTGCTGCAACAAGCATTGAAACCGATCCAGGATCGGCTCAGACATGTCGATCAATGATTGCGCTAAATCGCGGGCGGCGGAATCGAGTTGGTCCAATTTGGCGAAGAGCTTTTGAAACGTTTGCCGGTGCGTATTGCGCATCGATTGGTAAATGGAACGTTGATAGAGTTTGGTGAAAGGTTCGGAAATGAAGGCAGGGTCTTCATGTTCATGAGACAGGGCCAGATGCATTTCCGCCGTCCTTTGGCCAAGCAGTCGAATCCAATCCAGAAAACTACCCATGACTTGGAGAATGAGAGGTGGCGGTGCTTGTTGGAGCCTGTCGAAGAAGGAAGTATGCGGATCGGGGGGGGTGCGTTCGCTGGGAGTCAGCGACAAAATTCTTTCAAAGGCATGGCTGAGTTCATCCAGGGTGTATTGCCAGCATGTGCCTTCGTTGGGGATATATCCATGAAGGATAGCCAGGGTCATCGGATCCGCTTTGCGATGTCGGTATTCCAAGGTGCCCAGGACCGGCGCGACGCAACCCAAGCCCATTTTTTCATGAAGGAAACGGCCAACTTCCACTTCGGGGTGAATGCCTTCCTCGATTTTTCGCATCACTTTGAGAATGACTCTTTGTTCGTAAATGATGGAGGTGTTGGATTGCTCTTCCTTGACAATGCTGGAAGCGGGCGGGCTGTCCATCGGCCAATCACTGAGTGGTTTGCTTTCCAGAAAGGTCGTTAGCAATTCGCCCGAGGGCAGGGAAAACTGCTTGCGCGTCATGAGGGCTTGCAACAGGGCCGCGCGAAAAACAGGGTCCACCAAGGCATCGATGAGATATCCTGTGTTGGATCCTTGCATACGTGCAATAACCGAGTGAGCGGCATCGGGGGGGAGTTGTGCCAATTCATCTTCCTTGATGACGGTCATGGGGAGCAAATAAAGTTCTCGCGGCCCTTCGTAGTACTCGATTTCGATCAAACACAAGCAAACACGGCTGGGAAATTCGGGGAGTTGAATCGCTTCCGTCAAGGAAGATGCTTTCACGCCGCGCTGATCTCCGCTAGCCCAGTAAGTTCTTTGCAAATGCTTGGTGAGCGCGGCTTCAAGGTAAGACTTGATGGGGGGGTGAAACAGTTCATTCCAATCGCCCAAGATCAACGCTTCCGCCAGATGGCCTGGTTCATTGGGTATGGAGTCCAAGAAACGCGGTTCAGGCTTGGTTTGCAAAATAAACCAATAAAAAGCATGCGGGCCGAGCGTGATCGGATAGGGTTGCTTGCCAATGGGAGGAAAGGCGTTGCGGCCGAACAATTCAACGGGAATCATGCCTTGCATTTTGCTCAGGTCAAGTTCCACGTGCTGAACAAAACGGGATAGATTGGCCACCACGAGCAAATGTTCATTCTGATGGATGCGCAGGAAAGCCAGGACTTTGCGGTTGGCGGGGTGAAGGAATTCGAGGGTGCCTCGGCCAAAAGCTTGATGCCGCTTCCGGAGCGCAATGAGCCGCTTCATCCACCAGAGGAGCGAGTTGGGATTGTTCTGCTGGGCTTCGACGTTGATCGCTTCGTAATGATATTCTGGATCGATGATGACAGGCAAAAAGAGCTTCTGTGGATTAGCGCGCGAAAAGCCGGCGTTGCGATCCGCGCTCCATTGCATCGGGGTGCGCACGCCGTTGCGGTCGCCGAGGTAGATGTTGTCCCCCATGCCGATCTCATCCCCATAATAAATGACGGGCGTGCCCGGCAGGGAAAAGAGCAGGCCGTTAATCAACTCGATGCGTCGGCGATTATTGCCTAGCAGCGGCGCCAGTCGGCGGCGGATGCCAAGATTGATCCGGGCTTGGACGTTGCTGGCATAAACCCGGTACATGTAATCCCGCTCTTCATCCGTCACCATTTCCAGCGTTAATTCATCATGATTGCGAATGAACAGACACCATTGGCACGATTCGGGGATCGCAGGCGTCTGGCTCATGATATCCAGGATCGGATAGCGGTCTTCCATGTGAATGGCCATGAACATGCGCGGCATCACGGGGAAGTGAAAGGCCATGTGGCATTCATCGCCGGATCCAAGGTAAGCCACGGCATCTTCCGGCCATTGATTGGCTTCGGCCAGCAGCATGCGCTGAGAAAATTTGGCGTCCACGTGCTTGCGCAAGGCTTTGAGGAAGGCATGGGTTTCCGGAAGATTCTCACAGATCGTTCCATCCCTTTCAAAAAGGTAGGGAACGGCATCCAATCTCATGCCATCGACCCCCATGCCGAGCCAAAAATCGACGACGGGAAAGATAGCGTCCCAGACCGCTGGGTTATCATAATTCAGATCGGGTTGATGGGAGTAGAAGCGATGCCAGTAATAGGCTCGAGCCACCGGGTCCCAACTCCAATTGGAAGTCTCGAAATCCTTGAAGATGATCCGAGCTTCCTTGTATTTCTCCGGCGTGTCGCTCCAGACATAAAAATCGCGCTCCGGGCTGCCGGCTGGAGCTCGGCGGGCCCGCTGGAACCAGGGATGTTGATTCGAAGTGTGATTGATGACCAGTTCGGTGATCACGCGCAGGTTGCGGCGATGGGCGGCATCGAGGAAATCGCGGAAATCGCGTAAATTCCCATAGTGTTTGTGGACTTCCGTGTAATGGGCGATGTCGTAGCCATCGTCCTTGAGCGGCGAGGGATAAAAGGGCAGTATCCAAATCGTCGTGACGCCTAGGTCTTGCAGATAGTCCAACTTTTGGGTCAAGCCGCGAAAATCGCCCATGCCATCGCCGATGCTGTCATGGAAGGCGCGAACGTGTAGTTCGTAGATGATGGCATCCTTGTACCAAAGTGGATCTTGATCCAGCATGGCAATCACCCTTGATCAGCAAGCCATTTCCAAAAGGTCCGTACGGCAGATGGATCAGCCAATGAAAAGCGTGCTTTGCTTTTGGCGTTGAATCCCACCACGATGGTGACCTCGTTTGGCAACGCTGCGAAGGCGTCTTCATCGGTGCGGTCATCACCAATGTAGATCATGGCGGCGTCCGCCAGGCCAAGGCGGTTTTTGATCCACAAGCATGCATCGCCTTTGTGCCATTGCACATGGGGGCGAAAATCAACGACACAATGACCATGCAGCATCGCAAAAGCCGCCGGCAGTTGCTCTGTGAAGGTCTTGAGCCTAGCGTTGAATTGCGACGCAAACCCCTCGGCCAAACAGCGATAGTGGAGGCTGACGGTCAGGGACTTATTCTCGATCAAAACACCTGGCAAGTCGAGGAAAACGGCTTCGAGTTCCTTGGCCAGGGAAAGAATGCGTTCCCGAGTCTCGGAGGGATGAATCGGCGAAAAATGCCAGCCTGGACCTGCGATTTCCAAACCATGGTTGCCCACGTGGATGATGCCCGGGAGGTCGACGCGCTGTCGAATGTCTTCCAGCGACCTGCCGCTCACGACGGCGAAACGGATATGCGGCCGTTGGACCAAAACGAGCAAAGCTTGGCGCATCTCGGGAGCCAGCACGGCCTGGCTGGGTTGGTCCACGATGGGTGACAAGGTGCCGTCAAAATCCGTGAAGATCAGCCATGGCTGATGCTTCTGGAGCGATTCTTGAACTTGAGGGAGATGATCCCAAAGCAGTGCCGGCACGGGTTCCTTTCCCTTGGATGATTATGGATTGTCGGGAAATTCAAACCGTAACAAAGCCGAAATGATTTTTCCAGCCCAACGGTAGACGTTGTTGCTTTCGACCGCGGCGCGCATTTTCTGCATGCGTTTGCGGCGGTCCGCCTCGGGCATCGTCAAGGCGAGATGAATCGCGTCGGCCAATTCATTTATGGCATAGGGGTTGACCAATAAGGCATCCACTAACTCTCGAGCAGAGCCTGTGAAATGGCTGAGGATGAGGACGCCGTCCTCATCGGTGCGACTGGCCACAAACTCCTTGGCGACCAAGTTCATGCCGTCATGCAATGAACTGACTATGCAAAAATGTGCCAGGCGATGCAGAGCGATCATGGAGGTTAAATCAAAGTGTTCCTTCAACAGGATGATGGGCCGCCATCCTGATTTCGAACTCCAACGCCAATTGATGTCCTCCACGAGACGATCGATTTCTTCCTCGACGGCCTGGTACTGCGGAATATGGCTTCGGCTGGGCACGGCGATCTGCACGAAGAGCAGCCGCTCTTGAAAGTCCGGATGCTTCTCCAGGAAGTGATCGATGGCTTGCAGTCGTTCAGGGATGCCTTTGGTGTAATCCAGCCTCTCTATGCCGACGCCCAACAATTTGGATCCCAACCCCAGTTTTCTGCGCAGTCGTTTCATCTCCGCATCAACGGCGGGAGATTGCGTCAGTTGCTGATGCGCTTCGTAATCAATGCTGATCGGAAAGGGGCGGATCACCGTTGTTTTCCCCTCCCGCACCACTTCCGAACGTTCTTGATCGACGCGAGCTTCAATCGTTCGATCAATGGTGTCCAGAAAGTTTTGGCAATGATAGCGAATGTGAAAGCCGAGCAGATCATTGCCCAGCAGGCCATCGAGCAATTCTTCCTTCCAGGGAAAAACTCGAAACGTCTCGCGATTGGGCCAAGGGATGTGCCAAAAATGAGCGATCACCAAACTCTGATTGGCGTTCTTTAGCATCCGCGGCAAAAGGCCGAAGTGATAATCTTGAATGAACACGAAAGCGGGCTTATTGTCTGCTTCCTCCAGCACCGCGTTGGCGAATAATTGATTTACCTCGCGGTAAACTTCCCAATGACGCGGGTTAAAGCTGGGTCGCGTGAACACGCAATGACACAGGGGCCAAAGCCCTTCATTGGAGAGGCCGTAATAGTAAAACTCTTCTTGTTCCTTGGTCAGCCACACGCGGCGCAGCGTGTAACAAGGGTTTTCAGGAGGGACCTCCACGTGATCCCGCTCATCGACCGTGGCTCGATCCGCGTTGCCGCTGCCATGGCCGACCCACACGCCCCCGCAAGCGCGCACAATCGGATCCAAGGCCGTCGCCATGCCGCTGGCGGGTTTGATGCATTCAATCACATCTTCGTTGTAACGATGAATGTAGGGTTCGCGATTGGCCACGATGATGAGCTTATAATCGCGGAGCTTGTCAATAATCATGTTATGCAAGGCATCATGGGTCCACATGAATGAGGCTCCCTGAAGAAGAAAAATGGACCTGGCCAAATCCATTGGATGACCGCATGGCGCAGCGGCCAACTCAATCAACAGCAATTCCTGTCATCAATTCATTACGAACACCTTGTTGATGATGGTTGGGAGAACAGCGGATGAAAGATGACGCGAGGCACAACGAAGAGAAGGATGATGAAGTTAATTTACTGAGTGACGCCGATAAAACCTTAAGGAAATAGTGAATTCAACCAGATTGGCTAACTACTTTAAGCAGAGTGAAATTGGCTTCGATTGATGGATATTGAAGACAACGGTCGAGAATGCAACATAACGCTGGCGCAGGCAGGTTGCTCAAAATGAGTTGGGTGAAATCTCTATGTGAAATAAAACGCCGCAGCGAAGGCGGAGTGAAATAAAAGTGGAGATGAGGGGATTTGAACCCCTGACCTCTTGAATGCCATTCAAGCGCTCTCCCAGCTGAGCTACATCCCCTTTTAAAGTAGACTATTACTATTATTCATGGGTTCACGTTAAGGCAAGTCCAACCCGAAAGGGAATTCCGATAGGGCGAATCAATTTTTTTGGGTCTTCAGAACGCGGGGATGTCCTGAATAATCTTGAATGACACAGGGGGATGAGAGTTCGGGATATTGACCGATCATTTCGCGGACAGGTTGTTCCTGGGCGACACCGATTTCAACCAGCAAGTAGCCGCCTTTCTTCAAGTATCCCCTGGCTTGATCGATCAAGCTGGCAATGACCTGGAAACCGCCTGGTCCGCCATCGAGGGCCACGCGTGGTTCGAAATCCTTCACCCCTACTGGCAAATGTGGCAAAGCCTCGGTGGGAATATACGGCGGATTACTGACGATGAGATCAAAGGTCGCACCGGGTGGAATTTTTTGAAATAGTTCGCTCTCGATAAACTGAATTCTATCCTCGAGGCCCTGTTTTTTTGCGTTGCGTTTGGCTACTGCCAAGGCATCCACACTGCAATCCAAAGCGGTTATGCTGACGGCGGCATGGTTCTTGGCCAAGGCCACGGCAATCGCGCCGGAACCTGTTCCCACTTCCAGCAGGGTGGGCTGATTCATTGTCTTGAGCAGCCGAAGGGCTTCCATGACAAGGATTTCCGTGTCGGGGCGAGGGATCAGGACGGATCGATTAACGATCATGGGGATGGAGAAGAATTCCTTGTGCCCCACGAGGTAGGCGACAGGGCAGCCGTCAACTCTTTGCTGCACGAGGGAGCGAAATTGCTGCCGAACTTGCTCCGAGGCGGTTTCGTCGAATGCCGTATAGAGTTTGATGCGCGGGCAGCCAACGGCATGCGCGAGGAGGACTTCAGCATCCAACCGCGGATATTCAACGCCCTTGGCCGTGAAGAATTCAGTCGTCCAGTCGAGGAGTCGGCCAAGCGTCCATGGCTGTTCGGTCATGCTCAGGCTACCTTGCCTTGCCCGCTGGTGAGTTGTTCCAATTGCTGTTTTTTATCATACTCCATCAAGGCGCGCAGCAATTCGTTCATATTGCCCGCCAGGATGCTGTCTAATTGGTAAAGGTTCAGGTTGATGCGGTGATCCGTCACGCGGTTTTGCGGGAAGTTATAGGTGCGGATGCGTTCGGAGCGATCGCCCGAACCAATCAGATTGCGCCGTTCGGCGGCGCGCTTGGCGCGCTCTTTCTCGGCTAAGGCTTCATAGATGCGCGTTCGCAGCATGCGCCAACAAATGTCCTTGTTTTTATGCTGGCTGCGTTCGGATCGACTCTCGGCCACGGTGCCCGTGGGGAGGTGTGTGAGCCTGACTCCCGATTGCGTTTTATTCTGATGCTGGCCGCCCGGGCCGCCCGACGTGAAGGTGTCGATGCGAACGTCCTCGGGTTTGATCTCGATTTGAATTTCCGAGGGTTCTGGCAAGACAGCCACGGTGGCGGCCGAGGTGTGGATGCGCCCTTGGGTTTCGGTCTTGGGCACGCGCTGGACGCGATGCCCGCCGCTTTCGTAGCGGAAATGCCGATAGACGCCATCGCCCGTCACGCTGAAGCTAATTTCCTTGAAGCCGCCCAGGTCGGTTCCATTGAAGTCGAGAATCTCGATTTTCCACCCCTGATCCTCGGCGTATTTGCGATACATGTTAAACAAATCTCCGGCGAACAAAGCCGCCTCGTCGCCCCCGGTGCCGGCGCGGATTTCCATGATGATGCTGTCATAATCCTCAGCGGGATCGACCAGCAGCATGTCTTCAATTTTGGACTTCAGGGCCTGTTGCTTGCTTTCAAGGACCTTCAGTTCTTCCTCGATGTATTGCCGCATTTCTTCATCGGCTTCCTTGCCGATCGCGGCTTTCATGCCCTCGATTTCTTGCGCAATGTGCTTGTAATCCACATAGGGCTTCACGCTTTTGGTTAAGGCGCCATGTTCCTTGACGACTTTTGTATATTGTGGCCCATCGCCGATCACGGCGGGATCCATCATTTGTCGTTCGAGTTCTTGGTAACGTTTGAGAGATTCTTCCAGCTTCGGCCACATGCGAGATTGAGTATCCTTTTTGATGCGAGAGGATGACAATAGCATTTTACCGAGGGATCGACGCTGCGACAACCGGAGCCTTGGGGGGATCGCACTAGCGTGCAACATGCTTCATGGTTTAGAATGACCTGAGAAGCGATAAACAAGATGAATGACTTATTGACGTAGGCGCTATTGGTCATGATGCGTTAAGCTTCAATTTCCTCTTAGGATTTGACGTTCAATGGTATAGAACAAGTCACGGTGTCACATGCGTGAAGCCACACCACCTGAGCACGACCTTGCTGGACGAAAAAAAAGGACAAGCATTCGACTCAAAGCCCGGGGCAAGGCCGAGCTTCGATGCGGCATGTCAGGGACGACGCCTAATATCGCCCTTGAACTGATCAATGTGTCCGAGCGCGGGGCTTTAGTGCGCGTCTCGCAAAACGTGGCGCCAGGCCGCATCACGGAGATACGCCTGATCGGACCGGAGAGCCGCTCTCCCGTGCTTCGAATTGCCGAGGTCGTGCGTTGCGATCCCGCTCAAGTGGAGGGTGAATATTTTGTTGGACTCAAATTCAAGGAACCTCTCCATGGTCCAGAATTGAGTTCGGTGAGCACCATTCGCAGTGTTTGAGCATTCTCGCAATAAAGAATCGACCTTTGACCCCGCGGTGCGGCCGAAGCATCCCTTTGGCTGATGACCACTCCCGAGAGGGCGGAACGATTAATGGCCGACCATGGATTTGCGTGCTTTTTGTCGCAGATAGATGGCCACGCCATTGAGCGACAACAGGAGCATCATCAAAATCATGCTCGCCACGCCGGCGTTGTACAGGAACAGCTTGTCGGAGCGTTCCGCCCAATTGAAGATTTGCAGCGGCATGACGGTAAACGGCGTCAGCAAGCCGGGATTGTAAGTGACCAGAGTGAGCGCGCCGAACATGACCAGCGGCGCGGCTTCTCCCAGGGCGCGCGAAAGAGCCAGGATCACGCCCGTCAGAATACCGCCGCGGGCCTGGGGCAGGACGATGTGCCAGATGGATTGCCATTTCGTCGCCCCCAAGGCCAAAGCGCCATGCCGCAAGGAAACGGGCACGGCACGGATCGCCTCTTGTGAAGACACGATCACCATGGGCAAAGTGAGAAGACCTAGCGACAACCCGCCGCCGAGCAAATTCCGCGCAGCGATGCGCTCCCCAAAAACAAAATGCATAAACGCTTTGGCTCGATCATCCCCAAAAAACCAAATGAGCGGACCTGGAGTCCACATTTCTCCTTGCAGTTGCTTAAACGTCAGTTCAACAAACAGATAGGCGCCGAGGATGCCATAAAAGACCGATGGCACGGCGGCCAAGTTGGTGATGTTCACCTGGATGATACGGTTCAACCATCCCTTGTGCCGGTATTCTTCCAAATAGATCGCGGCTCCTACTCCCAAGGGCAGCGCCACGAGGATGGTAATGATGCCGATCAAAAAACTTCCCAAAATCGCAGGCAAGATTCCCGCATCTTGGGGACGACTGTTATCGCTGGGGCCGTGCGTGAGAAAGTGTTTGAGCAAGCCCCATGGACTGGTGTCTTGCCGCTGTCCTTTTTCCAATTGTGCCTGTCGCGTGGCCGCGATTTGGATGGCTTCCTTCATGCGTTTCGGAATTAAATCCTGATCGTATTCCTCGCGAATTTCCTTTTTCTCCTCTTCGCTGTCGGCCGAGGCGATTTCGAGGTCGCGCTCACGTTCCAGTTCTCGCTTACGGGTGACAAGCAGCTCGTCAATTTCTTGTTTTTCCTTGTCGTAAGCTTCTTGAATGGCCGTTGGGGTAACTTGAAACCAGCGAATGGTGTCGCGCGTCAAGCCAAAGAAGAAAAAGGCAAGGAAAATCAAGCTCAAACAGGTCGCGCCGAGAGCGAAATGGCGGAACAAGCGGTCCATCTGATGGCGTGACTTGCGCAGTGAGTAGAGCAAGATGCTCAGTAGTCCGAAAATGGCTCCGCCCGTGACGCCTTGACCAATGAAGTCTTGCCAATGCCACACGGCATCTTGCCCGACGTGAGTCAAAGCATAGATGCCTGCAAAAACCGCAAAGCCCAACAGGCAGCCGCGCACCATGCGCTTTCCCGAGGCTCGCAGCCACTCCGACCAGGTCATGGGCGGAGTCGAGGCCAAGGACAATGGCCTCAGGTTTGGATCAGATCCGCGCGGCTTGGAAGTGCTCATTGATACATCTGTCGAAAACGGTTGAGAATCCACTGTGCCACCACGTTCATTAAAAGCGTGATGACGAACAACATTCCAGCCACGGCAAAGAGACTGCTGAAATAGGTCGAACCATGTTGCACGTCTCCCTGAGCGGCACGGACGATGAAACTGGTCATCGTCGCAATCCCTTCCCGCGGGTCAAGACTAAGTTTAGCTCGGTCGCCGCAAGCGAGACTTACCGCCATGGTTTCGCCGATGGCCCTTGAGATGGCCAGGATAAACGAGGCAATGATCCCGGATAACGCGGCTGGCACCACAACCTTGACCGTCGTCTCGAATTGATTGGCGCCTAAGGCCATCGATCCTTCCCTCAAGGAACGCGGCACCGCGCGCAGCGCATCCTCGCTCAGCGAGGCCACGATTGGGAGAATCATGATGCCAACCACGATGCCGCCGGAGAGTTGATTTTGCGGTTGTCCGATCCAATTGACCGGTCCCAACGACGCTAATAGGGGCGTCACAAAGGTCAAGGCAAAGTATCCATACACGACGGTGGGAATACCCGCCAGCAGTTCGAGAATGGGTTTGATCCAACTCCTCATTGCGGGGGAGGCGAATTCACTGAGGTAGATCGCCGTCAATAAACCGATCGGCACGGCAATCACGCCGGCGATCAGGGCCACCATGAAGGTGCCGCTAATCAGGGGCAAAATCCCGTATTTGGCGTTTTCGAACCCGGAACTCCATTCCGAACCGGTGAAAAAGTACCAAATGCTGACGTCGGGATCGCTAAAAAACTGAATGGTTCCATTGATCACGATCACGGCAATCAGAATGGTAATGCCGATCGATAAGCCGCCGCATGTGAAGAGATACCACTCGATCACTGATTCCACACAGCGCTTCCACCAGTGCCTCAGGTAATGGGTCGGCGAACGAGCGGATTTGGACGGTTGGGACATAGTGACATTTCGCAGAGCGTTTCTACGAGAGAGAAATTCTAACCTGTGTTGGCCATCATCGACGAAACGTCCATGAAATGCAAGGGCCCGACGGGGCTTGATCGCCAAGATCGGGCCGCTTGCATAAGGCGACTAATGGGCATTCGCTTCACGAATGGCTTCTTCCAACATCCCTTGGACCCGGTTTTGCAGACGGGCATTCATGGGGATATACTTGGAATTTTTCACCAAGTCCGATCGGTTAAGGTAAAAGCGCAGGAACGCTTGGATCTCAGGACGTTTCAAGGAGGTCTTTTTCACGTAAATGAAGAGCGGTCTGGATAAAGGTTTGTAAGTTCGACTCATGACCGTCTCCAAGGTGGGTGCTATGGGATCATCACCCTTCTGATTGATGATTTTGACGGACTTGAGCTTGTCCTTGTTATCCTCAAAATAAGCGATGCCGAAGAACCCCAAGGCGTACTTATTGCCGCTGACGCCTTTGACGATCACGTTGTCGTCTTCCGACGCCTGGAAATCCGTGCGGCACAACTTTTCCTTGCCATTGATGGCTTCCGTGAAGAAGTCGAACGTTCCGGAGTCCGGCCCCGCGCCGTAGAGCTTGATCGGCTGATTGGGCCAACTGGGGTCCACGTCGCTCCATTTTTTGACTGCTGATTCCGGATGCCAGATTTTTTTGAGTTGTTCCACGGACATCGTCTCCGCCCAGGTATTGTCCGGATGAATCACGACGGTCAGGCCATCCCAGGCGACTTGGAGTTCAAGATACTCGATGCCGTTTTTCTTGCATTGCTCGATTTCGGGGGGCTTGATGACTCGTGATGCATTGCTGATGTCCGTCTCGCCAGCTGAGAATTTCTTGAAGCCGCCGCCGGTTCCGGAGATGCCCACGGAGATGTTCACCTTGGGGTGTTCCTTGCGGAAGTTTACCACCATCGCTTCGGTGATCAAATAGACTGTGCTCGAACCATCGCACTTGATCTCGCCCTTGAGATCATCCATCGGCATGTTCAGAGCCATGGAGACCATGCAAAGTCCCAGGCATAAACCCAAAGCCCAACCCGCGCGCCAAAGTGACATTCGGTGTTTCTCCACGAGTCCACTTCGATTGGAAGTACTACTTGATTAAATACTGATTTGCTTTCCACAGCAAAAGAAGAAATGGTGAAGTTGATCGCCCAGGCCGCTGCACTCTTGCCGGCTCACCGGAATTAACGGAATCTCTACGAATCGTCATGGTATGGCATGAAAATTCACGATATTATGTGAATTATGCTTGCCTAGCTTGGTCAGCCAGCCAGACTTCCCAAAAGCGGAGATGCCCATGAACCAACTCATGGATTCACGTGGTTTTCCCATTCACGATCGACTGGAACTGATCACCACACATTGGTCGCGCATCCATGACCCCATGCACTTTGTGATGCGTTATGCTCCAGCGATCCAGCGGTATTTAGGAGCGATCTTGCGAGATGAGGATCAAGTGGAAGAAGCTTGTCACGACTTCATTCTCTGCGTCGTGAAGAATGGGTTTTCCAATGCGGACCCACAATATGGTCGCTTTCGGGATTATCTCAAAACGTCCGTTCGCAATGCTGCACTGTCACGGCTGCGCAAGCAAAAGCGCCTTCGAGCCACGATGGAAGCAAGTGATTATGAACCAACGGTCCCTAGCCTGGTCGAGGAGGAAGCCGATGCAACTTGGCTCGCGGAATGGCGGCGCTGCCTCCTCGATCGCGCTTGGCTGGCCTTGAAACATTCGCAACGCGAACAGGATCAAGCTCTTTACTACCGAGCCTTGCGGTTGGTCATGAAGCATCCCAACGAGCCTTCGCATCGCTTGGCCGACCGGCTTTCCGAGCAAATCCACCGGCGCGTCCGCGCGGATTCCTTTCGCAAGCAGGTCAGCAGGGCGCGGCGGCTCTTCGCTCAACTGCTTGTCGAAGAGGTCATCAAAACCCTTCGCGATGCCTCCCCTGAGCGGATCGAGGATGAACTACAAGCCTTGGGCCTCTGGGACATTGTTCAGCCTTTTCTGCGTTGACGACGGCACAACAGCTCTCCTGATTAACATCCTTGGCCTGAGAGTTGTTGACACAATGAAAAGTATTTAATTATTAATGAGAAAAATGCTAGCCTGTTCCCTTTTTTTCCAGAGGAAGCAACGACAAATTATTAGAGCGTTGCGGATTGCTCGCGGGCCAGGATCGATTACACTTCGGCCGGCCGCCAGCCATCGGCCGGCCGGTTGCGGATTGCTCGCGGGCCAGGATCGATTACACTATCTTTTCCGCATTGCCAATATGCTTGTTGGTTGCGGATTGCTCGCGGGCCAGGATCGATTACACTACTGGCGAAATAAGAGAAACTGAGACTGAGTTGCGGATTGCTCGCGGGCCAGGATCGATTACACTGCAACCAATCCTTGACTACCAGCTTTAGTTGTTGCGGATTGCTCGCGGGCCAGGATCGATTACACTAAGGGGTAAATCATGAGTCGAGTCGGTTTTGTTGCGGATTGCTCGCGGGCCAGGATCGATTACACTGTCTCGCCCGCAAGTTATTCTGATCACAGAAGTTGCGAGCTTGTGAATCAGAATAATTCGAGCTGAAGCGGCATGCGTTCGGGCGGTTTGCGCCGTTTTCCCCAAAAAACGCGCATCCGCTCGAATTGCTTGTCCGTGAACGTAATGATCCGGACCTCGCCATCGTCCGGGACCATGTGCTGCACTCTTTGAATGTGAACATCGGCATTCTCCTGACTCGCACAATGGCGAATGTATACGGAATATTGCATGCGTGTAAATCCATCCTTGATCAAGCCATTCCGAAATTGCGCGTAAGCACGCCGTGCTTTTTTCGTGTCCACAGGCAAATCAAACATCACGGCCAACCACATAAATCGATACCCGCTTATGTACATGAACCATCTCCTGTCGCTGCTTCTGCCATGGCTGGTTCCGTCCAATCAGGAATTAAGAGCGTCTTGGATTCGCCTTGCAAACAGCGGACATAGGAAGCAGCCAATCGATGAAACGCCACCATAAGCGGCCCCGTGTTGCCTTCCATGTTGACGGTTGTGGTCAGTAGACTGAGCAAGGTCGTTTTCGAATAGCGATTCAATTCCATGTGGCCGGATCGGAACAAATCACGCACGGCGCGGTCCACCAAGGGGCGAAACGGTTCGATAAAGTCATCCGCCAGGCAATAGGCGTTGGCACGATTGGCATGCTTGATTCCCAGTGCTGGGTGCAATCCCGCCGACACCAAGGCCCGGGCGACGGCCGCTCGTAAAATTGCATAGCCATAATTGAGCTGGCTGTTCACGGAGTCCTTGCCATCTGTGTCCCGTCGAAATGGCGCAGGTTCAAGCCATCCCCCATTCTCCGGAATGCGTTGAAAATCCGGCAGCCAAGCAGGCCAATACCATTTGGCTGCTTGCGCTTCGAAATTATCCGGGTCGCCTGATCGGATTGTCCGCACCATGGTCAGCAATCGCCTTTGAACCACGGGGTCATCCACATTGGCTGCCTGGCCGCGGATTTTAGCTTGCACCAATTGCCGCCAAATTTGCTTCAGGGTCGGCTTGGAGGCATGTATTTGCTCATGCAGTCGCCACACGACTTCCGTGTGCTCGGCCATGGGGAGCAACAGTCCGGAGGGCAGATGCCGACGATCGCAAATGACGATGGCCGCGCCGAATTCGATCAGTCGAGCCAGGGCGGCGTGGGAATAAGACACACTGGCATGATCAACGATCACGAGGCCAATGTCTTCGCAAGGAATGCTGGCGGCGACGTCTCGTGAACCATCGAAACGGTGCAGTTTTAATTGGTCGAGTTGAACGGCCAGATGAAAGGGTTCGTTGGAGATTTCAATTGTGCGCTTGATCATGGACGGCTTGCCCAAATCGAGGGAAAATCAAGCCGCCGTCATGGCGTGGGATGCTTTCCTAGGAAACAGAGGACCACGGAGCCCATTCCATTGCAAGGATTACCCGTATCCTTGGATTCATTCCGATAGCATTCTGATTCAGTTTGGATCGAGAAAAAGGGTTGTAGGGCCGAGATTAATCCCGCTGAAGTATCTTGACGACATCCAGCGGGCTGACGTGGACCTTGACCGCGTGGGGGTGGCCAGGCGGAGCGAGTTCCTTCAGTTAAAGCACAGCTCACGAACGTGGGACAAGCGGATTAGTCGTTGGCCCAGCGCAGACGCCCAAGTACATCCACGAGCACCTTCCGGCCATGAAGAGTCTTGGGCATTGCGGAAAACTTGCGCAGTTCAGCACTCATACGTGCATCCGTGTGTACTGCAAACAGCATCTGCTGAGTCGTGGATGCTGCAGTGATAAACCGAACGAGTTTCTCATGCTTGCCGTCAAAACTGGCAAGTACCGTTTCGCCTCGACTTAATGACATGACGAATTGCGCATCAGGTCGCTTTGGATGTATCTTGCTAATCAAGGGGTCCCTTCGTTTAAGTCGTTCAACCGCTTCTAACATCGAAACGAACACGGCTTCACGCACCGGCTTTCCCCGTTCGTTCTTGAATTCAAAGATGCATAAGTGATGGAGACTGCCAGGCTTGACGAACACCGCGTTGTTGCGTACCGGTTGAATAGTCCTGTCGTCCTTGAGCAAGCGGACTTTCTTGATCACGACGCCAGAAGGCATCCGTAAGGGTTCTTTCCAAACTTCCTTGGGAATGCCCTTCTTGCCTCCAGCACTGACACCGAATTGTTCAAGGCGTTGTTGCACAATTCTGCGAATTGCATCATCGCGTATTTCATCCACCATGCTGAGTGTTAGAGCTTCAAGCGGTTTGCGGTACACGAACACAGAAGGCTTCTCGATCCAGGTTCGAGCCCAAGGTCTGGGCGCGCTTGTTGGATCACTATGTTTCTGAGTTGGACCATAGGCCGTCTCTTCATGCAGGGCCCCGCGAACTTTCCGTTGAACTTTGTGTGAAACGTTGATCGCATTGACCGCATTCTCGACGGCCTCGCGAAAGTTTTTCCACGGATCAGGAAGAACCTCGCCAGTTTTCTCCGTTCCTCCATGGTGGCGGATGCGTGAAAGTTGCTGCAAGCGCGAACGGTCCGTAAGGGCTATGACGATAGCGTCAACCGCGTGATGCCGGTGATCTTCGCGGTTCTTCAAGTCTAGACCGTCATCCCGTAGGACGGTATTTAGTCCCCAATGATAACGAAGCTCGGCCGTGTTCTGACCCTTGGAGCAGACGACATCGACGCCGAGACACCGTACATAATCGACGACTTGTCTGCTGATGTAGGCGGTATCGACAAGCTGTCGTTTGATGAAGTCATCCAGGGTAATCTTCGCAACCCGGAACTTGCGCGCCTTTCCGTAGGACAGCCTCGCGGCCCGCTGCAAGATCGCGTCGAACTTGGCGGGTTGTGTTTTAGCCAGCCATTCATGTGGAGTCTTGTCGCCCTTCATGTCATTTTCGTCGCGGAAGCAAACCACTCGATTCATAAGGGAGTTGTCGAGGCTGCGTGAGTAAGGCAGGACGTGATCAACGTGTATTTCACCGCCGAGAAGCTGGTTGATGCTGATGGGTTTTCCGGAGTAGACACACTCAAACTTCTGTTCCTCCCATAGCAAGTATCGGTCAATCGCGTCGTGCGTAACTGCAAAGCCCTTTTCGCGTAAGTTCTTTGCTGCGTTCTCACGCTCTCGACGGCGTTCCGCCATTTCCTTCGTTCGTTTGTCTCGGTCTTTTGCCGTTCCCTTTACCTCACGGGCAAGCTCAATATGAATGGAGTTTGGCATTCCATATTCGCGAATGATGGCATTGATCAACTTGCGAACTTCGAACAGGGCTTGGCGCACAAGCGGGTTGGTTACATGTGGAGGCGCCGGCAGATCATTACGTTGATTTACGACTCGTTGATCCGGACGAAGATAACCAGCTTTCGACATAGCGCAGGGCGTGCCGTCCCGTGTCATCAATGGTAGGCCGATCTCCAGATGAGGTAGCAGTTTCTCAATTGCGGTCACACTGTAGCTGGCATAGCCATCGACTAGATCCACCCCAACTAGTTCTTCGGCCGTTTCAGGATTAACGCCCCACTCGGACGTGGCTTTTTCAAGAATGGTTTGTTCTTCATCATTCAACAGGGAGAGGACAATTTCGTTCTTCTCCTCTTCCGGTCGCTCATGCCACCCTTTGTCAAAGAGCTTTTTGCTCGCCAACGTTGCGTCGGTAGGCATTCCCAAAAGTTTGTCGCGTTCGCCGCGCTCCAAGTTGAACCGCGCACCTTCAAACAAACCGAGTTGCTTCTTGATCTCGGTGAACTTTAGCTCCTTCTTTCTGGCGAGCACTTTGAGTAGCTTTTCGCGTTCGTCAGAGGACAATGGACGTTCATCCGCCTGGTTGGCGTCAAGGATACGGAGATTGTTGACTTCATGAAGCAGGCGAAACCGTTGTGCGCGCCGGTCAGCGCGTGGACAACGCTTGAGCTTTGGTTCCAACTCGCATTGGCCAACGACACTCTTGGGCCAGTACATTGGCCTTTGAAAGAAGACAATACCGTAGATGCCGAACCGTTCCAACAGACTGCCTTTACCGATTCCACTGGGTTCGGCTGGGTAGTTCATGCGGCCGTGTGAGCCGTATTTGAGTTTATCCGTTAGTAGTTTGGGATGGTGGGAGGCTTGTGCGGCCCAAATCGCATCGAATTCGTTGACCAGCATATCACGCCGGGTATGTTTACCGCGAACACGGTCCAGAGGATTTCGGCTCAGTATGGACTGTAGATGAGCTCCCAAGGTTTGGTTGCCCAATTCTGCCGCAAGCTGGCTGATCTCATGCAGAAGGTCTGAGGTTTCCTTCTTCTTGGCTCTGTCACCTTTGCGATTCGATAAGAATCCGCGCCGCTGATTGAGGTGTAGAAATACGCGTCCGATCTCGTGCGGTTCCAATCGTTCCCGCAGTCCGCGCGTGCGAAGTTCGTAGGGCGTGGCAGCTTTGAATTGCTCCCTTTCCCATTGAACGCGTGTTGGATCATTACGTTCGAGGAGGGCCACGTTCGGCAGCAATCCAGCCTGGACCAAGGCCCGGCGAAGATACCGCTTGCGGCGCGCTCGTCTGGCAATCTGCCGGCGCATCCCGCGTGCGATTCGCCGTGCCTCGTTCTTCGAGACTTCGGTTCCTTTAGTGTCCCGATCAACGCCTTCTGGAAACACCCGTACGCCTGTGGCGATGATTCGCCCAGTTTCGCCGGGACCAGTCTCAATAAGTGCCCAACCAATAGAGTTCGAACCAAGGTCGAGTCCAATTGTCGTTGTTGCTGGCATTGTTACGTTCCCGTGAATTCTCTTGACTTGAAACCTAAAATACCCCACAATTAAATCAAGTGTAATCGATTCTGGCCCGCGATTTGAGTCTTTTCGCAACAAGACGAAACATTCGCAGGCCACGCCCCACGGGGCGCCCTGAGCCGTCATGCTTAATTGCAGGGCGGCTTCTTTTTCATTTCCGCCATATTCATCGCAGTTGCTTTTTGACCTGAAGTCATGATCTTCGCCAAAAGGTAAGGGGAATGCATGCCATTTACCTGTGGGGTGAAATTTGCCATTTGTGGGGGCGGTTCTTTTTCCCGGCATGGGCTTTGCTGTCTACAATGAGGAATAGTCGATCCCTGGCCAATGGGCCTTGTGGTCGGCGTTTTCCTGGGATTGGCCGTTGAGGCTGTCGCTTTCCCTTCGCCCAAGGAATCATCATGGCCGAGAATTTGAATCTCCATCATCCCTGGCTCATCGCGGTATGGCCTGGCATGGGGCACGTCGCCATCAGCGCGGGTTATTACCTGCTCTCCAAGTTGGACATGAACTTGATCGCGGAGTTCGAAACCGGAGAACTCTTCGACGTCGATCACGTGGAAGTCAAAAGCGGCGTCATTCAAACGGGCCGACGGCCGCGCAATCGCTTTTTCCTTTGGAAGGATCCGCAAGAGAAGCACGACCTTGTGCTTTTTGTCGGGGAGGCTCAACCCCCGCTTGGCAAGTACATGTTCTGCCGCAAATTGATCGACTACGCCAAGGAATTGAACGTGGAGCGGATCGTGACCTTTGCCGCCATGGCCACGCAGATGCGGCCCGAGCAGCGGTCGCGGGTGTTCGCGGCGGCGACCCATGCCGAGGATTTGAACGAAGTCCGCCAATTGGAGTTGGAAATCCTCGAGGATGGCCACATCGGCGGATTAAACGGCGTGCTGCTTGGTGTGGCGGAGGAGCAGGGGCTGCATGGACTTTGCTTGCTGGGAGAATTGCCCCACGTCTTCAGCCAGCTTCCGTTTCCCAAGGCGTCGATGGCGATTTTGGAAGTCTTCGCGGCGATCGTCAGCATCGACTTGGATTTCACGGAATTAAAGGAGCAAGCCGAGCATATGAACCAGCAACTCTCTGAATTGCTGTCGAAGATGGAGGAATCGATGGGGCGGCCGCCGGGAATGGAAGAGGAGTCTTACCTGCAGGAACCGATCGAAGAGGAAAAGATCTCCCCCGCGGCTCGCCAGCGCATCGAAACGCTGTTCGAACAGGCGGCCAAGGATCGCGCCAAAGCCTTTGAATTGAAACAGGAACTGGACAAGCATGGCGTCTTCAAGGAATATGAAGACCGCTTTCTTGATCTTTTCAAGAAGACGGAGTAACGGCCCCAGCAATCCAAGAATGGCAACTTATCCTCCCATCATGCTCAAGAGGTGCTCCATGGCTTCACCGAAAATCACCGCCCTGGCGGAAGCCCATGCCCGGCTGAACAAGGACTTGGATGAACTTAAAAAGATGTCCGAGGCGGGTGCGGTCGAGGATCGAGGGGAATGGCTGAAGAAGCTGCGGCATCTCCATAAGGATTTACGACAGCATTTCCATTTCGAGGAAGAGGATGGCTACATGGCGGACGTGCAACGTCTGGAGCCGAATCGAGAGCGGATCATCCACGAATTGGCGGCTGAGCATCAAGATCTGGATCAAGCGCTATTGGGCATGATCGAATCCCTGGAGCAGAATCGGGCGACCATCGCACAGACGCATGCTGCACTGCACCATTGGTTCCAAGCGATGGATCGTCATGAGCACAAGGAGACGGGGTTGATCCAGGAAGTCTTTCAGCGCGATTATGAAGCGGAAGATTAATCCCGCCCGACGAGTTAACGACTCATCCAGCTTCAACCGGGCCATCGGCTGAATGGACGACCGTGAATTCGTCGGGCAAGGCATTGACTTTGACGGCGGGAGATACATCCCCAGGTTGATCCATGCTGTCGTGGGGTTTGGTTTTCCGAATGAGTAAATCGACTTCTGAAGCATCGATTTGCTGGGTGACGTCATTCATCTGTACCGGAGCGGGCGCGGGGGTTTGGCCAAACTTGACCCGAAACGACATGGCTGCGACGTTGAACTGATCGTTTTCCACCAAGGCCGCCCGACGAATCCGTTTGCCATTCACTCGGGTGCCATTCGTGCTGCCCAAATCGCGCACCATCAGCATCCCTTCCGACTGCACCAGGATGCAATGCTGCTTGGAGACGCTTTTATGCCCCAAGCGAATGTCGCAGCCTTCCTTGCGGCCGACCAGGTTGATCGGTTTCGTTAACTCAATGCTCTGACCGCCGCCCAACGGCACCAAATGCACAATCATCTCTCTCTCCGATGTCGCATGATGAGCCAAAGATGGCCTGCCATTGAATGGTCCAGCTGCTCGAATGGCGCGATTTCAAACACGGCTACGGACATCACATGGGCAAGCTGATCTTTCGATTTTCCATTTTCGTCCGAAGCGCGGCAAAATAGGCCTGCCAATCACGCTCAAAATCATCCGAACCCTGCGTGCCACAGCCGGAAGCGCACCCCGACGCGCAGCCGCTGCCGCACCCATCAGTCGAGCACCCCCCCGATTCAGAATGACATGAACCACAGTCATCCTCTTGGTTGAATTCAGGCATCGGCTGGGTTAGGTCATGAATGTGAATCGGCGCGGCAAAGGATTTGGACAGGCGGCTGACGAGATCGCGCGGGTCGGCTTTGGCCGTCTGCAAAAGGTGGAGGATCAAGGCGAACGGTTCCAGCACGGGTTCCACGTCGATCACTTCCAAGGGTAAGCGGAGTTTTTCAGTCCAGCGCTGCGCTTCGGACAATGCCTTCTCCGCTCGAAGGCAAGCTTGCGTCCATCGGCCGCGAAAATCATCCGTCATAGCGCCAAGGATGTCGCCGGGGTTGAAGCTGCCTAAGTTGGAATCGGAGTCCAGTCGCCAGGGGCTGCGTATCGTGCCGGGTTCAAGTCCGCGGGAGGTGCGAACCATCACTTCATCATGACGCTGCCACGATGTCATACTTCGGCATGGGACCAGCAAACCGGCGTTGCCATGACTGACCAGAAAAAAGCGGGAGTGATTGTTCATGCCGGACAAGTTATGTGGTTCTCGTGGTTGCGTCAATGTGAGCCTGACTGGCAGGGCGATCCACGGCGACGTTTTGCGTGTTCAGGTTTTGTTGGCTGCGCAGGATGGCTTTCATTTTCCTCTTATAGGCTTCGACGCCAGGCTGGCCATAGGGATTGAGGCCCATCAAACGCCCTTCCACGACGGTGGCGAGCATGAACATTTGCATGATCTGCCCCATGGTAAACTCGCTGATTTGCGGCATCATGATGTCGGCGGTGGGCCGAACCGTCTCGGAATAGGCTTCCACGGTGCCGCGATGGGCCGCTTCCATGATCACGGGCAAGGTTTTGCGGCTGTATTCGTTGAGGTTGTCTTCGTTGCGATCGGACATGCCCACGGCCAAGGGGGCGGATTTCACGCTTTTCACGCCGACGTTGATGATGAACTTATCCCGGCGGCCTTCCTGGAACTGCTGGCCTCGGGAATGCAGATCACGCGTCATGACGCAACTGAGGGGCGTCGGACCGCGGCCTTGCTTGCCCAAGCTCTCGGCGATCAGTTGGTCGTGCCACAATCCCAGGGCCTCGAGCTTTTTGGACCACAGCGCCAAGCCGCGAATGGGTTTGCTCAATTCCTCAGCCATGAGAAATGTGACCGCGGCGTATTGCAGGACCAGATTGCGCTCGAAGGGTTCCTCAAGAAATTGCTTGGTCATGCTGACGGCGCCGAGCAGCAAGGCCTTGATGTCCAACCCCATGATGGCGGCGGGGAGAAGGCCGGCTGGCGTGAAGACGGAAAAGCGGCCGCCGACGCGATCGGGGATGGTGAAAATATCATCGTCCTGATAACCCATCGAATGGAACAGATTGCGTATGGGATTTTCACCCACGCCGGTGACGGGGATGATGAGTTTCTTAAGCAATTCGGATTTGGGTCCGTAAAGTTCGGAGACCTCTTTGCGCATGATGCGGAATGCGGCGCCGGTCTCCAGCGTTGAACCTGATTTGCTGATGATGATCGTTGCCCAGCGTTCTTTAGGCTCATCCGGATTGACACAAGTATTTTGCAAGAGTTCGAGTAGATCCTGCAGACTGTCGTTGTCGACATTGTTTCCTTCAAAATATATACATGGAATCCCCAGCCGATTTTCGTAGGGCAGCTCGTTGTGATAGGTGCTTCGAAGTGCTTCGAACAAGGCGCGGGCGCCGAGATACGAACCGCCGATTCCCAGAAAAACGACTTTGTCCACCTGATCCCGTAGTCGAGCGGCGGTGGTTTGAATGCGGCCCAACTCGCTCTTTTCCTTGTTGCGGCGGAGGTCGACCAACAATTTGTCGGGATGGTCGATAAAGCCCGCGTCCAAGGGGCGAAGATTCGGCGGGGGATCCACCAGGTCGCGCTCTGTGGCCACCTGCGTCTTGACCTGCATCAATTGCGGCATTAACGCCTTGAGCCGGACAGGCGTAATGAGTTGCTGCAACTGCATTTCAGTTTGCAGCCGCCATTCCTCATCCGCACGCGGCTGTACAACGGCGTTTTGGTAATTGAAGCTAATGGTTTCGTCTTGTAGTTGCATAAGAGCCTCGGGGTCGCACTTTTCGACCCGATGGATAAAATAATGACATCACTTTGTGATCGCGGCTTGACTTTGGGGTCAAAACGCCATCTACTCATAACTTAACGTTTCTGTGAGAGTGAAGCAATCATCCATCTGTAAAGTTCTTGCCATGACCAATCACGACTTGATTCGCCCCTTGATCGAAAAGAATGACAGTAAAATCGTCCTGCTTGTCGCGGATGGCTTGGGAGGATTGCCGCCGACGCCCGGTGGCTCCACGGAATTAGAGACGGCACGGACGCCCCATTTGGATGCGGCGGCCAGGGATGGCGTTTGCGGCTTAAGTATTCCCATCCGCCTGGGGATAACGCCTGGCAGCGGCCCGGGTCATTTGGGCCTATTTGGCTATGATCCCTTGCAGTACAACATCGGCCGGGGCATCCTCGAAGCGCTCGGCATTAATTTTCCTGTCGGACCAAAAGACGTCGCGGCACGTGGAAACTTTTGTTCCATCGATGATCATGGGCGCATTGTAGATCGCAGAGCGGGGCGGCCCAGCACCGAACGATGTGTGCAGATGTGCCAGAAGATGCAGTCGATCCGCATCCCAGGCGTGGAAGTGTTTGTCGAACCCGTTCGGGAGCATCGCTTCGTCGTGGTCCTTCGCGGTGAAGACCTAAGCGATCAAATCAACGACACCGATCCCCAAATCGTAGGCCACGAACCGCTCAAAGCCTTGGGGCGGGATGCGCCTTCGCAGCGCGCAGCGGAGTTGTTCAACCAGTTCATTTCGGAAGCAGGGCGCATCCTCAAGGACGAGGCTCCCACGAACATGGTGACGCTGCGCGGGTTCGCGCGCTATCCGCGCATCGAAACCATGGAAGAAGTCTATGGACTGCGAGCCGTGGCGATCGCGGTCTATCCGATGTACAAAGGGCTGGCGCGCCTGGTCGGCATGACCGTCGCCGAGACAGGCAGCACGCTCAAGGAACAGATCGAAACCTTGCAGGCCCTGTGGAAGGAGTATGATTTCTTCTTCCTGCACTATAAGTACACCGACAGCACAGGAGAGGACGGCAACTTCGCGGCCAAGGTGCAGATGATTGAAGCTCTCGATCAAGTGATCCCGGCCATCCGCGATCTGGAACCGGACGTGTTCATGGTTACAGGTGATCACAGCACCCCTAGTAAAATGAAAAGCCACAGTTGGCATCCCGTGCCCACGCTGTTGCTCGCGGAAAACTGCCGCACCGACAACGTCCAGGCTTTCAGCGAGTCGGCCTGTTTGTTTGGCGGATTGGGTCAATTTCTGGCCAAGGATCTGATGATCATGGCCATGGCTCATGCGGGCCGATTGAGCAAATACGGCGCCTGAATCATCAACCATCGGCCCTCCGATAGGTGGTTCATTCCTACATTCCCTGGCCGTTTACGCTTATCATGTCACCGATTACTGCCAGGGGGGATCCTCATGCCATTCGTTCGGCCTGCCTTGGCTCAAGCCATTCAACTGGCTCAACAGCAAGGTCGGGTTCTCCTCATGGATGGCGCCATGGGCACGCTCCTGATGCAGCGCGGCTGGCATCCGCGCTACAATCAGTCGCATGAGTGGAATGACAGCCATCCAGACGTTGTCAGGGCCATTCATCGTGACTACGAAGCGGCTGGTGCCGTTTGTCTATCAACGAACAGCTTTACGGCACATTTGGGGCCGTTTTCCGATCCAGACCAAGTGGAAGAGGCCATCCGCGATCGCATTCGCCTGGCCGAAACGCTCCTTTTCGAGAGCACAAAGCCCGCGACCTACCGTTTGGGATGCCTGGGCACGTTGGACCCGGATGATGCTCCCGCCTATTCGCGGATGATGGCGGCTGCGCTTAGTTTTGAAAAGGTGGATGCGCTTCTATTGGAAACCCAGACAGACTTGGATGCTGTCGGAACATTTATGAACCGGTGTAAGGAACGGATAAAGATCCCGTTTATGGCCTCCTTTGTTCCTAATATGTTGTCGAACAATCACCAGGCGATGGCTGCAATGGCTCGGTGGGTCCAATCGCAAGCCGGACATCTTTTGGCTTTGGGAGTGAACTGTGGGCCGAATCCTCCCCTGAGCGTCTATACCGACCAGTTAGTCTTGTATCGCCAACTCACCGATTTGCCTTTGTTCGTCAAGCCCAGCATCGTCCAGCCGCTCGATAAAGAATCTTGGTGGCAAGCGATGGAGGCATGGTTCGCGTCCGGGGCGTCGCTGATGGGCGGCTGCTGCGGCACCACGCCGACGGCGATCGCCTGGATGGCTCAGCATCCGCGATGCCATGACTCCGCCAAGCAGGGGTGAACAAGCCAACCAGGATTAACTAGGATGCAGTAAGGAAGGTGACTGAACCGCATTCACCATGAACGAGGTGGGGCATGTCCGATCCACTCTTCACGCCAGAAGTTCGCCTGTTGATGGACGAGGAAGACACCGAGGGCATCAAGGCCTTTTGTGAAACGCTGCACCCCGCCCAGATCGCGGACACGCTGGCGGAGTTTTCGGATGAGGAGATATGGAAGTTTCTTGAGTCTACCACCATCGCTAATCAGGCCGCCATTTTTGAGTATTTCCCGCTGGAGCGTCAGGTGGAAATGGTGGAGGGGACAGGGCGGGAGCGCGTCGCCAAACTGATCGAGAAAATGTCCCATGACGACCGGGTCAATCTGTTGCGCCGTCTCATGCCCCGGGTGGCTGAGTCGCTGCTGCGCTTGGTGGATGAGGCTGATCGCCGCGACATCGCCACGCTGACCAAGTTCGAGATCAACTCGGCCGGCGCGATCATGACCACGGACTACGCCTGGGTGCCTGGCAACATCTCGATCAATGACGCCATTGACCGCATGCGCTTGCAAGCCCCGGAAAAGGAAACGATTTACTACGTTTATGTGTTGGATGAGATGAGGAAGTTGCTCGGCGTGGTGTCGCTGCGCGACCTGATTCTCTCCCCTCGGCACAAGCTGATCCGCGACGTCATGGAGACGGAAGTCATCCGGGTGAAAGTCACCGATGACAAGGAAGAGGTCGCCAAAGCCCTGGCCCGCTACGATTTGCTGGCCATGCCAGTGGTGGATGAAGAAGACCGTCTGGTCGGCATCGTGACTCACGACGACGTGATCGACATCGTCGTCGCCGAGGCCACCGAGGACGCTCAAAAGATGGGCGGCGTGGTCCCCATGGCGGAAAATTATCTGGAAGTCAGTTTCGTGACGCTGTGGCGCAAGCGAGCGCTGTGGCTGGCATGTCTGTTTGGCGCGGAGTTGTTCACTTTCACAGCTTTGGCCCACTACGAGGATGCGATCAAGGCGGTCGTCGTTTTAAGCATGTTTATCCCCCTATGTATTTCCACGGGGGGAAATTCAGGCGCTCAGGCGGCCACGCTCGTTACGCGCGCCATGGCGCTGGGGCACGTCGACCATCGCCACTGGTGGAAGGTGATTCGGCATGAATTGATCATGGGGGTGCTGTTGGGGATCACGCTGGGGGGGATTGGCTATATCCGGGCCGCCCTCACTCCCGGAGAGGTTTTACAGGACGAAGAGATTTGCCATTTGGGTTTGCAAGTCATGTTGCCCAAGGGGGCTTCCCCTCCCAAGGACCATCAGGGCGTCATGGAATTTGCTCCCGGAGCCATTCAATACTCGGGGATCAAAACCATTCGACCCATGCGCGTGCATTACGACGCCGTGGGTTCACCGGAATACACACAAGAAGGCGAGGATGCGCGCTGGAGCTTCAAGCCGGGCGTGAAGGTCCGCTTTCAAGCCGTCAATCGGTGGGATTTAGCCTTGGTCTTAGGGCAAGCCGTCGCGGCCATTTGCCTTTGGGGAACGCTCGTGGGTTCCTTGCTGCCATTGCTGTTCAAATCCTTGGGCGTCGATCCGGCATTGGCCTCTAGCCCCTTCGTGGCCACCTTCGTGGACGTGACAGGCATCATCATCTATTTCAACATCGCCAAGTTCTGGCTGCCGGTCTTGCATCTGGCCTGAACAAAAGAAAACCGGCCGCACGGTACTGGCGGCCGGTTTGCAATGTCAGATGGATAAGGACCCTTTCGTCCCGTTGCCCCAAGGCTAATTGCAGAATTCGGGCTTGCGGGATGAGAGCAGTTGCTGCAGCCGACCGATGATACTGGAGTGCATTTGGCTAACGCGGCTTTCGCTGAGGTCCAGCGTCGCGCCGATCTCCTTCATGGTCATTTCTTCGTAGTAATAGAGGATGATGATGAGGCGTTCGTTGCGATTGAGACCGCGCGTGACCAGACGCATCAAATCGCGGTTCTGCAGCTTGCGGGTGGGGTCTTCGGCGCGTTTATCTTCGAGGATATCGATTTCGCGCACGTCTTTGTAACTGTCGGTCTCGTACCATTTCTTATTCAGACTGACCAGGCCGACGGCGTTGGCGTCACTCTCATGTTTTTCAAACTCATCGATGGTCAACCCCATGCTCTCAGCCAACTCCTCGGGACGCGGCGGCCGGCCTAGCTTGGCCTCGAGCGACTTGCGAGCGGCCTCCAGCTTGCTGGCCTTGCTGCGCACGAGTCGAGGCACCCAATCCATCGTTCGCAATTCATCGAGCATCGCACCGCGGATGCGCGGCACACAGTAGGTTTCGAATTTGACTCCCCGCTCCAGATCAAAGGCTTCGATGGCGTCCAGCAGTCCAAAAACTCCCGCGCTGATCAAGTCATCCAATTCCACCCCTTCCGGCAATCGCGCCCAGATGCGTTCCGCGTTATATTTCACGAGAGGCAGGTACTGTTCGACCAATTGATTGCGGCGTTCCACGGTGGGTTCCGCCCGATAGTCCCGCCATAATTGCTGCACATCCGACTCGACAAGCATCGCCATGCATTCCTCCCCAGGCGTGGCGGCGAGGCGTCTGCTTGCTTCCGTGACCATGCAGTGGTGGGTTGCTGTTGCGATGCGGCGTGGGGAGCGACATCGCGGCTGGCCATTCCCCAATGGTCCAGGTGAAGCGCTTACCCGTCGGCGTGCATCCATGCACTGCGATGGTTTTTGGTGAAGCGAGCGGAACCTCTTCCCCCAAACCTCGTGACCCCCCGTACCTACGGACGGTCTTCGTTTCCTTTATCGGCCGGTCAACGCTTGAAGAATCAGAAAAACCATGGGTCCAGGCACCGTTTCCCCCGGATGCCGGATGTCCTTTTCTTACGCGCTGGCTGGCCCCCCAACCCGAAAACTGCTTTGATGTCCATTGTTGAAGAGGCGGGCCGAATACCCAACCGATCCCTTTTTGTCCAGAGCAAACCTGCCGAATTCGCGTGCCAAAGCAGGGAAATGCGGTTGTTTTCAGGCTTTTCCATTCGCCGGTTTTCCGATCCTTCCTTGACCGACTCGCACTGTCTGGAAAAGGGCATAAAGTGGGAAAGTCTATCGAGGGTGAGGGTGGGCTGAAGAGCGAGAACGAGTTTCGTCTTTTTAACGATCGGTTCAGGTTCAAATTTCAGGAAGATCGGCGTTGTGAATAAAGTTTGGCAAGCGCGGATCCAGCACCAGCATGTGATCTTGGCGACGAATGTGAATCGGGCCTGGAAAATCGGCTGCGGTAGGCGATCCAGAAAGGACGCCTAATAGTCGCTGCCAGTGTAGGTGCGTCATGTCGCGGAGCGGCCAGTGTTCGCGCTCCCAAAGCTGATGTAATAGTTCACGCTGAACCGCTGGGGGTTCCGCGGCAAGCGCGTTGGCATCCAATACGATAGCCGCACCCGCACGCGGCCTCTCCACGCGCTGCCAAAGCGGCTTCAGCCAGTTCACCCAGCAAGCTTGCCATTCACGGGCCTGATCGGCCCATTGGCTAAGATGGACGTCCACGGACGCCCCAAAACGCTCGCGCAACCTGGGTAGGATTTCATGCCGAATTCGATTGCGAGTCCAACGTAGATCTTGATTCGAGGCATCCTCGCGAAAGGCAAACCCTCCTTGGTCCAGGAAGTCCAAGATTTGTTCTCGTGTCACATACAGCAAAGGCCGAAGCACATCGACGCCCCGGCCCAGCGAACGCTTTGGAGCGATCCCCCGTAATCCACGCAGCCCTGTCCCGCGCAGGAGGTGATGCAACACGGTCTCGGCTTGATCGTTCAATTGATGCCCTGTGGCGATCCATCGGACTTGGCGTTCGTTGGCAAGTTCAGTGAGAAAAGCATAGCGTAGCCGTCGGGCTTCGGCTTCCAGGTTCGCGCCCTTTTTTTGCACCATTTCGGCCACGCACACGCGCTGGACGACACACGGACAAGGCAAAGAAACGCACGTTTTTTCAACGAGAGCCTCATCCGCGTCACTTTCGGCCCCGCGCAGTTGATGGTTGAGATGGCCCACGAGTAGTCTCAGGGACTGTGCCTCGGCCAAGAGGTGTAATCCATGCAGCAAGGCCATGCTGTCCGGGCCTCCCGAAACGGCGGCCAGGAGGGTGCCTTCATGGATGGACTCTTGATGAAGGAAGTCGCGCAGGGCATGCACCAAAGGGTGTTTCATAAGCAAATGAGAAGTGAGCGCCATGACCAAATTGTAACGTCATGCATGCCCCATTTTCACAGAATAATGGAACGAAAGCGGCTGGCGTGTCCGTAGATGACCAGATGGAGGTGTTAAAGTGGACAATTCAGGTTAAGGAATGCAGTTTCAGGCGGCCAAGCGGTTTTTCGTGAAGGTGTCTTCTTCATCATCCATTTCATCATCGATGATGTTTTCACATTCGAGCAAGGCTTCGAGAAGGGCGTACCCATCCAGAACATCGGGATGGGGCAGGGGCCATAAAAAACCTTCCGAGGCGATCAGTTGGGCGGCGGGACCATATGCCATTTCGTAGCACCACAGGATGATAAAACGCTTCAAAGCTCGACAGCGGCGCATGAGTTGCCGCAGGTCCCTGGAGGCGCGTTCTGCCGGAAACCGTTTGAATAAATGCTCTGCCGCATCCACGAGCCATTCGATCAACAGGCGAGCTTCCGGGTCCATGAGACCCCGAGTCAAATGGTCGTCATTGAGGATGATTTGCACGAATTCGTTGCGCATACAACCCCATTCAAGAACCACGTTGAGCATGGACGACAAAACGCCGCGCCGCAGCCGCTGGATCGCGGCCCATCCTGCATCGACGGTGAGTCAGCATGTCCCCCAAACGCGGGCAGCGTATACCGGCTTTGAAGCTGGAATGCAACCTCAGGTGGCATGGGGCGAAAACGCCGCATCCTAAGAAAGCCCGAGCTTGACTTGACGTTCATGCTTCCCAGGGTTAACACCTTTCAGAGGAAAGTGGTTGCACCAAAGGAAGGGAGAGCCTTGGCCATGCTTCATGTGGTGCTGGCGGCCCTTGGACGTGTTGGCTACTACTCGTGCTACGTCCTGGTTTGGCTGCTTATGAAAATCGCCTACCGCGTTCGCGTCGTGGGCATGGACCAATTGCCCGCTCACGGACCGGCCCTGCTCGTTTGCAATCACGTCAGCTTTCTCGACGGCCTGTTTATATACTTGCATGCTCCGCGGACGATTCGCTTTCTGGTATGGGAGCCCTATTTCAAGGTTCCCATCTTGGGTTCACTGTTGCGCTCGGGAGGAGCCATTCCTATCGCCGGTGAAGGGACGCCAAGGGATTTAATTCGTTCCTTGCGATCGGCCAGCGAGGTGCTTAAGCAAGGCGGCTTGGTGGGGATTTTTGCCGAGGGCGCCCTGAGTCGGACAGGAATGATGCTTCCTTTTCGAAGGGGTTTCGAGCAAATTCTCAAGCGATCTCCCGCCCCGATCATCCCCGTGGCTCTGGATCGCTTGTGGGGTAGCATCTTCAGTTACGAAAGCGGCAAAGTGTATTGGAAATGGCCCAAGCAATGGCGCTACCCCGTGACCCTGATGATCGGCCAACCCATGCCCGCCGACAGTCCCGCCTGGAGCGTTCGGCAAGCGGTGCAAAAACTGATGGCGGACAGCTTCAACCTGCGCCGCCTGGAACATCCGCCGGCCCATCGCCTTTTTGTGCGGATGGCGTGCAAACATCCCTTCCGGTCATGCTACATCGATCCGACGCCTCCTGGCCGAGAACTGAATTTTCTCAAGGCTTTGACGGGTGCCGTCTTGATCAAACAGCGATTACAACGCCGGCTGGGATCCGAGCCAATGACGGGATTGCTGTTGCCCACGGTGTTGGGGGGGGCTTTGGCCAACATCGCGGTCGCCTTGTGCCGCAAAACCGCGGTCAACCTCAACTACACGGCTTCCAAGGAAGCTGTCCTCTCCGCGATCCAACAGTGCGGCATCAAGCAAATCGTGTCCTCAAGGCAGTTCCGTCACCGCATCAACATCGATCTTGGGCCTGACGTTCAATACATCGACCTGGAAGATATTCAGCGAGAAATCACGCCGTTGATGCGGCTTTGGACGCTCATTTGGCTCTTGCTCTTGCCGCGCGTGCTCATCGAATATGTGTGGCTCAAGCTGGGGTCCCACTCTTGCAATGACCTGGCAACCGTCATTTTTTCCAGCGGCAGCACGGGCGATCCAAAGGGCGTCATGTTGAGCCACCACAACATCATGTCCAATCTGGAGTCGGCGTCGCAAGCCTTGAACATTCGGCACACGGATCGTTTGCTGGCCGTCCTGCCTTTTTTCCACAGTTTCGGCTATACCGTGACCTTGTGGTTGCCGGTGCTGATGGGGGCGTCCACCGTCTATTATCCCGACCCGCGCCAGGCCAAGGAGGTGGGCGAGGCGGCCGGCAAATATCGCTGCACGATTTTTGTCGCCACGCCCACGTTCCTGCGGTTTTACCTGCGGCGCTGCCAAAAGGAAGAGTTCGCTCACATCAGGCTCCTGGTGACCGGAGCGGAAAAGCTCCCGCGCTCCCTGGCGGACGAGTTCGAGAAAAAATTCGGCTTCCAGCCCTTGGAAGGCTACGGCTGCACCGAGCTTTCTCCGGTCGTCTCGGTTAATGTTCCCGACGTGGAAGTGGACGGCTTCCGCCAGGTGGGCCATAAACCAGGCACCATCGGCCAACCCATACCGGGAGTCGCCGTGGCCATCGTCCATCCGGAAACGAACGAACCCTTGCCGCCGGGCGAACCGGGCATGTTGCTGGTCTATGGACCCAACGTGATGGAAGGTTATCTGCATCGACCCGAGCAAACGCGCGAAGTGATCCGGGATGGTTGGTATGTGACGGGGGACATTGCTCAAATCGACGAGGATGGCTTCCTCACCATCACGGATCGCCTCTCCCGCTTCAGTAAAATGGGCGGCGAGATGGTGCCGCATCAGCGCATCGAAGAAGAAATCCAAACGATTCTGGGAACGCCGGAGCGCGTCGTGGCGGTGACGGGCGTGCCCGATGAGCGCAAGGGCGAAAGGCTGGTCGTGCTGCATGCTCCTTTGACGTCGCTGACGTTGGATGAGTTGTTCGACCGGCTCAAGCAGGCTGGCCTGCCGAATTTGTGGTTGCCTGACCGAAACTGCTTTTTCGAAGTTCCTGAGATTCCCATTCTTGGCTCGGGTAAACTAGATCTGCGAGCCGTGAAACAGTTAGCATTAAACAGGGTCAAGGACGTCTGACCTTTCAAGCCTGCCCCGCTGAGCAGCCGTTACTTTTGGAATGCACCATGTCAAATGGCCAGGCTGATCCATGCCGTATCGTGCTCGTTCGTCCAAGCCAGGCTGGCAACGTCGGCTCGGTCGCCAGGGTCATGTACAACTTTGGCCTGGAACAGCTTTACTTGCTCCAACCTCAGGTCGATCCGCATGGCCCTGAAGCCGTGGCCCTCGCCACGCATGCTTTTCCCCTGTTGCAGTCGGCTCGATGCTGCCAAACCTGGGACGAAGCCGTCGGCGATTGCGAGTGGGTGCTGGGCACGTCTGCTCGCTTGGGAGGAATGTTTCGGTCGCAATCGGTCGTGACGCCCCGCGAGATTTTCCCCATGCTCAGGCGGCGGGTGGAACGAGGCCGCATCGCCTTGGTTTTCGGGCCAGAACGAACGGGGCTCTTAACCGAGGAAATCGCTCGTTGCCATTACTTGCTCACCATCCCGGCGGCGCAAACCTATCCGGTGCTCAATCTGGCGCAAGCCGTGGCCTGCTGCGTCTACGAATGGTTTCAACAAGGTCTTGAATTCAACCCCGCGGCCGACCTTTCATTGGTGGCTAAGACATCAAAACCTCCACCGACGGCCTCCTCTTTATCGGCCATGGAGCGTGAAGGCGACCGCTATCAGCCCGCTTCCTTTGCCGATCAAGAACAAGTGTTTCAACATCTTGAAGCAGCTTTGTCGGCGATTCATTTTCTCTGGAACGAGAAAGCACCGGCCCAAATGCATGCCTTGCGCCATCTGATTGGCAGGGCGCAACCGACCAAGATGGAAGTCCAATTGTTGCATGGCGTGGCCAGGCAATTACTGTGGTACGTGGGACGCCATGGTTCGGTTAAAGGGGAGGCAGCACCGCCGTCGGATGAAACATGAACCGTGCCCCCACCTCGAACTGGCTGTCGGGCAATGGCAGCGTTCTCAGAATCGACGCCGGGACGATCATCGTCCCCAATTCAGGGGTGAGGACGTGCAGTTGGACTTCCTTCGTGGGGAGTCGATAGGGAGCCAAGAACCCGATGCCATGGAAAGAAATGTCCTTGCCATGACAGCTCATGCCTTCGCCCAAGCTGCCGGCGTACATGGGGTAAACCCAGAGAGGATAGTCGAAATGGAAGCGATCTTGGCCGCGATGCTCGGTGGTGGCCAAGAGATAAGTCCGCACGCTGTTGATCAGGACAGGCCCTAATTGCGTGACGGCTTTTTTCCCTTCGTCCGTCCTGGGGCCCTTGTATTGCACCTCGATATGGACTTCCGTGAGTTTCGATTCATGGGCGCGTGAATGGCTGAGCCGAACCTGTATTTCCAGGACGTCGCGCTCGGCGCGGACAAGTCTGCGCCAGAAATTTTGGGGCAGCTCCATTTCAAAGATCAGATGATTGTCGTCGTGGGTGATGACCTGGCTCGCCTGCCACTGATGGGCAAACCCCTCCAATTTATTTTGCGCCATCCCCGGGGGAAGCCACGCGGCACAGCGATGCGTGATGACATTATCTTCGCTGCACTGATAGCGCATGCCCCCTTGTTCCCGAACGACGGTGTTGTAGGCGGCGAGTTGGACCAGGCGATGCACGACGCGTTCCACCTCGCGCGGCTCCGTGAGTTGCAATTGCGTGGCGGAATCCGTGAGCTTGTATTTCGGCGGCCCGCTCACAGGCAATGCTTCCGCCGGCTGAGCGGGGGGGCGCGGCGTGGCGGCTTCGAGCGCCGTCACGAACTCGCTCACGGTGTTGAAGCGTTTGCCTGATTCCTTGGACAAGGCGCGCTGCAACACCCGAACGTCATGCTGCGGGATCAAGCTGAAATCAGGCTGCCCATGCAAGCGGGCTTCGCGCCATTGGTAGGACATGTTGCCGTGATGCGGCAAGCGTCCGGTGAGCATTTCACAGTAAATGAGGGCCAGGCTGTATTGGTCGCTGGTTTTCGTGTAGGCGTTTTCAAACGCCTCGGGAGCGGCGTAGCGGAGGCTTTGTTGATCGAGAGGCTGGCCGGCGGGCAGCCAGGCAAGTTCGACCAACCCGTAATCCATGAGTTTAGGTTCGCCCGAAGCCAGCACCAGCGAGGAAGGACTCAAACTGAGATGGTGCAGGGCTTCTTGCCGTTCGAGGTAATCCAAGGCCTCGGCCGCGGCTCGAAGATAGATCAACAACTCCTCGCGCGGCACGCCGGGCTTGCCCTCCGCCAGGCATTCCTGATAGCGATCCTTGAGAGAGTACTCGGTGTAGGGATTAACGATGACGAGTCGCCCGTTGTCGTTTTCGATCCAATCCACGGGCAGCAAACGGGGATGCTTGATGTAATGCAAATGAGCCGCTTGCTTGAGGTCAAAGGTGGAGAGAATGTTCCGCCGCGCCAGCCCGGAAACGATTTTGACCCACTTCAACGTGCCCTCTTGATTTTGTGCTTTCCAAACCTCCAGGAGGGGCGTTTGGAGGACGCAATCCAGAAATTGAAATTTCTGAAGAGGTTGAGCATTCTCCACCGCGTCATCCGGCGGCGGTGGCGTTGCTTCAGAATTAGTGGACATAGGATCCATTGCCACTCGATCAAAAAAGGCGGTGCTCGCCAGTTCATGGGTTAGACTGGATCGGCGCTACAGGCAACTCCTTGAGGTGAAAATACCAACTGACTCGTTACTGACAACAAGCCACCTTGCTTCTTTCCATGATTATATCCAAATCTGGCCTTGAGATGAGGGTCAGCTCCCTCAATCGGCGATCGGATAGTAAGTGGGCTCATCCGCCACGCAGGGCAGGTCGCAGAGTTGCCGCACCGCCTGGCGAAATGAACCAAGATTGGCGTTATGCGTCATGATGACCAAAGGAACGCGGGATTGCTCCCGCTCTTCATGCTGCACCACGGAGGCGATCCCCACTCCATGATGGGCCAGAATGCCGTCCACCTCGGCCAGAACGCCAGTCTTTTCGAGCACATTCAACCGCAAATAAAAGCGGCTTTCGATCTCATGTGCGGTTCGACGAGGCAATCGCTGCGCCGGGCGGACCCAGGAGGCGTGGAGGAAATGGTATTTCGCGCCCCCTTGGACGAGGTCGATCAAGTCGCTGAGAACGGCGCTGGCCGTGGGCAAGGCTCCCGCTCCGAGGCCATAGAAAAAAGTATGCCCAACGACGTCGCCCACGATTTCAACGGCGTTGAATGGCCCGCGCACCTCGGCCAAGGGTTCATGTCGGCGGATCAGGGTTGGTTCGACGTGCAACGCCAAACGACCCTCGCTCAGCCAGGCTTCGGCCAGCAACTTGATCACGCAGCCCATCTCGCCGGCGAAAAGCAAATCCGTCTGATCCATCCCCGCGATGCCGCGGCACTCAATGTCTTGATCCGCAATCAAGGCGCCGAAAGCCAGCCGCGCTAAAATGGCTAGCTTTTGGGCGGCATCCGTGCCATTCACGTCAAGCGACGGGTCGGCTTCGGCGAGGCCTTTCGCTTGGGCTTCAGCCAAGGCTTGCTCATAGCTCCAGTGCTTTTCGGTCATTTGCGTGAGGATGAAATTGCTTGTGCCGTTCAAGATGGCCTTGATGGATTCCACCTGATTGGCGGCCAATCCTTGGGTGAGGGATCGAATCAAGGGAATGCCACCCGCCACGCTCGCTTCGAAGGCAATAACGCGGCCCTGCTCCCGAGCCAGAGCAAACAGCGTTTCGCCATGCCGAGCCAAGAGAGCTTTGTTCGCTGTGATGATATCCTTGCCTGCCATGAGGGCGGTGCGCAGCCAATCCAGGGGCGGCTGTTCGCCGCCGGTTAACTCGATCACGGCCCCCACTTGGGGATCGGCCAGGATGCGCTGCCAATCGGTGGTCAATAAGGCGGCAGGGGGTTGAAAGGGGCGAACGCGGTTTGGATTTCTCGTGAGGATGTGGCGAAGCTCGATTCGTCGACCCGCTTGCCCAGCCAGGCGATCGGACTCTTCGAACAAGAGCCGGGCCACCGCGTTCCCCACGGTCCCGCAACCCAACAGGGCCACGCCGAAGCTGTCCACGCCTGGACTCCTATGGCAAACTCCTCACTCACCCTCCCGCGATGATCCAATCGGGAAGCGGCGGGATGTTCTGAAAGGAGGAAGGAGGAAGTGACCCCACGGGGATTCGAACCCCGGTTGCAGGAGTGAAAGTCCTGTGTCCTAACCGCTAGACGATGGGGCCAAGTGAAAGTCATAGTATGACCATGATCGGAATCCGTCAACTTCGATTGGCTGGGGCAAGGGCATGGCTTCGATCCCTTTTACGATGGAACTCGGCTCGGAGTTCAACCAGCAGGGCGCATCGCGTTTGCCGATGCGGATCCGCCAGCCCGCGACCGGCGCGCTGCTGGAAATCCACCCCGGACTGGGAGCCTTGTGCACCCGCTGGCAGGTGCCCCATCGTGGCGAGTTGATCGATCTTCTTTGGTACGACCGTGAACAACCTGATCAGGTTCACCCCGCCAAGCAAGGCATCCCGATTCTCTTCCCCTTTCCCAATCGGCTTCGCCATGGCCATTTCATTTGGGAAGGCAAGGATTTTCAATTACCACGGAACGATCCCACAGGTCGTCATGCCATTCATGGCTTGGTCACAACCTTGCCCTGGCGGTTAGTCGACCATGAGATCAATGCGCGGAAGGTCAAATGTACACTTGCCATCGAATCGCCCGGCGAACCGCTTTGGCCTGCCGCTGGGCAGCTTTCTCTGACCGTGGTATGGACCGCAACCGCGCTGTCGATGAGTTTTCACGTTCGTTCTTTGGCTGACAAACCTTTTCCTTTTGGCTTGGGGGTTCATCCTTATTGGGCCTGGCCGCCTTGTAATTCGAAGCTGTTTGCGGACAGCTCGATGGATCAATTGGAAATGTGGGAGTTGATCGATTGTTTGCCAACGGGAAAGCGTCGAAGTTTGACATCGCAAGAAGCGTTGTTGACTCAAGCTAAGACGATTCCCTTGGGAGACACCCATTGGGACCATGCCTTGCGGACGAAGCAACTGCCGATGACGTGGTATCTCGTCTCCCCTGAAAAAGGTGTGCTCGCGACCCGATGCTCCTCGGCGTTTCGTGATTTCGTCCTCTTCACACCGCCTCATCGACAAGCGATCTGCGTGGAACCATATACTTGTATAACGGATGCCATTCATCTCCAGGAGCAATCAATGGATACCGGCTGGATGGTGCTCCAACCTTTGGAGGAATGGCAAGGCGTCATTACCTGGTCTTGGCATCCGGAGATGACTGCGGCCATGGCTGTCCATGAGGCAAAATGAACGCGCCTGAACGCGACGCAAACGGGCGCATGAGGAAGGAAATCAGGCCGATGGATCAGACGTTGGCGTTACCCCAAGCGTGGGCCATGCAGCGAACTCAGGGTGCGATCGAATGGATCGCCCATTCCGAGCAATGGCAGGACGAATGGCAATCGGAATTGGAAGAGCTGATCGGATCATTTGGCAACCGCCCGGATGGGATCCGTTGTCCTGAAGCCATCTTTGCCTACCCGCTCACTTCCCGAAAAGTCGTTTGTGCCCGCATGGCTGACATGGGAGCGGAGGGCGAACCCCCGGTAGCAATGGCGTTTCAATGGGTGGTGTTGACGACAAGGGAATACGACGAGGTGGGAGGACATCCGTTTCGTTTGTTTGCAGGTTCAACGCCGCCATGGCAGGTGCGTGATCGCTTGCCGCTCTTTCAGGCTCAGCGCTTGCAGAAACTCGACGACATGGAGACATTGGCCAAGGCCTATCAACGACCGGAGTCGGCCTTCGTCCTTGGCGGCTGTCAGGCTATCTTGGACGGCAATCGGCTCGTGGTCGAACGCTCCGAACCGGCCACTTCCCTGATCGCGGATTTATGGACCCTTTTACCCTTGGCGGAACGAAGCGAGCATTGGCCCGCTAGTTTCGCCTTCAGCAATGCCCTGCATTTTGACGTCGTAGTCGTGCCGAAGATCAAGGAAGAGGAGTGCGACCAGCGGTATCTGCGATTTGAGCAAGCGGAATGGTATCCCGAGGGTCGATATGAAGCGGCGCTGCAATGGGCCATCGAAGCCGGGGATGAGCGGATGGTCCACCATTTGCTCCTGCGGCGCACGCGCCGGCAAACCCTGAAACTCGGCTTATACTTGTTGTTGGGAATGATGCTGCTAAGCTCGGTGATGGGATTGATCTCTCATTTCCGACCGTGAAGGAAGGGTTGCGAAAGAGGGCATGGACCGTTTAGCATGGCCAGCATGGATCGGTCGAGCGGTCACTTGTCGAAAGGAAGCGGACCGTGGCGGAACACGTTGATCGAGAAGCCTATATTCCCCTGCGTCGAGCCGATCTCGTCGAGTTGCTCGGCCATGACCCCGTCATGTCCGGAGAAGAGCGGACGACATTGCGGCAACTGGCGGAATTGATGGCTGCTCATTTTCACCATGAACATCACCTCGTGCTCGATCGGCTCAAGTGCTCCTATGCTCCTTTCGACCCTGATCAAGACACCGTCGAACTGAAGGAAAGAAGTGCCGAGGAAAAGCAAAAAAAGCTGAACGACCTATTCGAGGAATTCGATCGTCTGCTCATGCGGGCCAACTTCCGCCGCATGACCCAGGATGAGTTGATGGAGACGTTCAAGATCATCAGCGCCTGGGGCATCAAGATGGAGGTGGACCTGGACGTCTTCGAACGGCTGGAGGTCTATGCCCGGGGAGAAAGGCAAACCCATCGACCCATCCGCTTATGGAAAAAGTTTTGGAAAACGATCGAGTTGTCCGTGGATGTTTACTCGCGATTGGTCATCATTGTTAAATTCAAGCAAACGCCCCAGGGGGCGGAAAATATCTGCACAGAAGACGTGTTCCTAAAAATCTTCAAGGATATTCCCAAGGCCGATCTGGAAATGCTCCTCCCCGGAGCGCGGGTCCGCTTTAACTCGCTGGATCGCGGCCGCATTGGCTTTCCCATCATTACCGGACTTCTCATCACCGGCTGGAACATCATCAAGACTTCCGTCTTGGGCCTGGTCACGGGCGGGGGCACTTTGATGCTCTGGGGCGTGGCGGCGGGGACGTTCGGTTATGGCTATCGAACCTATTACAACTACAACTGGACCAAGACACGCTACAACCTTCGCCTCACCCGCAACCTCTACTACCAAAACCTCGACAATAACGCCGGGGTGTTGTTCCGGCTGATTGATGAAGCCGAGGAGCAAGAGTGCCGCGAGGCCTTGTTGGCTTATTTCATGCTGTGGAAATACAGCGGCTCCGAAGGATGGACGCTCGAGGAATTGGATGACCACGTGGAACACTATCTCAATAAGCACGTTGGCTTGAAGATCGATTTCGAGATCAAGGACGCCATGGCGAAAATGGAGCGCTTTCAGTTGGTCGAAAAAGTGGGCGAGGATCGTTATCGATCCATCGCCCCCAACCTGGCCCTGAAGCGGTTGGACGACGTTTGGGATAGCCATTTTCAGTATCAGTGTCTGGCGTCCGTGGACACCGAATCCCACCCGGCCGCGGCGGATCCCGCTTCGACCTCGACCCCCACTTCATGAAGGATGGCTCGATGCCTCGACCCCGAGTGCTGATCACGGCCGCTCTGCTTAAAGATTTTCCTGGTTCCCATGAGCGGATGTTGCAGGAGGCCGGTTTAGACATCGTCACGCCGCATCCGTGGCCGCATCAGATGACCGAAGAGCAAATCCGCGAGCAACTGCCCGGGCATCACGCCGTCTTGGCGGGTTCAGAGCCATACACGGCCTCGGTTCTTTCTCAGGCCGCGGAACTCAAGGTCATTGCCCGAATCGGCGTCGGCCACGATGCGGTGGACAAGGAAGCCGCGACGGCTCGAGGGGTGGCGGTGACCATCGCCGTGGGAGGGAACCACGAATCCGTGGCGGAGCATGCGTTTGGCATGATTCTTTCCTTGATGAAGCAGTTCAGAAAGACCCACGACGGCTTGCTTCATGGGGAATGGCAGCGCATCGTGACGACGTCGGTGCGCGGCAAAACGCTGGGCATCGTGGGGCTGGGCCGGATCGGACGGGCCATGGTGCCCCGGGCGAAAGCGTTTCGCATGAAGATCATGGCCGCTGAGATTGCACCCGACCATGACTACATGAACCGCGAGGGGATCGAGTGGGTTTCCTTCGAAGAGTTGATGCGCCGCGCCGACGTCGTCAGCTTGCATGTCCCCTTGACGCCGCTGACACATCGCCTCATCCGAGCAGAAACGCTGGGTTGGATGAAGCCGTCGGCTTATTTGATCAACACCTCCCGCGGCGGCGTGGTCCATGAGCCGGATTTATACGAGGCCCTGCGGAATCGACGCCTGGCCGGCGCCGCCCTGGATGTGTTTAACAACGAACCTCTCGAACGCACGGACCATCCCTTTTACCGACTAGAAAACGTCCTGCTCACCCCGCACACGGCCGGCACCGACGATCAAGCCCGTCATGATCTGGCTGCCTTGGCGGCTCAGTCCATCATTCAATTGGCGCGCGGGGAATGGCCGGAACCGCAGATCGTCAATCCCGAGGTTCGTTCGCGGTTTCAGTGGTGACGGACCCGAGCGGCTTACCCGTCAGCGAAACGAGCACACCGCGGCCCACAAGGCGGCCCTTGCGCGGCGCAACTTCCAGTAAAGGTGGGCACACTCTCCGCCTTCATGGCGGGTATGCCAGGGAGGCTGATTTTGCGCTGAACCTCTTGGCTCTGGCATTCGGGGCATTGAATGACTTCATCGGTATGAAACACCAACTCTTCAAACTCACGATGGCATTGCGTGCATTGAAATTCGTAAAGCGGCATGTTCGGTCCTCCATTCCAAATCTTTAACCGCGGCGTCGACGGTAATTCTCGCTCGCCTTTTCAAGGATGCCTTTTTCTGCTTCCGTCAATTGGTCGCGTCCCACTTGGGCTAATTTGGCCAGCACGGCATCCAACTGCGATTCCCATGAAGCTGGCGGCGTGAGCGCAGACGACGGTGCTTCAGGATCAAGATGGGGCTTGCCTGAACGAGGTTGACTTTGCGGAACGGTTCGGGCTGGTTGATGCCTGGTTCCACGTTTCATCCACCCTCGCCATGGCAGTCTCCATTCATGGACGTATGCAAAAGCGACGAAGGCGACCCCGGCCGCTGCGGCATGCCCAATGGCCGCCAGCCAGAATCCGCCATGCGTTGGGTCGAGGTAGGTCATCCAGTCCAGACCAGCGTACACCACCGCCTGCGTCTTGATGGGCAGGACAAAGAGGAACGCAAAAGGATGCATGCGATCAGGATGCTTGAGCGCCAACCAGAGGCCGAGTCCGACCAGGCTGCCAGAGGAGCCATAATAAAAGGTCGCCCAGCCCGAGGCGCGGGAAAACCATGGGGGAAGGTTTTCACCGGCGAACGCCGGCCCTGGCGCGAGCACAGGCCAAAATTGACCACTTAGGGCAATGACGAAGTTGGCGAAGAAGCCCACGCCGAAGTAGTAGAGGAAAAACTTCTTGGCTCCCTCCATTTCCTCGAAAAGTTGTCCGAACACCCAAAGGAAATAGAGGTTGAGCATCATCGACCAGGGCATGGAGGGATCATGCACGAAGATGGCCGTCACCAGACGCCAAACCTGGAGCCTCTCGAAAATCGCCGAGGAATCCAGCCGGCAAAAAGTCGTCAGGCTGTCATGACCTCTGCCAGAGGACCAACTGATCAACTGCGCCAAGTAGAAACAGATGAGGAAAAAGAACAGGAACTTGGCCCATGGGCTGGAGGCAGGCATCCAGGAGAGTCTGGATTCCGAGCGAATATAGTCGCGATCCTGGATGCCCATGGAGGTGCTTCCGCCGTCGAGTTATTTCGTCTCTTCGGATTTTACCTCGATAAGGAGATCGTTTCCACCCACGCGCACCGCGGCCTTGAGGAGGGAGCGCCGGGCATCGGTGTAGCGCGCGGGGACTTTTTGCGGCCCGCTGGGACGATCGCTCGGCGTCGGTCGCTCCTGCCATGACAGGGTAACGGTGTAATCGCCCGTTGGGACGCCGTCGAATGGCGTATAGGTGGACATCAAAAAGGAGCCATCTTCCTCCACGCGGCCATCGGCGACGTAGTTGTAACGGTTGTTGCGTTCATCGAAGGAGTAAAAGGTCACGATGGCTCCGTGAGCTGGTTTGCCATCGACGTAGACGCGGCCGCGCACGGGCAAACATTCCTTGCGGCTGGCAGTGGAGACGCCTGGTTCTACCGTCTTCGGTGCTACTAGATTTTCACTGAGAATGCCATCGAGCATGACGTTGGCGAGGACCGGACCGTTGGCCTTCATGGTCACCCACACGACGTGGTCAAATTCGCCGTATTCCTGCCCCCTGAGCTTGCTGCCCCCGCCCGTGGTAGCCAGTTGATAATAAGATCGGCCGTGCCGAACCGTCTTCTCATAGCGATGGACGTGCCCGCAAAACACGGTGTACGGGCGATCGAGCATCATGGCTTCCACTTCCTTCCATCCATTGGTATCCACGTCGCTGTGATTCCAGATGGGTTTGTGCATGGCGATGATGGTCCAGCGAACGTTGGAATTCTCCGCCAAAGCCTTGCGGGCGTATTCGATTTGCTCCGGACCGATCCGGGCGGCTCGGCGATCCTTGGTGCCGTCTTCCGTGTTGAGGCAGAGGAAGAGGACGTTCTTGTACACAAAGTGGAAATAGTCTCGGCCAAACTTATCCTTCCAAAGCTGCAGCATGACCGGGTTGGTGACATCGTGATTCCCAGGAACGTAAAAGAAGGGCACTTGCAATTGACCGATGAACCGTTCGAACTCGCGCCATTCATTGTCCAGTTTGGCGCGATCTTCCGTGTATCCTTCGATCAGATCGCCCACGGAGAGGACGAATTCGGGTTGCAAGAGATTGATCTGTTCAACGGCTTTGGAAAAGATGTTGGCTCGATGACCTCCCGTGCGGTCGGAAATAATAATGAACTGAAACGAATCGGCACTGTCGTTGAATTGCAAGTGATTCCAGGGGTTGCGCTCGCTTTGCGGGATGAACGTTGCAGCGGGTTCCCATCGGGAAAAAGCCAGCGCGGACCCCATCACCAGGCAGGAAAGGCCAATAATCAAGAGTTTGCGCACGAGGACTTCTCCAATCGGCGGGGTGGGGAGTCAGGAATGGCCTCAGTATAAAAGCCCCTGCAGTCAAATGCCATCCAGATCGACCGGTTTCATCAGGAATTATAAAGCACTCGAGGTGGTCTCGAGTGCTTGGCGTTTTTCGGAGGCGAATAGGACAACCGTTAGTTGGGCGACAATTCACCCACGCGGAAGCGAATGAACGTCTTGGGCGTGAGCTTGGCGGCCTTTAATAATTGATCAACTGTTTTTGTGTCGTCCTTGACGAACGGTTGATCGATCAGGACGTTTTCTTGCAGCCAGGTCTTAATTTTCCCTTCCATGATCTTTTCGACGATGTTGGCCGGCTTGCCCTGGTTCTTCGGGTCGGCGGCGATCTGAGCCCTGGCGATCTCCTTCTCGTTTTCGATGACCTTGGGATCGATGGCGTCCCGATGGACCGCGATGGGCTGCTTGGCGGTAATGTGCATGCAAATGTCCTTGAGCAGTTCATCGTCAGCGGTCTCGCCTTCGACCTGCAGGACCACGCCCACGGACCCATCGAAGTGGACGTATTTCCCGAAATGGCCACCCTGTAGGATTTTGAAGCGGGCCACCTTCATGTTTTCGCGAATGATGCCGACCACTTCCGCCACGCGTTCGTTGATCGTCATGCTGGGCTTCTGCTGCAACGGTTGTTGCAACAATTCTTCCACCGAAGACGGGGCCGTGGCCGTCAGGGTCAAATGCTCGGCCAGATCATCGACGAGCTTCATGAAGGCGTCCGATTTGGCGACGGGGGCGCTTTCGCAGCGCACTTCGATGATGGCCGCTGTTTGCGTTGCCGGATGAATGGCAATCCCGATGCGCCCTTCCGCGGTTTCACGCTCAGCTTTGCCGGCCATGATCTTCGAGTTTTTTTCGCGCAAAATCTTGACTGCCTTTTGCAAGTCGCCTTCCGCTTCGGTCAGGGCGGCCTTGCATTCCATCATGGGGCGATCCGTCATGTCACGCAGCTTTTTGACGGTTTCCGCGGTAATCGTGGCCATGGTGCATTCGACTCCTCTAGCAACCTTGTGGGATCAATGAGTGATTGGCTCGGTTAGAAAAACAAGGCGAGCGGGCCTTGGTTCGAACCCTCTCGCCTGGTGGTCCTAGGATGGACGATATTAGGAAGCGGCCGGTTCGGTGCCAACTTCGGGTTTCTCGCTCGACTCGCGTTCCCTTTCCTTGCCAGGAGCGGGGCGGCGCGGACGACGTTCCACGCCCAGCGAAGGGCCTTGGGGCACGGGACGCAAATCTTCCATTTTCACGTTGGCCTTGCCTTCCTGGATGGCCGCCGCCAATTTGGAGACGACGAGTTCAATCGAGCGAATACTGTCGTCGTTGCCCGGGATCGGCAGGTCGACCGTGTCGGGGTCGCTATCCGTGTCGATCAAGGCGATCGTCGTGACGCCCATTTTGCGGGCTTCCGCCACGGCATTATGTTCGCGGCGTGGATCGACCACCACCATGGCCTCCGGGATGCGATTCATCTCGCGAATCCCTTGCAAATTGCGGGAAATTTTAACCCGTTCGCGCGTCAGCGATGAGATCATCTTTTTGCTGAAGGTGTGAATCTGGCCGGAGGCTTCGAGGTCTTCCAATTCCTGTAAACGCTGCAGTCGGCTGCGGATGGTTCGGAAGTTGGTCAACGTGCCGCCCAGCCAGCGTTCGCTCACGACCGGCATGCCAATCTTGGCGGCTTCACGCTCCACGATTTCCTTAGCTTGGCGTTTGGTGCCGACGAACAGGGTGAGTTTGCCTTGACTCGAGACTTGGGTAAGATATTTGCAAGCTCGCAACAAGCCGCGCAACGTCTCGCGCAAGTCGATGATGTGTATCAAATTGCGTTTGCCGTAAATGTACGGCCGCATTTTAGGATTCCATCGACTGGCACGGTGGCCGAAATGAACTCCGGCCTCGATCAACTCTTTGACTTGAACAATCGCCACAAAATGCTCCCGATTGGTAACCTATGGGATGGTTAAAAAGGCAACCATCTTTACCCACGGACGAACCATTCATCCGCTCAGAAGAGGTATTTATCTTAGGGAGGAAGTGAAAAGAGTCAATTCAACCCGGTCCAGGCCTTGCTGGCTCAATCATTGAAAAAGGGCTTTGACTGAAGAATCGGCGGAATCCTAGTGAAATCGCTGGAATACGGGGTCGATTTCCTGCATTTGTGGTCATGGCCAAGAAGTGCATTTATGCGGTTCACTATCCACGTCGTTTTACTCCGATTCAACCTTTTCAGGTTGCTGGACGGTTTGCGGTTCCGAAGCAACCAAGTTGGGTTCGGTGACGAGATGGTGCCTTAACGAACCGACCAGGTCGGTCAGGTAGCGGCGGGTGGCTTGGTGAGTGGCTAAAATGTCAGTGGGCAGAGTAATCGGGGAGTGCACCACAATGCGGATGGGGCGAAACCAGTCCAGCCCCTTGCCGCGTCCGGGAGGACCATGGCGATAAGAGAGAAAACTACCCCAGGCGCCGTCGATCCAGGCGGCCACGATGGGCGTGTTGGGCCGTTCCTTCAAGATGCGCCAGATGCCTTGGGAAAAGTACTGCAGCTCCACGTTTTCTTCCCGCCGCAGTTTGCCTTCGGGAAAGATCACCAGACATTGTCCTTGATCCAAGCGCGCGATCGCTTCGTCCAGCTCCGGGGCTTCCGTTTTGCGGCTCGAAACCGGGACGCGAATCGTTCCGACCATGTGCTTCATGAACCAGCGTATCACGGGGAGATCGTAATACTTAGCGGTCATGATGGGGATGATCTTGCGGGGAACGATCTTGCCCAGGAAAAAAGGGTCCAACATGCACGAATGATTGGCGATCACAATGAGTGGCCCGTCCGGCGGGATTTGCTGGACCCCTGGCCCCAAGAACGTGAAGCGATACATGGGCATGAAAAGCAGTTCAAGCACGACTTCCAGGGCATGCTGAGCCAGGAAAAACCAGCATGATATAGTGAGGACGACCGCGGCCGCCGTCAGGCCATGATAAACATGCTGCATGGGCAGCTTGGTCAGGACGATCCGCAAGCTGTAGGCGCCGACCAACCCTGCGACCGCCAACACCGAGAACCATCCCAACCCTTGAGCGGGCAGCGGCCCGGTCAGGCCGATTTGACGGAGCAAGGTGATCATGAGCGGCCAAGCCATTAGACCCGCGCTCATGCCGGTGAAGAACGCCGTGACGACCAGTCCGTTTTGATAGGGCAATAGAAAAAAACAGCCCGCTAAAACCAGGCTCGCCCAGGGCAGCAAACCGAGGACGCGGCGCGGATGCCAGACGAACAGCGACAGGACCAGTCCCAACACAATGCCAAAACCGCCGGAATGCTCGGCGGCGCGATAGAGATCAGATTTGGTGTTGGGGGGAGCAGGGGAGGAAGCCAACGAAACCAAAGTCATTTGATTGGCCAGGTCATACCACTTGGTGAGGAGAAACAAAACCATTACCAGCATGGCCAAGCTCAAGAAAGCATGGCGGCGATGCTTGCTTGAGTCTTTCACTGGCATGGAGGTGTCGGTCATGCTTGCTCCGAGAGTATGCGTTGGCTATCGGCTCATGCTTGAGCTTGTCCATTCTCCTCTTGCGTGCAGACTTAGATAGAAAAAGATGCTGAGTCGTTCAGCAACATAACGGAAAACGAGTCAAGACGCAATGAGGCTTATGAGGTTCGACCTAAGTTTCTTTTCGAGTCTGTTTGACTAGGTTTCAAGCGGATTCCTTAATGACAAAGCGAATCGGCACCAGAATCTCGCTGGGGGTGGCGAAGCCGCTGCGGCGCGCGGGAGTGTAATGCCATTGGCGCACGGCGGCGAGCGCTGCTTCATCCAATCTTTTATGCCCGCTGGATCGATGAATTTTGACGTCGATGACGTCGCCAAAAGAATCCAAGTAGACGTGTAAGATGACGCGCCCCTGCTCATTGGCGGCGATGGAGTCGGCAGGATATTGCGGTTCGACTTGATCGGGTTTTTTCTTTGGCAATTCGTCGTAGTTGTAATCGGGTTTCACGGGGTCCGGAAGGGGAGGCAGCTCCGTGCCATCCTTCATTGAGGGAATGGGGCTCGGCTTGGCCGGACTGGGAATCGCTTGTTTACTGGAAGTTGAAATTACACTTGGGGCAAGAAAGCGCTGGGCCGCCTCATGGGGTGGTCCAGGGTGCAAACGATCCAGAGCCGATAGGAGCAGCAATCCCAGCCAGACTGCATGCATGCGTCACCATTAAGTTTTGGAGAGGCTTTCCATACTCTTTTTTCCATGTTCTCTCTCGGTACGTCAAGAGTTTCACGATGAATTGGGGACGATTCTTCTGCGAACAGGATCAACATGGTCCAAATGTCTTGTCATAGAGAACGTTCCCCATCACACGCGTTTCGATCAGCGGCAGTTGTGCCAACGTCAGTACGCGATGCGGATCTACATGCTGACAAGCGTGAAACGAAAGAAAAAAGGCGAGGTCACCTTGACGAAATGAGGAACTAGGCTTACTCTGTAATCATCCGAAGGCCAGGAATTGGGGAGTGTTTGTACCTCTGGTGAGGGCCCTGGTCTTCAAAACCAGTGGGTGTATTGAAGAAATACACCAGTGGGTTCGATTCCCATACACTCCCGCCATCGCTTAAGCGAAGATTTGCCATGGCTTTGGTGCAAGATGCTCCAAGCCTCATTCGGGCCTTCGCAAACATCTGGCAGAGCCGCAACAAGGCAATGGTTCTGGGATTGACCATTCCATCCTATCTATTGCGTTGTCGTTAAGGAAGTACTGCCCTTTTTTAATCAGACCGATCTATTTATCGGTGTCATCCAATTGCATCCCATGGCCTTCAAGGACGCTCAGCCAAAAACCTTCTTTACCAGGGGAACCTGACCCTGAGCCAGGAACCGCGTATTTATCGTGAACCGAAGGTTTACCTCGTGGGGCGCCCGTCGCTTTCCGCTGAGGTGTTGGAACAATTCCTTGCGGATCACGAGGTCCAGCAATGGCGATCGGACACGACTGTGGCAGGGGAATATCTCGTCGAGACGGCCGGCCGTGTTTGCTATATGAGCTTTGCCAAGCCGCGGCCTGGCGGCAACGCAGCGTACATCGGCCACATCCTGGAAGTAGGGCATGGGTCGGTTTTGGAGCACGCCAATTGGAATTTCCTGTTCATCGGCGTGAGCCGCAGCCTGACGCATGAACTCGTCCGACATCGCGCGGGGTTCGCTTATTCGCAGTTGAGTCAGCGCTATGTGGATGAATCCGTAGCCGAATACGTGGAGCCGGACGTGATTGCCAACGATCCGGAGTTGCACGCGCTGTGGCTTGAGACGATTCGCCAGAGCCATGCGGCGTACACGAAACTGGCCGAGAAGTTGGCCGAGAAGATGACCGATGAACCCGACAAAACGGCGCGCCGTAAAATGGCGCGTCAGGCGGCGCGCAGCGTCTTGCCCAACGCCACGGAGACCAAGATTTTCGTTACCGCCAATGCCCGCGCGCTGCGTCATTTCATCGAAATGCGCGGCTCACGTCACGCCGAAGTGGAGATCCGCAAACTAGCGATTCAGGTTTTGCGGCTAATGCAGCAGGAAGCTCCCAATCTCTTTTCCGACTACCAATTGATTCTCTTACCGGATGGAACTTATGAGGCCGTCACGCCGAACCGAAAAGTCTAGCGATTATCCTCCCCGACGCGGACATGCGAAAAGACACGCGGGAGGGCATGGATCGCGCTATCCCCAGAAACCACGCACTTACCCGGGTGGCCGAGGGTCGGCTGTCGCCGTGCCCCATACGCGCGAGCGGCCGGACTTGCCCCAGCAGGCGCCCACGGGCAATCTGGTGGAAGGGGTGCTGGATCTCCATGACAAGGGATATGGCTTTCTGCGCAATCCCCTGAAGCATTTTTCGCCTCAGCCGGGGGATGCCTATGTCTCGCAGCAGTGGGTGGATCGCTTCCGCCTAAGACCGGGGCTGCTCATTTCGGGGCGAATTGACCCGAACCCCAATCCCAACGGCGGCGGTCCGCGGCTCCTTAGCATTGAAAAGATCGAAGGCGCGGACCCTCAACAGTTTAAGCATCGCGACTTTGATTCCCTCACGCCCATCGATCCCCGCGAATGGCTCAAGCTGGAGACGGGGGCTGAGCCGTTAACGACCCGGGTCATGGATTTACTGACGCCGATCGGCCGCGGCCAGCGCGGCTTGATCGTGGCCCCGCCGCGCTCGGGCAAGACCATCTTGCTGCAGCACGTGGCATTGGCCGTGGCCGAGAATTACCCCGACATGGACATCATCATGCTCCTCGTGGACGAACGGCCCGAGGAAGTCACTGAGATGAAGCGAACCATCAAGGGACAGGTTTTTGCCAGCAGTTCCGATCAAACATCCGAGGTCCACGTTCGCCTGGCGGAGTTGGTCTTCGAGCGCTGCAAACGCTTGACAGAGCAAGGCCGGGACGTTTTCTTGCTCTTGGATTCGCTGACTCGCTTGGCGCGAGCTTACAACAAGGAAGTGGGAACCAGCGGCCGCACGATGACCGGCGGCATCGATGTGCACGCCTTGGAAATTCCCAAACGGTTATTCGGGGCGGCGCGCGCCTTCGAAGAAGGCGGCTCGTTGACCGTCCTGGGGACGGCCCTCATTGAAACCGGGTCGAAGATGGACGACATCATCTTCCAGGAGTTCAAGGGCACGGGCAACATGGAATTGGTCCTCGAACGCAAGCTGGCGGAGCGGCGCATTTACCCCGCGATCGAAATTTGCCAGTCGGGGACCCGCAAGGAAGAGCGCTTGTTGCCTGCCGACATTTACAAGCACGTCACCATGATTCGCCGCACCTTGGCCCCCATGAACTCCATTGCCGCCATGACGCTGCTCGTCGAGAAGTTGTCGAAGTACAAGTCCAACGCGGATTTCTTCGATCACATCAAGTCTGCTTTGCGGTAGAGGATTAGGGGAAAGGCTGGGCGTTGGTAGCAAACTCATGAAACCGTTATAATGGCTTTGTTCGCGGGGGCATGGAATCGCTGGCTTTTCTCTCCTCCTGATTGACCTGGATCGCCATGGCCATCGAGTCGGTTGAACACCTGATCAATCTGCTTGCCCAGCATGAGTTGATTCCCTCGGAACAACTGACTGAACTGAAATTGACCCTGGCCGGGCGGGTGGACGAACCCAAACGGTTGGGCAAATATCTGGTGCAGCGGCGCTGGTTGACCCTCTACCAACTCCGCCAGATCTTCCAAGGATTAGCGGCGGATCTGGTCATTGGACCGTATCGCGTCTTGGATCACCTCGGCAAGGGAGGCGTCAGCCAGGTCTACAAGGCGTGGGACACTGCCCAAAAGCGGGTCGTGGCCCTGAAGGTGATTCATCCGGATTTGCTCTCCAACGTGGAAGCGTTCGGCCGGCTGCAGCGCGAGATGATGGCGGCGACGAGGCTCAATCATCCCAACATCGTCAAGGCCCTGGACGTGGACCTTGGCAGTCAGCGGCATTATTACGCCATGGAATTGGTCGAAGGGACCGATCTGCAGAAAATGATGCAGCTATCGGGTTCTTTGCCCGTCAGCGTGGCGTGCAATTTTACCCGCCAGGCGGCCCTGGGCTTGCAGCATGCCCATGAACTCGGTCTGGTCCATCGCGACATCAAGCCTGGCAACCTGGTCTTCATCGAAGACGGGCATCTCATCAAGATTCTCGATTTCGGCCTGGCACGCTTGCATCAATCCCGACAAACCAAGCAGGACGTTAACCTGACCATGGAAGGCAGTCTCATCGGGACGGCCGATTATCTGGCTCCCGAGCAATCCCGCAATCCCAGCGGCGTGGACATCCGCGCGGACATTTACAGCTTGGGATGCACGCTGTTCCACATGCTGGCCGGTCAGCCGCCGTTTCCTGGCGGCACCGCCATCCACAAGATTTACATGCATCAATCCCAAGAACCCGCCCCCCCCCTGGAATCACGCAGGCCAGACGTCCCCGCGGGATTAGCGGCGGTCGTCAAAAAAATGATGGCCAAGAATCCCGATGATCGTTATCGCACACCCGCGGCGGTAGCAGCGGCCCTTTCCGCTTTTGCACGCGGCAGTTCCGATCCCGCCCTCGACATCCTGCCCAAGGATCGTCCTTCCTGATCCACTCGACGATCACTATTGGACCGCGCTCTCCGGATCGGCTCCGCCGGGTCCGATTGCATTGGCCACGCTGCGCTGAAATCCTAGGATTTTCTTAAACCTTTGCTTTTCATCGAAAGGAAAACCATGCCGCAGCGCACGTTGGTCTTGTTCAAGCCGGATTGTGTTCATCGCCGCTTGATTGGGGAGCTCCTGCAACGCTTCGAACGCAAGGGGTTGAAACTGGTCGGGATGAAGTTCGTCCAGGCGAGCCGCTCCTTGGCGGAAAAGCACTACGCCGTTCACCAGGGCAAGAAGTTTTACGAGTCGTTGGTGCAATTCATCACCAGCGGTCCGTCCGTGGCCATGGTGTGGGAAGCGGAGGGCGTCATCGACTTTGTCCGCGCCATGATCGGCAAGACCAACGGCATGGAGTCGCCCTTGGGCACGATTCGCGGTGATTTCGCTTCCAGCATTCAGAACAATCTCGTTCATGCCAGCGACAGCCCCGAGTCGGCCGTCCAGGAAGTGGCCTTGTGGTTCAAGCCCGAGGAATTGGTCGTCTGGCAGCCCGTGGATCAACCCTGGATCGCAGGCGAATAGCGCTGGCGGCGCCCCGAACGTCGGTCATGCACATGCTTAACGAGACGGCGACCCTGGGTTGAACTTCCCAGATTCGAGGTGATTCATGTTTCGCGTGGGGAATGCATTTTATATCCTGCTGTTGATCGTCAGTCTGGCATTCATCGTCACCAGTCTGGCGTATTGCCTGCCCATGCAGTACCTCCCTCCTTGGTTTCAGGAGCATGGCTGGAAGCTGCTCCTGTTCGAGGTCGGATGCATTTTGACCACGGGTTTATTGAGCATGGGCTTGGATCGATCTGACACCGCGAAAAGTGAGAAGCGCTGATGGAAGACGATCATCGAAGGATGCTGGAACTCCGGCGCGAGATCGAGCGGCACAATCGCTTGTATTATCAAGAAGCTCAGCCTGTCATCTCCGATCTCGAATTCGACCGCTTGCTGCAAGAGTTAATCGATCTGGAGGAAAAGCATCCGGAGTGGGTCACTCCCGACAGCCCCACGCAGCGCGTGGGAGGAGCGCCTCTGCCGGGATTCAAGTCCGTGCGCCATTCCCTGCCGATGCTGTCGATCGACAACACCTATAATGAAGGCGATTTGCGTGACTTTGACGCGCGCGTGCGCAAGCTGATCCAAGCACAACCGCAATACGTCGTGCAGCATAAAGTGGACGGGGTATCGGTCAGCTTGCGTTACGAAAAGGGGCAGTTTGTCCAGGCTCTGTCCCGCGGGGATGGCGAAACGGGTGACGACATCACCCACAACGTCAAAACCATCCACGACGTGCCGCTCCGCTTGGAGCATCCAGGGGACGTGCCGATCCTGGAAGTCCGCGGCGAAATCTACATGAACAACAGCGAATTATCTCGGCTCAATGCCATTCAGACCGCCCGAGGAGATCGACTTTTCGCCAATCCCCGCAACGCCACCGCCGGCAGTCTGAAGCTCCTCGATCCCCGCCAATGCGCTGAGCGGCGCCTGCGGTTCTTCGGTCATAGTGAAGGCCTGATTCAAGGGTTGCCTTTGACCAACCATGCGGACTTTCTGCACCTTTTAAAACGGCTCGGCATGCCGGTGGTGCCCCATAGCAATCCTTTGGATTCCATCGATGCGGTCCTTGACTATTGTGGTCGTGAAATGGAACAGCGCCATGCCTTGGACTACGAAACGGACGGCATGGTCGTGAAAGTCAACGACTATCAACAGCGCGAGTGGCTGGGCGCCACGAGCAAGTCGCCCCGCTGGGTCATCGCTTACAAGGTCGAACTGTGGCAAGCCAGCACCCGCATCAAAAATATCACGGTTCAGGTGGGCAAAACCGGCGTGCTCACTCCAGTCGCGGACCTTGAGCCGGTGGTGATCGCGGGGACCACGGTGTCGCGCGTCAGCTTGCACAACGCGGAAGAGATCAAACGCAAGGATTTGCGTCTAGGCGATGTGGTCGTCGTCGAGAAGGCGGGCAAGATCATTCCCCACGTCGTGCGCGTGGAGTTGGAAAAACGGACCGGCAAAGAAACGCCCTATCACTTTCCAAAGAACTGCCCGGCCTGTGCAGCTCCCGTGGAGCAAGATGAAGGAGGCGTTTATCAACGCTGCACCAATCCTGACTGCCCCGCCCAGCTGAAGGAACGATTGCGTTTTTTTGCCCACCGCGGCGCCATGGACATCGAGGGGCTTGGACCCGCCATCATTGAGCAACTTGTGGATCAAGGACTGGTCCGTTCCTTGGCGGACCTGTACCGACTCCGCGTCGAGCAACTTCAGGAACTGGAGCGGATGGGCCGCAAATCGGCGGAAAAATTGGTCGCCGCCATCGAAGCCAGCAAGACGCGGGGTTTAGCCCGGGTGCTGACCGGCCTGACCATCCGGCACGTGGGTGAGCGCAATGCACAGCTCTTGGCGGACGCTTATGGGTCCATGGACGCCTTGATGCAAGCGGACGCCGCCTCGCTGGCCAAGTTGCCAGGCATTGGCGAAGTGGTGGCGGAGTCCATCGCGCATTTCTTTCGCAGCCCGCAAGGCCACCACGTGATTCAGGCGCTGCGTCAACATGGGGTCTTGATGGAAGTTCCCCCATCCGAGGTCGGGAGTGAAGCCGTCCTGAAAAAGACCCTTGAAGGGAAAACGCTGGTCGTGACCGGAACCCTGGCCGAATTCAGCCGGGAAGAAGCGGAAGAAATGATCCGCAAGCTCGGCGGCAAGGCCACCTCCAGCGTCACGAAAAAAACCGACTTCGTCGTCGCGGGTGAAAAACCGGGCAGCAAGCTGGCCAAGGCCCAACAACTCAATATTCCCGTGCTCGACGAAGCGGCATTCAAAAAGCTCATTGCCACTTCAACCAAGGCCAATTAACGAACGAAGCCAGTTTGGCTCATGGGTCAAGTTAGCTGTGGTATTGGTTGAAGTAGGAGTGCTTCGGAGTGATCGGTAGAATGGGCCAAGCCAGTGGGTGATCCAGGGGTTCGTCTGACCCAATCGAAGGAGGTGTTGAAAAGGATGGCCAAGCAAACCAGTCAACAGCAAACCGATGCGTACGCTTTGCCTCTCCGCACGGTGCCCCCGGCGATCGAACTGTGGGTTCGACCGTTCATGCGCTTTATGCAGATCGAAGCGTCGGGTGGGATGCTGCTTCTGGTGTGCACCGTCTTGGCCTTGCTCATTTCCAACTCGCCCTGGGCCGCCGGGTATGAGTCCTTTTGGAAAACGCCGGTGATCCTGACCATCGGCGAATTTCAACTCAAGGAGACATTGGCCCATCTGGTCAACGACGGCCTGATGACCATTTTTTTCTTTGTCGTTGGCTTGGAAATCAAGCGCGAGCTCGTGGTCGGCGAATTGCGGGATTTGCGGAAAGCCGCGCTGCCCGCCTTCGGGGCGGTGGGCGGCATGGTCGTTCCCGCCTTCTTTTACTTCTTGCTGCAGCAGGAAGGCCCTGGAAGCAAGGGTTGGGGCATTCCCATGGCCACGGACATTGCCTTCGTGGTGGGCTTTTTAACGTTATTGGGCACGCGGGTGCCGCCGAGCCTCAAAATCATGCTCCTGTCCCTGGCCATCGTGGATGACATTGGGGCGATTCTCGTCATCGCCATCTTTTATTCGAGCAATCTGTCCTGGCTCGCCTTGGGCTTGGCCATGCTGGGTCTGGCGTTCACGTATTTGTTCAACTGGATTGGCGTGCGCCGCGTGCCTATCTATGTCTTCATTGGCATTTTGATCTGGTTAGCTTTTTTAAAGTCGGGCATTCACCCGACGATTTGCGGCGTGCTTTTGGGGTTGCTCACTCCCGCCAGCGCATGGATTGGCGACAAGGGCTTGCTCGAAGTCATGCAGACCATTTTCATGCGTTCCCGCGATCGGGACTTGAAGAACGATCAAATCCTGCGCCAGCACGAAGTGGGGCCGTTGAGTTTGATGGTGACCGAAACGATTCCACCACTCGAACGCCTGGAGTATTCCTTGCATCCTTGGGTGGCCTTCGTGATCATTCCCCTTTTCGCTCTGGCGAATGCGGCCGTGCAAGTGAAGATGGAATACTTGTTTGACGCGGTTTCATTCGCCGTCGCTTTCGGCCTGGTCCTCGGCAAACCTATCGGCATCGTGCTGTTCTGTTGGCTTGGAGTGAAGCTGAACCTGGCCCGATTTCCCGCCGTGCTCAATTGGAAGATCATGGTGGGGGCCGGATGTTTAGGCGGGATTGGCTTTACCATGTCGCTCTTTATCGCTCATCTGGCCCTGACCGAACCATGGCTGTCCGCCGCCAAGCTGGGCACCTTGAGCGGTTCCTTAATCAGCATGATCTTGGGCATGGGAATACTGTGGTGGACGCTTCCCGGGGGCGGCAAAGCGGGCAGTACGGCCTCATAAACCCTGGCTTATGCTGGGTTGGGCGTTTTCCGGATTGCAATCGTGAATGGGTCGAGTAGGCTCAAGTGGTGGCCCTCAAGACCGTGAACCGCGAGGAAGGAGTGATTCCATGAGCGATGCCGACCGTCAACAACAACTCGAAAGACAACAAGCTCGGGCTCGAGAATTCCTGCAACTCCTTCCCTTGATCGTGGAGTTGGCGGGCTTGCCCAAGTCCGAGACAGGCCACTATTACAACGAAGATCAGATTCAAGCTCGCGCCATCACCGTCAAATATGCCTACCGCGTTGCTCGTCAACTGCTCGTTGAATTGGTCAATGCTTAATGGCGGTTAAAAAAGCCTCTCCGATGGGCCTTGCCTGTATGCATTGGCCTGCACCTCAAACATGCGGGGCATGGCGATTCGGCTCCACGATGGCGATGGCCATGGCCGTGGCGTGAGTGCGGCAATGAGAGAGGCTGATTTGGATGTCCTGGATGTGAATCGATTGTAGATAGTCCCGGCTGCGGCCGCCGACGCGGACCTGCGGTTTGCCCATCTCGTCGTGGCTGATTTCGAAATCCGTCCATTGCAAGGGGCCGCGCCATCCCAGTCCCAGGCACTTGAAGATCGCTTCCTTGGCCGCCCATCGCGCCGCAAAATGCTCCGTGCTCCGCTTGTGGGAGTGGCAGTAAAGAATCTCGCTTTCGGTGTAGATGCGGCGCAAAAAGGCCTCGCCATGCTCGTCGATCATCTCGGCGATGCGCGAACATTCGACGATATCGGTGCCGATGCCCAAAATCTTCATGGCTACCTCAAACGCAGCGGCCTCTCCGTGCGGCGTCAACCGAAGCCGCGGCGACGCTTTTGACTATAGCGATCCAGCGCCTGTTCGATGATGGGCAGGGCCGTTGCCGCCGGTTGGAACTCGTCCACTTCCACCAGCTTGCCTTCCAAAGTCTTGTAATCCTGGAAAAAGCGACGCAGCAGCGACAGGCGATGCCCCGGCAGTTCATCGGCCTCTTGAAACCCATTGTATTCAGGGTCATCAATGGCCACCGCGAGCACCTTGTGGTCGCGTTTGCCCGTGTCGAGCATCGTCATAAGGCCAATCGCGCGAGCCCTGACCAAGGTCAACGGAGCGACCGGCTCCTGACAGAGCACCAACACGTCCAGCGGATCATCATCCTCCGCGTACGTCTGCGGGATGAAGCCATAATTGGCAGGGTAATGGACCGCGGAATACAAGACGCGATCCAGCTTGAGCAACCCGGTTTCCTTGTCGAGTTCATATTTCACTTTTGATCCGGCGGGAATCTCAATGACGGTCATGAACTCGAGCGGCAGCTTTTCACCGGGGGTGATATCGTGCCAGGGGTGAGACATCGGAGAAGCCTCGTGGACGACGTGGAGTGACAGTAACCCATGGATGATGGGTAGGTTCACGCGCTCAACCATGAGTTGGCTTGAACGCGGACTTACTTCAGTATGGTCACGCAAACGGGGCGGCTTCAATGGGCCGATGCTAATTTTCTGCACAAATCGTCTTGTGCCCTTGGCGTAACCGAATGTCCTTGGACCCATTCGCCAAGGTTGCCCCGCTTGCCAGTTTTTTCTGACGGCAAGCAAGCAGAGGCGGCAGTTGGGGGATGAGGTTTTAACGAAAGGAACTACCAAGCCAGTGAAAAAGCAGGGAGATGCGTGATCCGCTCTGCCTGTCGCTTGAGGCCGGGCCGATGCGGATGGCTGGGTTGAATCGCGGTTCCATTTAGGTACTGTCATTTGTCCGGGTGGTTGTATATGCTTTTAACAGTCGGCCATGAGGGTTGACCAGGACCAAGGACTGGCCGATGGCATGAAAGATTCGCATCCCATCAATAGAGAATAACGACAGCATGGACTTGCTACATGATCTGACGCCTGCCCAAACCCAGGCGGTGACCCATTTGGATGGCCCCCTTCTCGTCATCGCGGGACCTGGCAGCGGCAAAACGCGCGTCATCACCAGGCGGATTCTGCATCTGCTGCAATCGGGGATCAAACCCTGGAACATCCTCGCCATCACGTTCACCAACAAGGCGGCGGCGGAAATGCGCAAGCGCGTGCTCGACCTGGCGCCGCACAGCAAGGTGCTCATCTGCACGTTCCACAGCCTGGGAGCGAGGCTGCTGCGGCAATATGCGATCGAACTCGGCCTGGATCGGCACTTCACGATCTACGATCAAGCGGATCGAACCAACCTGATCAAGACGTGCCTGGCCCTGGCTAACATCGACGACGCGCGTTACACCCCAGAGAAAATCCAATCGGCCATCAGCCGGGCCAAGAATGAACTGAAAGACCCCGAGGAATACGCCAACGAAGCGGACGACTTTTTTCGGCAGACCGTGGCCCGCGTCTACCCGCTCTACCAGCGAAGGCTGCATGAACTGTCCGCCCTGGATTTCGATGATTTGCTCTATTGGGTAGCGCGCATGTTGCGCCAGAAGCCGGAGATCAGGGCGGAACTAGATGAACGCTTTCGCTACATCCTGGTCGATGAATATCAAGACACGAACTTCGCTCAATACGTCATTGTGCGCCACTTGTCCAAGGATCATCCCAACCTTTGCGTCGTGGGCGACCCGGATCAATCCATCTACCGTTGGCGCGGCTCGGACATCCGCAACATCCTTGATTTCGAAAGGGACTATCCCCAGGCCAAGGTCATCACGCTCGATGTGAACTACCGCAGCACCAAGAATATTTTGCAAGCCGCGGATCAACTCATCAGCCATAATCGCAAGCGCAAGCCGCGCCGGCTGACCACCGAGAATGACACGGGAGCGCCGGTGGCCTTGGCCCAATATGCGTCGGGTTTGGATGAAGCCTTGGGCATTGCCGAAAGGATCCAGCGCCTGGTTGAGCAGGGCCAGTACCGCTACCGCGACGTCGCCATCTTCCTCAGGATGAATGCCCTCAGCCGCGTTTTCGAGACGGCGATGATCAAACATCGCGTACCTTATCAAATCGTGCGCGGCCTGGCCTTCTTCGAGCGCAAGGAAAACAAGGACATCGTGGCCTATTTGCGGTTGATTCTCAATCCGCGCGACGACCTCTCTTTCCTCCGCGTCGTGCAAACGCCGCCGCGCGGGATTGGCAAGACCTCTCTGGAACACCTTAAGGAATACGCGGCCCCCCGTGAAATAAGTTTGATGGAGGCGGCAAGCGAGGTGCGGAAAATCCCGGAAATCAAGGGCAAGGCCGCCAAGGGGCTGACCGAATTCACGAAAATGATCGCCGAACTGCGGCCGTTCATCGACAGCCCCGCCGACGTGATCCTCCGCGAGGTGTTGGACCGCTCGGGCTATCGGGCCATGCTTCGCGACAGCCAGGATCAAGAAGATCAAGAGCGCCTGGCCAACGTCGAGGAACTCATCACCGCCGCTCATGAATTCGCCGCCGAGGAAGGGACGAACACGCTGTCTGCCTTCCTGGAACACGTGACGCTGGTCAGCGACGCCGATGGTTACGACGACCGGCAGGACCGCGTTTCGATCATGACGCTGCACGCGGCCAAGGGGCTCGAATTCCCCGTGGTCTTCATGCCCACGCTCGAACAAGGCATCTTGCCGCATGAACGCAGCCAACGCGAAGCGGAGGAGTTGGAGGAAGAGCGCCGCCTGGTCTTTGTGGGCATGACCCGGGCCAGGCAAGAGCTGTATCTGAGCCACGCCCAGCTTAGGGAATTTCGCGGCTCGACCATGTACGCGATCCCCAGCCCCTTCCTGAACGAATTACCCAAGGAGTGCGTCAAGAAGGAATCATCCTCCAGGTCCCATGGGGCCGGACGCCTCGCCGACCATGACGACGACGACTATTTCAATCATCAACAGTTTGCGGATGAAGTTGTCGTCACGCCGCCAAAACGCTCCTGGGCGCCAGCGTCGTCCAAAAGCTCGCCGGTTCAGGTCGGCCGACCCGATGAGGATCGATTCGTGGTGAACGCCTATGTCCGACACAAAGTGTATGGTCAGGGGCAAATCAAGGAAGTCAGCGGCCACGGGCCAAATAAAAAAGTCAAGGTGCGCTTCAGCACGGTCGGCGACAAGACCTTCATGCTCGCCATGGCCCCGTTGGAAGTATTGCACCGCTGATTCCTGCTTCGCTCTTCGAGAATAGACCCATGCCAGCCACGCCTTTCGTCCTCAGTGCTTTTGGCGATGAAATCAGTCCCGACCCGAACGAGCAACTCGAAGTGCTGGCTCGGTGCGGCGTGAAGCACCTGGAACTGCGCTCCATTCATCGAACCAATGTGCTCGACCTCGCCGATCAGCAGCTCGCGGAGCTGAAGAAAGGCATGTTGGATCATGGCTTTCAGCTCAGTGCCATTGGTTCGCCGATCGGAAAAGTCAAAATCGATGATCCCTGGCCAGCCCATTGGCAGCGGTTTCTGCGGGCCATCGAAGTGGCGCATTTTTTGGCGACGCCGCGCATCCGCATCTTTAGTTTCTATCCCGCCCAGGAGGGAGAAAGCTGGGACCGGCATCGGTCCACCGTGATCGAACGATTGCAGCAGATGACGGAGCGAGCGGCGCGGGACAACGTCTTCCTTTGGCATGAGAATGAGCATCGCATCTATGGCGAAGACCCGGCCCGCGTGGTCGATCTCATGCGGACCATCAATCATCCGCACTTGCGGGCGGTGTACGATGCGGCGAATTATGTCCTGGGAGGGTTCGATCCCTGGCAAGCCTGGCTCCTGACCAAACCCTGGACCGTGCACTTCCACATCAAGGATTGGAACCGCGGCGAACCGCACGGCGTGCCCGCCGGGCAAGGCCAAGGCCGGCTGGCGGAAGTGTTGGCCGACGCTTGGCAGTCGGGCTATCAGGGATTTGCTACTCTGGAACCGCACCTTCAGGGCGGTGGACCCACGGGAGGCTTCACTGGCCCCGAGCGTTTTCCGATGGCCGTCGAGGCGCTTAACGGCCTCTTGCTTGAAATTGCAAAAAAAACAAACCAATTGAAATCAATCCCGCTCACGAAGCCGTCTTAGTTTTAATCGGCTGAAGTAAAAACCATTCTTGTCTTCGTTTGCGAGCAGAAGCATGAATCCCTACCATCATTCCACCCGTCAGGTGACGATTCGCTCACTTTCCTCTCAATGGCGCGGCCTCCTCATGATGGCCGTCCTGAGCATGCTTTGCACGATCGGCTGCGAACAAAAGAGCAGCGATGATACGGTGGCTTTCACGGGGGTGGGCTCGGCCTTGGCTCAACCGATGCATGCGCCGCGTTCTGTCGCAGGGCCAAGCGATGCTTTCATGAGCGAAGTGAATGCGCAAAAAGGACCTTCCTTCAAGGAGGGGGAGTCAGGGGAATCCATCCCGTCCGACGCTACTGGTCAGATGGACGTCGATCGCAAGATCATTTATATCGCCGACGTACAAGTGATCGTCAAAGATTTCGAGGCCGCTGAGCAGAAACTGCAAGTCTTGATCAAGCAGCACAAGGCCCTGGTAGCGCAATCCGATTTGGGCGCGGCCGCCGGCCAACGCCGCGAGGGCCGCTGGAAAATTCGCATTCCGGCGGCGGAATTCGACGCCTTCATTAAGAACATTTCCGGCATGGGCGAACTACAGCGCAGCAAGTTGGATTCTCAGGACGTCACGGAAGAGTTCTTCGATGTTCAAAGCCGCATCAAGAATAAAAAGATCGAGGAAGAACGACTGCTCAAGCTCTTGCAGGAAGCGACCGGGAAATTGACCGAGATTCTGCAAGTCGAAAAGGAACTGACTCGAGTTCGAGGCGAAATCGAACGGATGCAGGGCCGGCTCAACTATTTGTCGAATTTGACCTCTCTGACTACCGTGATGCTGAACATCGTCGAGATGAAGGATTATCAACCGCCCACCTCGCCCACGTTCACGACCAAGATCGGTCGCTCCTTCGATCGCTCGTGGGAAGCGTTTGTCGGCTTCTGGGAAACCCTGGCCTTGTTTGCCGTGGCGTTGGTGCCCTGGTCGCCCTTTCTGCTTATCCTGATCGTCCTGGGAGTATGGCTGATGCGAAAGTTCTTGAAATTCAGCCGCCTAGCCTGGCAGAACAGAATGAATCGAACCGTGGAAACGTCCATGGCCGCCGCCACCGAGTCGCCTGCTAATCCATAAAATAGCACGCATGAACCTTCAAGTTGTGCATCTGCGCGTGAATGACCCTCAAGGCCAGCCCACGCCCATTCGGCTGCGTGTCGTTTCGGAGTCGGGAACGTATTATCCTCCATTGGGACGCCCCGGCCGAATCATGCCGCATCAGCAAGGCGCCTCAGGGGGTAATCTGCTCCTCGACAATGACCTCCACACCTACATCGATGGCACATGCGAGATTCTGCTCCCTGCCGGGGACCTTGTGTTCCACATGAGCAAGGGGCCTAATTTTTCTCCGCGGAAGGACGTCGTCCATCGACGGGCCGGGCAACTGTCGATGCGGTTCGTTATAGAGCCTCGCGCCTCATTGGCCGAAGAAGGTTGGTACGCAGGGGATACCTCCACCTTTCACCTCGCTCCCCGAGCCGCCGCCATGGAGGGGGCTGCCGAGGGGTTGGCCTTTGTCCACGTCCACGCGCTTCAGGACGATGAAGGGCAGTTTTGGCTCATGGACGACTATAGCGCTCAAGCCCAGGCAGCCAGCCTCGCCGATTGTCAAGTCATGGTGGGGACGCGCAATCAAGGGGGCGAACTGGGCGACTTATCCCTGCTGTACACGCATCGGGTGGTGTTTCCCTTGCGGCTCGATCAAGCGGGCTTCGAACACTACACCCTTGGCGATTGGACGCATCAAGCTCACCGCAAACGCGGCTTGGTGATCTGGCCCGAATTTAGAGGGGTGCTGCGCGAGGATGCGGTGGCTTTGGTCCTGGGAGAAATCGACGCCGTGGAATGGTCAGGCGCAGTTCCATGGACGGCATCAACCTTGGAGGCCTGGTATCATTTGCTCAATGCGGGGTGTCGCGTTCCCTTGGTCGGAGGCTCAGGCAAGCGGGACGCCAGGGTGCCGGTCGGCGCTGTGCGGACCTATGCGCATCTTGGCTGGGATCAGCCCTTCTCGATCCCGGCGTGGATCGAAGCTGTGCGCGGCGGCAAGACCGCGGCATCGCGCGGAGCCTTGCTCTATTTCGCCGTGGGCGATCGGCAGGTCGGCGAGGAAGTGATGCTGGACGAAGCGAAGCCAACGCTGCCGCTCAAGGCCTCGCTCCAAACCTCGGATGACGTGGCCAGAATCGAGCTTCTCGTCAATGGCCGCGTCGTGGCGGAGCAAGCCAAAGCCGTTGATGGGCATTGGTCTTTAGAATCGATGCATGCTTGCGCCCCAGGTAATTGGCTAGCGGCCCGGGCCTGGACCGGTAAGGGAAACCTTTACGCCCATACCTCGCCCATTTACATTGGCCCCAAGGCGGAGGCCAAATGGGGCAGGCCATCCATCGAATGGCTTCTCCGGCAATGCCATGATCTGCGTCCCCTGTACGGCAAGTCCGGGCGCAATGAAGCACAGCGTGCCACGCTCTTTCATCATCTGGAAGAAGCGGAACAGCTTCTCGAAAAACGGCTGCAACGATGCGGAGCCAATGGCGGCCCTTCGTTGTGAACCACAGGTATTCACGGTTAGACCGCGGGGGGGCCAACCATGGCAGAACTGACTCATTTCGACGCTGAAGGCGCCAGCCGCATGGTCGATGTCACCGGCAAGCCGGATACACAACGCCAGGCTCGAGCCGAGGGATACCTTCGGCTTCAGCCGGAGACGATGACCCTCATCCAAGATCGCCAGATCCAGAAGGGGGACGTCTTGGAGGTAGCCCGCATAGCGGGTATCATGGCAGCCAAGCAAACGTGGTCGTTGATCCCCTTATGTCATCCGCTGGCGCTGTCCAGCGTTACCATTCGCTTCGAGGCATGCTCGCCGACGCAGCTTCGCATCGAGGCGGAGGTCAAAACGCGGGGGCCGACGGGCGTAGAAATGGAAGCCCTCGCCGCCGTCAGCGTGGCCGCGCTCACGGTCTATGACATGTGCAAGGCGGTGGATCGAAGCATGACGGTGGAAACGATTCGTTTGTTGGAAAAAGCAGGGGGCCGCAGCGGCCATTTTGTCCGGTCTGATTGACAAGTTCCGAGGCATTCACTAACTTTTCAAAAACCGTTTGCACTCCGCTCACGTTCGGAGTCGGGAAAAAGGACGAGTTGCATGGGGCAGGGGAGACCCACCACGATCACGCCAGCCAAGGAAGCCAACCCGCGCGGTTTGGATCGTCTCTTTGCAGCGATCGCGGCGGATTTGGCCGAGGCGGAGTCGATCTTTCAACAAGAACTGCACAGCGGCACGCCGCACGTCGCTGAATTGGTGGCCCACTTGGCGCACTATCAAGGCAAGCGGCTGCGCCCGACCCTCCTGCTGCTCACCGCCCGCGCTTGCGGCGCCGTCACGCGCGAGCACCACGTCCTGGCGGCGGTCGTGGAAATGATCCACACGGCCACGCTGGTCCACGACGACATCCTCGACCATGCGCAAATGCGCCGCCACGTGCCCACGATCAACTCGCAATGGGGATCGCAGAGCAGCGTGCTGCTGGGGGACTTGCTCTTCACCCATGCCTTTTATCTCGCCAGCACCACCGGGAGCACCTTGGCCTGCAGGATCATAGGGGAAGCCACCAATCGCGTCTGCGAGGGGGAATTGTATCAGATTGGCGAGCAGGGCAATCTCAATCTGACCGAAGAGGAATATCTCACCATTATCGGCGGCAAGACCGCCGCCCTGACCGGTTGCTGCTGCCAGCTTGGAGCCATCTTCAGCGGCGCAGGCGAGGCGGTGGTCGAACAATTGACCCGCTTTGGCTACGACCTGGGCCTGGCCTTTCAGATCGCCGATGACATTTTGGACTTAACCGGCGATGAGCATCAGACCGGCAAATCGCTCGGAACGGATTTAGCTCAGAAAAAAATGACGCTTCCCCTGATTCATCTTTTCCGCCACGGGACCGCAGAGGAGTTGCGGTTGGTTCGGCAGCACGTCCTGGAGCCGCATGCCGAGGGGCTTGCCGCCCTGCGCGACTTGCTGCAACGCTCCGGCTCCTTAGCCTATGCGTTGCAAAAAGCCGACGGCCACGCGCGGAACGCCCGTCAAGCCCTGCAGGTCTTGCCTGATTCGGAATATCGGCAAATCCTGGAACAATTGACCGAGCAGGTGGTGCATCGCTCTCATTGATGCAGCGAGCTTCGCCTGGCCTCTTCACCATGGTCATCCGGTTTACCGTGTCGTTTCTTCCGGTGGCGCCGTCCCTAGGGAAAAAAGGGATCGCCTTGCGGGAAAGCGGGCCGGGAATGCCGCTTCTCTCTCCATCCCCCCCTGCGCAAATTCCGATGCTTTGCCGTGAGAGCCTGCCGTGGATGGTTCACGGAAGCGTCTCTCGGAGAACCACGGCAACTTCTCGTTTTCCTCGATGCATCGGGAGGATGAAATGCTCAATCGTATTCGCTTGATGGTGCCCGCGTTGGCGCTGTTGGCGTTGCCGGCCGCCTTGATGGCCGACCCACCGAAGATGATCCAAAAGGACGCCAATGATCGCCCGGTGGGGATCATTCTGGCGCAAGGGGCAGAACCCCTGACGGCGCCGCGCTCCGCGCCAGCGCAGAACGCGCCGCTGGACCCCGTGCCGTTGTACCGGGCGGACATGGGCGGCTTCAATGGCCAAATGCAGCCTCCACCGCTGCCCCCGCATGCCTGGCCGACCTACGCTCCTTACAACAACTACTCCCGCGTGGCCTATCCGAATCTTTATCCGTCTTGCGCCTTCCCGCACATTGGGCCGTTTTACCCGTTCCCCAAGGCCCCCCTGGGCTGGCGGAAAGTGATGCTGGAATTCGATGACGGCCACTGGTACATCGGTTCCTACGCTGGCAATCGCGATTGGTGGAATGTTCGCTATTGGTAAGCTAGGATAAATACCGACAGCGCTGGACCGGCCCGCTTGGTGAAAACCGCCAGGCGGGCCGGTTTTTTTATGGAGCGGGCTTTCCTGAGCCGAACTCTTAAGCAGTGGCTCAAACGCGGACCGCACCATCGTTCCAGCTTGCATAATCAGCCTGATCGAAAAATACCTAAAGTTCGTCAGCGTTTACGTCGATTTCGCTATTGATACTGCTGCATTAGAAACATCCTCCCAACCAACCAGGCCGAGAACGGACCAGGGGGTGGGGGTTTGGCGAGGAGGTGGGGAATGACCAAAATGCGTGCTATTGGATTCATGCTCGGACTGAGCTTGGTGGCGGGTTCGCTGGGATGCATGGGGGCGGCCCCATCCTTGCCATGGGTGATTTGCAATCCCCCCTGGACATCGGAACGCATGGAAGAGAAATACACCAAGCGGTTCCGCACTGATCGCGCGGCCATCATGCCGCCGATCCTGCCGGGGCAGCCGCTGCCGACTTGCGAAGATCCGCCGACGGATGAAGAAGTCATTCGCGCCTTGCCGCGCGTGGCACGCGGTGTTCCCTTCGTCTTCGAGGAGATGCGCGATAATTTCGAAGTGGTCGTCGAAAAGATCGTCGATCAGATCGATCCGCCCGCTTTCTTCCCGGTCGTGGGGCCGGCCCAGTTGCATCACTGCCATTACAAATGCACGGTGTTCTGGCGTGAACGGCTCTACTCCGATTGGCCCTTTGCCTTTGGCGTGACCAACGACCGCGTGGAAGTCATCTACATCGACAAGGACCACCTCCATCTCGTCGTCGGCAACGACGCCTGCTATCAGAAATCGATCTCCCGCGATTTGTTGGGGCCATAACCCAACGATCACAGGTCATTCCCAGATTCCTCTGGCATGGAGCCGATGCTGACAAGCTGACCCAAGGGTTGGCGGCGAAACAGCATCGGCTCTTGAGTTTGAAGGGCGATGGTTATGCATTGGCTGCGGTCCGTTCTCTGCATCGGCACCTTGACCGGCCTGGGAAGCGGAGCGGCGTGGATCGCTCCCGCCGTGGCTCAAGATCGGCCGGTTTCCTCGGCGCACGACGCCATGGACGTCATCACCTTGGCCGCCCATCTGTCAACGCCGTCCGTCCATGCCATCGAGTTGGCCTGGCTGGCGGATCCCATCACGTTTCCCTATCCCCTCCGAGCCGTGCACCAGGATAACAAACTGCTGATCCAGGGGTTGGTCCCCACGCGGGGCATTCAGATGAAAGCCTTGGCCATCGCCACGGAACTCAGCCTGGTCGAGGTGGTGGACCAGGTTCGCGTGCAGCCGAACATGAGGGTGGTCCTGCCCGAGGCGCCGCGGGAGACGTTCGCCCTGGAATGCCGGGCGCGGCTGGAGCAAGTGGGGTTGCCCGTTCGGAAACAGATTGAGCTGCGCGCCACCAAGGATGGCCGGCTCATCATCACGGGCTTTGCCGATTCGGAGGACGATAAGCTGGCCTATAGCCGCTGCTTTGTCGGTCTGGCGGGATGTCGATCGATTCGCAACGAGATGGTCGTGGGCAAGGCTCCCCGGCAAGCTTTGCCCCATGCCGATGTGAAAGACCTCGAAACGCTGCCTCCACCCAAACCCGCGCCGATGCCGCCAACACTGGCCCCAGGTTCGGGCCAGCGCTCCGAAATTCAGCAAATCTCGTATCCATCGAACGAGCCTGAAGTCCAAAAGAGGCCGATGAATCCTTGGCCAAAACTGCTGGCTCCAGTGCCAGCCAGAGAGGGCAAGACCAGGCCGCTGCCGACGCCCGCCCTTTTGCAATTCCATGATTGAGGGGAAACAAAGCGGTGCCAACCTGATATGCAAAAAGCCCAGAGAACCATGGTCCTCTGGGCTTGATGGGCTATTGGAATCCGAAGTGGGTTACTTTTTTCGGCGACTGCGGGTCAACTGACGACGCTTGCGATAACCCACCGCACCGCCCGCCATGATCAAGCCGACGAGGGCCATCGTCGATGGTTCGGGGATCACGGTAGCATCGAAATTGAAGTTCGTCACGCCAAGAATGCCTGGTCCAAAGATGTTATCATCCGTGTCAACCCGGAACCCAAATACGTCGCCGATCTCAACATCGAAACTAACAAAGCCGTCGAAAAAGGGCATTTGTCCTGGACCGTTAGCCAATGGCGTGTAATTTCCGTTGAGAAGCCAACCGCCGCTATCGAATCCAGGGTCATCAACCGTGTCGTAGCCCCAGTTAAAGCTCACGGTGCCCGATTCAAAAGCCACGAAGGTGAAATCCGTGGTTCCTTGTGTACCTGAACCGTTGTCGCCACCGGTTAAGAACAGTTCGATGGGTGGTCCTGGATTGGAATTCCATGAGCCGTCCGCATTGGTGTTGGTTAAGGTCCAGTTATTGAGATCGTATGGACCTGTAAAGTCCGCCTTGACGGCGGTCATTGGCATCACCAACATGGCGGCAGCCAACAACCCAGAGAAAAGATACCATTGACGTTTTTGCATCATCAACTCCCCCTCAACCCTTATGTGAAACACAACATTACTATAGAATGGGATGATTCCCATAAACCCTAAATTAATAGCTTTAGGATATGTTCTGCGCCGATCATGTCAAAGCATTTTTTGAAGATTGCCTGAATTTACCGGAAAAAGTTTATCATTGGTCTTTAATAAACTGCCGATGAGTTGAAGCGCCTTATTCCATCATCCATTGGATTTGGGTGACAAATCTAGACCGGTTGAAATCATGCCTTCAAGCGGGCTTGAAGCAGTGGCATAAAGCTTCTTCGGAATCCGGCCAGACAGAAATGCCAGGCGTCCCGCGATGCAAGCGTGCTTCATCGCGTGGGCCATTCTCACGGGATGCTTGGCCGAGGCGATGCCCGTATTGAGGAGAACGCCGTCGCAGCCCAATTCCATAGCGATGGCCACGTCGCTGGCCGTCCCCACGCCGGCGTCGATGATCACGGGATATTGCGGGTCGTCTCCCTTGAGATATTCCAAGATGATGCGGATATTATTCGGATTGAGCACGCCCTGGCCGCTGCCGATGGGGCTCCCCGCAGGCATGACACAGGAGGCCCCGGCGTCCTTGAGCTTTTTCGCCACGATCGGATCGTCGTTCGAATAGACCATCACTTCGAAACCTTCCTTGACCAGGGCCGCCGTGGCTTCCAAGGTGCCGATGGGGTCCGGCAGCAAAGTCTTGGGGTCGGCCAGGCATTCGAGCTTGACCCACTTGGCGCCGGGATTATTCAACCCTGAAAGAATTTCGCGCCCCAGCCGGGCGTGCCGCATCGCGTCCTCAGCCGAGTAACAGCCGGCCGTGTTGGGCAGGATGGTGTAGCGCTGCGTATCGATGTAATCGAGCAAGTTGCGGCCTTGGGCGTCAATCAGCCGTTCGCGGCGGACCGCAACCGTGAGAACTTCACAGCCGCTGGCTTCCAGGCACTTCTGCATGACCTCGAAGTTCGGATATTTTCCCGAACCCGTGATCAATCGGCTGTGGAAGGTAAAACTCCCCACCCGCAGCGGGGCGTCCAAGTCCGCTTCGGAGCCGGCGCCGCCGCCGACAAGGGTGACGATCTCCACCTCGTCGCCTTCCTGCAATTGAGACTGGGCATGTTGGGTGCGCGGGATGAGTTCGCGGTTCACTTCCACGGCCACGCGCCGCGGGTCCAATGCCAAACCCTTGAGCAGGCCCATGATCGTGGTGCGCTCTTCGAGGAGTTTGGGCTCGCCGTTGAGTTGAATCCGCATGGGCATGGCCGTTCGCTTTCGACGCTGGATGGAGTCTCCTTCGTCACTCTAGAAAGCGCTGCGGATGGGTCAAGTCAAACCGATGCCTCAGGACCGAAACAGTTGCTTGAGATTCTGTTCCATGACTTTGAAATACCGATCTGGATCGATTTTATGGGTCTCGCCATTCAGCAGCGGCGCGGTCTCGATGGGGTCCAGTTCGATAATGCGCACATGGCTTTGGCCGATCTTTGCCGCCAGATCCTCGGCCAGGCCGCGGGGATACTGCGGCTCCACGCCGATGAGCCGAACATTCTTTTCCTTGAACTCCTTGGCCTGCTCGATCAAGGAACTGCCGCTGGTTTCCTCGCCCCGCACGCCGCGGATGACGCCGATGATGGGGATGTTGAAGCTGCGCCCGAAATAGCGAAAGGAGTCATGGAACGTGACCAGACCGCCGACCTCGGCTTTTTCAGGGACAAGGGTCCGGAGCTGATCCAGCTTGTGCACAAGCGCTTGGGTCCGTTGCTTGAACCCTGCTGCCTGATCGGGGCTGACTTCGCACAGGGCGTCACCAATGGCTTGCGCCATGTGCTTGGCTTCCGACAGGCCGAGCCAGACGTGGGGGTCCGTCCCCTTGTGCGAGACAAGCTGATGGCCATGGTAGTGCGGGATGCCTTCCGCCTCGATCAAATCGGCCTTGGGGATATATTCGCCGGCCCGCACCACGCGCATGCGGCGATTGCCGGAGCTGCGGATCATGCTTTCCAAAAACTCCTCGAGTCCCAGGCCATTGACGATGAAGACGTCCGCGCGCGCGATCAGCTTTTGATCGAACGTCGTCGGCATGTAGTCATGAGGCCCCTTGGTGCTCAACAAACACAAGACTTCCGCATCCGGACCGGCAATGTGAGCGGTGAAGCAATAGAGAGGAGCGATGGAGGTCACGATTTTAAGCTTGCTGGTCTGCTTCCAGGGATCGTCTTGACCCTTGGGGCAGCCCAAGCAGAAGACGGCTGCCAGGCCTGCCAGCAAGCCGCCGATAAATCGCCTTCGGTCGCTTCTCATAGCGGTGAACCTCCCTTTGAAATACTTTGTTATACACATTGTAAATCGGCTTGGTGGAAAAGGAAAGTGCGCCCTGGTGGTGGAATGCATGGGGCGTAACGCCGCCATCGTCCCGGCAAAGTTGATGACGAAGTAAACTTTAAATTCATGAGACATTCTTGCTGGCATTTCACAGGAAATTGGTCTACCATAGGGGGCAAGTTGTTATTCAATGAAAGGGAGTTTTCCGCATGTCAACGCCGGCCAGTTCTTCCAAGGGCGGAGTGATCCAGATCAAGCGGCAGGGCGATCTGGCCATCATCATCCCGGCCTCCGAGGTCGAGACCATGGAATGGGAATTGATCGAACAGGCCGCGGAAATCGTGTTAATGCCGCTGAAGCGTGAACCTCCCGCTGCCGTGATTGTGGATTTGAGCCAGGTTTCCTTTTTCGGCTCGGTCTTTCTCTCCTTGCTGCTGCGCTGCCATAAGCTGGTCAAGCAGCAGGGAGGCGAAATGGTTCTTTGCGGCGTATCGCAGCGGGCCAAGGAATTGCTCGAAGTCACTGCCCTCGACACCATTTGGGCGATTTACAATACCCGCGAGGAAGCCATTCAGGCTCTGTCCATATAAAACAACCGCATGAAGCATCGAGCTTGACCTGTTCTTGAACCTTGGCCCATGGGTCAGGGTTCTTTTTTTCGATAGAGGATTCCATGCCCACTTCAGGCGATCACCTTCCCTCTTCCCAAACGCCCGCCGAGCCGGCTGACGGTCCGCGGTCCAGGATGCAGGGCAAAGCGCCAAAGCAGGCCACGGTCGAGGATTTCGTGGCCCAGGTGAAGGAGACAGCGGATAAATTCCTGCGCGATCGAGCCAGCCGGGCTGACGTCAAGATGGTGGCGACCGCCGTCCGCGAACTCCGATACGCCTTGAAGATTTTCGCCCAGTATCGGCACACGCCCAAGATCACGATCTTCGGCTCGGCCCGAACCAGCGCGGCGCATCCCAGCTACCAGCAGGCGGTGGCGTTCAGTCGCGGGATGGTCGACGTCGGCTACATGGTGATCACGGGCGCGGCGGGCGGCATCATGGAAGCGGGCCACGTCGGCGCCGGGCAGCAGCACAGCATTGGCGTCAATATTCTGCTGCCCTTCGAACAGGCGGCCAATCACATCATCGCCGGCGACGTCAAACTGGTCCATCTCAAGTATTTCTTCACGCGCAAATTGATGCTGCTCAAGGAAAGCCATGCCGTGGCGGTATTCCCCGGCGGTTTTGGCACGCACGACGAGACCTTCGAGGTGCTCACCTTGATGCAAACAGGCAAGAATCCGCTCCTGCCCGTGGTCTTGCTCGAAGAGCCTGGGGGCGATTATTGGAAGCATTGGCTCGCCTTCGTGAATGAAACCCTCTTGAGCCGGGGCTACATTTGTTCGTCGGACTTATCTCTCTTTCGCATCACCGAATCGGTGGGCGAAGCCATCCAAGAGATTCAACAGTTTTATCGGGTGTATCACAGCATGCGCTACGTGGGCGAGCATCTGGTGATTCGTCTCAAGCATCATTTGAGCGACGCCTTGCTTCAGCACCTCAACAACCAGTTTCCCGACATCCTGGCGAGCGGCGTCATTGAGCAAACCCAGGCGTTGCCCGCCGAGGCAGGGGATGAGCACCTGGCCCACCTGCCGCGCCTGCGCTTCCACTTCAACAAGAAAGCCGTCGGCCGCTTGCGGCAGATGGTGGACGTGATCAATCAGCAGGCCTGAGCCATGCAGCCCTAGAAAAATGCCCCCTAGGCACAAAGGGCTTGCCTTGCCGGCATTTTTCGCCAATATATTTAGATAGTTGTCGAATAATTAAACAAGGATGGTAGCGGACAAGCGACCCATGCACATGAACGATGCTTTTCACGCCATGTCGGACCCCACGCGGCGGGAGATCCTGCGGCTGCTCCGGCATAAGGGCGAGATGTCGGCGGGCGACTTGGCCGATCGCTTCGACATGACCAAGCCGTCCATGTCGCATCATTTCACGGTGCTCAAGCAGGCGGAGTTGGTCAAGTCGCGCCGCGAAGGGCAGCAGATTATCTATTCCTTGAACACCACAGTGCTCGAGGACCTGGTGGGATTATTTCTGGATCTGTTTGGCAGCGCCAAGAGCGAAAAGGGGAAGCGATCATGAACCGTTGGTTGCTGGTGAGTTGGACGTTGACGGGCTTGGCGTTCTTGGCGCAAGGGTATTTGTATTTATTCCGCCATGAGTTGATCGCGCTGGATCCGGTCCCGGTGCATTGGAACATCCATGGGCAGCCCGATCATTACGTGCCTCGCGACGATCTCTTTTGGTACATCATGCTGTCGCCGCTCTCAATGTTGGTTATGACACTTTTGACCTATGTCCTGCCGTGGCTTTCCCCCAAGCATTTTGAAGTGGATTTGAATCGGCAACTGTACTATTACGTCATGTTCCTAGTCGTGTTGATGATGGGCGCCCTAGGCGGCGTCATTTCCCTGGTTTACTTGAGGCCGGAAATGAATTTCCTCCGTTGGCTGCTAGGGGTGTTCAGCGTCTTTTTCATCCTCTTGGGCAATGTATTGGGCAAAATGCCGAGGAATTTCTGGATCGGGGTGCGGACGCCGTGGACCTTGGCGAATCAGACCGTCTGGACTAAGACACATCGCTTGTCGGCCTGGATGTTTGTGCTGGCGGGATGCGTGGGGGTGGCGGCGGCCTTTTTGGATTTAACTTATTGGGTCTTCCTGGGGATCATCATAGTCTCCGTGCTGATTCCCATCATCTATTCCTTGGTCGTTTACAAGAGGATGCAAGCAGCGGGCCAATTGTGATGCCGTGCCAAGGCTCCCATGTCGAGGAATCAGGCCGGGTTCGCCTCAACATTTTTTGCGGATTCGCATATAGTAAGAGCAGGGAGACGGAGATCACCTTTTCAGAGAGACTGCGCGCGCATGATTCCACGAGAGCGAATCCGCAATTTCTGCATCATCGCCCACATTGATCATGGCAAGAGCACGTTGGCCGATCAGTTCTTACTGAAGTCGGGGGCGATCACCGAGCGCGAATTCCGGGCGCAGTTGCTCGACGACATGGACCTGGAGCGGGAGCGGGGCATCACCATCCAAATGCATCCCGTGACCTTAAATTACACGCTGGACGGCCTGGAGTATGAGCTGAACCTGATCGACACGCCGGGCCACGTGGATTTCAATTACGAAGTGTCGCGCAGCCTGGCCGCGTGTGAAGGGGCGATTCTGCTCGTGGATGCATTTCAGGGGGTGCAGGCCCAAACGGTGCACAACGCTTATCTGGCCTTGGAAGCAGATCTGGCCATCGTGCCCGTGGTCAACAAGATCGACTTGCCCAATGCCCGCGTCGATGAAGTCCTCATGGAGATGGAGCAATCCTTGGGACTCAAGCCCGAGGAAGCGATCCACTGCAGCGCCAAGACCGGGCAGGGAGTAGACGAATTAATTCGGGCCATCATCGAGCGCGTGCCGCCGCCTCGGCCGGGCCCGGATGCGGAAGCCGATCTGGACGGGCCGCTGCGGGCCCTCGTTTACAACAGCCATTTCGATTCCTACAAGGGCGTCGTCGTCTACGTCCGCGTCCGCGAAGGCAGCATCCGCAAAGGCGAGAAAGTGCGCATGATGCGGAGCGGCATGGCTTATGAAGTCATCGAGATCGGTCAATTCCGTCCGCAACCGCAACCCTGTCAGCAATTACTCGCTGGCCAGGTCGGCTACTTCACCGCCAATATCAAGGACATCCACGACGTCAACATTGGCGACACGGTCACCGACGCCGATCAAGCCGCCCGTTCGCCCATGCCGGGCTACGTGCAGCCCAAGCCCATGGTTTTCAGCGGTCTCTACCCGGTCAACAATTCCGATTTCGAAGCCTTGCGGGAAGCCCTGAATAAACTCAGCCTCAATGATTCCAGCTTCACCTTTCACCCCGAAACCAGCGAGGGATTGGGGTTCGGCTTCCGCTGCGGCTTCCTGGGGATGCTGCACCGCGAGATCATCCAACAGCGCATCGAACGGGAAAGCGGCTTGGCCCTGGTCCATACCGCCCCGAACGTCACCTATGAAATCCAAACCCGCCACGGCCAGACCATCACGGTGGAAACGCCGGAGGACGTGCCGGACGCGGGCCAGATCGAAGAGTTTCGCGAGCCGGTGGTCAAAATCAGCTTCATTCTCCCCGCGGTCAACATCGGCCAGATGATGCAGCTCTGCACGGAGCGGCGGGGCCTGTATCTGCGAACGGAATATCTCAGCCCGCAGCGGGCCATCCTCGAATTTGAAATGCCGCTCGCGGAAGTCATCTACGATCTCTACGACAAGCTTAAATCCATCACTCATGGCTACGGCACGATGGATTACGAGTTGCTTGGCTTCCGCGCCTCCGATCTGGTCAAGTTGGATATCCTGGTTCACAACAAAAAGGTGGACGCCCTCTCGACGATTTGCCATCGCAGCGTGGCCGAGCGGCGCGGCCGGGCCATGATCAATAAGCTGCGCAAGGAAATCGCGCGCCATCAGTTCCAAATCGCCTTGCAAGCGGCGATCGGAGCGCGCGTCATCGCCCGGGAGAATATCGCCCCCTTGCGGAAAAACGTCACGGCCAAATGTTATGGCGGCGATATCACTCGCAAGCGCAAGCTCCTGGCCAAGCAAGCCGAGGGGAAGAAGCGCATGAAACAGATCGGGCAAGTCGAGATTCCCCAGGAAGCCTTCTTGGCCGTTCTGGAAACGGATTAGTCAGACGTCCGCCTGATCCGCCTTCGAAAGGAAGTTGGCATGGAGTCGAGTTCGATCATCCAAGCGCATCCGCTCGTCCGTCCCGAGCCCAAACGCAAGCCGATGGTGGAGGAGCGGGACGGCATCCGCGAGACGCTGGAAACCATTGCCTTTGTCGTCAGCTTGGTCCTCATGCTCAAGGCCTTTGTGGCGGAAGCCTTCGTCATTCCGACCGGCTCCATGGCCACGACGCTCCTGGGCGATCACAATCACGTGACCTGCGATCGCTGCCGGTATCCCTTCTTGGTCAATAATCAGATCAATACCCAGCGGCGCGCCCCGGGGAGAGCGATCTGCCCCAATTGCCAGCAGGAAATTCACATCGGTGCCCCGATCCCGGACGGCGGCGATAAGGTGCTTGTTCTCAAGCCGCAGTACGATTTCTGGAAGCCCGAACGGCACGACACCATCGTCTTCAAATACCCCGGCGATCCTTATTACCTCACCCATGCGGGGTTCATGCAGCCCGACAGCGGCGACAAGCGCACGGGCGGACCCCAGGAAGATTTTGGCCCCAAGAATTTCATCAAACGGCTCTGGGGGCTGCCCGGGGAAAAGCTGGCGATCCACTTTGGCGACGTGCACCTGGTGGTGCCGGACGGCCAGGGCGGCGAGCGCCTCCAGATCATCCAGCGCAAGCCGGACGTTTTGATGGTCATGCGCCGCATCGTCAACGACAATGATTTCCAGGCTCCCCATGCCAAGCCGCCGATCCACAGCCGATGGCATGCCGGCGTGGAATGCCTCGACGGCGCGGAGGCGTCAGCCTGGCGCGCCGTCCAGGATAATAAGGTCTTCATCTCGCAACCCAAGCCCGCTCCCCAATGGTTGCGTTACCAGCATATTCTCCAGTCGGCCGGGCCGTTCGCCCGGGAGCGCGGCGCCATGCCCGAAGTGCAGCCGCTCAATGTGCATCCGCAATTGATCACCGATTTCCTCGATTACAACGCCGCCGACCAGGCGCATCATTATGTCGGCGACTTGATGTTGGATTGCAAAGTCAAGCCCCTCAAGCACGAGGGCAAATTGATCCTCGAAATTCGATCCGGGATCGACTGCTACCGCGCCATCCTGCATCTCGAATCGCAAGAATGCGAGTTAATGCTGATACGAAGAGGGGAAAGCATTCCTTTGGAAGCGGCCAAACAACGGGTCGAGATGTCGACGGGCATACTGCACCGCGTTCGCTTCGCCGCTTTCGATCAAAAGCTAACGGTGTGGCTGGACAAGAGCTTGGTCTTTGGCGATGGGGTCTTGCTGCCGCCCCTTCCCGCACAGGAACGCGGACCCCGCCTGGCGGACCTGTTTCCGGTTTCCATTGGCGCGGAGCAGGCCGAAGTGGAGGTCAGTCAGTTGCAAGTTTGGCGCGATACTTATTTCACGCGCACCTCCCACACCGACGTTGACGTGTCGGAAGGGGGACTAAACCTCTCCTACGATGAGATCAAGAAGCGGATTCAAGTTCAACTGGCCGCCGTGAAGCCGCCCGGTTCCGGCCCGCTGTCGAGCCAGGAATGGGCGCTGCATCAATTGCGTGCTCCTGAATGGGCCGCCTACTATCCCAGCGGCGTCGTGGTGGGGGATCGAGTGGGCTTCATGAAGCCGCCCGAATTCTATCCCAAGCAGGATCCGCGTTGGCACCCCAGCGACCGCTTCGGGCCTGATGAATATTTTGCCCTGGGGGATAACAGCGTTGCGAGCAAAGACAGCCGCTATTGGGGCCAGGTTTACCATCGTTTGTTGCTGGGCAAGGCCGTTTGCGTTTACTGGCCTTGGGAACGCTGGATTTTGATTCGTTAAGCCAGGATCGATGCACGCCATGTCCATCCCGCTGCGCGTCCATGAATCTGCCATTCGCGTTCGCTACGCGGAAACGGATCGCATGGGCTTTCTGCATCACTCGCAATATTTTGTTTATTTCGAATTGGGGCGCACCGAGATGTTGCGCGCCCAGGGGATCGCCTACAAGGAGATCGAGGACGCGGGCCATTTTCTCGTCGTGGTCAAGCTGGATTGCAAATACAAGCTGCCCGCCAGGTACGATGATCTGTTGACCCTGCGGACGACGTTGGTTCGGACAACGCCCGTGCGGATCGAACATCGCTACGAATTAATGCGACAAGAGCAGTTGCTCGCGGAAGGAACTTCCACGCTGGCTTGCGTCGATCGCGAAGGCCGGTTGCAGCCGATCCCCGAAGCGCTGCGCATGGACGAAAATGAACAGGATTGATCCATGTTCCAAATCCTGCTCGGGGGTGAAAGCCATTCATTTCTGCATGGGCCGGCTTTTATTCGATGCCCTTGCGTTTGATCTGAAACTCCAACTTGCCAATCAAGTAACTCTCGACCATCATCATATTGCCGAGGTTGTTGTTCAAGGCGGCGCGCTCCACCTCCAAATCCATGAGGCCATGGAGATAGGACAGATGCCCTGTTTCCAAATCGATGTGGGCTATGCCGACGAGAGAGCCTAAAGAGGGCGATTGCGAAGTGGGGATAAAATCGGCCTGCAGGGTGACGACGGCCACGTCCAAACCGTTGACCTTCATTTTCCCCAGATAGCGGCACGTGATGTCGATATTGGGAATCTCGACTCGACCCACGACGAAATACAGGGGCAAGCGGATCGACCGTTTCCAGGTTTGATCGAGTTCGACTTCGCCCTCAGGCAGGGAAAAATCCCAAGCTCTCATGGTATTGGGCAAGTGGCACAGGGAATTGAAAAGGACTTGTTGATAAGGCTTCAAGGCTGATTGATCCAAGCCTGCGATCGAACCGCTCGCCGATCCCATGAGCAAGGCCGACAAGGTTTGATAGTTCAAGGGTTCGCCCTTGATCTGTGCGCCAACCTGGATGTCCGTGACCTTGCGGTCGTATTTCATTCCCGCATTGGGGTCGGGATCGAGGTCGAGGAACTTATTTTGGAAGGAAAGTTTGATCGGTGAAAAATTAAATTCGCCGCGTTCCGAACGCACCCGGGTATGGAAGCTTTGATTGATTTCCCATTCATCCAGAATGTCCCTTTTCTTCGGTGATTTGGCCAAAGGCTCGCGCAGCAGGAGTGGACGCACCATCACAGGGTGCGCGGAATGGCGCCGCGTCTGTTCCGTAAGGCCTTGATGCTTGGTGATCACCTGCAGCCACAAGGCCTTCCCCTCCGGCACGGGAGGAATGGTCAATTCGCCCATTGCCTGGCTTTTGCCGGCGCCAATGCGCTTCTTCTCGAGCACGACCTTGGGCCTGTTCAATTGTTTGCCATCACTGGGTGGAGCGTCGCCCATGCTGCCGGGCAGGGGGTCGCCAGGTTCATCGAACCACCATTCCACAGCGACCTCTTGGATGCGATTCATGGCGTCCGAAAGACGAATCACCACGGGCACGAGCACCTGGTCATTCTGCGCGGAACTGGGCAGGACGATGAGCTGATGAACGTGTCCGTAATAAAGCTCGTACACATAATCCGTGGGCACGGCAAAGCAGAAGTCGGTGGTGGAGGATTCGGTGAAATCGGGCCGGTTGCCAAGAATGGAGACTGACACCCCGACCACGCGGCCTTGCGTGTCCACGACGGGTCCGCCGGAGTTGCCGGGGTTCATGCCTCCGGAGACTTGCACAGTGGTCAGGCGTCCGTTTTCTTTGCGCAGACTGGAGACGGTGGCGGTGCGCAGGGAAATATTTTTGCCGACTTGCGAGGCGAGGGGGAACCCCGCCACGGTCACGCTCTGCGTCTCTTCGATTTGCGTGGAAGAGAGGATGGGCATGGGCGGAGGCAACTGATCGCCTTTGACGCGCAGCAGAGCCAGGTCGTGCAGCCGGTCCACGGCTATCAAGTTGGCCTTGAGGCGATACTCGTTCGTTTCGCCGCTGTTCACGACCACCTCGATGTTCTTGGGGACCTTGTTCGAGGGGCGCATCATATCAACGACGTGGGCATTGGTCACGACCAGGCCAGGCTCAAAGGCGAAGAATCCGCTGCCGGTGCCGCCGCCATCCTCGCGGTCCACGCGGATGAAGACCGTGGACTGTTTGATTCGGGCCGTGGTGATCTGAGGCTTTTTATCGTCGTGTCCGGGAAGGTCGTCCGCGGTGATGATGGGGCCGGTGGGCTGAATCAATTGAAACTGGGAATCGGGGTCATTCAAGGATTTCAGGTCAAAGTTGGCGGGGCGATCGGCCATCTCGCCCAGGTCGGGCCCCTGCCGTTGTTGCTGCATTTGCCTGGCCCGTTCATCCATGATCGTCGGGTAAGTCGCATGTTGGCTTTGTTTATCGTCTTCATGACTAAAGGCGCGGATGATCAAATAGACCGACAAGACCACGACGCCCAGCACCACGAAAACGGTCAGGCTGATGACGATGACAGGCAAGGCAAGGCTCTTCGGTTCCTTGCGCCGGTTGGAGCGAAGCCTGGGCATGGGGCGGTGCGCGGGAACGTCGTCTTCCATTTCTTCCCGGTGCATCGTTTCCTGAGGCGGCGGCCCTTGCGCGGAACTCACCAGCTCCATCGCCAGGGGCGTTTCCTGCATCGCGGGGCCTTGCTCCGTGATGAGGAACCGCTGTTTGCATTGATGGCACATCACTTTACGGCCAATGTAACTTTCATCCAATTCATATTCGGTTTGGCACACAGGACAATAAATCGTGAACATGGTCCATCGTCCTTTGCAGTCTTATCCGCCTGGGAAGAGCACAAGATTAAAGATGAATTAGGTTAATCATAGCGCGGGGATGAACGATTCGCAAATAATTAAAAGAGGAAATGGGCGACGGGTCATTGAAGACGCAATTCCTTGTCTTGCCACGGGACTAAGGCTCCGAGAGCCATCGCGTCCAGCCGCACGTTTGCCAAGTCCTGGGTGGTTGTTGATGAGGATCCAGGATGCGTGCTTCCACGCCCGGAAACTGAGCGGCCAAGGCCATGGCCTTTTCTGGAGCGAGCAAACTCATGGCTGTCGCCAAAGCGTCGGCGTCCACCCCTTGGGGCGCCACGACCGTCACGATCGGCGAAGCGGTTCGACCATAACCCGTTCGCGGGTCGAGGATGTGGGAATATCGGCGGCCTTGCCATTCGAGAAATTGCTCCGCATCGCCGGAGGTGGAAACGGCTCGATCCGTCAGGTAGAGAAATTCAGCTTCAGTCTGACCATGAGTGGTCGTCCCGATGCGTACTTTCCATGCTTTTTGACCAGGCGGGGGCGATCCCGCGGCGACTTCTCCTCCCAAGGCCACCAAGGCACGTTCATAGCCTGATCTTTTGAGATGGGCGAGTCCTTCATCGGCTGCATATCCCTTGGCGATGCCGCCCAAATCCAGGATCATCCCCGGCTGGCGCAGCAGGACGCGCCGCTTCTCGGCATCGACCTCCAAATTGCGAAACCCAACGTTTAGACGAGCTTTGGCGATTTCCTCTGCCGTCGGGGGTTGCTTTTGCCTTCGGGCGCGGCGCCAAAGCCGCGACAACGGGCCGACGGTGACATCGAAGGCGCCTTCCGAAAGCTCGGCCATCCGCTGGCTCTTTTGCAACACGAAAGACAATTCAGGGCTAATGGTGTGCGGCTGCCCGGCGGGTTTGCGGCAGAGCTGCATCAATTCGCTTTCTTCCTGATAGTCGCTCATGATGCGATTGATGGCTTGCATGCGTTCAAACGCCTGGTCCGCGGCTTTGCGGGCGGCCGCCTCCTCGGGAGCATAAAGGACCAGGCGAGCCAGCGTGCCCATGCAAGGCTGTTCGAATTCATAGCGGTTCACGGGCAGTGCACTAGGAGGTGGCAAGAGCAGCGGTAAAAGTGCCGAGAGCAGCATGATTTCCTCAATTCCTTGGTGGTTGGTCATTGCAAAACACCATGGGTAGCATTATCTTACCAGGAAAGCGTGTCGGTCGCTTAGCTTCATTTGACCCACCCTTAGGATCGAAGCCATACCCACCCCAATCCAACCGCATGGAGGTTGATTCGCTTGGCGCGATTGTTTCTGACTGGCTTACTATTGTGCGTCATTGGCATGACGGGACTGCGGGCCTCCTCGAAGACCGCCCCAACTCATCGACCTTTGACCATGGATGAGTTCAAGGCCTATACCGAGACGATTCCGGACACTGGCGTGCAGTTCGACATGGTGCCCATTCCAGCAGGCAAGTTCAAAATGGGCAGCTTGGAAGAAGAAGCCGACCGCGAGGAGCACGAGGGGCCGGTTCGCGAGGTCGAGATTCGCGCTTTTTGGATGGGTCGATGCGAAGTGACATGGAATGAATACGACTTGTTCGCCTTCAGCCTCGACTTGAAAAAGGAACTGGAGGAGAAACAGGACAAGGCGCAAGGCGGCGGCGATGCCGTGACCCGGCCGACGCCTCCCTATACCGACATGACGTTTGGCTACGGCCACGACGGCTATCCAGCCCTGTGCATGACGCACCACGCCGCGATGGAATACTGTCGATGGTTGTCAATGAAAACAGGCAAGACTTATCGCTTGCCCACGGAGGCGGAATGGGAATATGCCTGCCGCGCCAACACACAGACGCCCTATTCCTTTGGCGGCGACCCTGAAAAGCTTGATGAATACGCCTGGTTTGCCGACAACGCCGAAGGGCAACCCCACCCTGTGGGTAAGAAAAAGCCCAATCCCTGGGGGCTCAACGACATGCATGGCAACGTGGCGGAGTGGTGCCTGGATCACTTTGACCCCAAACGCTATGCCGCATTGCCTGGAGATAAAGCGTCGCTGAACCCGTTTCTGAAGCCGACGGATAAGCGCTTCTCCCACGTCGTCCGAGGCGGGTCATGGGATGACGAAGCGGGCATGCTCCGCTCAGCGGCGCGCCGCGGTTCGATCCGCGAGTGGCTTCGGCAGGATCCACAGAGGCCGCAAAGTATTTGGTGGTTGACGGAAGCCTTGTTTGTGGGGTTTCGCGTGGTGCGGCCCGTCGAAGAGTACGAAGGATTGAAGAACCTGCGTTCGACCGTGACAAAAAACAGTCCCTATCAATAAACCTTTTTCACCGCTCAGATGGAATCGTCCATCCCCTTGCACAGGAGGCCCGCCATGACTCGACGCTCGCAATCCGATCAACCCGCCCGCCGCGATTTTCTGAAAACGACCGCTGCCGCCTCGATGGCGTCGACTTTGGCCGTGGCTCAGTCCTCCGCTTTGGGGGGATATTTCGCGGGCGGGAACGATGAACTCCGCGTGGGCGTGATCGGCTGTGGCGGCCGCGGGACGGGGGCCGTGGAACAGGCCTGCAACGCGGGACCCAACATTAAGCTGGTGGCGATCGGCGACATGTTTCCCGAACGAGTGGAAGGGAAGTTCAATTACTTGAAAAAAGCTTTGGGCGATCGCTTCCAGGCCACGAAAGATACCTGTTTCTCGGGGTTCGACGCCTACAAGGGCGTCCTGGCGACGAATGCGAATTTCATCATCCTGGCAACGCCTCCGGGATTTCGCCCCATGCATTTGCGCGCCACCGTGGCGGCGGGCAAACACATCTTCACGGAAAAGCCCGTGGCGGTCGATGGGCCTGGCGTGCGGGAGTGCATCTTGGCCTACGAGGAAGCCAAGGAAAAGGGCCTGGGCATCGCGGCGGGCACGCAGCGGCGGCATCAGACGGGCTATCTCGAAGCCATGAAGCGCGTGCACGACGGCCAGATCGGCGACGTTGTCGCGGCACGCTGCTATTGGAATCAAGGCCGCTTGTGGCACGTCAACCGCACGCCCACCATGTCCGACATGGAATGGCAATTGCGTAATTGGCTCTATTTCACCTGGCTGTCCGGCGACCATATCGTCGAACAGCACGTTCATAACCTGGACGTCGTGAATTGGGGTATGCAGCGCACCCCGAAGCGGGCGGTCGGCATGGGCGGTCGGCAAGCTCGAACCGAACCCCATTTCGGCCATATCTACGATCACTTTGCGGTGGATTACGAATACGGCGATGGCAAGCACGCCATGAGCATGTGCCGCCAGATCGATCAATGCGAACAAAATGTGTCGGAATGCCTGGTGGGCACCAAGGGGATTCTGTACACCTCGGCTTCACGACGCCAGTATGAGATCGTGGGTGAAAACAAATGGCGCATGAATCCACGAGAAGACAACGAACCCTATCAGCAAGAACACATCAACCTCGTGCAAAGCATTCGTTCCGGCAAGCCGATCAATGAACTGCTCAACGTCGCCCACAGCACCTTGACGGCCATCATGGGGCGCATGTCTTGTTACACGGGCAAGGCCGTGACCTGGGAGCAGGCGTTGAATTCGAAGGAGAACTTGCTGCCCAAGACGCTGTCGATGGGGGAGCTTCCCGTGCCGCCAGTGGCCATCCCAGGGCGGACCGAATTGCTGTAACGGATCAATCGGCGTCAGCCCCTCGAGCTTCCTCAGAGGTTCGAGGGGCTGTTTTTTGGCGTGAAGACGCGGAATCCGAGTTTCCTTGAGAGAGTGATTTCATAAGCTATTCTGCAACGATCAATTAGGATCGGTAAATATAGACAAGACATTTTATCGTCGGAATGTCACGTCTCTTGATGTATAAATTTATGTCTTCATTTGAGTGCCAGGTATGCCCATGATCAAAGCCATGATCTTCTTGGATGGAACATGGATTTACGCCAACACGCCGCGACTCGCTGAAATTTACGGAAAAGCCGACTTCCATTTGGATTTCGGCAAGCTGCCCGAGGTCTTGGCTCAATCCGTCACGCAACAATTGCACCATATCCCCGTGGACGTCGTCCGAACGCATTTGTTTGGCAGCTATGCGGCCAACTATGATTTGCGCGATGAAGAGGCCGTCCAGCGCCGGCTGGACTTCTTCGACTTGCTCCGCGAGGAATATCACTACGAAGTGCAGATCTTTCCCATCAACTTCCGCGGCCGCCGGCTGCGCCGCGCCGACCGCGATCCGCGGGATAACTTCGAGCCGCGCGAGAAATGCGTCGACATTTCCCTGGCCACGAGCATGCTCTACTATGCGGCCATTCCGCATGCCTATGATATTGCCATCGCGGTTTTGGGGGATTTGGATTTCAAGCCTATGCTGCAGGCCGTCCGGCATCTGGGCAAGCGCGTCGCCCTGGCTTCCATTCGCGGCGCCTGCGCCCCTGAATTTTCCGAAACGACGGACGCCGCGCGGGTGCGCGATTACGACATTATTTGGCTGGACGACCTCCTGCAGGAGTTGGAGTTGAAATATGAATCCCACCAGCGCGAATGCGAATCGCCTAATCACAAGGGCGAACGGTGGGTCTGGACGACATTTCACCCGCGCAAGGGGCAGCGTTTTTATTGCGATGCTTGCCGGTCGATGTTCGCCAGGGAAAAACAAGAAGCTCAGGAAGAATTCGTCAGTTCCGAAGTGGATCAAGATTGGCACGCGGTCGGGGACATGGAATCCGGCCCAAGTCTGCGCGGCGAAATCAAGAAAAAAGTTACCGATCGCGGCTTTGGCTTTATCGCCGCCGATGACGGCCACGATTATTTCTTCCATTTCACCGATCTGGAGCCGGGGGCAGATTTTGTGGACGTCCGCGAAGGCGAGGAAGTGATCTTCGAGGTCAAGCGTCGTCCCAGCGCGCTCAAGGCCGGCGCGGCCCAGCGGGTCCGCCGGCCGGATGATATAGGCAATCACTGATCTGCCGTTCACCCATCGCGCTTTGCGGCCAAACGCGGTGGGGATGCTATTTCCTGGCAAGAACACGTCGGAACCGCAAGTTCTTGCTGGTCAAGCCGAATCCATTGCGTTATCTTGTAGGAATTGATCCACGAGTTGCAAATCCCCCATAGGGTGATGGGGCGATTGAGGGTGGGAGAGCATGGCCATGCCTTCGGAGAATCCGAAAGGCGCACCGACCATCAAGAGCATCGGCCGGTACGACATCATTCATAAGATCGCCGACGGCGGCATGGGATCGGTCTACAAGGCGCGTAGTCAGATCACTGGCGAAATGGTGGCGATCAAGATCGTTCCCGCCCACATGGCGAACAATCAAGTCCTGGTCAAACGCTTCGAACAAGAGTTTCGCGCCGCCAGCAGCCTCGACCACGAGAATATCGTTCGGGCCATCGACTTTGGCTACGAAAATGCCACGCCCTACCTGGTCATGGAATACGTGGAAGGGGAGAACCTGGGGCAGCGGATCGATCGGCAAGGCCGCATTTCCGAAAAAGAAGCCATCAAGATCATCGCACAAATCGCTCAAGGATTGAACAAGGCCCATGGCCAGGGCCTCATCCATCGCGACGTGAAACCCGACAATATATTGATCACTCCGGAAGGCAAAGCCAAACTCGCCGACATGGGGCTGGCCAAGGAGACCGAAACCGAACTGAATTTGACGCGGACCGGCCGCGGCTTGGGCACGCCGCAGTTTATGGCCCCCGAGCAGTTCCGCAACGCCAAGAATGCTGACGCCCGCTGCGATATTTATTCCCTGGGAGCCACGCTCTACATGGCCCTCACCGGGGAACTGCCCTTCAAGTCCTGCAGCCCGCTGGATGCCTGGATGAAAAAGGTGCAGAATGATTTTCCGCCGCCGCGGCAACTGGCCAGCCATCTCAGCGAGCGCGTGGATTGGGCGATCCGCAGGGCCATGAGCGCCGACCCCAAACAACGGCCCAATACGTGCCGCGAATTTGTCGAAGACCTGATGGGCCGAAGCACCAAGAAGCTGGCTTCCCCCTCTCTTGCTCAAGCTCAGCAAGACGTATGGTTCATCGTGTATGAAGACGAATTCGGCACCACGCACACGGTGAAGGGCAGCCTGCAAGCCATTCGGCGCTGCCTCAAGGAAGGACGGCTCGGGGAGGCGGAAAACGTTCGCATCAGCAAACAGCAAACCGGACCCTTCGAACCGCTCCGCTCGCAGCCGGAGTTTCGCGATCTGGTTGTGGCGCCGGCGGCCTTGGAAGTCAATCCGTCCAAGGACTCCGTGAAATTAAACCGGCCCGCATCGGCGCCAAGCGTCCGCTCCCACTCCTCGGGCGTCACCCGGCCCGGGCCGGTCTCCGTGGAGCCGACTTCCCAGCAGATCAACAGCGGCTTTCGCAGTTCCAACATCGAAATCGCCGCTGCTTATCCATCCCAGCGCAAACAGGTGGATTGGGTGACCATTCTGCTGCTCACCCTCGTGCTGGCCTGCGGCTTCGTGGCGGGCTTGCTGTGGTTGTACTTGATGCCTTAACCCCTCGCCCATGGGACGGGCCGCTTTTCCAAAAAGGCCCGCAACCCTTCCTTGGCATCGATGTGCAAACGGGCATCGGCGCTGGCCGAGGCCGTCGTTTTCTTCATCGGGTCGGTGATGGGGTTCATTCTTTGCAAAAGCGACTTGGTCACGGCCAGGGCTTGCGGACTGGCTTCCGCCATTTCCACCGCCCAGCGCTGCGCGGTGGCGAGCAACTCGCCCTCGGGAACGACGTCGTTGATCAGCCCCATCCGTTTGGCCTCGGCGGCGTCGATGAGATGGCCCCGGAGGAGCAAGTCCCGCGCGGCGCGCTCTCCCACGTGCCGTAATAAATGGGGCATGACCATGGCGGCCACCAAGCCCCGTTTCACTTCGGGATAGCCGATTTTGGCCTGCGGAACCGCCAGGGCGAGATCGCACACGGTCATCAGTCCGGCGCCGCCCGCGACGGCGGGGCCATTGACCGCGGCCAGGGTCGGTTTCAATGATGAATAAATCAGGTCAAACAGCGTCGACAGCTGCTCGGCATCCTTATGCACCTGCTCGGCCTCTCCAGGTTGATCCAACGTCGCGGCCACCTCGGCCAAGTCCATCCCCGCGCAGAAGGCCGTGCCCGCGCCCGTCAATATCGTGCAGCGGGTGGAGGATTCTTGCTCGGCGCGCCGAAAGGCATCGATCAGCCCCGCCACCAAGGCCCGGTTCAAGGCGTTGCGGCGATCCGGCCGATGGAGCGTGATGACGGCCGCGACCCCTTGGATTTCATATCGCACCACGGTTTCACTCATGGGAGCGTCCTCTTGGCTTGTCGGCGCATCTGGTCCAGATCGGGCGGCATCGGCAGCGGCAAATCCAGGATGGCTTGCCCCAAGGTTTTCCCCTGGGTGTCGATGCGAAGGGAGCGGCTCGCCCCGCCTCCCAGGGCATTATAAAGCATGAAGTTGAAGGCATGGAGATTGGCCGCGGCAAAACGCTCGACCTTGGAGCAACCCAAGCCAGCGAAATACTGCTGCACGACATCCGGCGTGAGATGCCGTTCCAGCCAGCGATAGCCTGATTCGGTGTAAGCCAGTACGGCCACGTTGGCGTGATTGCCCTTGTCCCCGCTGCGGGTGTGCGCGATGGCACGCAAGGCTATGTGTGTGGTCGTGGTCATGCTCATGATTCCAACCTCACCTGGGGTTGAACGGCACTTTTCGCGATCAAGGCCGGCCAATAAGCCAACACGGGTCGCACCGAGGCTCGGCCCGTCGTGTACCCGGTGACGCCGGGCGGACCCGCCGTGACCAGCGGGGCAAACTCCTTGGCAAAACGTTCGACGGCCGCCTGATGGGGATCGTGCACGGAGACCCGCAACATGACTTCCCTGGGCGAACCATCAGACGCAAGTCCGGGCACAATATCTCCGGCGCCGATGACTTCGATCAGATGTCGTGCATACACATGGCCTGCCCGGCGCAAGCGATCCAAGATGATTTGCCCAGCCAGCCGCGCCTTGGCCGCGGCATCCTGGCCGTAAAGAGCGAGGGTGCCGGTGGCCGTGAAGCCGTCACGATAGGCGATGGACACTTTATAGGTGGGCGTGGCAGGCTTGCCGCTGCCGCCCCGGACGGTGACCGTGTCGGGGGCGGTTTCCTCAAGTTGGAGCGTCGTGAAATCGGCAGTGACGTCTGGCGTCAGATAGCGGGCGGGATCGCCGACTTCGTACAGCAACTGCTCGCCGACCGTTTCCAGGTTGACGATGCCGCCGCTGCCAGGCGGCTTGGTGATGCGAAATAAGCCCGATGGCTCGATTTCCGCGATGGGATAGCCGACCTCCGCCAGGTTGGGGATTTCCTCCCAGTGGCACCAAAGCCCGCCGGTCACTTGAGCGCCGCATTCAATCAAATGGCCGGCCGCGGTGGCGGCCCCCAATCGCGGCCAATCTTCCGGAGGCCAGCCGAACGCATGCATGGCGGGGGCCACGGTGAGGGCCGCGTCGGCGATGCGCCCCGTGATCACCACGTCCGCGCCGAGCCGCAAAGCTTCGACCATGGGTTGGGAGCCAAGATAAGCATTGGCACTGACGACTTGCTTGCGAATGGTTGCCAGGGGCGTCCCTTCATCCAGGTGTTGGAGGTCATGACCCGAGGCGAGCAGTTCATCCAGGCGGGGCATGAGATCGTCGCCGGCCACGGTGGCGATTTTTTTTTGGTTCAAGCCCGCTGCATCGAGCACCTCGCGGGCCTTGCGGGCGCAGGCCGAGGGATTCATGCCGCCGGCGTTGGTGATGATTTTCAGATGGGGCTGCTCCTTCAAGACCGGAGTCAGCCGAGTCAGCACGTCGATGAAATCGGCGGCGAAGCCTGCCTCGGGATTTTTCTGTTTTTGCAAGGCCAGGATCGACATGGTCAGCTCGGCCAAGTATTCGAGCGTCAGGTAATCCAAACGGCCGTGCTTGGCCAACGCGATCGGGGCATCCAGATTATCCCCCCAGAAACCGCAACCGTTGCCGACTCGGATCGAGGCTCGCATGGCTCGTTCTCGCGTGGATGAGGGGACTTGGTCAATACCTCGAAACCCTGCCAAATCATAGCGCCGCCAGAGGGATTGCGTCGGCGGTTAAACTTGCAAGACGCCGGTCTTGAAGGGGCGGCCCGCGTCAAATTGCGTGCTGATTTGGAGCAAGGCCATCAGCAGCGTTCGGGTCTGCGATGGCTCGATGATCTTATCCACCCACAAGCGGGCGGCTCCATAGCGGATGTCCATCTTTTCTTCATACGACTGCTGCACCTTGCGGCGCAGCTCTTCCAACTCCGCCGCGTCAGGCTCATGCCCTTGACGCTTGAGCGCCGTGATCGAAACATCCAGGAGCGTGTTGGCGGCTTGCTGTCCGCCCATGACGGCATACTTGGCCGTGGGCCAGGCCAGGATGAAACGCGGGTCGAAGGCTTTGCCGCACAGGGCGTAGTTGCCCGCGCCGAAGGAACCGCCCATGATCACGGTCAGCTTGGGAACGACACTATTGGAGATGGCGTTGACTAATTTGGCGCCGGCCTTGATGATGCCCGCTTGTTCGGAATCGCGTCCGACCATGAAGCCATTGACGTCCTGCAGAAACACGATGGGAACCCGCATCTGGTTGCAATCCATGATGAAGCGGGCCGATTTGTCGGCGGCGTCGACGTAAATCACGCCCCCATACTCCAAGACCCCCTTCGTGGTCTTGCTCCGCTTTTTCTGGTTGGCGACGATGCCGACCGCCTGCCCGCCGATGCGGGCATGGCCGCAGACCATCGACTGGCCAAACTCGGCCTTGTATTCATCGAATTGGCCCCCGTCCACGAGATGCCGGGTCAGGAAGTCGCGAATGTCATATTCCTTGCGGGCATCCGGATGAAAGGCTTCCTCGATGGGCGGCCCCTGATTCTTGGGAGCGCACGCAGGGGGAATCGCCTTGACCGCATAGCGTTCAGGCAGCAAGCCGACGAGCCGCCGCAAACGTTCGATGCACGCTTCATCGTTCGGTTCGCGATAGTCGATGGTGCCGCTGATGGCGGCATGCATGGCGGCGCCGCCGAGTTCTTCGTGGCTGACGGCTTGTCCGATCGCCGCCTTGACCAGAGCCGGCCCGGCCAGATACAGACCCGAACCTTCCGTCATGAGCAGTTTATCGCAGAGCACGGGCAGATAGCCGCCGCCCGCGACGCAATTGCCCATGATGGCGGCGAACTGCGGGATGCCCTCGGCGGAGAGGACGGCATTGTTGCGGAAGATGCGGCCAAAGTCATCCTCGTCGGGAAAGACCTCGTCTTGCAGCGGAAGGAACACGCCGGCGCTGTCCACGAGGTAAATCAAGGGCAAATGATTGTCCATCGCTTGCCGCTGGGCGCGGAGGACTTTCTTGCAAGTCATGGGGAAAAAGGCGCCCGCCTTCACGGTGGCGTCGTTGGCGATGATCATGGTCCAGCGGCCGGAGACCTGGCCCAAGCCCGTAATCACTCCTGCCGAGGGAGCGCCGCCCCATTCGGAGTACATCTGCCATGCCGCCCACAGACCCAGCTCGATGAATGCGGGCAGGCTGCCATCGGCGGGATCACAGAGCTTGGCGATGCGTTCCCGGGCGGTGAGCCGGCCTTTCTCGTGCTGCCGGTCAGCCGCCTTGCGGCCGCCTCCCTCAAGAATCTTGGCTTCTTCCGCATGGAGGCGATCGAGCAGTTCACGCATGGGCGATGACTTTCTCGCGGATCAAGGATGGGGTTGGACGCCGTTCGTCCATTGCCGTCTTTGCCTCGACGACGGGATCTTGAGAAGCTTGCGATACTTGGTCACCGTTCGCCGCGCGACCGGACAGCCGGCTGCGCTCAATTGGTTGACCAAATCATCGTCGCTGTAAGGATTAGATTTATCTTCCCGGTCGATGATTTCCAGTAGCTTGCGTTTGATTTGTTCATAAGCCACTTCTTCGCCGGTGGCCGTGGTGGTGCCGCCCCCGAAGAAGCGTTTGAGCGGGAATAAGCCGCGCGGCGTTTGGACCCATTTGTCATCGACGGCCCGGCTGACGGTCGTGACGTGCACGCCCACGTCGTCGGCGATTTGCTGCATTTTCAGCGGCGTGAAATATTCCGGACCGTGATCGAGGAAGGCTTTTTGATGGCGAACGATGGCCCGGGTCACTTTCTCCAGCGTCGCGCGGCGTTGCTGAATGGCCTCCACCAGCCACTGGGCGGACTGGATTTTCTGCTTCAAAAACTCCCGCTCCTTGGCGTCGCCTTGCTTGTTCTTGAGCCGCTGCAGATACATTCGGCTGATGTAGACGTTGGGCACGTAGTCATCCACGAGCTTGATGACGTATTCGCCGTTTTCATCCTTGTCAATGATGATGTCGGGAACGATGTAATGAGCCTGTTCATCCTTGAAGGCCGCGGCGGGGCGGGTATTCAGATGCCGCAAGGTTTCCAGGGCCTCTTGGATGGTGGCCAGGTCGAAACCGGTGCGGCGCTGAATGACCGGGATGCGATTGTGTTCCAGATCATCCCAATGCTGCGCGATGAGCACGCGGAGGACGTCGGCATGGGGCGTGTCCGGCGTGAGCTGCAAGAGCAAGCATTCCTTCAAGCTGCGGGCGCCGATGCCGCTCGGTTCGAGCCGCTGGATAAAGCTGACCGCGGCGTCCAAATCCTCGTCCGCCACCGGCTGGCCCAGCGTCGCGCGCAGCTCATCGTGGCTGGGGAGATAGCCGTTATCCTTCAGGTTGGTGACCAGATGGCGCACCAGCGGCTCCAGGGCCGCGGGGATTTCCATGAGGTTCAGTTGTTCGATCAGATGTTCCTGGAGGGAGATCCCGCGCGACGGCATGTTCTGCATGACGTCATGCTTGCGCTCATTGTCGTCGTCCAGGCCGTTTTGCGAGCGGTTGGTCCGTTCGGTGTAATTTTTTTCCCAGTTGTCGTACTCGGCCTCGGCATAGTCGACTTCGGGTTCCGGCTTCTCCTCGGCGGCTGGTGGCTCCGCGGCGGGCGCCTCTTCCTTGACTTTTTCCGCAATCTCCAGCACCGGATTTTCTTGCAGCTCTTGTTGAATGCGTTCCTGGAGTTCCAGGACCGGAAGCTGCAATATCTCCATCGACTGAATCATGCGCGGGGCAAGAATCAGCTTTTGTTGCATCCGAAGTTGCTGGGACGTATCCAGTCTCATGCCGTTATTGTATCTCCTCCGATGACAAACGGAGCGGCATAACCTGTGTTCCCCGTTCGTGCAAGACGGCTTTTATTTTAATGGCAGACCAAACGCAAGGGATCAATAATCCCGGCGGCCGGTGAGCGCATCGGCCAGGGCGTCCCGATTCGCGAATTCCAAATGGGAGCCGGCCGCCAGACCTCGGGCCAGGCGGGTGATCTTCACCGGCGACTCGCTCAACAAATTGGAGATATAGAGCGCGGTTCCATCGCCCTCCAGGGTGGGATTCGTGGCCAAAATGACCTCGCGCACGTTCTGCTCCCGCACGCGGCGCAGCAAGGCGTCGATCGTCAGCTTTTCCGGGCCGATGTTCTCTAATGGCGCTAACCGTCCCTGCAAGACGTGGTACAACCCGCGATAGACGCCGGAGCGTTCTATGGCCATCAGGTCTTTCGGCTGCTCCACGATGCACAACATTTGGGCGTCGCGCGCGGGATCGGCGCAGATCGAGCACAACTCGCTTTCCGTGGGTTGGAAGCATTGCCGGCAGGGGTGCACGCTGTGCTTGATTTGCATGAGGGCGTCGGCCAAGGCCATCACCTGGCTCTCCTCGGCCGTGAGCAGATGATGGGTCAATCGTTCGGCGGTTTTCGGGCCGATGCCCGGCAGCCGGCTGAACTCGTGGATCAGCCGTTCGACTGCGTTGCGCGGTTCCATTCCCTTGATCGCCATGGTTCACGAACCCATCAGTTGCGAGAGGTCGGGCATGCCTGGGAGGCCAAGATGGCCCGCCAGCTTGCCGGTTTCCTCGCCGACTTGCGCTCGGGCCTTGTCCAGGGCTTGATTGACGGCGCCGCGAATCAGGTCCTCCAAGAACTCGCGGTCCTCGCCCTGGTACGCCTCTTGGGAAATGTCAAGCCGCAACAATTCCAAGCGGCCGTTGACCGTGGCCTTGACCATGCCGCCGCCGGCGTCTCCCTCGACGACGATCTGGCCGAGCCGCTGCTGCATTTTTTCCGCTTCTTCCTTCATCTTCGGCAGAGCGCCGAGGAGTTTGGTGAACAGGCCAATTTCCTTGAACATGTTTATCCCTTTAAGTCAGGCGTTGCGCGGCGGGGACGCTGTTCGCTCCATAATCATCATCGATGCGAACGATTTCCGCCCCCAGGTGCTCCATGGCGGATTGAATGAGGGGCTGCTGCAAAGCCCATTTCCTGGCCGAGGCAGCTTTGGGCATCACTGGCCCTTGCGGGGTTTCACCCTCTTGCGACGCCAACTCGAAGCGCAGAGCCACGCCTTGCCCCGTCACTTTTTTCAGCGTCTCCTCGATCCGCGTCAGCCGCGCGGCGTCTTGGCAATACTCGAGGTTCCGGGCCGTGGCGCGGGTAAACGTCACCATCACCGTGGCGGGAGGGACCAGCGTGTGCCGCTCGGCGCTGCCCAGCATCTGGCTCAATAATGGCGGCAAGGCTCGAAGCGTTTGCTGCCACACCTGCTGCAAATTCCCCTCCGTCAGTGGCAGAGACTGAGTGGACGGCGGAGGGGCCTCAGGAGGGCGGGGCGGGGCCGATCCGGAAAAGCGCGGCGGGCTGGCCTTGGGAGCCGGCTCGCCTTTGCCGGGGGCGGGGCCAGTTTCCACCCATTGTTGCAATTGCCGCACGACGTCCGCCAAGGGTTGCAGGTTCGACAACTGACAAAGCCGGAGGATCGTCGCTTCCACCAGAACGCGGCCATGGCTCGTGGTTTTCAGCCGGGCCTTGGCCGCCACCCACAGGTCGATCCCGGCCAAGACCTGGTCCAGGGTCAGCGTTTGGAGGCGCGCCGACCATTCCGCTTGCCGCAGGGTGGCGTGCTCCAGCAGGTCCGAATCGGCGTTGACCGCCTTGGCAAGCATGAGCTGCCGCCAGAAATCGATCATTTGATCCAGGAATTCGCCGATCTGCACCCCTTCGCCGCACGCTTCGTTGAACGTCTGCAAGGCTTTGACGCCGTCCTTGCTCAGGATGGCTTGGGTCAAAGCGGCTACTTGTTCATCGTTGGCGGTTCCCAAGAGCAACTGGATGTCTTGCAAGGTCAACGGGCCTTGGCCAAAGGACATGGCCTGATCGAGCAGGGATTGTGCATCCCGCATGGAGCCGCCCGCGCGCCGGGCCAACAGGGCCAGCGCCTCCGGTTCCGCCTCGACTTTTTCTTGATCGACGATGTGCCGCAGCCGATCCTGAATCTGCTTGACGCCGATGCCGCCAAACTCGAAGCGCTGGCACCGCGACAGGATCGTGATCGGCACTTTGTTCATCTCGGTGGTGGCGAAGATGAATTTGACGTGCGGCGGCGGTTCTTCCAGCGTTTTCAACAAGGCGTTGAAGGATTCCTTGGTCAAAGAGTGGACTTCATCGATGATGTAGATTTTGTAGCGGCTGTGCTGGGGGCGGTATTGGGCATTGGAGCGGAGTTCGCGTATGTCGTCGATATTGCGGTTGCTGGCGCCGTCGATCTCAACCACGTCCACGTCCTCGCCGACGGCGATCGCCTGGCAGGATTCACAGGCGCCGCAGGGGTTGATGGTCGGCCCTTGGACGCAGTTGAGACATTTGGCCAAGATGCGGGCGGTGGAGGTTTTGCCCACGCCGCGAGCGCCATGGAACAGGTAGGCATGGGCGACGCGTCCCTGCTGGATGGCGTTTTGCAAAGCGCGGGCGATAGCCTCCTGGCCGATCAATTCCGTGAAAAGAGCAGGTCGATAGCGCCGCGCCAGGACGGTGTAATCGATGCGCGGCGAGTTGGCGTCGGGGGCCGGTGATGGTTTGGGCGGGGAGGTGGTCGCCGATGCTTTTTTAGCCATGGCATTACGGGACGCCCGTCTCGTCGTGAGGTCGGGGCACGGCGCGCCGTATCAACCCGACGTGGTGCTTTGCAAATTTTGTCCGCCCGGCAAAGAGGCCGAGAGAGGCTGATCCACTGCACAAAGAGTCGTTGTTTATGGCTGCTCCTTCCGGCCTGACCAGATTCACAAGACCCCATTGCGTGGGTCCCCTCCCGGCTTCTTCACCGGGCGGACACGATAGGTTTACGTTTATTTTACGAGGTCTCCCTTCCGGTGCATATGGGCCAGCACCGATTTTCCCAAAGAACCACGATCCAAGGATCCTCAAGGGGGCGCTGCCTCTATCGGCAGTTGACTAAGGCTGCTCGGGAGGGTCGATGGCGACTTTCTGGATCGTGAGCGGTTGCACGAACAAGGGGGGCGGCACGACCGCATCCTGGACCTCGGTGGTATAAAGTTGATCGAGGATTTCCAAGCCTTTGGTCACTCGCGCAAACAAGGTGAACTGGCCATCCAGGGCGGGAGCATCGGTCAGACAAACATAAAACCGGCAGCAAGCGGTGTCGGGTTGTCCAGGCAAGTGAATCGCGCCGATCATGCCTCGACGATGTCGCAGGCCCCGCTTGTGGGCTTCCTCATCGGTCAGAATTTCATGCTTGAGGCAATAGCCCAGGTGGGCGGCGTCGTTGCCGTTGCCTTCGATGGAACCTGCCGCGATGACCTTGGGGCTGGAAGGGTCCTGGGGTTCGCCGATGCGGGTTTCAAAAGCCAAGCCGTCGTAAAAGCCCGAACGGGATAGGGCGATGAAGTTGCGGCAATGATTCGGAGCAACGTCGGAGAGCAACTCGATCTCCACTGGACCGGCACCGGTCGTGAGGGTTGCCTTGTAATGGATCGGCTGACCTTGGGCCGAGCGAAAGCGAATCTGCTGCCACTGCGCTTGGACTTGGCTGTACACCTTGCCGACCGAAAGCCCAGCCTTGGTTCGCAGGGGGGGGAGTTGCCGCGGCAGACTCTCCAAGCGGATCGCCTCGGCAAAAGGCTGATGCCAGGCGTCGACCATGGGAGCGGTTGCTTCGGAGCCCGCGACGTGTTGGGCTTGCGTGATCGATGAAGACGTCGATCCTGGTGTATTCCTATCGGGAGCCAGAGGCGCGGGGTTAGACTGCGTCGCGGCCTTGGCGGAAAGTTCAGCGATGGATGAATCCTTTTTCTCGCAGCCGATGTGGAGTGTCAAAAGGCAAACGGCCAAAATTGCCATTCTTCCTCGCATGTCGATGCATCCTTGCCATGAGTAGAGTCGTTGTCGGATGGATTTTGCGGTCGGAATCCATCATAGCCATTTCAAAAGATCGAACAAGATCGGCTGAGGCGCGGCGAAAGGGATGCGCCTGACGGTTGCCCCTGACGTAACTGTGACTAGACAGGGTATCCAATCGATTGCAAATGATGCGTGTGCAAGACAAAAGGCTCAGGTGGAATGCTCTTGAGGTTGAATCGGGGCATCAGGTCTTGGGCCGAGATGGGTTGTATAGCAGGAAGCCAACCACAGGACCACGCCAGCAGTCCGATCAAGGCCTCCGCGGCAACGCCCGCCTGGCGGAGCGCGGACAAGCGCGTGTCCCCATGGCGTTTGGCGAGCCGGCGGCCGTCCGGCCCGACGACCAGCGGCACGTGCACGAAAGCAGGGGGATGCGTTTCGAGGGCGGCATAGAGTTGCAGTTGCCGCGGCGTGGACGGCACCAGGTCATCGCCTCTCACGACGTGGGTCACGCCCATGTCGGCGTCATCGACGACCACGGCCAACTGATAAGCAGGCGCGTCATCCGCTTTCCAAACCACAAAATCGCCCAGCAGGGCGGACGGCACCGTGGTTGAACCCAGAAAACCGTCGACGAAGGCGTTCTGGTGGGGATGAGAGCGAAACCGCCAGGAATAGGGGCGATCCACGATCCGCGCCGCGTCGGCCGCTTGACGATAGGCACAGGTTCCGGGATAAGCAGGGCCTTCATGCTCCAGGTGCGGCGCGCTGGCGGCCAGTTCGATATCCCGGCGGGAACAAGTGCATGGATACACTAATTCCTTGTCTTGCAGCCGGCGCAGGGCCGATCGGTATAAATCCAATCGATCCGATTGGCGAACGCATTCCCCATCCCAGTTGAGTCCCAACCAGGCTAAATCGTCGAGGATCAAGCGTTCCGCTTCGGGTTTGATGCGCGGGGAGTCGATGTCCTCGATGCGGAGCAGCAATCGGCCTTGGCGGCATCGAGCCAGCAGCCAATTGATCAAATAGGTGCGGGCGTTGCCGACGTGTTGGGCGCCGGTGGGAGAGGGGGCCAGGCGGCTGTTCCACGTTGTTTCGCTCATGAGGCTTCACGCAGAAAAAAACCACGGAAGGCTCCGTGGTCAATCAGAACAACGATTCACAGGAGAAGCCAGCGATTATCTCTTGGCACCATCCGTCTCCATGGGCCGAAGCGAGAGCGACGCATGCTTGACCAGGAACTGCAAGAGGGCCTGCACCGCCGTGTCTTGTTGGGCCAGCATGCGGCCCACGATGCTGAAATGATCCCGCTGCTTGATCTCGAGCAGTTGGGCGTCATTCTTGGCTTTAATCAAGGCGTTGTGCATGAGCCGGGCGTTTTCGTCCAGCGTGGGGAAATCATCATCCCCATAGAGGATCAAAAAAGGCGGCAAGTTGGGACGCACGTGATGCACGGGTGAAGCGAGTTGTCTGGCCTTGGGATCGTCGCCAAACACGCTGGGGAAAAAGTTCTTTTCGGGTGGAATCTGGTACACGCCGCTGATCGGAATCACGCCGCGAATCTGTTGGGTTTTGAGGCCGTGCGGTGCCAGGTACTGCCCATCCGTGGCGAGCAGGGAGACCAGGTGGCCACCCGCCGAGTGGCCGGAGAGAAAGACTTGATCCGTCTTCCCCCCATAAGCGGCGATGTGCTTGTACACCCAGGCAAACGCCTTGGCGACGTCCTCGACGTGTCCTGGATGCCGCACGTCGGGGGAAAGGCGGTAATTGGCCACCACGAAGCCGACGCCATTCCTGGCGAAGAGTTGAGCGATCTTGCCATAGATGCCAAACATGAAATTCTTGTCGCCATGCTTCCAGGCGCCGCCATGGATGAAGATCACGACGGGAAAGGCTTCTTTCTTGGGCAGATAGAGGTCGAGCTTATGCTTGACCGGATGCGCATCGGGGCCGTCGTAATAGGCGACGTCCTTGATGGTTTTCACTTCGAACGGTCCCCCCGACCACGCCACAGCGGCTGGCCCTGAAGGCGCGGACCCCGGGTCGCCGCCCAGCAGCCAACCTTGCCCTAAAAGAAAAATGAAGAACAGTGATCCGAGAAAACCACCGATCAGCGCCGAAAAACGAAGTCGAGCATGCATGCTAATTGCTCCCAGTTGAAGCCCCATTCTTCCATGACGGCGAGTGGCGATCCTGGCAGGCCGGAATGGCGTCATCCCAACTATTTTACGAAAAGTACGATGGACAACTTAGCCTTAGCCGGGTGGAGAAATTGTTCAACCTGCCGTGATAGAGGTGATTTATGCAGATTTTACCGTGAATAGCAAGCTAGTTGGGATGGGGAATTCAGCCGATGCCATAACGGGAACTAGGCCAATCCGCCTTCCCTTGAATTTGAAACCTGCTATTTTCCCCACGGGCCCAGGGAGGGGCGTTGCGTTTTAAAATGCCAGGGAGCAAAGACCAATCGTGATGCGCGGCGTGGGTTGGTGGTGGGGAATCCTGTGGGTGCTCGCGTCGGGCTGCACCGCGGCGGGTGGAGGATCGGCACGCGAGTACAATCAGCGCGGCGTGGCACTCTTGGCGCAAAAAGATTTCCAGGGGGCGAAGACGCAGTTCGAGGAAGCCGTTCGCCTGGCCCCCCGCGATCCCGATACACTTTACAACGTCGCCACGGCGGCCCACCATTTGGGACAAGGCCAGGTGGCGGAGCATTATTATCGCCAGTGTCTGCAGCAGGATGCTGAGCATGCCAAGGCCCAGCATGGATTGCTGGTGTTGTATTGGACGGAAGGAAAGACCAAGGAAGTGGATCGCTTGACCGCGCAGCGGCTTCAAGCGCAGGCCGACAATGCGGATGCCTTGACCGCGCGGGCCTGGTTCCTGAGAGAGACGGGGGATTTGCCTGCCGCTCAGGCCATGCTTCATCGGGCCATGGATATCCAACCCGACCACACCCAGGCGATGATGGAACTGGCGATCTTGTACGAAATTTACAACATGCCGGATCGCTCGCGCAGCTTGTATCAGCAGGTGCTTCGTCGCGAGCCATATCATGCGGAGGCACGTGATCGGCTGATGGTTCTACAAAAGCGATAATGATCCTTTGATTCAGCCAGCAAAAGAAATTCAGGAGAAAATATAAAATTCTTCTGTCATCATGACTGGACCTGCCCAATCTATGAATTATAATCCGTACAAGAATGGGTTCTGAGTGGCCGGTTTCAATACTGGACAATTCAATCCAGGTTGCTGCCGTGACTCGAGAGGGTCGCCCATCGCGGCCCGAGGCGAGGAGTGTGCTGCCTTAAAATCGATTCGCCTCATGGCTGTCGATCTTCAACAAGGTCAACCTGGAATCGGAACACTTCATGTCAATCGAAAGGCGTGAGCCAAGCCTTTTGCATTGAGGTCGGATCGCTGAGGAAACCTGGAAGTTCGGATCTGGTTTACGCGATCCTTTTCTTGGTTCGTGGCATTGCGAGGTTCGTGGATCATGGCGAAGAACATTTTCGTGGGCAACCTGGCTTGGGAAACCACGGCCGATGATTTGTTGGCCCTGTTTCAAGACAAAGGCAAGGTGACTCGTGCTCAAGTGATCATCGATCGCGAGACGGGCCGCTCGAAAGGATTCGGTTTTGTCGAAATGGAAGATGACATGGAAGCCCAGCAGGCGATCGATGCGCTCAATGGGCAACCCTTCAAGGGCCGCAATTTGACCGTGAATGAAGCCAGACCTCGAGAGGAGCGCGGACCTCGCCGCCGGGATGGAAATGGTTGATGACGTAAGCCTGTGCCAGACGTTTCAAAAACCTTGAGCAAGGCCCAGGATAGTAAACGAGGCCGTGAAGAGGCCTTCCGACCTCTGCAACGAGGAAAAGCCACGTCGTGCCCACTGGTGAACGGCGTGGCTTTGCATATTCTAATCCATAGTGAAACGCCAATTTTTCTCTAGCCGCGAGGAGTTCTTGGTTTATGCCCAAGGAAGAAGCCATTCAAGTGGAAGGACGGGTCAGGGAAGCCCTGGCCAATACCCAGTTCCGCGTCGAACTGGATAACGGCCATCTCGTGACCGCACACGTCTCCGGTCGGATGCGCAAGAATTTCATCCGCATCATCCCTGGCGACAAGGTAACGGTGGAATTGTCCCCTTACGACCTCAGCAAGGGACGCATCGTCTACCGCGCCCGTTAAACATCCTCCACGACTAAAACAAGTCCCCTATCGGCTCCGGTTGCGTTGACGCGTAAGCGGACGAGCCGATCAATCGATGCCATTCGTCGCTCTTGATTCCTAGGGCATGAAGCTGCGTGGCCGCAATGCGCGCGGCATGAAGCGGCTGCTCTTTGGGTTCACCTCCCCAGGCGTCGCTCGCGCCGATGACGCGTCCCCCCTGAACACCGCCGCCCGCGCACAACATCGACCACACTCCCGTCCAGTGATCGCGGCCGCCCCGGCGATTCATGATCGGCGTGCGACCGAATTCCCCGGCTGCCATGACCAAGGTGCGTTCCAGCAGGCCTCGATCGTGCAGGTCATCCAACAAGGTCGAAAAGGTCTGATCGAACAGAGGGCCGACGACTTGGCGGTAATCTTCCAGGTTGGCGGCGAGGGAAAGCCCATCCGCGTGACAGTCCCAGGTCGGCTGATCGAACACCGTGGTGTACATGTTCACGGTGACGCAAGGGACGCCCCGCTCGATCAGTTGGCGAGCCTTCAAGCAGGATTCCCCAAAAGTGTGCCGGCCATAGCGATCCATGAGGGCCGTGGATTCGCGGCCAGGGAATGGGGATGAGTTGTCAAACCGCGGCTGCCATGTGCTCCCTAAGAAACCGCTGGATTGTCCATGACCGATTTGAACGCCGGTATTCTCCAGGGGACCGGGCAGGACAACGTGATGCGGCAGCCCCGGTCTGTTGAAGCGCAGTCTTCCCGCGACGGCGGCCGCGTTGGGGAATTCGGGACCCGGTTCGGAGACGAAGCCGGTTTGGAGCAGTTGTTGGCCGGTTTCATGGATGGGGGCTTCTTCGTGATACAACGACCGCACCCAGGCGATGCGGTGGGCTCGAGCCGCCAGACGCGGGAAAAGCTCCGAGACGAAAAGTCCAGGCACTTGGGTAGAGATGGGGCGAAAGGGGCCGCGGACATGAGACGGTGCAAGAGGTTTGGGGTCCCACGTATCGATCTGGCTCGGTCCGCCCACGAGATGAATCAACAGACAATGATCGGCAGGGGGCCGTTCCGTGGGAGCCGCTTGGTGAAGCCGCGGCCAAGCAAACGCCCCAGCTGCCGTGGCGGAGAGTTTCAAGAAATCGCGGCGTTTCAGTTTCATCGTCTGCGTGGATTTGGATTGGGGCATGGGTTTCCTTTCAGCTCAAATGGACACGTCATGCGTCCGGGTTTACTGATCGTCCCGGCGAATCCAGGCACTGCCTCCATGACGCTGCGCATCCTATACAAAAGCAGCCCCTGCTGCCAACGAAAAGTGGCCATTTGATCGATCCACATGCGGATGGCTTTGTGGATGGCCTTCACCCGCCGTCCGCGGGAAAACCATGAGCGAGCAAACATTGCCGGGCTTGCTGGGCGATGTTCACCGCGTTGTGGCTGTGACGGCTCAACTCGACGAAGACCGCGCCCTGGTAATGGATGCGTTTCAGGGCATCGAACAGCGGCGGAAACGCCATTTCGCCGTCGCCGAACATCAGGTGATCATGGACGTCGCGGCGCATGTCCTCGATGTGGACGTTCAGCAGTTGCTTCGACCAGGTTTCCAGATGTTCCGGAATCGGGTCTTCGCGCTGACAAAACAGGTGGCCCAAATCCAAAGTCAAACCCAGCCGCGGATCGGCTACTTTTTGATACAGCTCGGCAAAGCGCTCCATGCGATCGATGAACATGCCGGGTTCGGGTTCGAAAGCCAAGCGGAGGCGGCGGCGGTCCGCTTCCTCGACGAGCCGCTGGCAGCCTTCCGTCAACCTTTGCCATAGGATCGCGGGCGGTGTATCGGCGTCCGGCGTGCCCGACCAGATGCTGATCAAGCCGGCGCCCAGCCGCTCCGCCAGGCTCAGGCAGCGCATCAAGAAATCCCAGCGCCGTTGGCGATCGTCAGGTCGTTCGCTGATGAGCGTGGGCTGATGCTTTCGCCAAGGGTCGAGCAGGAAACGAGCGCCGGTTTCGATGACGCAGGTCATGCGATAGCGCTCCAGCAGCGCCCGCACGCGGTCGCACACGGTTGCCGCGTCATCCATGAAGGGATTTAAATGATGCACGTCGGGCGTGATGGCGACGCTTTGATAGCCTAAATCCCCCAAGATACGCACGCTATCCAATAGGTGGTGATGGGCGAAGCCGTTGGTGTTGTAGCCCAGACGCATGAAACCCTCGAAAACAGTTGCAATTGACCAGATGGGGCCGTCCTGTTAAGAATTCTGCTGGCATGGAAAAGGACTTCCAGTGACCGAGAGACCACGGCACGATGCTGTTCCACACCTTCAAATTCGCGGTCTTCTTCGCGATCTTTTTCGCCATCTACTGGAGCATTCGGCCCCATCGCTGGCGCATGCTCTGGCTGCTCGCGGGCAGCATCTATTTCTACATGAGCTGCATCCCCTGGCAGATCATTTTAATCCTCTTCACCGCGGGAATCGACTACGTCGTGGCCTTGCAAATGGATCGCCCCTGGCCGCAAGTTTGGAAGCGCCGCCTGGTGACCCTGAGCATTTGCGTCAACCTCGGCCTCTTGGCCTTTTTCAAATACTCCAATTTCTTCCTCGATAATCTGGATGCCATGCTCCAAGGGATGGGGCTTTCGGTCGCCGGCTTGCGGCTCGACTTGATCCTGCCCCTGGGCATCTCCTTTTACACCTTCGAGACGATCTGCTACATCGTCGACGTCTATCAGGGCAAAGTCAAGGCGGTGCGCTCCTGGTTGGACTATGCCCTGTACATCATGTTCTTCCCCCACCTGATCGCGGGGCCTATCGTGCGCTCCCATGAATTCCTGCCCCAGTTGCGGCGCACCAAGCGGTTCAGTTGGGAGCGGATGCTCGTGGGGACGCAGTTGTTCATCGTCGGCTTTTTCAAGAAAGCCATCATTGCCGATCAACTGGGCATCCTGGTCGTCGATCCGGTGTTCGCCAACCCGGATCAATTTGCTTCGCTCTCGATCTGGCTGGCCGTTTTCGGTTACGCCATGCAAATCTATTGCGACTTCTCCGGCTACACGGACATGGCGCGGGGGCTGGCTCAAATGCTCGGCTTCCATTTGCCGCTCAACTTCAATCTGCCTTACCTGGCCAAGAACGTCACCGAGTTTTGGCAGCGCTGGCATATCTCGCTCTCCTCCTGGCTGAGGGATTACCTGTACATCCCCTTGGGGGGCAATCGCGGTGCAAAATGGAAAACCTACCGCAACCTCATGCTGACGATGGCGCTGGGCGGGTTCTGGCACGGCGCCCAGTGGACCTTCGTCGTTTGGGGCATCTATCACGGTTCCCTATTGGCGATTCACCGCATGTTCCGCTGGCCGGACTGGCTGGGCACGCGGGCGGGCCGAATCGTGAGCACGGCGGCCACGTTTGTCCTCATCTGCATCGGTTGGGTTTTCTTCCGCGCCGAGAGCCTGTCGGCGGCGTTTCACATACTCCAGCGCATGCTTCTGCCCACGACCGGCATGGAGTTGCTCCCGCTCATCCAATGGATCGGCTGGGGCATCGTCCTGGGGTTGCTCTTGGGGCATTTGCTGGTGCACTGGTCCAACCCCGCCCGCTGGCGGCGTTGGATGCCTCCCGCCCTGATGGGCATGGGCCTGGCGTCGATTTTCTTGCTCGGGCTGCTGTTTTTCCCTGAAGGCGAACGGGCCTTTATTTACTTCCAATTCTAAGCCCATACGGGATCATCTCGGCATGGAACGCATTCATCGGCAAAAACGCTTTCGGCAAGCCCGCGTCACCCTGGCGATCATGGCCGGCACCATCGCGGCGGCCCAGCTCATCGTGGGCGGCCTGTTGGATTACGGCGCGCCGGGCTGGAGATTCCAGGGATTGGATCAAGGCCTGAAGGCATGCCGCAAAGCCAAGGGGGATGGTCCGCTCATCGCCGTCTTGGGCAGTTCGCGCTTCGGCGGCGGCATCTTGCCCAAACACGTGGCCGATCATTGGCAGCATGAGTCTGCTCCGGTTCGCGTCGTCAACCTGTGTGTCCCGGGCGGCGATTTCATCTCGGCGGAGTACCTCTATCAGCGGATCAAGCAGATGGGGCAGCAGCCCGACGTCATCTTGATCGAAATCACGCCGGAAAACCTGGCGAAGCGCAACCTCTGGCTCAACATGCACTGCCTGCGGCAATTCACCTGGCTGGATGGGCCGCGCTATACCCTCGATCTCGTGCGCTCAGGCCATATGCTCCGCTTTGTGGCCAGCCGGCTCAACCCGATCTACGTCTACCGCGAGCAGATTCGGTTGCAATTGGAGAAACGCTGGCTGCCCGAAGCCTGGTTGGAGGATCAACCTTTTCACCTCCAGCAAAACGTCGGGCTGGCCTTTCAAGAAGTCGGGGAGCGGGCCCAGAGGAATTTCACCAAGCATGACATCGCCATGAAAACCTATCATGGCGTGGAATTCATCCGCCGCTGGCTGAGGGATTATGAAGTGGGCGGCACCGCCAAGGAAGCCTTCGATCGCCTCATGGCCGCCTGCCACCGGGATGGCTGCCGCGTCATCCTCATGGGGCCTCCTTTGGCCGCCGCGCATCGGCAACTGTACACTCCCGACATCGAGCAGCGCTTTCAGCACACGATTCGGGAGTCCTTGGAGCGTTATCCCCTGGTCGACTTCATCGACGCCCGGGCAGCCATACCGGACGACTGTTTCTTTGATAACCACCACCTCACGCACCACGGGGCCATGCGCTTCAGCCAATGGGTCGCGGAACGATTGCAACCCATGGTTCAATCCTTGGAAAGCAATCGGGCCATGAAATACACGTCCAGCCGCTGACCGAGCCGCCGCATGGCATCCTGGCCGAGACCTTCGATGACAAAGCCGAATTGTTGATACAGGCGAAGGGCCGCCTCATTGCGGACGCTGACCTGGAGTTGAATACGACTGATAGAGCCGGTCCGATCGCACCAATCGATCGCGGTTTGCATCAGGCTCCGGCCGATCCCGCGCTTTCGATAATCCTTATGGACGGAAATGCCGAGATTGACGACATGGCGGGTGCTGCGAAAACGGCCCCCGTCCAGGCTCAACGTGCCGACAAAAGGCCCCTGGCCGTAATGCGCCACCAGGAAAAGCGAATGGTCGTCGTTGAGATAGGACCTTAAAAAGTCCTCCTCTTCGGCGACGCTGGCCATGAATTCACCGGGCTCCAGCAGAATGTCGACGTCCTGCTCCCCGGACAGCGTTTTCATGTAACCAATTAGCCCTGGTGCGTCATCCAAGGTAGCGGGCCGAATCTGCAGCGACATAAGGCTTGCCAACAGGCTCGGGTTTCGTGTCTAATAGAAAACGGTAGTGAAGGTCATGCAGCCAGTGCCGAAAAAACAACTCTTGAGCGCGGCAAGTTCACGTCTGGGCGGCGTTTTCCTTCACGAGGTTATTCTATCTCACCGCATTTGAGGCATCTCCCATGTTTCGCGTCATTTCTTTAGGCATCTGGATCGGCTTGCTGTTTCCGCTCCTGGGGCCGGTCGTTCGGGCGGATGACCAATTGGAGGAAAGCCGGCGTCGCGAGGCCGTGGCGGCCATGGCGCTCGAACGGGAAATCCTGGATCAAATCGCTCTCGCCGGGCAGTTGGAGCGCGGCAAAGGCATCGAATTGCTGAACAAGCTGAAGGAAAAGCTGGACGCCGAAGGGGCGGTCCTGGGCATCGTCAAGAAGGTCGATCTGCGGCAAAAGCTGGACGCTAAGCTCAAGGACCTGAGCGATCCCAAGAAGCCGAGCCTGGTCGATCAGCTTCCCCCCTCCAAGCGCGAAAAGGAAGACGCCATCAAGGCCCTCTTCGCCCAAATCATCGACCTGCAAAACAAGGGGCAGAACGATGAAGCTCAGCAATTGACCCGCCAATTGATCGCTTCCCATCCGGAACTGGTGCAGCCCGATCAAGCCCTCATCACCGGCCAGACGGGCAAGAACGTCAAGGACATGGAGCAGATCAAGAAGGATCAAGCGGCCGGCCGCGTCGGCGCCCTGAACGAAGTGGATCGATCCGCCACGGCCATGGCGGGCAACATCAGCTACCCGCCCGGTTGGAAGCAGAAAATGGACGAGCGCGCCAAGCGGATCGCCCAGAAGCTCAACCCCATGACCGACACCGAACGCATGCTCATCCGGCTGCTCAACGATAAGACTAGCGAACCGATTTATCTCCGGGACGTGCCCTTCGAGCAAGCCCTCAAGATCATCGAAAAGGAATTGGGCATCGGGCTGCTGCTCCGCAAGTCGACGCTCGACGAGATGAGGATCACCTACGATCAATTGGTGACGGTCAACGTCTTCAAGGGCGCCACCAAGCGCACCCTGCTGACGGCCCTTACGGAGCAATTGGGGCTGACCTATCTGATCAAGAACCAGCAAATCGAGATCGTCAGCAAGGAACGAGCCTCGACCGAATTGGTCACCCGCGTCTTCCCCATCGACGGCATGTTCGGCGGCGGCACCGCGGGCACCCCCGAAATGCTCGCCAATTACCTCATGGACACGATCGAACCGCAAAGCTGGAAGAAGAACGGCGGCCAGGGCACGATCACCTACTATGCCCCCGCCAACTGCTTCATCATCCGCAATAGCTCCGAAGTCATCAATTCGCTGGTGAACTTCAAGTAAGCGCCGCGGTGCAGCGGCCAGACAACATCGCGCAAGGTCGAGCGAGCCGCCAGCTCCCTCGACCTTGTTCGTTTTGTGATGACATATGAAAATGTTCGGCAGGGTGGCGAAAGGAAAATCAATGGCGATGACCTGGAGGCTGGAGATCAAGCTTTACCCCGCGCGCGGTTGGAGTCAGTAATCCATGGCCAAGGGTGATTCAATATTCGAACAATGGGCGACTCGATTCAGACGCTTAATGCCCCAGGCGGTGGCTTTTACCGATACGGTCTTTCGGTCATGCACTCCCAGATACGCCAATGAAACCGATATCTTGACCGGGGAAGGGAGCAAACGTCATGGCGGGCGATGGAACCCTGCTGGGATCGCCATGGTTTACGCTTCCCTGTCGCCTGAAACGGCCATGGCCGAGACCCTGGCCCACTTTCGCCATTACGGCATTCCCTTGCAACAAGCGATGCCGCGAACCTTCGTGGCGATCGCGGCGAGCCTTCAGGCGGTATTGGATTTACGACAAGGGTGGGTGCGTCAACGGCTGCATGTAGCACAGAAACAAATCCTGACCGTGGACTGGCGAGGGGAAATGCGGGCGGGGCGGGAGCCGATCACGCAGACCATAGGCCGGGCGGCTTTGGAAGCGGGCTTGGAAGGTCTGATCGTACCCTCCGCAGCCGATCGCAGGGGGCATAACTTGCTGGTCTTGCCAGAGAACTTGCGACCGCAGAGCCGACTCATGGTGGAGCAGGCGGAGCGTTTATAAATTGTGTATCTGCAAAAATGCATGCAAATATGCTTGACCCGGCCGACGGCTTCGTCGATAATGAAAATGACGTCGGGAAACGCTTAAGAAGTCATGTGCGGGAGAAGTGGTGAACCATGGCCGTGGCTGACCGCAAGCATCGGAAGGCGAAGAAACCTGCACCTCAGGGGGGGAAACGGAAGATCAAGACCGCCCGTGCGCCAGTGAAGCCAGGCATGGTCTCGACGCTGCGCAAGCGACTCCAACTTAGGCAGGCCGATTTTGCCTGCCTGCTCCCGGTCTCGCTGCGCACCCTGGCGACTCTGGAAAGCGGCTCGGCTCCCACGAAGGGAGTGGCCCGAAGATTGACCGAACTGCAGCGCCTTACCCAGGCCCTGTCCGAAGTGATCAAGCAAGAATCGCTTGGCGCCTGGCTGCAGACGCCGAATCAAGCATTTGACGGGCTCAAGCCTCTGGAAGTCATCGATCGGGGGGAGAGCGACCGCATCTGGTCAATGATTTACTTCCTTAGGTCCGGGATGCCTTCATGATTCATCTCTGCCATCGCCGCGGGGCAGCGGCCAGACAACATCGCGCAAGGTCGAGCGAGCCGCCAGCTCCCTCGACCTTTTTCATTTCGTGCATTGCGCATCGGCGATTGAGAATTTCAGAAAAATAGGATTGACATGCAAAGTTATCAGATTAAATTTGAAGTGCCTGATAACCAAGGTGTTGCATGAACACACACACACACACACACACACACACGAAGGCTGTGGATTCACTGAGCCAGTCGCTTGGTCTAGCTCGCACCATTTTTGGACCAAGGGGGCGGCTTTTCGCCTGGTTTCGTTGCTCCTGGGCGGGGTCCTGCTGGGAGCCGCGGGCCTCAAGGCCCAACAGTTAATCGCTGGTGATCAAACTTATTCTTCCTGGCTCCATTCCCGCCCGATGCAATTGCTGACCGTGGAATCCGAGCTTCTCTTGGGGCTTTGGCTGCTGTCAGGATTGAATCGCCGCCTGGTGAGCCAGGTCGGTTGGTTTATTTCATGATCTTGGCGGGGGTGTCTGGATATTTGGTGATCGAGGGCAGCGATTGTTGTGGCTGCTTTGGCCGGCTGGCGGTTCACCCATGGTTTTCATTTGGGTTTAACCTGGCGGCCATCATACTCTTGGCAAGCACGCCCGTGCCGCTCGAAGGGTCGGATGGCCTGTCGGCCAAGCCCGTTCGATTCTTGCTGGCCGCGGGGGCAGCGGTTTTTCTCTCGGTTTGGCTCATGGTTTCGCTGCCGGGTTATCATGCGGCATCCGAGACCCCCATTGAGCACAAGGGCGATGGTACGATCGTCGTCCTGGATGTGGAGCAGTGGCTGGGGAAGTTGCTCCCGGTCATGGAGCACATCGACGTCAAGGAAAAACTGGCGCATGGCCAGTGGATCGTCGTGCTCTACCATGCCGATTGCCCCCAGTGTTACGAAGTGATGAAGCAATTGGAACAAAGTGAGGGCGTGAGCGACAGGGAAATGGCCATGATCGAGGTCCCGATCATGAGCGGCTTGGCGGGCGGGCCTCGCTGGGAAGTTCGCGGCCAATTGGTTCGCGGGCAACTGTCTGAAGTGCATCGCTGGTCGGTGAAAACGCCCGCTGTTCTGCATTTGCGGGACGGTGCAGTGGTCAAGGTTCAAACCAAGTTTTAGACAAATGAACGGTCACAGATGAAACGAAGGGAAAAGCCATGTTGACCAAAGGGAAAATGGGTTTGGGAATGGCGTTCGGCATCCTGTGCATGGCGATCGCGAGCGCGGGTGTTCTGGAGGCGATGCGCCTGGAGGATCGCGACCTCGCGGATGCTGAGATGGGGGCGATTGTCGGCAAGCAGCCAATACCAAATCCAAACCCATTGTGCTCAGGCTGTGTTTGGGATGGCTTAATTCTTACGCCGGACTGCGTCGCTGATGATCCGTGTGCTAATTGCAGGATTAGTGTTGCATGTCCAGCTTATTCATATCAGGCTGTTGGGACATTGGTTGCAAATAAAGTTAGAACCCCTATACCGCCCGAGCCTACAAATGATGACATAAAAGGAAGGAGATAAATAGATTGTAGAATTATATTTAAATTATATTTAAATGTAATACTACAATATTTCAAGACGCACGCTGTCCAGGAGAAAATAGTGAATGTTACAGCTTTATGGGTGATACATGCAAAAAGTGCGTAAGAGGTGTAGAGCAAGGCCCAGACTTTACCGATGACGAATACTGTAGGCCATGCAATTGATATACGGCTTAAGAGGCCAAAAGGAGAGTATAATGTTTTGCCATTATTTTTATGCTTGTATGCTGTTGTCGCCGATGGTCTGCACAGCCAATGAAAAAGACAATTATGAACTGCTAAAACAGGTTGCTCTGGCGAACAAGGCGAATCAAGAAGCTATAATGACATGGAAAGGGCGTGTGTCATTTGTGACATTTTCGACAAGCACCAAGCTTGCTATCGAAAATCTAGAACAACATTATAATATAGAATATACTTATGATCGTTTTCAAGATAAGACTCTGTTTGTGTGTACTCGTCAACTGAGAAAAGGGATTATGGACGGAAATAATATCGAAGATAACAAGCCATCCTATTACGGAGGCCTTAGATTGTCTGATGGAATATACACTCGAGGGCCATGGCAAGCCATCGATGAATATGCAAGACCCAATCTTATCTTTAAAAAAAGAGACGATTCAGCACATTCGGATTTCTCCATAGATTATATCCCATTCAGGTACTTTAACGTGCAGCAAATGGATACCTTCAGCAGAATGATGTTTTTCTATGAGCATATGAAAGGCCAAAGTGCCATAGGTAAGAAGGTGACCCGAAGAAATAATATTGTTTCGTTTGATAATATTTTGACATCGTCTGAAAGTGGTGTCGTAACCTCGATCGGCAAATATGAATTTGATCTATCAAGGGGAGGCAACCCAATTTTAGTGGAAGTTATTGTTCCGGACGAGTGGCATTATAAGTCTGAAAACACCTTCGAATTGATTAATAATATATGGGTTCCGAAGACGGTGTATGTGGAGAGCAAATCACTGCAAAATGGTAAAGTTGTTGATATAAGTAGAGTCAAGATTGATTGGAAAGAACAACAGCTAAATATGGAAATTGACCCTCAGGTGTTCGACTTGGAAAAAATTGGAGTCCAGCAGGGTGACAGAGTGATCGATCGCCGCACGAACGTGGAATATCGCTACGATGAGTCCTTGAAACTGCCCGGGGTAGCGAAGCCTGGCCGCTTCTGGACCACCGCGGCGGTGCTGGGTATGGGCGGGGCGGCGCTGCTCATCGCGCTGCTCGTGTTGTGGCTGCGCAGGCGCAAGCGCCGGAGGGCCGATCATGCTATGGCGTAAGAGCGCGAACCTTTCTGGGAAGTTCGAGGCCAATTGGTTCGCGGGCAACTGTCTGGAGTGCATCGCTGGTCGGTGAAAACGCCTGCTGTTCTGCACTTGCGGGACGGTGAAGTAGTCAAGGTGCAAACTGAGTTTTAGACAAATGAAC